>FWPU01000742.1_pt1 | contig 78404 bp, 76 predicted proteins | sample 2228361 | NCBI WGS metagenome assembly FWPU01 (sample SAMEA103939777, study PRJEB20133) | metagenome | reverse complement strand
ATGAGTTATTTTAACAGAAATTGCGGTAAAAGGAAAAAAGTATATACTCGCAGAACCTTTATTTTCAAGGCTTAGCGAGTTGTTGAACAGGCTAAAACTTTTAAGGAGGTAAGAATATGAAGAGACTTTTAGTCCTAACATTTATTTTATGTATGGTTATTCTGACTCTAACCCCATTAAACACAGATGCTCTTTCTGATATGGGTGAATTACCAACAAAAGATAAGCCATTGATAATTGACGAGAAGAACAAAAGGGTTCTCATTTATACAGAGGTTCATGAGATGAATGTCCACCAGTCAAATGTCCACTGGGGTGTAGTCTTTAAAGGTGGAAGATTTCAGGACAGAGCTATTCTCAGATCTTACGCTAACCAACTTGATTTCCATGATGCACTCTTAAAAATAGGTGCTAAACCAGGTAATAATCTGAATAAGGACACTATCGGCAAACATGTAGAAGGGGATATTCTTGATATAAAGGCAATAATACCACCATCAAATAAGATTTACACGCTAAATGAAATATTCCATGATGAGAAGGGTAAAGGATTCCTGATAAGATTTGGAGGCAATAGAAAGGCATCCGAACAACAAAATACAGGCTGTATAACATGCCTTGAAAGTTGTTGGATAAGTATAACGAGTAATGCCAATTATCCACAGACTGGACCAATAAAGAGATTCATAAATCCAAACTCAAGATTCAAAGGAAATGCTAATGTTCTACCAGAGGATGGCAAACCTGTCATCCTTATTTATTCAATCAAAAAATAAAATATGTAAAGAGAAGAGACATATATATACAACTTTAAGGAGTCGCCAATGGATAAAGAGACTGCCGTAAAGAAGAGATACGAAGAGGCAGCAAGAATTAGGGAAGAAGCCCTATGCTGTCCTACAGATTATAATCCTGAATACCTTAGGATAATCCCTGAAGAGATCCTTAAGAAAGATTATGGTTGTGGTGATCCTTCACAATATGTTCAGGTAGGAGAGATAGTCCTTGACCTCGGCTCAGGTGCTGGAAAACTCTGTTATATAATCGCGCAGGTCGTTGGACCATCAGGTAAGGTCATTGGAGTGGATATGAATGATGAGATGCTCAGGATAGCAAGAAAATACCAGAAGCCTATAGGTGATAAACTCGGCTACTACAATGTCGAATTTAAAAAAGGAAAGATACAGAATCTTAAACTTGATCTCGAAAAGCTTGATGAGTATCTCTCAAAAAACCCTGTGATATCCTCAGAAGACTTGACAACTATGAATGCATTTATAGAGAAACTCGAAAAGACAGAACTCCTTATTCCTGATAATTCAATAGATGTGGTTGTATCAAATTGCGTATTGAATCTTGTAAAACCTGATGATAAATCAAGAGTATTCCAAGAAATCTACAGGGTCTTAAAAAAAGGAGGAAGAGCTGTTATTAGCGATATAGTCTCTGATGAAGATGTGCCCCAATACATGCAAGATGATCCTGAACTCTGGACAGGATGCATATCAGGTGCATTCAGGGAAGACCTATTCTTAAAGTCCTTTGAGGATGTAGGATTTTATGGGATAGAGATTCTGAAGTATGATGAAAAACCATGGAAGGTAATCAATGGCATTGAATTCAGGTCAATAACAGTTCGTGCTTATAAGGGCAAAGAAGGTTTGTGCATGGATCATGGCCATGCAGTAATATACAAAGGTCATTATAAAGAGATAAAGGATGATGATGGTCATATATTCGAAAGGGGCAAGAGAGTTGCTGTATGTGAGAAGACTTTTAGGATACTTAAAAACCCTCCATACCATGAAGACTTCATCCTCATAGAACCATACAGGATACCAGAGCCTTTACCATTTCCATGTAGTGGTGGGATTATCTATCGCCATCCAAGAGAGACAAAGGGAGGGATAATCACAAGCCATCAGGGAGCTTCTCAGTGCTGTCCTGAAGGAATTTGCAGCTCTATAGAGCCTTTCGATGAAAGACTCAAGATGCTCAATAAGATCCTTACAAAAGACAGGATAGATACAATTCAGGTCAATGTAGGAAATCTCTGCAATCAATCATGCATCCACTGCCATGTTGAGGCATCCCCTGAAAGCAAATATATTATGTCCTGGGATACAATGGAAAAGGTCATAAATCTCATCAGTAAAAACCATGGAATCAACATAGACATAACAGGAGGTGCACCTGAATTACATCCTGAAATAGAAAGATTCATATCATTAATCTCAGAATATACTGATAAAATACTTCTCAGGAGTAACCTCACTGCCCTCATAGACAGACACAATTTCTTAAGACTATTAAAAGAAAAGAATGTGACACTTATCTGCTCGCTTCCTGATATAGACAGTGAAAAGACCGATTACCAGAGAGGAAAAGGAGTATTCAATAGCTCAATAAAGGCGTTAAGGATGTTGAATGAAATAGGCTATGGCTCTGAATTAGAACTTCACATTGTCCATAATCCTGTAGAGCCTGTGCTACCAGAACTTCAGGAAATAATAGAACAAAGATATAGGGATTATCTAAGAGAGGAACATGGAATAGTCTTCACTAAACTTTATATCCTGAATAACATACCAGTTGGAAGATTTAAAAAGACTTTGAAAACTAAAGGTGTATACGATGAATATATAAAGACCCTTTACTCAAATTTCAATATCAATACGCTCGATAATCTTATGTGCAGAAATATCATTAATATTGGCTGGGATGGCAGGATATATGATTGTGACTTTAACAATGCACTGAATCTACCAATTGAAATCTCAATCGATGAAATAAAAACCCTTGACTTTCTCAGAAATATAAAGATAAAAACAGGTGAGCACTGTTATGGTTGTACCGCCATGAAAGGCTCGGGATGTTATGGAAGCATTGTTAAATAAGGCAGACAAGACCATCAAATCTTTTCTTTCAGAATGTACATCTTGCGGTACATGTGTGGATATCTGTCCTTTCCTTAAGAAATACGGAAATCCAGTTGAGATTATCTTTAATGAGTCAGAGGTTGTATTTGAATGCACAAACTGTAGGGCATGCAATATGGTATGTCCTCAAGAAACAAACCCATCTGATGCCTTGCATTCCCTTAAGTATAAACTCATAAAATCAGGTAAGATTGCTGAAAAAACAAAACAGGGTATTAAGTCATCCCTGAATTTCGCTGAAAGGGGTCACAGATTCCCATTCTCATATTATCCTGTGTCAGAGACGGTCTTCTGGCCAGGGTGTTCACTTACTGGAACAAATCCAAAAGCAGTCAAAAAGACAAAAAAGATTCTAAGCAGCGCGTTAAATAAAAAAGTCGAGATAGTCCTTGATTGTTGTTCTGACCCTGCATTTCAGAATGGAGATATTGAAAACACCATGAGATTCATAGATGACATAAAAAAGAATCTCAAAAACCATAAGATTAAAGAGTTGATAACAGGTTGCACAAACTGCTATAAAATCTTCAGCCTCTACATGCCTGAATTCAAAGCGAGACATATCATAGAAGTCATTCCAGAGAGCATGTTACATATACCTGAAGATAATATATTCTTACACCATCCCTGTCCATCATGGAGATTTGATGATATAAGAAAAAATGTAAAGGAAAAGATAAAAGCCGCACCAGATGAGGCAGACCTTCCAATGTGCTGTGGTCTGGGTGGAGGTGTGAGCCAGTTTGAACCTGAACTCTCAGATGAGTTTACAAGTAGGGTTATCTCAAACTCAAAGGACTCAATAATACTTACATATTGCATGGGATGTAAAAACAGATTCCTAAAAAAGGGTAAAAAGGCATACCATATCCTTGAATTCCTGAAAGGGATAAAACCAAAAGAAAGGCCTATATCATCAAGTAGCAAATGGCTCAATAGATTCGTGCTTTCTATGAGCGAGAGGATGAATACAAAAAAACTCCTCCTTGGGATACTATTGATTCTATTAATATACACCACCACATATCTAAGAAATGCCGGATATATATCGCCTGAATCAATTATCTCATTTATTTCCGAACACAGGATACTGGCACCAATAATCTTTATACTTATATATACCATAGGACCAAGCCTATTCATTCCAAGTCTTCCACTGACACTTGGCGCAGGCTTTCTCTGGGGACCATTCTGGGGTGTTATATTCTCTATAACAGGTGCAACACTCGGTGCATCTATAGCATTTCTTCTATCCCGATACATACTTGGTGAGACAATAAAGAGAAAATTGTTTCTTTCAAGGTGGCACATTTTGAAAGAAAAGGTCGAAAGGCATGGCTGGAAGGCAGTAGCATTTACAAGGATAGTTCCGATATTCCCATATCCTGTCCTTAATTATCTCTTCGGCATCACACCAATACCATTTATTCATTATCTCTGGAGCACACTTGTATTCATGCTTCCGGCATGTATTGCTTATGTAGCCTTCGGAAGTTCAATGGGTGAACTAATCTTAAAAGGAAATATAAAGGGCCTCATAGCAGGTATAATAATCGCAACGATCGCACTATTAATACCATTTGCAATAAAACCTCTATTCAGAAAAATATTTCCTGAAGTTTCATCAAAGACAGATAGAGAGTATGAATAACAAAGCAATAGGAATCATGTTCAGGATTCCTGAATATGGCAAGATAAAGAAGAGACTCGCCATCCACACAGGAGAAAAATTAGCGCTCCATTACTATAAGGCAATGCTTTATGAAACAATAAAGAAGTTATCGAGAATCACCGAAATCGATATATATGGATTCTATCATGGAAACAGAAAGATCGATGGTCATATCTTTAAAGATATAAAACTCTTTCCCCAGAAAGGCAGAGACCTCGGTGAAAGGATGTTTAATGCAATAAAGACCTTATTTGACATGGGTCATGAAAAATCTGCGTTAATTGGCGCAGACTCTCCTGATCTACCTGAGGATTTTATCATCCATGCATTTGAAAAACTAAACCACCATGACCTCGTATTAGGACCATCAATAGATGGCGGCTATTATCTCATAGCGATGAATAGACCCCTTGAAATAATCTTTAGACGAATAAACTGGGGAACTGAGGATGTCCTCAATGAAACCATATCCATTGCTCAAAATAATGGCATCCGATATTCACTCCTTAAGGAATGGTATGATATAGATGATATCGATGGATTGAAAAAGTGGCTAAATCATCATCAGAACCTTAAGAGTTTAAGTCTTTATTTTTTATACCAATATGGTAAAATTTAAGTAAGTATGTATCTCAATGAGACTATTTAAGAAATAATGCCTAAGCAGGAAGAGGAGATATACTGTCAGATTGTCTATGGAACTTGCAAGGCAAAATCAGACAGGTTTAATTCACAAAAAAGTGGTGAGTAGGATCATACAACTAAGATATGTGGTAATGCATTGGCATGAGAGTAAATAAACTATGAATAGTGTAATTTTAAAGGAGTCACCATGAAGGTTGTTGACCCTGTCTGCAAGATGGTCATAGAGGATAAGGATGCCGTTGCCACATCTACATATAAAGGCAAAACATTCTACTTCTGCTCAAAGGGATGCAAGGAAGATTTTGATAAAGACCCCTCCACATATGCTGATATGAAACCCACTGATATGCCTGAGGCTGAAGAAATGATTGCAACTACCGTAAGGGCCATGGCAGAAATGGCTAAAGATCCCATATGCGGAATGGTCATCCCCAAAGACCGTTCCATTAAAAAGGAGGTTGGAGGAAGAACATACTATTTCTGCAGCGAAAACTGTGTGAGGACATTTGAGGCGCCAGAAGCAGAATTAAGGACAATGAAAAAGCGCGTTACCATTGCCCTCACAGGAGTCCTTGCACTTGCAATCTTTAGGGCAGCAGCATTTTTAGGTCTTGCAGCAGGAGCTACAATACTCACATGGGTTCCGATTCCATGGCTTCCTTGGTTTACATGGGGTGTATGGCTATTTATCATCACAACCCCCATCATGATTTTTGGAGGAAAAGATTTCTTTATTGGCGCGTGGCATGCCATAAAAAATAGAGTAGCAAATATGGATCTTCTTATTGCCATTGGCACATCCACAGCATATCTCTATAGCGTCTTTGTAGTATTCTTTCCCGGTATTTTGCCTGTTGAAGAGAAGAATGTCTACTTTGAGGTGTCAGCAATAATAATTGCATTTGTACTTCTTGGAAAATACATGGAAGAGATTATAAAAAAGAGAAGTTCTACTGCCATTCGGAAGTTGCTCGATCTAAAACCCCAGATAGCAAGAGTCATCAGGAATGGTGTAGAGGTCGAAATACCTGCTGAATCAGTCATGATTGACGAGATCGCTATTGTCAGGCCAGGGGAGAAGATCCCGACTGATGGCATAGTGACAGAGGGTTATTCATCTGTTGACGAAAAGATGATAACCGGTGAGAGCGTCCCTGTTGAAAAAAAGGCTGGAGATGAGGTAATCGGAGGCACGATAAATAAAGTCGGTACTTTCAAGTTCAGGGCAACGAGAATTGGGGCTGACACAACATTGAATCAGATAATAAAGATGGTGGAAGAGGCACAGGCATCTTCTTCAAAGATTCAGAGGCTTGCAGATAAGGTGGCTTCCTATTTTGTTCCTGCAGTTATAGGCGTTGCGTTCTTATCTGCTGCCGTATGGATAATCTTAGGAAATTCCACAAATGCCCTTTTATCGTTTGTGGCAGTTCTCATTATAGCCTGTCCCTGTGCCCTCGGCATAGCTACTCCTGCTGCATTGATGGTCGGTGTAGGCAAAGGAGCGGAACTTGGGATACTAATAAGAGGCGCTGAATATCTCGAAAGAGCTGAGAAACTGAATGCAGTAGTATTTGACAAGACAGGTACACTTACAAAGGGAGAACCAGAGGTCACGGAGATAGTACCTATGTCTGATGTAAAAGAGGAAGATGTCCTGTTATTGGCTGCAATAGCAGAAAAAGGCTCAGAACATCCTCTTGCAGAGGCAATAATAAAAAGGGCTAACATGATGGGTATTGAGGTTCCCGAACCAAAGTCATTTGAAGCCATCCCGGGTCATGGAGTTAAGGCTAAGGCTCAGGCCAGGGAAATAGTTATAGGCAACAAAAGACTTATGCAGACCATCGGCGTAGATATAAAAGAGAAAGAAACAGTAATATCAGATCTTGAAGAAAAAGGCAACACAGTAATGATTATTGCATCAGAAGGAAAACTTATGGGATTCATTGCTGTGGCAGACACATTAAAGGAAAATGCAGAAGATGTAGTTAAAGGTCTTAAGAAAGAAAAAATAGAAGTAATTATGCTTACAGGTGACAATGAAAGGACAGCGAGGTCCATCGGCTCTAAAGTGGGAATTGAAAGGATCATATCCAATGTGCTTCCAGGAGACAAGGCAAGGGTAATCAAAGAACTACAGGCTGAGGGAAAGGTTGTTGCAATGGTTGGTGACGGGATAAACGACTCACCTGCCCTTGCCCAAGCAGACATAGGAATAGCAATAGGAAGCGGCTCTGATGTAGCAAAGGAGACAGGCGGAATTATACTGGTAAGGGACGACCTTAGAGATGTTATCAAAGGCATAAGGCTCAGCAAGGCGACAATGAGGAAGATAAAGCAGAATCTTTTCTGGGCATTCATATACAACAGTATCGGCGTACCAATCGCAGCCTTTGGATTACTCAATCCAATAATCGCAGCAGCGGCAATGGCATTAAGTTCACTGTCTGTTGTCACAAATTCTGCCCTTCTTAAAGGTGTAAAAATTTGAGAAAGAGTCCGTGTTATAATTTATAGATGGATATAAGCCTTGAATCCTTAAATCCATTTGTTTCTAAGCGAATAGAGCCATTCATCAGGGAAATCCTGAAAGAATACTCAGCAAATATCCACTCCATCCATATCATGGGAAGCGCGGTCACACCCGACTTTAATGAAAAGACCTCAGATATAAACTCAATAATAGTCATCAATGAGATGAGTTTTGATTTTATCGAATTCCTTGCCCCTCTCGGCAGAAAGCACGGTAAAAAAAGAATCGCCTCTCCAATTATTATGACACCTGAATACTTAAAAAATTCCCTCGATGTATTCCCCATAGAATTTTATGAATTCAAACTCATACATAAAACAGTATATGGACTCGATATCCTCAATGAACTCCAGATAAAGAAGCATGATCTGAGAATCCAGTGTGAAAGAGAGATAAAGTCAAAACTCATAGGTATTATGAGAGGTTACATCTCATCTACTGGAGATAAAGAACTCATTACAGAGACCCTCCTGAGATCATTTGCAGGTTGTATTCCTCTTTTCAGGGCAGTAATCTTTCTTTCGGATAAAGAGCCGCCAATCCCAAGAACTGATGTCATAATGGCATTTCAGGATATCACTGGTGAAACAAGGGTTTATGAAGAATTGATGCTCCTCTGGAACAAAAAAATAAAACCATCAAAGGCAGAACTTGACCATATATTCGAAGAGTACTATAAATCCCTCAAAAATCTCAGCATCTTTATAGATAGACTCAAGGAATAAGTGAGAAACCACATGTCAGAGATGAGGAATATAAAAAAATCAGGAATATGTCTTCTGTTGAGTGTAATCTTTTTTCTGTTTCCCCTTTTCTACTCGTCTTCCTTTTCTGCCACGCCCGAGCCACCTTCAATTCCTCCAGATTATGTCGTTGACCTTGCTGGAATCATAAGAGATGATATCGAGGCACAAATTAATAGGTATCTTTTGGAACTCGAAAAAAAGACGACTGCACAGGTCGTTATCCTGACAATAAAAAGCCTTGATGGAGAAGATATAGAAGGATTTTCTCTGAGAATAGCAGAGAGATGGAGACTCGGTGAAAGAGAAAAAGATAATGGACTCTTAATCACGATTGCCCTTAATGATAGGGCATACAGATTCGAGGTGGGATACGGCCTTGAGGCTATCCTTCCTGACAGTCTGGTAGGCTCCATTGGCAGGCAATATCTTATTCCATATTTCAGAAAAGGTGATTACAACACAGGAATATTGAATGCAACAGTGGAAATTATAAAAATCATATCCCAGAATTATGGTGTTGAGATATACGGATTACTGAAAAGCAGAGCGCCTGAGGAGAAAAGTAATGAATGGTTTAATACTGTTGTGCCAATTTTAGTCCTAATAGCATTAATCCTTACAATTGTTCAAAATGCCATGATTACTCGCAAAAGACGGTACTATAGAGGCTCGTGGTTCGGAGGATTCGGTGGAGGTGGGTTCGGAGGATTCGGTGGAGGTAGATTCAGCGGAGGTGGAGGTGGATTTGGCGGAGGTGGTGCATCAGGCAGGTGGTAAGTATGAAATACATTATCTTTTTTGTTAAAATGATTTAAAGACTCATTCAAGGAGGTCTTTATGCCATCGGTAGAAGAGAGAATGGATAGCCTTGAGAGCATTCTTGGGCAGTTTATTGTCCATACTGATGTCGCCCTAAGAAGACTCGAGAATGAGATGAAGGAATTCAAAAATGAGATGAAGGAATTCAAAGATGAGATGAAGGAATTCAAAGATGAGATGAAGGAATTCAAAGATGAGATGAGGGCGTTTAAGGATGAAGTGAGGGAAGAAAACAGAATGATGAACAAGCGTTGGGGTGAGATATCGAATAAACTCGGCACTATTGTTGAAGACATCATATTCCCAGCTACAGGACCTGTCCTCGAAAAATACTTTGACTGCGACCCAGAGATAATAGGCATGAACATAAAGAGAAAGTCAAAAGACAGAAAACTCAAGGATGAATTCGATGTTATAGCAGTCTGTGGAGATAATGTATTCTTAGTAGAAGTAAAGGCAACTCCAAAAAAAGAGTATATAGATGAGTTTATCAATGTCAAGATAGAAAGGTTCAGAATACTCTTTGATGAATACAGAGAAAAAGAACTGATACCCATATTCGCATCATTAAGACTCGAGGAAGATATAGTCGATTACCTCACCCAGAATCGCATATACGCAATGGCATACAGGGAATGGGATTACATGGATATATTGAATTTTGAGGAGTTGAAAAGATAATGAGTTCAAGAGTACTACCTCAAGTTTTCTTAATCCCTCTGCTTTAAATTTAAAAATAACCTGTAGTCTTTCAGTGCTGACAAAAGATGTTAAAATAACAATTCGCTGATAAAGCATTTTATGTGAATCACAGATAACAAGAGTTGCTTTGTTTTAAAATTCATTCTTTCTTCTGAAACTAATAAATAAAAATAACAAAATCGTGTATTATAAGATTCATGAGGGTAATTATCATTGTAATGGATGGAGTGGGCATAGGTGAAATGCCCGATGCAGGCGAATATGGTGATGAAGGAAGCAATACACTGAGCCATATAGCATCTTCACAGGGAGGACTCAACCTTAAAAATCTCGAGTCTCTTGGTATAGGAAATCTTGGAGAATTTGAAGGAATAAAAAAGATAGACCCTCCTCAGGGAATAACAGCAAAACTCGAGGAGATTTCGAAAGGCAAAGACACCATTACAGGCCACTGGGAGATGATGGGGATAATAGTAGAAGAGCCATTTCCTGTCTATCCTCAGGGATTTCCTGATGAGATAATAAAAGAGTTTGAAAGCAGGATAAATAGAAAGATAATCGGTAATAGACCGGCATCAGGAACAGAAATTATAAAAGAACTTGGAGAGGAACATCTCAAGACAGGAAAGCCCATTGTTTATACATCAGCAGACAGTGTCTTCCAAATTGCTGCACACGAAGATATTATACCTCTTGAAGAACTTTATGAAATGTGCAGGATTGCCAGGGAAATACTCAAAGGCAGGCATAATGTAGCAAGGGTGATAGCGAGACCATTTAAAGGAGAAAAGGGAAATTTTATTAGGACTCTTCATAGAAAGGACTTTACGAAAGACCCACCACATAAGACCATGCTAGATATATTAAAGGAAAATAACCACAATGTTATCTCAATCGGAAAGGTCTATGACATGTTCAACGGAAGGGGATTCACACATAAATACCCAATGACCTCAAACAGAGATGGAATGTTAAGGCTCATTGAAATCATGAAGTACTTTGAAGAAGGACTCTTCTTTATAACACTTACTGACTTTGATACCATGTATGGTCACAGAAACAATCCACATGGATTTGCAAAAGCACTTGAAGAATTCGACAATGACCTCTCAAATTTAATTGACTCATTAAATAATGATGATTATCTCTTTATTACTGCAGATCATGGATGCGACCCTGTTACCCCATCCACAGACCACTCAAGGGAGTATGTACCCCTCTTACTTTATAATAAAAATACAAAAGGCAGAAATCTTGGCATTATGAAAGGCTTCAATGTAATAGCAATAACCATCTTAAAACTATTTGGAATAGATTTATGGAAAGGACAAAAAAGTCTCCTCGATTGAGGCCAACATCCTCAAGGGTTAAGAAGGCATTGTTTGACATTATTGGAAACAGGATACACGGCAAGGTATTTCTTGATCTCTATGCAGGTCTTGGTGGTGTGGGTATCGAGGCATTAAAAAGAGGAGCAAGATATGCTGTATTTGTAGAGTTATCGAGAAAGAATTCTGAATTGATAAAAAAGAGACTCCTTGAGCATCGAATGGATAAAATGGCAGATGTATTAACAATGGATGTATCGAGATTCCTCAGCATCATTCAATCAGGAGACATAAAATTCGATATCATCTTTGCCGACCCTCCATATGAATCCAGTGAATACAGGATGCTTGTAAAACTCCTGCCTGAGTTTAAGGGACTCTCACAAGAGACAATGATAATAATAGAACACCTCCACAAGATGACACTTCCAGAGAGAATCGGAGATTTTGTAATATTAAAGAGATACAAGTATGGAGATACAATACTTTCGATTTACAGGAGGTCAGTATGAAAACAGCAGTATATCCAGGGACATTCGATCCGATAACAAATGGACATCTCGACCTTGTTGAAAGGGGACTCAGGATTTTTGACGAGATAATAATCGCTGTTGCACCAAACCCGAGGAAAAAGCCCCTCTTCAGTATCGAAGAAAGGGTTAAATTAATAGAAGAGGCAATAAAAACATGCAGGGGTGTAAGGGTTGAGGTATTCGATGGTCTTCTTGTGGATTATGTCAAATCCTGTGGTGCTGTTGCAATAATAAGAGGTCTGAGGGCAATAAGCGATTTTGAATATGAACTCCAGATGGCACTGATGAACAGAAAACTTGACTCGAATATAGAAACTGTATTTATGATGCCTTCAGAAGAATACACTTTCCTCACCTCGACCATCGTTAAGGAGGTAACCATGTTCAATGGCTCTGTCAGGGGTCTTGTACCAGAGCATGTCGAAAAGGCACTAAGGAAAAAATTCCTTAAGAAAGGAGGAAATTAATATGGCAAAAGAGGCATTGCTCATAATTGATATGCTGAATGACTTTGCCCTTGAAGGAGCACCCCTTGAGGTTCCGGAGACAAGAAGGATAATCCCTGTTATAAAGAATGAGATAGAGAAGGCAAGGAAAGAAGGAAAACCAGTAATATACATATGCGACAGCCATGAACCTGATGATAAGGAGTTTAGAAAATTTGGCTGGCCAAAACATGCAGTGAAAGGAACTGAGGGTGCAAAGGTCATAAAAGAACTCGAACCATCAAAAGATGACATAATAATAGAAAAGACAACATATTCTGGTTTCTACAATACAATCCTCGATGAGACACTTAAGAAACTCGGAATCGATAGTTTGAGACTCACAGGATGTGTAACCCACATATGCGTGATGTTTACAGCCTCAGATGCTGTACTGAGGGATTACAGAGTCACCGTGGTAAAAGATGGCGTGGCTGGACTCACAGAAGAAGACCATCAGGCTGCTTTAAGGATAATGAAGAATGTGATGGGTGTAAAGATAGAATAATCTACTTCTCCCTCGTCTTTGCTTCCTCCCAGAGATTATCCATCTCCTCGAGAGTCATCTCTTTGAGATCTCTGCCCTCCTTAAGAACTCTTTTTTCTATGTATCTAAAACGAGATATAAATTTCGATATGGTCTTTCTCAATGCCTCTTCAGGATTTATATCAACAAATCTCGATATATTGACCAGTACAAAGAATATATCACCAAGTTCATCCTCGATCTCTGATTTATCGTTCTTCTGAATAGCAAGCCTGAATTCCATCAGTTCTTCATCGAGTTTTCTCAAGACATCTCTGAGTTCTTTCCAGTCAAACCCTATCTTCGAAACCCTCAACTGTATCCCGTGTGCTCTCATAAGCGCTGGAAGATGAGATGGAATACCATCAAGTATCGACTCCCTCTGTTTTCCCTCCTCTTTCTTTCTTTCATCCCACTGTCTCAATACCTCCTCGGAGGTCTTGAAGTCTTTATCACCAAATACATGTGGATGGCGACTTATCATCTTTTTTGATATAACCTCTATCACATCATGAATATCAAACTCGCCCTTTTCCTTTGCAATCTGTGCATGAAAGATAATCTGAAAAAGGAGGTCTCCGAGTTCTTCTTTTAATTTCTCAGGATCATTTTCATCAATAGCATCCACCACCTCATATGTCTCTTCAATAAGATAGGGCTTTATTGATTGATTTGTCTGTTCCCTGTCCCATGGACATCCATCTGGACTCCTCAGTCTCTCCATAATCTCGATGAGTCTTCTGAAATCTTCACAGAGGTTCATTTCCTATTATAACAATTAAACCCTTTCTCCCACTTTCCTATTTCCCATTTTTATATGATAGATGAGAATACTGATCGATACCAGAATGAATATGAGTCTCAATGTATTAAGGGCTCCAATCCATGATGCAAGGCTTCCAATCAAAAGGTTGCCAATGGGTGCCATTCCAAGAAACACTATTGTGTAGAGACTCATCACTCTTCCCCGAAGTTCATCAGAGACCACATGCTGTATGAGACTGTTTGATGTTGCGAGGAAACTGATGATGCCAAAACCTGCAATAAAAAGTGCTATGATTGAGAGTATAAAGGATTTTGAGATAGAGAAGATAAATATCGAAATAGAAAACAGCACCATCGAAAATTTTATGTATCTTTTTTTATCATGAAAGTCTCTCATCGCTACCACTATAGCAGCAAAAAGTGAGCCAGCTCCTATTGAACCCATAAATATCCCGTAACCGTACGAGCCTCTATGAAAGACCTCTTCTGCAATGATCGGTAACAGTATGATATAGGGTATTCCGATAAGACTGAAATACATTATAAGGATGAGTGTATAAAGGATAATCCTGTTATCTCTCAAAAATAAAAATATTTTCTTCATACCACCCAGAATACTCATCCTCTCCCTGTCATGTCTTCCCTCTGCTTTTATATTGTAAAGAACGAATATCAACGGGATATAACTTACGGCATTTATATAAAAGCATGCAGGAAGGCTCATGTATGATATTATGAGTCCTGCCATAACAGGACCTATGAGTCTTGCAAGATTAAAGACTGCTGAATTAAGGGCAATGGCGGATGTGAGGGACTCCTTTCCTACCATCTCGATCAGAAATGACTGTCTTGTAGGAACATCAAATGAATTTATTATGCCAAGAAAGAATGCTATAATCATTATGTATGTAATCGTTATTAACCTCATATCAACAAGCAGTCCTGTAATGAATGCAGGTATGATGGAGAGACACTGTGTTATTATAAGGAGTAACCTCTTGGGAAATCTATCCGCAATGTAACCGCCGAACATGCTGAAAAGTAAGAGTGGAAGACTCGATATACCTGCAACCATTCCGAGATAGAATGATGAACCTGTAATGCTGTATACGAGCCAGTTCTGTGCAACCGAATGCATCCATGTCCCTGAGAGGGATATAATCTGTCCTGAAAGATAGAGACGGAAATCTTTTGATCGAAATGCAGATGGAAGCATCTATTCGACTGTCACACTCTTTGCAAGATTTCTTGGCTGGTCAACATCGTAACCCTTGATGACTCCTATATGGTATGCAAGAAGTTGAAGAGGTATCACAGAAAGGATAGTGTTGAGATACTTGTTCGCTGGTGGTATCTCAATTACATGGTTCGAAAGAGAGGTAGCATCCCTATCACCTTTTGTTACCACCGAGATCACTATTCCGTCTCTGCTCTTTACTTCCTGCATATTTGAGAGGGTCTTTTCATATATACCATCCCCTGGAATTATGAATACAACAGGCAACTCATTATCTATAAGGGCTATCGGACCATGTTTCATCTCTCCTGCTGGATAACCTTCTGCATGAATATAAGAGATTTCCTTCAGTTTCAGTGCACCCTCTAAAGCTACAGGATAATTTATATCCCTCCCGAGAAAGAGGAATCCCTTTCTGTTTGAATAAAGTTTTGAAATCTCCTCTATCCTGTTACATCCTTTAAAAATCTCCTGGATCTTATCAGGAACCTCCATGAGTTCCCTTAAAAGCCTTCCTGCCAAGATGGAATCTATTATACCCCTTACCCTCGCAAACCCTGTTGCGAGTATGTAGAGTGCCACTATCTGGGATGTGAATGCCTTGGTCGATGCCACACCTATTTCAGGACCTGCATGGGTATAGAAGACACCATCTGACTCCCTTGCTATGGAACTTCCGACCACATTGCATATACTGAGTATCCTGTAATTCATGGATTTGAGCCACCTGATGGACTGAAGGGTATCAGCTGTCTCACCTGACTGAGATATGCCTATTACCAGTGTGCCATCTACGAGTACAGGATTTCTATATCTGAATTCAGAGGCTATCTCCACACTCACAGGAAGTCTTGCAAGTTCTTCGAAGATATATCTTCCTATAAGTCCTGCATGATAAGATGTCCCACATGCAATAATGAGAATTCTCTTTATATTTCTGATAAATTTCACATCAAGGTTTAACTCCTCGAGATTTATCTCTCCTTTTTCTGGATATATCATGCCTCGCATTGTATCAGAGATTGCCTGGGGCTGTTCGAATATCTCTTTCAGCATGAAGTGTTTGAATCCACCCTTCTCTGCCATTGCAGCACTCCACTCTATATGTACAGGTTGCTTACTTACGACCGAGCCATCCTGTAATCTTTTTATAATAATCTTATTACCTTCAAGAATTGCCATCTCGCCATCATCCAGAAATATGACATTCCTTGAATAATTGAGGAATGCAGGTATATCAGATGCGATAAAGTATCCATCCTTTGATACCCCTATAACAAGTGGACAATCTTTTCTTACAGCAACTATCTTACCAGGTTCATCCTCATTCATGACTGCAATGGCATATGCACCCCTGACTCTTTTAAGAGCAATCTCCATGGCATCTTCAAGTTTTCTTCCCTCTATCTCTTCATCAATAAGATGACAGAGAACCTCTGTATCTGTCTCTGAGTTGAATCTTTTTCCCCGCGACATGAGTTCCATCTTCAATTCGATATAGTTCTCGATGATCCCGTTGTGTACGAGTATAATCCTTCCTGCCCTGTGGGGATGGGCATTTTCATCCGATGGCTTTCCATGGGTTGCCCATCTTGTGTGTCCTATGGCGGTGGATGAAGAATCACCATCTATATCTATGAGTGATACAAGATCCTTTATCTTCCCCCTGCATCTCTTTATCTCCACACTGTTATCCCTGAAAAATGCTATGCCTGCAGAGTCATACCCCCTGTATTCGAGTCTTCTGAGACCTTCAAGAACAACCTCTGTTGCATTGAGGTTTCCTGTATATCCGATTATCCCGCACATTACCTCTTCCTCTTCTTAACCCAGTCAGGTATGTGTCTTTGGGATACCCTTGATATTGCAAGACTCAAAGGTGGTACATCCTTTGTTATGGTTGAACCAGCACCTATATATGCTCCCTTTGATACCTTTATAGGAGCAACGAGCTGAGTATCACTGCCTATGAAGACATCATCCTCTATTATTGTTTTATGCTTTTTTATGCCATCGTAATTACATGTTATGGTACCTGCACCAATATTCACATTCTTACCTATCTCTGCATCACCTATATAACTGAGATGCAATGCCTTCGTACCCTCTCCTATGAATGATTTCTTCACCTCAACAAAGTTTCCCAATCTGGCATTCTTTGATATATGTGACTCAGGTCTCAGGTGTGTAAACGGACCTATCACAACAGAATCCTCAATAATCGATTCTTCTATTACAACCGAGTCTTTTATTATCACCCTGTCTGAGATACTGCTGTTTATAATCCTCACACCAGGAAATATCATACAATTTCTTCCTATCCTGGTTTTTCCTTCTATATATACGCATGGGTATATGACAGTATCCATGCCTATCTCTGAATCAGGAGAGATGAATACACTCTCTGGATCTATGATGGTAACACCATTCTCCATATGTCTTGTACTAATCCTCTTCTGCATTATCTTTATTGCCCTTGAAAGTTCTATTCTTGTATTGATACCAATCATCTCTTCTTCATCTGCAAAGGGATGGGCATTTACCTTCAATCCCCTTTTCCTTGCAATCTCGATTATATCGGTAAGGTAGTACTCAGAGGAGATACTGTTTTTTCTAATCGATCTAAGGAGTTCCACTGCAGTGGGTTCGATTAGATAGACACCTGCATTCACCTCTTTTATATCTTTATCCTTCTCTTTCAAAGCCATTGCCTCGACTATCTTCATCACTTTTCCATCATCATTTCTTATTATCCTTCCATATGAGCCAGGTTCATCCGTAATAAATGAAAGAAATGTTATATCGTTTTTCTCTTTTTTATGTAAAAGAATAAGTCTCCGTAATGTCTCTTCTCTTATAAGTGGGGTATCTCCATTCATGACGAGTAATGTCTTATCAAATTTTACCTTCTCGAGTGCTTTTTTGAGTGCATCTCCTGTGCCAAGGGGTCTCCTCTGTATTACAATATCTATTCCTTCGATGTCCTCAAGCACATGTGAGATAACCTCACTCACAACGATAACGATATCTCTTGGTCTTAACGTCTTTACTGTATCAACAATATGCATGAGTATCGGTTTTCCGAATAATGGATGGAGAACCTTTGGTGTAGAAGACTTCATCCTCTTACCCTGACCACCTGCAAGTATGACACATTTGATATTCACAGAACCTTCTCCTTATCTTTATTTTTATATAGACATCTTATCTTCTCTGGCGTTGCAATACCTCCTGAGAGGATTATCTTCACGCCATCCTCTATGGATATGTCTGTAAAGACCACATCCTTTTCCTTCAAGATCACTATTTCACCGAGGTAAAGATTATTTGTGGGGATGTATACTGTGTAGAATCTCTCCTCTTCATTATCTCCCACTCTCAATTCCTTTGTTAAAAAGCCAAAAGCATAAAGACCCTTTCTCGGATACTCCACTATCACGAATCTCTTAAATGATGATTTTGACTCAGGAGAGAATGCATCCGTTATCTGTCTCAGGGCATTATATATACTTTTGAAAAGGGGGATTTTCTGGAAGAGTCCATCAGCAAACTGCAAAATCTTCTTGCCTATGATATTTGTTGATATTACACCAATGAAAAAGATTATTATTATGGCTGTGAGAAACCCTATTCCAGGGATATGAAAATTAAATATTCTGAAATAAACTGGCTCAAGGAGATTATCGAGAAATGTGAAGAACCTTTCTATCACCAGCACCGTTATGAGTATTGGTATGGTAACGACTAATCCAGTAACAAATTTTCTTTTAAAACTCTTTCTTATGGTCTCATGGGTTTTCTGTGCAGTCAAGGTTATTCCTTAAATCTATGAAGTCTTTACAAGAACTTCATCAGGTATATCAAAGTTTGCATAGACATTCTGGACATCGTCATGGTCTTCCAAGGCGTCCATCAATTTAAGCATCGCCTCTGAATCCTTTTCATTAAGAGTTATAAAACTTTTTGGAAGCATCGTTAATTCAGCAAGGGCTATAGAAATCCCTGCAGAGATTATCGCATTCTTTACCCTGTTAAGATCCTCAGGAGAGGTTATTATCTCATAGTTTTCTTCCTGAGGATTATTCTTCATATCCTCAGCGCCTCCATCAAGTGCAACTGACATGAGCCTGTCCTCATCTACCTTTGTCTTCTCAACGAGTATATATCCTTTTTTCTCAAATATCCACGAAACACATCCTGCCTCTCCAAGACTTCCACCATGTTTTGTGAGGATATGCCTTATCTCGGATACCGTCCTGTTTCTGTTGTCTGTAAGAGCCTCTATCATGATGGCAACCCCTCCTGGACCATATCCCTCATACATAACCTCTTCATAGGCTGTTCCTGGAAGTTCTCCTGTTCCCTTCATTATCGCCCTCTTTATATTCTCAAAAGGCATATTAACCTCGCGTGCCTTTTCGATAACTGCTCTCAATCGTGGATTCTTATCCGGATCACCACCACCAAGTTTTGCAGCCACAGATATCTCTCTTGCAAGTTTAGAGAATATCTTGCCCTTTCTTGCATCGACCTGTGCCTTCTTATGTTTTATCTGTGCCCACTTAGAATGTCCTGCCATCAGTCTCCTCCATCTATTTAATCTTTGTTATCTCTTCAAGTCGTTTTTTTGATATATCAGCCTGTATTGATTGCGGAAACAGTGTAATTATTGTCCTGTAGCCCTTTTCCGCCTCCCTAATATCACCAAGACTCATCTTTGCCTCTGCATAATAGAATATATGAACAGGTGTCTTCAGTTCTCCTGTCTTTATGTATTCCTTTATATACGGAATCTGCATATCTAGTAATTTATTCCAGATACGCCTCTGATAGTAAAACTTCATCATGCTATCCTCGATCTCACTCTTTATAACTGAGGCAGGATATTTTTTTAAAAAATCATTGTAAAGTTCCATAGCATCATCTGACCTTGGAGGGTCATAGTCTTTGAGATAAAGGATAACGAGCCTCAAATAACTCTCTTGCGCAAGGGGGACATCAGGACATTCCTTTATAATCCTTTTATATAATTTTTCCATTTCTGGCAGTACCTCCCTTCTATCTGGAGATGAAGTTGAGACTTCGAGTATTAAATTAAAGATTTCAAGGGATCTCTTCTCCTGTTCTTCAAGTGAAAGTTTAATCTCCTCCTGAGGTAATTCTCTTTTTACCTCTTTAACACAGGCTATTAAAGACAATAATAATGGAAAAAGTAAGAGAAATCTGGGCATATATAATGATACTTTTTTGTGCATTAAACTGTCAATTGTCCAATATCCCAACTTAAAAGGGATTGCAAGGAGTAGTATTAATTTCCGTTATTCCGCACTTTTGGACTTTCGCCTTTCTCTCTATCTATAATGGTTTTTAAAATATGAATGCTTATTTTTTTAAGTGGTTATACAAGTTAACTGACAAAGTCAGAAAAAGATTATTAAAACTTCAAAGATTCTGATGAAAACAGATTGTCTTGTAATCACACTTCTCACAGGAATTACTGTCCTCTGATCTGGTAAAAGGTCTGTTTATATCGAGTATCTCATCGATCAGTCTTTTGAGGATATCGATAACATCCCTGAATGATTTCTTAGGATTATCACAATTTTTATAAATCTCATATTCTATCTCGCTATTTTTTTTTCTGCCGAGCAAGAGATATACTGGAATTATGTTTTCAGGTTCGATTCCACTCACGAGATGATAAACGAGTTGATATACTGGCAACTGGAACGACTTTATTGCCTTATCAATCGTTTTTTTATTCAGATTATTGAATGAAATACTGTATGCAGACTCGTCAGATGAAGTCTTATAGTCAATCAGATAGATTGTGTTATCTCTTTTCTCTATCCTGTCTATCTTTGCATACAATCGGACTGAATTGAATCTCACCTCAAAACTTCCTTCAAGAAAAAGTATCTCTATTCTATGATTTTTTGCGAGTGGCTTCTGATAATTTTCTATTAATTCAAAGAGTCTGTTTTTTATCTGTTTCTTAATTAAAAGTACTTCACCAAAGATATTCTCTCCAAATCTCCTCCGTGTTATCCTTTCTATAATGGAATTCAGTTCAATGGTATTTAGATCTTCAGCATGTAATATTTTTCCTTTTTTATCATCCAGATATTCTTTGAGTATTTCGTGGATTATATTTCCTATCTCCAGATTTTCTACACTTCCTGAGACCTTCGATTTAGGCTCGAGTCCAAGTACATATTCATAATAAAACTTAAGAGAACATTTTTTATATATGTCTATTGATGTAGCACTGAATCTGAAATCTCTGAGATAGTCAATTATCTCCCTTGTTTTCTGTACATCACGAGGACCACAATCTCTGAGTGTGACAGGATAGTTTACTGTCTTTATGAATCTTTCCCTGAAATTATTATCAGTAAGCCTGTTTCTCCTCTGTATCTCCCAGCACATCTTCTCTATGAATCTTGAGGTCTCCATATCCCTGTTCTCTATGTAATGAATATAAACATTCCTTGCACCCATAATGAGGCTATCAAAATAGTACTCCATGAGTCTTTCCCTTTCTCTGTATGAAGGTATACCGAGCATCTTCCTCACTGGAAGTGAAAGGTAAGTATCATCCTTCTTTCCTGAAGGGATAATACCCTCATTCACATCCATTATGAAGAGAGTATCAAATTTTAGATTCCTCGTCTCGAGAAAACCAAGCACCTGTATCTCTTTCAGCGGATCACTCTTTTCAAATGGCATATAACAGGTGGATATATATTTCTTAAACAGTCGAAAATAAGATTCTCTCTCCATAAATGACTTACTGGCAATGAATGACCTTGAGAGCCTCTCCATCTTTTCGATGAATTCATTTGAATATGGAAAGAAGAATGGATGGTCCCTGGCTGTGCTTTCATTATATATGAATTTAATGATCTCTACTATCCTTTTAGCGAAATCACCTATGTCTTTGAAATTCTCCATTTTGTTAATGATGTTTTCATGGATGGTCATTATATGCATCTTTATATCATCCGCATCTATCCCGTATTCTGATAGTTCATTACTTATCTCTTCAATAAATCTTGATGAGAGTATCTCATTTATAGTCATAAATCGTCTGCTCTCTCTCTTTGTAAGTTCCATCTCGAGAATATGGAATAATATCCTTGAATACTCTGAACTTCCTTTCAGTTTTATATTCTTTGTATATGGATGGAGTATAAAATCCAGGTAATAGGGGATATAAATATATTCACCATCTGTGGAACTTATAAGTTCAATGAGTGTCTCAAAGAATGTGTAGAGAGGGGTTCTATGAAGAGAGTAACTCAGGGATATATTGTATTCATCAGGAGAAAACATGCACAGAACATTATGGTAGAAAGGGAACAATGTTTCCTGTGACGGAAGGACAAATGCAATACTTCCTCTATCTCCACTGTTATTGAATATCTCCCTAACTATCTTTGCGACTGAAAGGACCTCACCATGTAAGTCAGGACTCCTATAGATGGATATACACGACATGGGCTCATGGTTCTCTTTTTTTCTGTGTTCTATATTCAATCTCCTTAGTGTGTTCTCAATTCCTCTTCCATCTCTCAGAATAAGTGCTGTTCTTTCATCTAATAAAAGTTTTTTCAGTATATATGACTCTGTAACCGTCACCTCATAAATTCCGCAAATTATTATTTTTTTAAATTCGAGTTTTATATCTTCTCTATTTTTTGCAACCCTCTGGTATCTCAGTGATCTTGTTGAGAGGCCTCTCTTTTCAATCTCTTCATAAAAATTTTTGTATAGCTCTGAAAAATTCATCAGTCTTTCCTTCAATCTATCAGACAGTTGCTCCCTTACAGATAGATCCACTATACCTGCTCTCCAGTCATCGACATCCTCTATCTTCAGTTCTTCGAAGTCATTAAAGAACCTCTGTCCCGTAGAGAAAAATTCATCGAGGCTCACATCTTTGTTGAGGAGGTCATGAATTATGGCTATACCATCTATCATATCTATCTTTATGTCCTTTACTCCCAGAATCTCTTCATAGATGTAGTCTATAAATTCATCCACAGACATTATCACCGGAGGGACGAAAGGCTTCCTTTCCATTAAAGATATAGCCCTTTTCAGATAGAGGGCAGGCCTCTTATTCGGAAATATCACGAGATTTTTTGAATAGTCATTCCCTTCCTTAAAGAGGAGAGGAATAACATTTCCTATAACATCATCGCCAGATGGTAATATTATATGCCTTCTATCTTCCATCTTCTATCCTGAGACTCTGAATGAGGTCAAAGTATAAAATAACACCATATATCTTTTCAGGTCTGTATATCTCGTTCAGTATATACATATATTCTCGAATCTGTTTTACATCTTCCTCTTCCCTTGAACGATCACCTGTTTTGAAATCTATGACAGTGATAGAGTCTCCTTCTATATGAATTCTATCCGGCCTTATTGTCCTTCCTGAGAAATTGCAAAACTCCTTCTCCCTGTAGATGAGCCTGCCCTCCTTCTTCTCAAAATATTCCCTGATAGGATCAGCCATTATAAATCTTTTTGTGTAAAGAAGTAATTCGTAAAAACTCTCTTCAGGATATCTGTAATGGATTAGTGCCTTTTTGACCGCACCATTGAGGATTTCTTCACAGTCTCTATCCTGCGGAAGAAATTCTATATTGAAAAGAATCCTATGGATTATTTCACCCCTCAATCTCTCTTCAGTGTTGATTTCTTTTTCCTCTGATTCAGGCATCTTTACTTTTTCTTTTGAAAAGTATATCGATGCGAATGCGCCATCATTTATGTCATCCTTATAATCGATATAGAATTTTGTATTAATATCTTTATTGATGAGGCTTTCGTCACTGAGTATGTCGAAAAATAATTCTTTATCTTTATTCTTCAATCCAATCACATAAAGCTCATTTATTGCCCTTGTGAATGCCACATACATAGCATTGAGAATCGATGTCATCTCTTCTATCTTTTTTCTTTTGTATATCTCCCTCAGTCTTTCAGAGAGATCTATATCATCCTTTATAATTTTATAAAGCCTTATGCCTTCAGGCCCTTCACTCAAATAAAATTCATTACCAGAGGTTTTATCCTGAAACTTTATCACAGAGATTACAACAGGAAATTCGAGCCCCTTTGCCTTATGTATCGTTAATAGATTCACTGCATTTATATTTGCCGGGTTCTCGATGCTCCAGACTGTGCTTACCCTCTCATCATCTTTTTCATATGATTCAAAAAACAACCTCAATCCATTTCTTCCTTTCATCTCGAATCTGTTTACCACATCGAGAAGTTTTATAAGAAATGCCTTTTCTGATTCGAATATCTCGAATAGATCAAATCTTCTATAGATGTCAGACATGAGATCATAAAGTGGAAGATAACCTGTATATCTAAATAATTCATCGAAGTATATTTGCCACAAATCACTGAACATATCGTGGAATTCTTTATAGAGGACCTTTTTTCTGTTTCTGAAAAGAAAATCATAGATCCTTTCTCTCCATCCATAGTAGGATTCTCTATCTTTAATCCTTAAATTCAATTCCATAATTTCTCCTGTAATAAATTCCGAGAAAGAGAGATTATCGAGGGGAGAATCGAGAAATCTAAGAAGAGAGACTATTTCCTTTACCACCTTCCTTTCCCTTATATCGAGATTGCTGTATGGCAAAACAGGTATCCCTGCATTATTGAGAAATCCTGCTAACTCATTCACATCATCATTTTTATGTGTGAGGAAAGCAATATCTGAATACCTGAATCCCCTTTTATGGACATCTTTTACTATATCGACTATCCTTTCCTTCCATCTTTCATCATCTTTTTCGAATACAGATGCTTCCACATATCCCTTTCCCATGTTTTTCTGAACAACACCCTGCCTGAATTCAAGAAGTCCACTATTCTTTGCTGCCTCGAAGATCTCATTATCTTTTTCTGCAATCTTTTTAAAGAATCTTTTTGAAAAGATTACGATGTTTTCTCCACTTCTGTAATTAGTATCAAGTTCACTTATTATTCTCCTTGATGCAGGAAATGGATTTTCTGATTCCACAATGCCCTTCATTATCCTGTAGTCAGCCCTTCTGAACTGGTATATTGCCTGTTTGGTATCTCCAACAACGAAGAGACTCCCTCCCTGCGACAGGGAGTTCTCTATGAGTGGAAAAAGGTTATTCCACTGGACAGGTGATGTGTCCTGAAATTCATCTATGAGAAAATGGTAAATCCTTTCACCGAGTGAAAAGTATATATCAGGTACACTGATACTGTTAATATAATATGAAATCTTTTTATTGATATCATCTATAGATATCCTGCCTTCTTTTTTTATCACCATCTCGAGAATGTTGATAAATCTACGGCATGTGATTAAAAAAGGTCTGTAGTGCTCTGCCCTTTTTAATTCCATATAATTTCTCGCATACTTCATGAATTCATTGTTCAGAATCTGCAATTCAGGTGGAAAACCTTTCTTAGTTTTCAAAAAAGATTTCAATCTAAGGAGATCTCTACTATCGATATCTTTTTTGTTAAGTATCTCCTCTGCTATTTTCTGTTTTTTTTCATCTATGTAATTCAGAGACCTTTTTATTGTATCTAATATCTTTTCACATAACATTCTCAGTTTTTCCGAGTGATCCTCTATAATTATTTCTGATATGTTTTTCGCAATAAGTTCATAAATTTTTTTAATCTTTTTTAGTATTTCTCCCGCTGGATTCCAAATATACCTACTGCTACTCATACTTCTGACAATGTAATCAAAGAATTCCTCAAGTTCTGTTGATGGTTTCAATTCAGAAAGGAACAGATTGTAGGCATAATCCATCAATTCATTAATGTCAAACAGTATATCCACATCACCATGGTGTCCGAGTTCAGTAGCTATGGAATTATAAATGGCTGTCATGAAACTGTCTATAGTCCTTACCTGAAAGTCAGAATAGTTCTCAAAAATATATTCAAGTACCCTGCCTGCATTTTCTGATATCGTATCATCATCGATTCCAAGGTACTCAAATCCTTCCTTTATATTCTTCAATGTTTCAGGGTCACTGAAGTAAAGCCTTTTGAGAAGGGATATTATTCTCTTTTTCATCTCGATGGCTGAATTATTCGAGAATGTTACAGCAAGGATATTCTCGAGACTTGAGAGATTAAATAAAAGTAATCGAACGAATCTACTCGTGAGTGCGTGTGTCTTTCCTGAGCCAGCAGATGCCTTGAGTATAACTGTGGATGGGAAGTGGAATGTAATGTCTTCCATTATCAAATTTTAACATAAATCGAAAGTGAGTAGCTGGTATAAACCATAATCTGATCTTGAAAAGAGTTATCAATGCCATGGAGACACCCATCTTTATTTCTGCTCTAATGACACAGAGGCAGTAATTTTGTTATTATTTCTTATGCGATTCTTTTTATCTCTCATATTGTTCCTTCTCTTTCTTCAGGGATGTCTGAAACTCAATGGTGGACAATCAACCATCTCTCAGGATGGTAGCCTCAGAAATATAAAACAACTAACCTTTTACGGAGATAATGCTGAGGCATATTTCAGTTTTGATGGGAAGATGATTGTATTCCAGTCAAATATGGATATGAGGGGTTGCGACAGTATATGGATGATGGATGCAGAAGGAACTCATCTTAGATTGCTCTCCAGCAAGGGTGCGAATACATGTTCATTCTTCTTTCCTGACAATAAAAGAATACTCTTCTCATCAACCTTGCATCTCGGTAATGACTGCCCTGTGAGACCACATGTCGAAGGCAGAAGATATGTCTGGCACCTTTTTCCATATGATATCTATGTAATGAATACCGATGGCACTGGTTTAAAAAGACTGACAGATAATCCTGAGTATGATGCAGAGGCTATCGTCTCCAGAGATGGAAGTAAGATAGTCTTCACCTCAAAGAGGAACGGGGATCTCGATATCTATATAATGGATAGTGATGGAAAAAATCTCAAAAGGCTTACTGATAGATTCGGTTATGATGGCGGACCATGGTTCTCTCCTGATGGAAAGAAGATAGTATGGAGGGCATGGTATCCTGAAACAGAGGATGAGATAAGGCTTTGGAAAGATTGTATGGATAATAATTATGTCATTCCTGTGCCTCTTGACCTCTGGGTAATGAATATCGATGGCACAGAAAAGAGAAGGATTCTTCACAATGGTGCAACGAACTTTGCTCCATCATGGCATCCTGATGGAAAGAGGATAGTATTCTCAAGCAACATGGATAACTGGAGGAATGATATAAAGGCATATGGACATAATTTTGAACTTTACTTAATAAATGATGATGGCACGGGCTTAAGAAGACTCACATTTAATAATAACTTTGATGGCTTTCCAATGTTCTCACCAGATGGAAATAGACTAATATTTTCATCAAACAGGAATCCCTCAAGGCCAATGGAGACAGACATATTTATCGCGGATTGGGTTGAATGAGATCAATAAGTTATCTAATAATCTTTTTTCTTTTTAGTTGTTCATCCTTTGCGTATGAAGATGGTCTCATCATAAACCACGATATAAAGATCGACCTTGTACCTGAAAAATCCTTTCTCAGCGCAATTGACATGATCACTATTAATCAGAATATAGAAGAACTGACATTTTATATACACAATGGTATGGATGTTTCATCAGATGTCGATGTAAGATTCATCAGGACCGATGGAATTAGGGATCTTTACAAGATAAAACTCAGTGGTAAGAGGTCATTTTCACTCAGTTATAGAGGAACCATATACCATCCACTTACAGAACCTGAAAAGGAGTACTCAAGGGGAATAAGCATAACAGAAGGTATTATCTCAAAGGATGGAATATATCTCGATGCGGGATCATACTGGTATCCTGTTTTTGACAAAGCAATGGTCACATTTAGTATAGATGTAGGTCTTCCTCAGGAATGGTCATCCATAAGCCAGGGTTCAAGGATTTTCAGGAATAAGAGAACTATCTGGAGAGAAATAAACCCTCAAGATGAGATCTATCTCATCGGAGGAAGGTTCATTGAGTATACTGAGAAGTTCGATAATATTGAACTCATGATTTTTCTGAGAAACCCTGATCCTTCGCTTGCAGAAGCCTATCTCAGGAATGCAAAAAAATACATCTCCTTCTATGAAAGAATGATCGGTAAATATCCGTATAAAAAGTTTGCTGTTATTGAGAATTTTTGGGAAACAGGATTTGGTATGCCCTCATTCACACTCCTTGGTTCAAAGGTTATGAGACTGCCATTCATTCTTGAGACATCATATCCCCATGAGATCCTTCATAACTATTTTGGAAATGGAGTGTATGTGAGGGATGGAAACTGGTCAGAAGGACTCACAGCATATCTCAGTGACCACCTCTGGAAGGAAGAGAAAGGAGAAGACCATGAGTACAGATTCACAACCCTCCAGAAGTACATGGATTATGTAAATGAAGGAATGGACTTTCCATTAAGAAGATTCACATCAAGGCATGATCCATCATCTGAGGCTGTGGGATATGGAAAGGGAATGATGTTCTTTCATATGCTCAGACTGTGGATAGGTGATGAGTTATTCCTTCAGTCCCTCAGAGAGTTTTACAGAAGATTCCTCTTCAAGCATGCAGGCTTCGATGACATACTCACTGTTTTTGAAGATGTCTCAGGAATGGATATTAAAAAGAATTTCACACGATGGATAGATAAAGAGGGTGCACCACTCTTGAAGGTATCATTAATAGGTGTTGAAGGTGTTAATGAGAGATACCATTTAAAGTTCAGGATCGAACAGATGGATGTAGTAAGCCCTTATTCACTTAAAAGCCCTGTTGTTATAACCCTGAAAAATAAAAAAGAGGCGATCTACAGGATACTCAGCCTCGATACCATTTCAAATGAATTCGAGGTAGTAACAGACCTAAGGCCATTGAGACTCGATATAGACCCTTACCACGACATATTCCGAAGACTCCAAAAAGATGAGATTCCTCCCAGTATATCTGCTATCCTCGGTTCAAGAGAAGTGATGCTCATATTACCATCTGATGCCATGAATCATGATAAATTGGTAGATAAGATAAAATCATCTGTAGCAGGTGAGCTTAAGGTGGTCCTTGATAACACGATAGAGAGACTTCCAGAGGATAGTGGTATCATCATTACAGGATGGAATAATAGATTCCTGAAAAAGTTCCTCACATTTCTAGGAAGGAAGATCGATATATCACATGGACATGTATTAATAGATGGAAAAGAATTCCCTATCGACAAATCCATATATGTGATATCCTCAAAAACAGAAAAGAGTCCTATTTTATTCCTTGGTGCCAGTGATATGAAAAGACTTGAGGAAGTAGTTAAAAAGATCCCCCATTACCATAAGTACAGTTACCTTGTATTTGACACGGAAGGGAAGAATATCCTAAAAGGAAGATGGCCAAAGGATGAATCATCGATGACTTTATTCATACCTGATGAAGAAGGAAGTATAAAAAAGATTCCAATGGGTGATGTAAAAAGAACTCAGAAATTAACAGGAATGATCGATAACTCCATCATGAGGACTATAAAGACTCTTACCTCACCAATCTTTGAGGGAAGAGGGATTGGAACAGAAGGACTGAAGAGGGCAGGAGATTATATCTATAAAAGAATGAATGAAAAGGGTATCAGGACATATGTTCAAGAATTTAAAGTCGAAAAACCTAAGAATAAAGTAGCAATTGAACTAAGAAATATTATTGGAACAGTGGGAAATGGAAGATGTATCATAATAGGTGCCCATTATGACCATCTTGGTTATGGTTATCCTGATGTAAAGACTCCAAACAGAGGATATATCCATCCAGGTGCAGATGACAATACAAGTGGTGTGGCTTTACTTATCGAACTCATTGATTCATTCAAAGAGAGCCCTCTCAAAAACGAGATCATATTTACTGCAATGAGTGGCGAAGAATCAAGCATGCTCGGTTCATATTATTTTGTCGAGAATCTCAATAAAAAATGTATCGCAATGATTAATGTCGATACAGTGGGCAGATTGAAGGATGAATTAATAATAACAGGAGTAGGTACAGCGATGGAATGGAAGGAGATAATAAGTAACGCCTCAAGTATAGCAGACCTCAAAGTAAAGATGGTCACTGAACCTCTTAATGCAGGTGATGACCTGAGTTTCCTTAGAAGGTCCATCCCTGCAATACAGATAACGACAGGACCCACTGAGGATTACCACACACCTGAGGATACACCTGATAAGATTAACCCGGATGGATTAAGGAGGATTAAAAACTTTATAGAGCTCCTTATAGATGAGATTCTGAAAAGGGGATCACTCACATTTCAGCCACATACTTCTCATACAGAACAAAAAGGAGAAAAAAGAAAAGTGAGCATAGGTACTATTCCTGATTTTACATATACCGGAGAAGGTTACAGGATAGGAGGGGTAGTTCCTCATTCCCCCGCCAGTATAGCAGGCCTTAAGGAAGGAGATATCATAGTGGAGATGAACTCCATTCCAGTTAAATCCCTAAAGGATATGGCTGAGATCATGAGGAGATTGAGACCAGGCGAGAAGGTAATGATGAAGGTATTGAGGGATAAAGATATATTTACCCTTGAACTGATGTTGAAGGAAAGGTAAAACTATTCGAGAAGTCTCAGGATTGTCATTATCTGGTTTTATGGTTTTCTATTATATCAGGTGGTGTTCCCCACGATGATGCCTTCCTTGAAAGTATCTGAACAACATTTGATAGATCTTCCTTTGTAGGATTATCAAATGAGCCATTTGCTTCTTTAAATGCTACTCTTATAGCACTCGTTACACTATTCATTATAGATTCCTCAGTTGGTGTTGTCCCTAGTTCCTTTTTAACAGATGCAAATGTCTCCTTTTGTGCTTCAAAAAAGCACTTTATTATGAGGTCCCTTGCCTTTACAGGATTCAGGCCTTTAAGATCTTCCTTTGAAGGTGACCACCTCTGATACTTCATGTTAAAATAATTTTAACATAATCACTCCTTACCGGTGTATTTTTTGCTGAAAACAGCGACTGTCACCATAAGCCATTTAATGGTAATAAAGACTTCATTGAGTCTTCTGTGCAGAAAAAAGCAAGCATCTGGAATATACATGATGATATAGCATCGAATATCCTTGATTTTTATCCTTTACAGATGTTTTAATTATTAATAATATGTATTCAGGATATAACATAAATGGTGTAAACGGAAATCCCGTCACACTCAAATTCCATGACCATAATCTCGAAAATGAATTTCTCCAACTCTATCAAGAAAAAAATTTCAGAGAATCAGACATACTGAGCAGGATTGGTGGTGATAAATTTATCGTTCTGCCATCGAATATATCAGAAGAGAATATTTCAACCATTCTCAAAAGATTGAAAGATATGTGTGAAGAAAAGAATGCAGAGATGAGGACTGATTACAGATTGTCTTTCAGTACAGATATGGCATATATGGATGCAATAAAACTGAATAATATGGATGAACTTATAGCAATGGCTGATAGAAAAAAGATGTATGTGGAAAAGCGATAAAAAAACTGATTTAAGTTGCTTAAAAGACTTTTTTTGATATATAATGTTTCAATTATGAGAGGTTTAAAGATATTAATATTTTTAATTTCTCTCCTCTCTGCAGGTAATAATATCTTTGCAGAAGAAAAGACAGGTATCAGCATAAATGGTTCAAGTACTGTTGAGCCTATTGTTAAGATTGCTGCAAGGGTTTATACAAAAAAACATGGAATATTTATAAAGGTGGAGGGAGGCGGTTCATCAAAGGGTATCGAAAGTGCAGGTGAGGGAAAAGTGGATATAGGAATGGCCTCCAGGTATCTTAAGAATGAGGAAAAGAAGAAGTATCCTCTTCTTATCCAGCATGTCATAGGTTACGATGGTATAGCGATAATAGTTAATTCAAATAATACAATTAACAACATAACATTTGACCATGTGAGGGATATCTACTCAGGAAGGATAAAGAACTGGAAGGAAATCGGAGGACCTGATATGCCCATTGTCCTTATAAGTAAGGAGGAAGGAAGATCCACACTTGATCTCTTTATTGAACATTTTAAGCTCCAGGTAAAGACAGAAAACAATCTTATCTTTTATAAGAAGAAAGAGGATGCTGATTTCTCCTCCATTGGTGCCCATATAGCAGGACAGAACAGTGAGGTAATATCCATGGTCGAAGAAACTCCTGGGGCAATAGGCTATGTCTCGATTGGTGCTGCTGAGAGAGCAGAGAGGAGAAGGAGGAATATTAAGAGGCTTAGTCTTGATGGAATACAAGCTACACGGGAGAATGTCATAAGCAGGACATATCCTATCATCAGACCACTGAGTGTGGTAATACGAGGAAAACCTTCAGGAAATGTAAAAACCTTTATAGATTATCTCCTGTCACCAGAGGGACAGAAGATAGTAAAAAATCTTGATTATATACCTATTCATTAAAAGGAGTAAAAGATGGCTAAAAAGGGATTGAGTGTAAGAACTAAATTAACCTTCACAATAATGGGTCTTGTGATACTCGCTGTTACAGGAGTCTTTGTACATCATGTTATAGAGTTTGCTGAAACATCGCAACATTTATCTCAAGAAAGGCACGTGATATTCACATCGAGCGTAGCAGGAAAGGCTCTTGAACTTATACTTACAGAGGATACAGGTGCACTTAAATCCCTCCTTCAGGATGTAAAGGGAACAAAGGGTTTTGTCTATGGAATAATCATTGACAGAGAAAACAGGATCCTTGCCTCGACCTTCGAGGAAGCGATTCCCAGAGACATTGAGCCTCTTCTCAGAATAGAAGAGAGCGGCACAATTGTAAAACATCTCTCTCTTCCTGAATATGGTGATCTGATGAATATAATATTTCCTGTGGAGATATATGGTAGATTAATTATTGGTTATAGAGTTGAGGGGATGTCTTCGTATATTAAGGAGGAACTTGAGGATTTAATAATTGTTTACACCATCGCGATAGTTGCAGGTTTTCTTCTATCTCTCTTTATAGCAAGAAGAATAACAAAACCCCTTGGAGCCCTTATGGCTGGAATAAGGGAGATTGGAAAAGGCAGAACAGATGTTACCCTGCCTGTGCAATCAAAGGATGAGTTTGGAGAAGTTGCATCTGTATTTAATGAGACCATGGCAAAGTTGAGGGGTTATGCTATGAGTGAGGAAGAGAGACAGAGGACACAGGAGAATATTGTTAATTTTCTTAATCTCCTTAGTACTGCATCTGAAGGTGACCTGACTGTGAAAGCAGAAGTTACACCTGATATCTTTGGTTCGATGGCTGATGCATTTAACCTCATGGTCGAGGGGCTTGCAGACCTTATTGTAAGGGTCAAGGATGCTGCGCAGGATATAGGCAAGGAAAGCAAGAAAATGCTTGAGGTTCTAAAAGAGATGGAATCAGATGCAGAAAAGCAGCTTTCTGAAGTTAAGAGGGCAACAGAGGCGGTTGATGAAGCAGCACTCAGTGCTGTAAGGATTTCCGAAATGACAGAATCAGCAGAAAAGATCAGCAAAAATGCAATAGAGGCAACAGAGAGGGGTTCAAAGACCGTTATTGAATCAATTGATGGAATTCAACTCATTAGGGTAACAATACAGGCAATAAATAAGAGAATGAAGTTTCTTTCTGAAAAACTGATGGAGATAGGAACGATATCCCAGTTGATAACAGAGATTGCAAACAGGACAAACCTCCTCGCCATCAATGCATCTATCGAGGCCTCGAGAGCCGGTGAGCAGGGCAAGGGATTTATAGTTATTGCAGAAGAGATCAGGAGCCTTGCTGAAAAGTCTGCAAGATCTACGAAACAGATAGGTGATATCCTCGGTTCTATACAGACAGAATCAGCAGAGGTTACAAGACATCTTGAGGAGGTTACAAACTTTGTAGAAAGAGAGACCGCCCTTGCAAGTGAGGCAGGTTCTGTCTTCCGGGAGATTGAAAGTGCCATAAAGGATGTTGGTGGTATAATATCAAAGATACACACATCTGCAGAGGGTCAGAAAGAACTCACATCTAAGGTCGTTATATCCATAGAAGAGGTTCAGCGAGTGGCTCTTGGAATACTGAAGATTGTTCATGACTTCTCGGATATCTCAAAGACTCTTAAAGATACCTCAGAGAGACTGGTATTGCATGCAGGTAAGTTCAGAATAACCATCGATGAAAAAAGGCAGATAGAAAATTAGGAGGTTAAAAATGCATGTTACTTTTATGCCTGAACTGACAAAGATTGTTATAGAGAGACACAAGGGAATCAAGGATATTCTTTCCTCTTCCATGGATATAACTATTAAGACAGTCAATTTGAGAAATATGGCAAGAGACTCGAGACATCTTAAATGAAAGAAGAAAAGATAAAGAAACTCATAGATGGTCATGCCTGTGCCTTTCTGATAAAAAAACCTTCACTAAATGTTAATGCATTGAAGCCGGTGTAAAAACGATTCTTAAGTTCATATTGAAAAAATCTTTCCACTTCCTAGAAAGATATTTTTCGCTATTTCGAGCTTCACTCACTAATCAGTCATTAATGGCACATAGATGAATTTAATTAACCTGACCTCCACCTCTATTAAGAATTGTTATCTTAATAAAATGTAAAAATCCAGGGACAAAAATTATTTGCTTTTCTCTTTACCCAGATATTCAGAGATTACTATTTGCACTACTAAGGTAACTCACAATGACTGAGTAAAAGAGAGATGGGCATTTAAGGCCTATCTTCAATCAGCAATTCCGGAGAATGGGTTCAATAGGTAATTCACACCATCACTCTCTGAATATATTTTCTTAAGACCTCAGTTAGTCTCTGTTCTTCAAAGGGCTTTACAAGGTAATCTTCCACACCACTTGACAGTGCCTTCATTCTGTGTTTTTCTGCACTTCTTGATGTTAATACAACAACAGGTATCTTTCTCAGTTTTTCAGAGGTTTTAATTCTGTGAATGAGTTCATATCCATGCATCACGGGCATCTCGAGATCTGTTATTATCAGATCAACTATTTTTTCTTCGAGCACATCCAGCGCTTCCTGTCCATTTGTTGCAGTTATTACATTGACATCCTTTGATTGAAGAAATTGTGTAAGATATTTTCTTACACTCAAGGAATCATCAACGACAAGGACCCTCTTCTTTTTATCTTCCTTTGCAATCGAGGAAGTTATCCTTAACGGTTTTATTTCCTGCTCAAATAGTCTCAATGGGTTGATAACGAGTCTCACCTTTCCATCTCCTGAAATACTCGTTCCTGAATATATTGAGAGTCCTGTTAAAAACTTATTCATTGGCTTAATGATGGTCTCTTCCTGTCCCCTTATGAAGTCTACTATCAATCCTGCCTTTCTGTCAGTAAGATTGATTATGATCAGAGGATATGAGTTTTTGCCATTGCCACCTTCTCTTATCCCAAGTGCTTTTGAGAGATCCTTGATTATTACTTCGCTCCCCCTGTGTTTGAAACCTTTTATTACATCTTCTGCTGGAACAATCTCCGTAACCTCCTCCACAAAACTCAGTGGTATTGCAAAGTCTATATTTTGAGCACTGAAAATTATTGCATTTATAATCGCTATGGAAGATGGTACCCTTATTGTAAAGGTGGTTCCCATTCCAACTTCTGTATCTACCTCTATTAAGCCATTGATCTCGCCTATCATATTTCTCACTGCAGAAAGGCCCATGCCTCTTCCAGAACCCATGTCTACAAGCTCGGTAGTGGTGAATCCTGGAAGAAATATCATCGAGAGAAGATCCTTTTTCGATGGTTTATCATCGGGTTTTAAGATACCCAATCTTTTTGCTTGCTCGAAAATCTTGTATGTGGCTATTCCCCTGCCGTTATCATGAACTTCTACATACACATTCATCCCCTCCCTTCGTGCAGAAAGTAATATAACACCCTCTTCTTTCTTTCCCTTCTGTCTTCTCTCCTCAGGCTTTTCTATACCATGTATTACAGCATTCCTTATTATATGCATGAGCGGATCAAAGAGCCTTTCAAAGATTACCTTATCGACCTTTGTGTCTCCACCGCTTATCCTGAGTTCAATCTTTTTCCCGTAATGTTCAGCCATTTCCTTTACAGGACGCACAAATCTCTGGAAGAGTCTGCCTATCTCTATCATCCTTAGTTCTGAGATATCACCTCTCAAAAGTTTTACCATATTATCCATGCCCTTTAATTCATCACCAAAGGAGGAGAAAAACTCTCCAAGTTCCTTAAATGATTCAGATATATCATTTATCATTTCTTCGAGTTTTCTCGAAAAGAGATTAAGGTCATCGTAGCGGTCAAATTCGAGTTCACCAAATTCAGCAAGGAGAGGATCAACATACTTTACCTTTCCTGGAAGGGAATAGGAGTATCTTTCAGAAAAATCCCTTACTTCCTTGAGAAGTTTTGAACCTGTCTGCATTATGTCGTATAAAAGGAATTCTGCCTTTTTTATCCTTTCAAAAAGGTAATTCTTTTTGATGGTCACCTCTCCTATGAGATTCATTATGTTTTCTATCTTCTGGATATTGATCTTTATGAAGTTGCCTGAGAATAATTCGATATCATCCCTTCTTCTACCTGCAACCTCCCTCTTCTCTATAATAGGAGATTCTGTTCTTTCAGTGATCGGTTCTACATGGAATCTAACAGGTTCCTTTTCTCTGGAAAAAGTTCTGTCAATAATCCCTATTATCTCTTTTTCTATTTCAGGGTTCTCGCCTTTTCCAACAGAGACATCCTTAATAAGGGCCTTTATGGAATCGAGTGTATATAAAAGGATCTTTTCGATATCCTTATCAGGAGTTCTCTTACCATCCTTCAACTCTTCAAGAACATCCTCCATCTTATGGGATATCCTGCTGATGGTATTTAATTTTACGAGTGCTGCAGCACCCTTCAGGGTATGGGCTGCTCTGAAGAGTTCTTCTATCTGGGTTTTATCAGATTGCAGAATATTCGTTATACCCCTTTCGAGGGTGTTTATGTGTTCCTCTGCTTCTTGTAGAAAGTATTCAAGGAGACCTGAACTGTCAAATTCTGCCATTTATTCTTCCTTTATTCTGTATCTCTCAAAGAAATCATTTATATCAATAAACCTCTCCCCAGGAATCTCAGAACCTTCATTGAGAAACCTGGGTAACTCATCGGATATGAATCCAAGATATTCCTTCATCGCTTCGACTATAACAAGTTTCGCACTCCCTGTTTCTGGTGACGGAATATTGTAAATCTTGCTCAGGTCAATAACAGGTATAATGTTTCCTCTTAAAGCGATAAGACCATGAATATACTGAGGCGTCTGTGGTACAGGAAATACATTCATTAATTCCGTAACTTCTCTGAGATTATCTATATCAATATAGAACCTCTCATCTCCCACCCGAAACTCACAGTATCTCGGTCTTTTAGGTTCCTTTCCTTCTTCCTTTATTTCGAGTATGTTATTCACGTAGGTATTTTCTTACTGTCAGAAGGAGTTCAAGTGGTTCACAAGGCTTTGTGAGATAAGCATCCGCTCCCTGTTTCTCACCCCATAATTTATCAGATGGCTGATCCTTTGATGTGAACATTATTATTGGTATATCCTTGAGTTTTTCATCCTTCCTAAGATTCCTACAGACCTGAAAACCATTTTTCTTTGGCATTACTATATCAAGGATAATAAGATTGAATGGCTGTGTCTTTGCAAGATTTTCTGCTTCTTCGCCATCTGTGGCGAAGACCAGCTCATGACCTGTCTGGGATAAGACGGATTTTAAAAACTGTATATCTGTCTGGCTATCTTCAGCGATTAATATTCTTGCCATTAAACCACCTCCTTATTTCTTCTTAAGTATTCCCACCCTTGTCAAGGCATAGATAATTCTCTTTACCTCATTTTCTTCCATTCCGCTTATCTTTATTATATCACCCAGTGTTATCTTTCCGTCAACGAGTGAGAATATCTTGAGTTCGTCTTCTTCAAGATTGATATCCTCCATCGCCACATCAGTCATTAATCGGATAAATACAATATTTAAATCAGTAAACATCTTAGCCGCATACTTTCTCTCATCAACCCTTCTTGCACCTTCAAGGATGAGATTCGATACAGGAATCCTGTACGTTATATCCGCAAGATTTTCAGGCACTGGCATTCTCTCAAAAAAGAAATTTCCTCCATCGAGTTCCATGGTTGAATAAACCGCTTCCTTTGTTCTTTCTCTCAATATATTCATTATCTCATCCTCTGTGAGAATCTTTTCCTGTACAAATGCCCTAAGTATGGGGATACCTGTTTTCTTTGCCCTTGCATAGGCACGATGGAATGCATCCCTTGAGACCTGCAGTTTCTTTTCTATTATCTCTCCTGTGAGAAGGCTCTTGCCCTGTTTGCTTGTAGATGCATAATATATACCACCTTTATCAAAGTATATCTCCGCTGTCATTACAGGTGAGTAGATGGATAATTTTCCTGTTACCTTTGTGGTGTCGAGTAACTGAAGTAGATCATAGAGGCTGAAATCATGAAGGTCACCTGTCAGTACTATTGTGGATGATTTTACCATTCCTGAGTGCTTGAGGGCATCAGAGACTGTTTTTTGCAATAAGAAGGGAAATTCCCTGTAGAAATATTGCCTTATAATTCTGTCCAGTGTCTCTTCTATTGTGCCTTCAGTATAAACCTCTGTCTCCTCTATCGTCTCTGCAACTGCTTCCATCTCAACCTGAGGACTCACTATGGAATTCACCTTTTCGACGAGTTGTTCAGGCTGGAATGGTTTTATAAAATAATCAACAACACCAAATTCTTCTGTAAATTTTTCACCCACCGCCTCTCCCTTTGCAGTTATCAGAATTATGGGTATATCTCTAAGCGATGGCTTCTGTCTTGCGAGTTTGCAGAACTGATAACCATTCATCCTCGGCATTACAAAGTCAACGAGTATGAGAGAAGGATTAACACTTTCCGCAAGCTGGAGTCCCTTTTCTCCGTCCTCGGCAGTATACACCTTGTAACCGTTCTCAGTGAGAACAACCTCCGCAAGTTTTCTTACCGTCGGACTATCATCTATGACAACAACACTACCTTTGGTCATTTTCTCTTCATTATGTCTATCGCCTTTGCAAGGCTAAGTTTCATCCTCGTGAATGCCTCTGCAAGTGATGCTATCTCATTTTTCCCTTTTATCTCAAATTCTTTATCAAGATTACCTCTGCTTATCTCATCTGCTATCGTTACGAGATTCTCGATTGGTTTGATAACATTTGCTTTGATAAGCCTGTCTATCACTATGATGATGAAAAGAAAGAATATACTGTATACAATGGAGAATATTACAAGCGCCTTTTTAGCATTAGTAATTGGCACCTCAGCAGGAACATACACAGTTGTGGCTCCTATAATTTCACCTTCCTTCCAGTTATATCCGCTCTCAGCACCATATCTTTCTCTTTGTTCCTCAGATGCCACCTGAGGATTTCCATGACACTGAGCACATCCTGCCTCCACCACAATCGGTACCATTATGACATACAAATGGCCATTTGGCGTCTTTACGAGACCCTTCCACTCATCAATTATCTTCTTCATCCTGAATTCATTAATCTTCTCAGCTTCAAATTGATTTGCTTTGTTTACAGGATTAAGTGGATTGAGGGTTGCAAATTTAAAAGAAAAATCTTTAATGGACTCTGATATGGTGTCAGAAATCTCCCTTATGATAAAAAAACCCGAGGTCAGCTCAACAGGTTCTTTTCCTGGAATAAGGTCTTCAACAACAGGCCTCATTACCCCACCCACATAGGATTTTACACTTTCAAGTGATGATAAAACGAGGCGCGCTCTTTCAAGACTTTCATTCTCAGCATTCTTCAAAAGAACCCTGTAAGTTATAAAGACCATGATGGGAAGAGAGATGATATATACACCAAGCATTATTAAAGTAAACGATTTCCTCAATTTCATATTCCTGAGCATTATTCTTACTCCTTATTTACATTATTTTATATTTTGCCTTGAATCTTGTCTGTTCTGAAGGAGGCAACTCCTTTATAAGGGATTCCATAAATCTTGCAAAGTTGTCTGACCTCATCTTATCACCCCTTTTATAAGATAAACTGGAATAGAGATTATCGATAATAACCCTACCTATCGGTCCGATAATATCCACAAAGTCGTCTTCTACCTTCTTTATAGTTTCAAAAAGGATATCCTCTCTCTCTGGTATTCCCTCTGCGGTCGAAGATATCGCATCAATACCAATAATATTCATCACTCTTTCAGTTAATGGCACTCCTGATATGGATGGTGGTTTTACACCCTTCAAAAAAAAATGCTCTGATGGCTTCAGCCCCTTTATTTTATCAAGGCACTCTTCATTTTTATATGTTCCGAAGGTCATATATACCACCTCACAATTCTCATTAATATACATCTTGAATAGATACTCAACGCCATCGAATTTTATCGATAACATTCCTGATTCCTTTTCCCTCATCAGATATCTTTTGAATATATCGCCGAGATTCATAACTCCTAACACCCCCTGAGGCTTCTTATGTATTTACCTATCTTTTTGTTACCTTTAAATATGTATCTTACAGAGACCTTATCACCTGTTTTTATGCGAAATCTTTCTATCCTTGAAAAAGTTTCCTCATCTTCAAATATAATGGTTGTGTCGACTCCATTATTGTCTCTCACCACGATAGTCTTTGATTCCTGATCAATGCTTATAAGTTTTCCCCTTACAAATCTAGTGTCCTCAGCGATTATGAGAGAGGGTAGAGTAAAGACTATCATTATTATTAATACAGTTTTCACTATTTTACCATTCATGCCTTACCTCCTTTCTGTAAGTTATTATATCACAAAAATATACAAAATAAAATAATTGTATAATCGTGTCATCCATGTTCCATATCCAGTATCCATTCACCTGTATCCAGTATTCCATTTTCTCTTTTCCTGAAGTAATACCATTTTTTAGTTCTCACATTGCCTGCAACCGTATTTACATGATAAAGATTAAAAAATCATAAAATTTGATATAATTTAATTAACCAATTCAGTTATGGAGGAGGGTATGAATACAGAAAAGAGACGCTATAAAAGAATATCCATTGAGGGACTCTCCGGGGTATTTCACTTTTCTACAAAGGCAAGGATAATCAATTTAAGTCTTGGTGGTGCTGCTGTTGAGGTCGATAGAAGGCTCGAGATGAACAGTACATATAATTTAAAGATTCCTTTTGGAGATAAATTTCTCGAGATAAAGGGGTGTGTGGTCTGGTGTGTACTCTCAGGCAATCAGAAGACCCAAAAGGGTGATATTGCTCCGATCTACCATGCAGGTATAAAATTTATTAATCTCCTTGATGATAGGGCAAAGATGCTACTTGAACTTATAGAGTCTCATAAGGCAGGGATATCGAGATTCGAAGAGAGGATAAGAGGCATAAGATTCAAGATAATACTGCCTGAAAAGGTTATTGTAGATTTTCCTTTGCACTATAAGATAAGCGTGATAAGTCTTGGAGGGATGCTAATAGAACTGCCTGAGGAGCTTCCTCTGAATGCGGTATATCCCATGCAGATTGAGATCCCTCATGATAAAACAATAATAAGATTCAATGGCAGGATAGCATCGTGCAAGAAGGCTAATGACAGACCTGAATATTATCATATAGGAGTTGAATTTATGGAGATGAACGAAGATGATAGAAAAAAACTGAATGAATTTATATCATCTCTTGAGATATAATGAAATTTTTTCATATCATTGATACATTCTGCATTTCTGATGGGTTTTGATTGTCCACAGGAGGTTGAGGACAGTTCAAAGTCTTTTGGACTTTTTGAGAACTATGCATCTTTATTCTCTTGCGTATCAGGACATTAAATGTTTCTATGATGGTATAGTTTCTTATTGTTTCTTTTTTGTTTTCATTTTATAGATATGGCATGCCCTGTCAGGACCTATAAATCTCTTCAATATATCAGGTTCAATTGATATCCTATCCATCAGGATCTTTCTCCTGTATTCAGATATAATGCGCATAAATTCTGCTTGAGGATTGTTGAATCTCTTCTTCATCTACAATTATATTATACCAATCCTATCTCTCAAGTAGCATCACTACAGCATCCTCTACAGGATTGTAATAATATCCTTTTCTCAATCCTATCTCTTTAAATCCAAATGATTTATATAGATTTCTCGCAGGATAATTGGAGACCCTCACCTCGAGATATACAAACCTACAGGGTTTTATCTCATCTGAATCAAAGACATTTTTTAACAGAGCCCTTGCAATACCTTTTCTTCTGTGTTCTGGTTTTACTGCAAGGTTCAGGATATGGCATTCATCAAGAATCCTGTTCATACAGATGTAACCTGCAATGGTAACGGGAGATTCGTTCTCGATGATAACAGCCACCCTGGACAGTGACCTTGGATTATATATTTCATTATAAAAAGAGATGGCACTCCATGGCGTGGTAAAACTCTCTTTTTCTATCTCCAAAATTTCAGGGACATCATCAGGAAGCATATCTCTTATTAAGAGATGTACCATATTTATTCTCTCATCTTTTCTTCTGCCTGTGATCTCCTCAGATACGCAGGAATTATCTCTATAAGGTTTTCGAATACACATTTTTCAGCAAGTCTGAGCCCTATAAATCCAACACATGCAGGAGAAGGAATGTTCCTTTCAGGTGGTGCAATGATAAATTCTTCTTCATTCATGTAAAACCTTGTGCCATCTCCTATGAGAATGAACCTTTCATCACCCGTAATATCTTTGATTACATTCTTGAGTTTGGTTCTGTTTATAACAGAGTCATCCATCAGTCTAAGGGGATGATCTTTATTCCATCTGAAAAGTGCTGTAAAGACCTCCCCCTTTCTTGCATCAATGACAGGACACACAGGAAACTGAGCAAAAGGTATATTCCACGCAAGGGCCTCAAGGGTCGAGACAGTAACAACAGGTCTTCCTGTGGCAAAGGCAAGTCCTTTTACTGTGCTCATTCCGACCCTCAATCCTGTGAATGAACCTGGACCTTTTGAGATAGCAAAGAGTTCTATGTCATTTATGCTGATACCTGAAAGTTTCAGGAGATGGTCTATCTCGGGAAGTAATCTTTCTGAATACTCAATTGAGACATTGAGCCTGATCTCGGATATGACTCCTTTTTCATTAACTATTGCTATTCCTCCGACCCGTGTTGATGTATCGATGGCAAGGACAAGCATAAAAGATTATATCAAAAAAATTTCATCTTCTGTTATACTTATTTAAGATATGATTATGCTCAGAGAAAGGATTGAAGAGGTTCTCGAAAAGATCAGGATAGGCCTTAAAAGAGAAGGAGGAGATATTGAGCTTATCGATGTGAAGGATAATATCGTGTATGTAAAACTTAAGGGTGCATGTGAAACCTGTCCGATGTCAATGCTCACCATGAAGTCATGGGTCGAGACTACCATTAAGAAAGAAATACCTGAGATAGAAGCAGTAAAGGCAGTATGAAGAACTTTATCCTTTTCATCATACTATCTCTTCCTATCTTCAGTATTTCTGATGCATTTCCTGATACGGATAATAACAAGGTTTCAATAAGGCACTTTTCTTATCCTGATTATACAAGAATTGTCCTTGAATTTAAAAAAAATGTAACATTTACCGCCACGAGACTTTTTGATCCAGAACGAATTATCATAGATATAAATAAAACCGTGAAAGACATTCAACCTGTCATAAAGATCAATGACAGTGTGGTTGAACAATTAAGAACAGGTAATCCTGAGAAGACAAAGACAAGGTTTGTGGTTGATCTTAAAACAAAATCAGACCATACTATCTTTTCTCTCTATGACCCATTCAGAATAGTGATAGATATAAGAGCGGAAAAACAGGATGTGGAAAATCTTTCTGAAAAAAAGATAGTACAAAAGAGACCACATATAATTATAGATCCAGGACATGGTGGACATGACCCGGGAGCAATAGGCAAAAATGGACTTCAGGAAAAGGATGTTAATCTCGATATCTCATTGAGGGTGAGTGATCTCCTAAAGGATGAATTTGAGATAACAATGACAAGGGACAGAGACATCTTTATATCTCTTGAAGAAAGGACATCCATAGCAAATAGCAAAAAGGCAGACCTCTTTGTATCCATCCATACAAATTCAAACAAAAAAAGGCACATAAGCGGTGTGGAGACATACTTCCTTAACTGGACTGATGATGAGGAGGCATTGAAGGTTGCAGCAAGAGAGAATGGAATGAGTATAAAGGCATTAAGGAAATTCATGAATAAAAATGATATAGTCGAGATGATCATGATGGATCTCGAAAGAAATTCAAAAAGAGAACTATCCATGAGACTTGCATCCCTTACACAGAGTGAACTCATTAATGCCCTTAAGAGATATACAGATGGAAATGGTATCAAAAAGGGTCCATTCTATGTTCTGTATACCGCAAAGATGCCTTCTGTGCTTATAGAGGTCTCATATATAAGCAATCCAGTTGAAGAAAGGCTTCTTTCCACGACTTGGTATCGGGAAGAGATAGCAAAAGCCATAGCGAATGCTATCAGGAGATTCTTCAACCAGCGCAGGCAGGAAGAACAGAACCTCTAAGAAAAGATTCCATCTTTCCCTTTCATGATCTGACGCCCCCTTCTTCATATCTTCATGAGACATTAATGTTATATTATTTTATATGAGACTTAAATTCCTTATAAAGGAGATAATGGTTTATGATGGAACGGGTGATAAACCCTTTGAGGCTTCTATAGGCATATGTGGTGATAGAATAATTCTTAATCCAGAGACAGACTCCGCAGAAATGATAATAGATGGCAATGGACTCGTCCTTTCACCTGGCTTTGTCGATACCCATGCACATTCTGAATTCACAGTTATAGCAGATCCTGAAATGGAAGGAAAACTCTTTCAGGGCATCACGACCGAGATAAATGGAAACTGCGGACTGAGCGGTGCTCCCCTTTATGGTGAGTATCTCGAACACAGACTTGATGACCTCAAAGAATACGATATCGGGTTAAGATGGAATACCCTCAGGGAGTATTTGAAGATCATAGAAGATGTTAGACCTTCAATCAATTTTGCTACCCTTGTGGGGCATGGGAATATTCGTGGTTCTGTGATAGGGCTGGAAAAGAAATACCCAAGAGAAAATGATATGAAGGAGATGAAGAGACTACTTATTGATGCAATTGATAGTGGTGCCATGGGAATATCAACAGGGCTCATATATCCACCAGGTATATATTCAGATACAGATGAACTCATTGAGTTGACTCGCCATGGGTATAGATACTCAATCGAAAAAGGGATTCCATTTATTTATGCCACACATATGAGGAGTGAAGGAGAAAGGCTTATAGAATCTATTGAGGAAGTATTATCAATAGCAAAGAACTCGAGTTCACCCGTCCATATATCCCACCTCAAGACAGCAGGCAAGAAAAACTGGCATAAGATACACGGTACAATCTCCCTTATAAATAATGCCATCAATGATTCCATAAAAATTACATCTGATAGATATCCTTATACTGCATCGAGTACAGAACTCGATTCAATACTTCCATCATGGGTCTTTGAGGGTGGAAAGAAGAGAGAACTCGAAAGACTCAGGAATAAAGAGATAAAAAAAAGAGTAAGACATGAGATACTCGGTGATATTGATGAAGACTATTTCGATAGGATTATAATCTCATCTGTGGGAAAACCCGAGAACAGATGGATGGAGGGTAAAAGTATCAGTGAGATCTCGAATATAATCAATATGGACAGGATAGATTTTATATACCATATCCTCATCGATGAAAGATTGAGGGTTAATGCCATATTCCATTCAATGAGTGAAGAGAATCTCAAAAGATTTCTCAGACTGCCATTCATGATGATAGGGAGTGATAGTTCATCACGTTCATTTAACGGTGTAACGAGAAAGGGCAAACCTCATCCAAGGGGATTCGGGAGTTTTCCGAGATTTTTGGGAAAATATGTTATTGAGAAGCATACCACTACTCTCGAAGAGGCAATCCATAGGATAACCTATCTTCCATGTAAGACATTCGGTATTAAGGACAGAGGTATAATAAGAGATCATGTTTTTGCAGATATTGTGATATTCGATCCTCATAGAATAATGGACAATGCGGATTATAACAATCCCTTTGTCAAACCTGATGGCATCATCCATGTCTTTGTAAACGGTAAACCTGCAATACTTTATGGTGAATCAACGAGCATCAGAAATGGAAGGGTTCTGAGAAATGGGAGCTAAGAAGAGACTATTGATAGGAATGACCATGGACATAGAGGATAATTATATAAAACTGAGAAGTGAGTACATAAAGAGAATTGAGGAACAGGGAGGGATGATATACCTTATAACTCCATTCCACAGGATAGATGAAAAGAACCTGAGCGGTATCATCATACCTGGTGGTGGTGATATCCATCCATCTTATTATGGTGAGGAGATATTGTTCGATAATCTTAACATAGTAAACAGGATGAGAACAGAATTTGAACTTGAATTACTGCAAAGATTCATTAAATTGAAAAGGCCCATCCTCGGTATATGTTATGGTATGCAGTTAATAAATGTATTCATGGGAGGCACACTGTATCAGGATATTAAGAGGGAAATCCCTGCAAGTCTCGATCATCGTAAAGAACACAATGTGAATATAAGGGAGAATAGATTTATAAAAAAAGGAATTATCCATGTCAACTCATCACACCATCAATCTATAAAGTCCCAGGGTAGGGGTATCGAGGTGATAGGCACATCTGAAGATGGTGTTATAGAAGCAATAACCCATATTGACTATCCATATCTATTGGGTTTACAATGGCATCCTGAAAGGATGAATGATGAGATCTCAAAGAGTATATTTAGAAATTTTATAGAGGCATGCAATGAGGTCTAGCAGGTTTTACTTAATAACGACCCTCACGCTCCTTACAATACTTGGTTTTCTTCTTTTTAAGACAGTCTCTCCATTCTTTATGGCGATTGCATGGGCGATTATACTCACTATAGTCTTTTTTCCGCTCTATCTTCTCATTCTCAAATATGTAAAAAAGGATTATCTGGCATCAGTAATAACAACATTTATTATCATACTCTTCGTGGTAGGTCCTGTTACATACTTCGGTGTAATACTCATAAAAGAGATAAAGGAGATTTCAACTTTTGTAACGCAGGAGAAGCTCGATGAATTCAGGAACATCCTTAAAAGAAAGGAATTTTCATGGCTAATTGATAAAGTAAGGGCCACCTTCGATCTTACTGAAGAAGAGCTCATAACCCAGATACTCAAAAATCTCGATATCTTCATAAGGAAGATAATTTTGAATCTCTCACAAAGTATATCGAACATAGTTGGTATTATATTTAACTTTATACTCACCATATTTACGGTCTTTTTCTTCCTGAAGGATGGTCCTGTTTACTTGAGAAAGGTTCTCAATTATCTTCCATTTTCAGAAGGCGAGATGAGAAGACTCACGAGACTCATAAAGGACATAATAGTATCGACCATCTATGGAGGGGTCCTTGTAGCATTCATCCAGGCATTTATTGGAGGAATAACATTCTATCTACTCGGTATATCCACACCTGTTATATGGGCGAGCATGATAGCAATAGCATCATTCATCCCTATCCTTGGAGCCTTTTCTGTGTGGGGTCCAATTGCAGGATACCTTTTTCTTACAGGTTCAGTCTTCAAGGGAGTGATACTCACCATCGTGGGAAGCATAGGAATAAGTACCATCGATAACATACTTAAACCCATAATAATAGGTGGCAGGACAAAGATGCCGGCAATAGTCATATTCTTTAGTGTACTTGGAGGTATAAAGGAATTTGGTCTTATAGGTCTCGTCGCAGGTCCCTTGATAGTAGCACTCTTCGTATCGCTTATAGAGATTCTGAGAAAGATCGAATGAAGAGATATCTTTTGATATTTATCCTCATAATTACAGCCACATGTTCGCCATCTAATAGAAGAGACGGTTATGTATATTTCAGACTCAATACAAATCCAACAACCCTCGATCCTGCTCTGATAGTGGATGTACAGGGAGGGATGATATCGGCAAAGATATTTAACGGTCTTGTGAAGCTCGATAAAGACCTGAGAATAGTACCTGACATTGCAGTGAGATGGGAGGTAACTGATGATGGCAGGACATACACATTCTACCTGAAAAAAAATGTCAGATTCTCAAACGGACGAGAAGTAACTGCTGAGGACTTCAGATTCTCCTTTGAGAGGGTTTTATCACCACGATTTCGCTCACCAAACACATGGGTTCTCGATAAGATACTTGGTTCAGAGGAATTCATGGATGGGAAAAAGGAGTATATCGAGGGCATAGAGGTCATAGACAGATATACATTGAGACTGAAACTAAAAGAAAGATTTTCACCATTCCTTGGACTCCTTACAATGCCACCTGCGTATGTGGTTCCTGAAGAGGTGGTAAGGACTCTTGGTAATGATTTTTCTTCAAGACCGGTGGGTACAGGTCCATTCATACTCAAGGAGTGGAGACATAATCAGGAGATAATCCTCGGGGCAAGGAATGACTACTTTGGAGGAACACCAAAGATCAAAGGTATCATCTACAGGATTATACCTGAGGACCTTACAGCAATAACCGAGTTTGAGGTCTCCAATCTCGATATTCTGAGTCTTCCTGCATCAGCAATAAAAAAATTCAGGAATGATCCAGAGAGGAATAGATACATTATCGAAAAGACAGGTCTTAACATATATTATCTCGGAATGAACTGCTCAAAACCTCCTTTCAACAGAAAAAATATAAGGAGAGCAGTATCTTATGGAATAGACAGAAAAAAGATTCTTGAAACAATATACGAAAAAAGGGGTGAACTTGCAGCAGGGATTATTCCACCCGCGCTTCGCTATTGGGAAAATCCAACAATCCCTGAATATAATCCACAGTATGCGATGAAGCTCATAAAGAGTTCAAGGTATGGTGGGGAGAAGATAGATTTTTACATAACTGCAGACAAGGAGGTCGTTGACATCGCAGAAGTTATAGAGAATTATCTCAAAAAGATTGGATTGAATGTGAGGATAAGACAACTTGAATGGAGTGCATACAAGGAGGCACTTGTAAAGGGTGAACCCCATTTATTCTGGTTGAGCTGGTGGGCAGACTATCCTGATCCTGAAAATTTCCTTTTTCCCCTTTTTCATTCATCTAACCTTGGAGCGAGGGGAAACAGAGTGAGATATGTAAACCCTGAGGTCGACAGATTAATAGAACTCGGGCAGAAGACCATAGATAGAAAAAAAAGAAGAGAATATTACGCAAAGGGTGAGTCAATTATTATTAATGATCTTCCGATTGTTCCATTCTGGCATAAGAAGGAGATAGTGATAATACAACCATATATCGAAAACTTTGATATAGTCCCTGTGTATTCGATCGATAAGGGACTAACCATTTCCTTGAAGACAGAAGACTGAAAGAAAAGTCTCCAAAAAGGTTGACAGTACAAAAAAAATCTGTGAAAATAAAATTAAAAACCATGAAAGGAGGAAAGTATGGCAAAGGCAAGACTCGTAAAACAATTAAATTTTACCCTTCCTGACAGGAGAGGATTGCTTTCAGAGATCACCTCCAAGCTGAGCAATGCAAAGGTGAATATCACATCGATATGTGCATACAATCAGGATGATAAAGCATACTTCATGCTCACAACAGAGAGTAATGCAAAGGCAAAGAGGGCACTTTCTGATATCATAACTGATCTCAAAGAAGAAGAGGTTGTGAGTGTCGAGATGCCTAATAGAGCTGGTGAACTCGAGAAAGTGGCCAAAAGGATTTCAGAAGCAGGGATAAATATCAACTATGTATACGGGACAGCAGGTGGTGTAAAGTCTGCGATTTGTATCCTCAAGACAGAGGATAATAAGAAGACTGTTCGCCTAATAAATAAGAAATAATCTGGAGAAGCTTCATACTTCTCATTCTGCTGGGATAAAATTTATAAGGGAGAGATGGTTAATTCCTCTCTCCCTCCGCTTTATTAAAATCCCCTTGCCATTGCCTCGAGCTTTCTTATTCTCTCCTCTATGGGTGGATGGGTACTGAAGAGTCTCATTAATGTTCCACCTGAAAGGGGATTAACGATAAACATATGGGATGTGGCAGGGTTTGCATCAAGAGGTATCTCTTGGGATGCCAAATGGAGCTTTCTTAAGGCATTTGCAAGATAAAGGGGATTTCCAGAAATCCTTGCACCTCCTTCATCCGCACCATATTCTCTTGTCCTTGATATAGCAAGCTGTATGAGCATTGCAGCAATGGGTGCAACTATCATCATGATAAGGGCTGCAAATGGATTTCCTCCCTCATCATCGTCTCTCCTTCCACCGAATATCATTGCCCATTGAGCCATCTGGGCAAGATAACTTATAGCACCCGCAATCGTCGCTGCAATGGTACTCACCAATATATCCCTGTTCTTTATATGACTCAATTCATGGGCAATAACACCTGCAAGTTCCTCCCTTGTGAGTACCCTCATTATACCTCTGGTGACAGCAACAGCACCATGCTGTGGATTTCTTCCAGTTGCAAAGGCATTTGGCTGATCTGCATCGATTATATAGACCCTTGGCATCGGAAGCCCTGCCCTCTGGGCAAGGTTTCTTACCATGGAATAGAGTTCAGGTGCTTCTGCTTCGCTTACTTCCCTAGCTCCATACATTCTGAGAACAATCTTATCACTGAACCAGTAGGCAAAGAAATTCATTAAAAGCGCCATTACGAGCGCTATTGTCATCCCTGACCTTCCACCGAGTAATGCACCCACAAATACAAAGAATACAGTGAGTGCAACGAGAAGTACAGTGGTCTTAATGGTATTCAATTAAACAACACCTCCTTTGTAATTGAGTCTTTAAATAAATTATAACAATTACATAATTATTATTTCCACCTCTATTATTGATATTTCTCTTCTTTGACGCAATTGCTCATATCGCATTTCTCCACCTCTACCCTACCGTGCTGAGAAGCTATATATCCTGTTACAAAAACTTCAAGCCTCTTTTGAGGAGAAAATTCCAGAACGGTTATGATGTTTGACAGGAATATATTCTTCGTGTTAATTTTGGATATGAAAAGAATACTATTTTTTCTTTTAATTGCCTCACATATTGCTGGCTGTGCCCATGTCATTCCAAAGGAATTAAGACAACAGGTGGATAAAACTATTACGAGGGAGGAGATATTTAAGAATCCTGATGCCCTTAAGGGTAAGACGGTAATTCTTGGTGGCGTTATCATGAGTATATCGAATCTCGAGGATAAGACATATGTGGAGGTGCTCGAGTCTCCGCTTGACAGTTATGGTAAACCAGGAAACATAGAAGAATCAAAGGGGAGATTCATGGTTCTGTATGAAGGATACCTTGAACCAGCCATCTACTCAACAGGCAAAAGATTAACAGTCTTTGGTGAGATATCAGGAAAGAAGAGCGGCAGTATAGGTGAAAGGACATATGATTATCCACTCATCAAAGCAAAGGAGTTATACCTTTTTAAGCCTGAAAGAGAGATACCTGTAAGATTCGGTATAGGTATCTTTAAATCATTCTGATGGTCTTCTAAGTAAAGGGATAAAAAGGATAAGACGGATTATTATGCCAGTAAAGATAATGACTATCCCTGCACCTATTAGATAAACTGCATCATCCTTTACGATCTCGAGCAAAACCCAGTAAGTATGTCCTTTAATTTCTATGAGATAATTATCAAAACTAATAGGCTGTGATGTAATTGTCTCCTTTATGAGAATCTCTGGTTCATTTTTTGACTTTATCCTGAATATCTTCAACTCATAAAGATTATCGTCGAGATTATAAGTCTTTGCTACTGTCTTTCCCCTCTTTATCTCACCTGATGGAAGGAGTTTAAGAGTTATCCTGTACGGTAGTTCACCAAGAAATGCATAGTCAATATTTCCAGGTGGCAGAAGCTTCATGGCAAAGTCACCATCAAGGATTGTATTTCCTCTTAAGTCCTTCAGCCTGATGGAAGGTGCAATACCATAATTGAGGATATGAAAGAATGTTTCATCTATCCTTACAGGTGGATAAACTCCTATTCTGTATGAAGTGTTGAAATCAGTAATGAGTATCCAGGGTTCATGGCTGAAGATGGGTGAATCTCCTTCAATCTCTATATCGAGGAATTTCTTTTTTATGGAAGGTTTCACATCCATTACATAGTATTCCCTTCCACTCCATGGAATCCCTATCATGTCATCCTTTCCTGTAAGTATTAAGGTATCATTCCTAATGACTGCACTCAGAAAAAATCCGATAAAGAATATTATCACTCCAAGAGGAAAAAACGACATCATTATGGCATACAGGATTGATCTCTTTTTATGCTCCCTGAGTGTAACTAAAAAACCTCCTGTGAGACTCATCAGAAAAATAACGAATAAAATCTGAAAAAATATATTATTTTTTAGACCCACCATAAATCTTGCAAGGGGCTCTTCTGACCATGTAAAGAGAGATATGTAATACACTATCCATGCACCAATAAGTGTATTCCTTATTATGCGAACCCATAAATGGATTCTATTAGAGCCTATCATCACTTTTCACTCCTGATTTAACGAGCTTCATCTTCTTCATTATCTCAGATACCTCTATCTTTATCTCCTTTTCATCTATAAATGCATCAAGAGGAATTGGATTACATCCACCTGGATCACCGACAGTATTGATGGGTATTGGAGTATTACAGTAGATACACACCACATGATCTTCCCTCTGCCCGTATCCTTGAGGTGGGCATATCTCGCATGCATCGAGACAGACAGCGAATCTCCCATCGGGTCTCTCTATAACCATTATCCTGATTACATCTCCATCCTTTGTGAATGAAAATTTATGCAATCTCCTATCATGAAGATTATATACAGGTGTCTCGATCTTTATAGTGATAAATCCCTCCTCTTCAACAACAGGGTGAGGTGATGGTACATAAAGACCTGTTGTGCTCTCTGGCTTGAAAAACCATAGCATCAATACAATAAATACAAATATAAAGAAAGGTACAGACTTTCTTCTCCTGTATGTTATCAGATTATAAATATATCTCCTCCTTTCAGCACCTTTCAGTTCAAAAGGGACTTCATATGGTTTTCTGAAATAACCTTCGAGTAAAAATACCACAGGTAAGACAATCAATAAGAATGTCGCAATAAGGGTGAATCTCTCTCCAAATAGGATACCTATAAAATTCCAGACTGTTGTCTTCAGCATTGGATGGTCAGGGACCATGAAGAAGACGAGTATTTGATGAACAAGATCATGGAATAATTTCATGAGTGCATTCTGGAGTGATGGTATAAGCGTTATTTCTGAATAACCGCCTGTACCGCCGAATATTAATTTAATAATGAGAAGTAAAAATATAGCCTGTAGAAAACCTGAAAATCTACACAGCAGTCTTTTGAGTCTTGAAGCAAAAAAGTATGAGAGAAAACCGATTAACAGACCTCCAAAAAATGATATATAAGTGCCTGTCTTATCTTCCCTCATGATCGAAAAATCCTTAAGGAAAAATGAAAGACTGATTATTTCAGACATGAAGAATATGATGAGGAATATCGTGAGGAAGATGGCTTTAATTTTCGGCTTTACATTGAATTCAAAAAATGGATTTATGGATCCTAAAAAAATGGCTGATATAAAGATTATAATGAATATATATGTTGAAAATTTACTCAGGTTATTTTGGATCTCAGGAGGAAAATTAAAAAAAGTCCCTGAAAAAAAGATACCTGTTGAGATAAAAAAGAATGATATCAGATATCCATATATTTTAATATCCTTCTCGAATAGGGTCAGGATAACTATCCAGCCAAGAAATATCTCAAAAACGATCTTGAGTGATAGGATAAATGGTTCAAGATACATTCTTCTCTTCCCTTATAATCCTTCCATCTTCCATGAAAAAAATCCTGTCTGCCCATCCCGATACATAAGGGTCATGCGTAACCATTACTATCGTGAATTTCTCTTCCCTGTGGATCTGCTTAAGTAACTCAAGGATTATCCTTGTATTTTCTCTATCAAGATTTCCCGTAGGTTCATCTGCAAGAAGTATTGCAGGATTATTTATCAATGCCCTTGCTATACAAACCCTCTGCTGTTCACCACCCGATAACTGAGTTGGTAGATGGTGGAGTCTGTGACCAAGTCCAACCCTTCGTAAGTATTCCTCTGCTTCATTTTTATCGATAACACTGTGGAGATACTGGGCAAGCATAATATTCTCAGTTGCATTAAGATATGGAATGAGATATGCCTGCTGAAATACAAAACCTATCTTATCTCTCCTGAAGAGAGTGAGTTCATTACCGTTCATCATAGAAATATTCATGCCATCGATAATAACCTCCCCCTCCGATGGTTTATCCAATCCTCCTAGTATATTTAGCAATGTTGTTTTGCCTGAACCTGAAGGACCCATTATACAGAGCCATTCACCTTTCTGTACATCCATATCAACACCATTCAATGCTATTGCGCTTGGATAAAATTTCTTCAGATTCCTTACATGTATCATACCTCACTCCTTAGCATTTGAACAGGAGACTTTCTGAGAATATTTCTGATCGGTAAAAGGCTCGATACAATGCCGAGAAATAACCCTGTGAATATACTTACTGGCAGAACATATAACTTTACTTCTATAAAAGTACCGAATGCACTCTTTGAAGTAATCTCTGCAAATACAGTTCCGAAAATAAGCCCTCCAAAACCTGATATAATACCCACAGCCATTACCTCATAAAACAGAAATCTGTAAATCATATTATCATCTGCTCCTATTGCCTTCATAAGACCTATCTCTTCCATTCTCTCAAAGATAATAGATGCCATTGTGCTTGCCAAAGTAACCATTGTGGCAAAGATGATGAAGACAGAAACGAGAAGAAATAGAATCTCCATCTTTTTCAGTACTGATTCCTCAGGTATCACTACCTCTCTCAATTTCTTGACCTGAAGATTGGGAAACTCTTTCTTGATGTCCATTACTGTCTCATCAATATCTTTTGTCGAAACCCTCAGTTTAATGACACTGAAATAATTTCTTAATCCTGTTATCTTCCATACTGTATGGTACCCTCCATATAAAGATAGATCCTCAGGCCCTGTCTTTTCGAATATTCCTGATACCCGTAAAAGCAGAGGTTTATCCGTGCATTCCTTGCATAAGGAGACCATATCACCAATCTTAAGACCTAACATTCTTGATATTCTAAAGCCTGCAAGTATTTCATCTTCCTTAGGCAAACCTCCTTCGAGTCTCCCACCCCCAAGTTTATTCATATCTGTTCCTGTTATATTCACCTTTTTAGAAATAAACTTATCGCATCCTGTGCATACCCTTGAATATACTTCAGGAATAATATCTTCTATGTTTCTAAGTCTCTTCAATCTATCAATTATATTACTATGTATGTATTCGTCTGATGTTATTATTACATTTGCACCATAGGCTCTCAATTCATTGGAAAGTTTTTCCCTCATCCCAGAAGATAAAATAACCATCTGGATAATCATAGATGTAGCCACTGTGGTGGAGACCATGAGCAAGACCACCTTCTTCCATCTTGTGAGGATAGATTTCTTAATAAAATAAATCAACCACTTCCTCCTCATTCAATTCCTTTCAACACTATTGCTGGTTCTATTCGGATTGTGCTCCTTAAAGGAAATATTGAACCACAAAAGGTTATAAATAATGCAGTAATAATAGATATATAGAATAATATCTCCTTCCTTTCAAATGATGTTTCGAAGACCTTATTGCCTACATAACCTGCAAGGGGTATCGAAAGAAAAAAGCCTCCAATTGAGGCAATTAACGCAATCACCAGAACTCCAGATATAAGTATTGTACTCACCTTAAGGGTTCCTCCTCCCATAGCCTTCATAAGTCCGATCTCTCGTCTCCTTCTCATAATGGAACTCATCATGGTCGATGATACCCCGGTAATAGATGAAATGATTACAAAGAAACACAAAAGATATATAGTGATCTTGAGTTTATTCAATATTTTTCCTTCTGTCTCAGCAATCCTCCATACAGGTCTGGCAGATGAATCCCTCATCACCTCTTCTATCTGTTTTGCTATGGAGGTGACATATCCGGTACAATACCATTTTTCATATTCTGTCTTTGTCATCTTTGATGGGTCCTTATATGCAAACTCATCCATGGGGGTGGTCATTGCACTGACCAATAATCTTGTAATCTTACCCTCAATGCCCTTTATCTTCTGGAGATCACTAAGCTCCATAATGATCTCATTATCTTCCTCAGCACCTGTAGTGAGGATTCCTGAGATTCTGTATCTGTACTTATTATTGATGACTATCTCATCGTCCTTCTTGAGACCATGCCTTGATGCAATGTCTACTCCAATGATGACCTCTCCATGGGATGGCACATTTCCATCAATAGACCACCATGGTGAAATACTGAATATTCCTGTTTTGAATACATCTGTCTCACCCGATAGGGGAATATCCTTCTCAAACCATGTGCCTTTTGCAACCACCTTTATATTTGATGAACCTATGGTGATCTCAATCGGTAACTCAAGTATAGGTGCAAGGCCTATGATATTGTGTCTCCAGAAGATTGTCTTGACCTTTTTAATATCATCCTCATAGAGATACTCCTTTTGTCCTGCAAAACTCAATGTACCCTCTATTCTGGGTTCAACCACGATATTGGCACCAAAAGAACGGAGTTCCCTTGTCATGTTAGTCTCTATCTCCATCGAGATGGATAACATCATGGATACAATACCAGAACCAAGCGCAACTGAAAAAAAGATAATAGTTGAGGCTTTCTTCTCCCTTAAAATGAAGTTCTTTATAAAGTTAAAAAACATGATATTATATTATAAACAAGGTTGTGCTAAAAGTTTTTATGAAAAGACCGGAGTCTGCCATAAATAGTGTCTTTTCCCTGTTCGACACAGGATTGATAACTCAGTTGGTGATACACAGAAAACTGTCGGTGAATCTAAGAGAAATAAAAAGCATGTTCTTCTCCCTTTGTGGGAGATAGGAATAATAAAACAATTCAAGGAGAACTATTATGAAAAGAATAATTTCCATCATGGTCTTTCTTTTATTTACCACTTCCTGTGTATCTTCAAAGGAATATAAGGCAAGGCTTGCGGATATCGAAAATCTGAAGGAAGAGGTTTCTATCCTTAACGAAAGACTCAAAACCGAAGAGAATGAAAAGACTCGTCTTCTTAATGAACTTGTGAATCTTAAAAAGGATTATGAAGATCTAAAAAGAGAAAGAGATACTATTAGAGAGGATAATGTAAATCTAAGGTTTCTCCTCGATGCAAAAAAGGATGAACTTTCAAAAGCCATCAATGATCTCAGGGCGAGAATAGAAGAAAAGGATAGAGAGATTGCACATCTCAGAAAGGATATTGAGAGACTTAACCTCGAAAAAATAAAGGCTATAGAAGAGAAGGAGAAAGCCATAGCAGAATTAAAGGGCACATACGATAAACTCGTCAGTGAATTAAGCGAGGAGATAAAAAAGGGAGAAATAGAGATAACACAATTGAGAGACAAACTCTCTCTTTCAATGGTTGAGAAGATACTTTTTGACTCAGGTAGTGCAGAGATAAAGAAAGAAGGTAAAAAGGTTCTTGAAAGGGTTGCAGAGATACTCAAAAATGTTATAGATAAAGAGATAAGGATTGAAGGACACACAGATAATGTGCCTATTGGTACAAGACTCATGGAAAAGTTTCCTACGAACTGGGAACTATCTGTTATAAGAGCGACAAATGTTGTAAGATACCTGATAGAAAAAGGGATAAATCCATCATATCTAAGTGCAACGGGTTATTCTGAATTCAAGCCTGTTGCTCCAAATGATACTGAGGAAAACAGAGCAAAAAACCGTAGAATAGAGATAGTGCTGGTACCCATCGGTTTCGAAAGGATTGTAAAATAATGGTTCTTAAAAATGAAAAGCAGAGATTCAATGAAGATAACCTTGACACACTCTGGAAGATACTCGAAGAATGCACGCTCTGTCCCAGAAGATGCAGGGTAAACAGATTCAAGGGTGAAAGGGGATTCTGCAAAACAGGCGTAAAGCCTGTTATTTCGAGCTGGGGACCCCACTTTGGTGAAGAAAGACCGCTTGTTGGAAGACGCGGGTCAGGTACAATATTCTTTACACACTGCAATCTCGGATGTATATACTGCCAGAACTGGACGATAAGTCACCTTGGAGAGGGAGAGGAAACAACCACGGAAAATCTCTCAAGAATAATGCTAATGCTACAGAGTGAGGGATGCCATAATATAAACCTTGTAACACCTACACACCAGGTTCCCATGATAGTGGAATCCATACTCCTCGCAAAAGACAGAGGACTCGATATCCCCATTGTTTACAACTCAGGTGGTTATGAATCGCTGGAAACCATTAAACTCCTTGAAGGAATCATTGAGATCTATATGCCTGATCTGAAATATATGTCAGAAAAGTATTCAAAAAAATACTCTCTTGCTGAGGATTATCCAGAGGTTGCAAAAAGTGCTATCAAGGAGATGCACAAACAGGTTGGTGACCTCATAATAGACCGGAGAGGTATTGCTGTTAGGGGTCTTCTTGTAAGGCATCTCGTTCTTCCTGATGATATAGCGGAGACAGAGAAGGTCGTAAGATTCATAGCAGATGAGATATCCCTGAACACATATATAAATATCATGGATCAATACAGACCTTGCTACAGGGCACATGAATTTCCTGAGTTATCAAGAAGGATATCTACAGATGAGTACAGAGATGCCATAAATATCGCATTGAGAGTGGGTTTAAAGAGAATAGATGGAGTTACGGTATGAAGATCAGATTCCTTGGTGGGGCAAAGGAAGTTACGGGTTCATGCTTTTACCTTGAGATAAATGATTTAAGGATTCTTATTGAATGTGGTATGCACAAGGGTGAAGAAAGTATAGAGATGAATGCATCCTTTGACTTTGAACCAGATTCAATAGATTACATCTTCCTTACCCATGCTCATCTCGATCATTCCGGGCTCATTCCCAGAATTGCAAGGGAAGGGTTCAGGGGAAAGATACTCATGACTCCTGCCACAAGAGACCTCCTTGAGATAATGCTTTATGATTCAGCACGAATTCAGGAATCAGATGCAGAGTGGGCAACAAAAAAGGCACTGAGGCAAGGTATGCCTCCTGTAGAACCTTTATACACATCGGATGATGTGAGAAAAGCCATCCCTTTTTTTGATACAAAACAATACGGAAAGATATTCCATCTAGGAAATGGTATAAAGTACAGATTTCTGGATGCAGGCCATATACTCGGGTCAGCAAGTCTTGAGATATGGTATCAGGATTCTGAAAAAGAAAAGAAGATTATATTCTCAGGAGACATAGGAAAGAAAGGTAATCCCATCATAAGGGATCCTGAATCTTCTTATGAGGCAGACTTCATAGTAATGGAAGGCACATATGGAAACAGGGTTCATAAATCCCTGAAAGAGAGTATAGATGAGCTTGTGGATGCGATAAAGACCACATTCAAAAGAGGAGGTAATGTATATATACCTTCATTTGCAGTAGGCAGGACACAGGATCTTCTCTACATACTTAACAATCTTGTAAAGGAAGAAAGACTTTACAGGATGCATGTGTATCTCGACAGTCCGCTTGGAGAGGAGGCTACAAAGATATACCTTGCCCATCCTGAATGCTTCGATGAGGAGGCAAAAAGACTCTTTACAACAAAGACCCGTGGAGATGCCCTGCATCTTCATTTTGTAAAGACCACAGAAGAATCAATGGCACTTAACAGGATTCGTTCAGGGATAATAGTAATTGCAGGAAGTGGAATGTGCGAGGGTGGAAGGATAAGGCATCACCTAAAACATAACCTCTGGAGAGAAGAGTGCGGGATAATATTTGTGGGTTATCAGGCGAAGGGTACTCTTGGAAGAAAGATAATAGAAGGTGCTAGGATGGTAAAGATACTGGATGAGGATATTGCTGTAAAAGCCAGGATATATACAATCAATGGTTTTTCAGCACATGCTGATAGAGATGAGCTCCTCGAATGGCTCTGGGGTTATCGTGACTCTCCCAGAGTATTCCTTGTACACGGTGAAGAAAATGTCCTGAAAGAATTTAGGGACTTTGTCATCGAGAAGACAAATCTTGATGTAACGATACCAGAGAAAAGTGAGACATATTATTTATAGATAAATGATTTCGAACCTCATTGTAGCGAGTTCCAGGATAACGAATGAAGGCTTTTTATAAAGCCAGCCTGATAATTCTCCTGGATTTATTATCAGAACCCCTTTTTCTTCCTTTACCACGGGTTCATGTGTGTGACCGTAGATTATTATATCGAAGTGTCCACTGTCTCTAAGGGCATCAAGACAGTAAGGCTCATGTATCATGACAAGTCTCTTTCCACCTATAGTGGTTTGATATGGCTGATTGAAGATCTTACCATTAAACATCTCCCTTAAAAGTAATTTATCACCATCGTTATTTCCAAATATCCCGATAAAGTCTGCCTTGAGATTCTTTAAGACTCTACTTGTGAATGGAGATGTAAAGTCGCCAGCATGGAAGACATGCTCCACACCCTCTGAATTGAGTCTCGATACAGCAATGCTGAGATTATCGAGATTATCGTGTGTGTCAGATATTATTCCTATCTTCATATTAAGTCAAAAGAGTGCGGAAGAACAGAAGTTAATGTAAAGTATTGATGAAGATAAAAATGTGAATCTAAAATTAAAAAATTCGATGCAACAATAGACAATCTACCATTTCATAAGAGATGTTGTTACTTCAGGTCTTCCGCACTAGAAATTCAGTCTTTAATTATTCTCCGTTGAGATATTGAAACTCTTTTTCTTAAACTTACTGCTTAGGAGGAATCTCGACAAAGCTACCACCAAAATATGTGTAGATAAGCTTGCCCTCATCAATCAATTCCCTTAAAGCCTCCTTAACCTCCTGCCTTGTTACACCTGCTTCTTCAGAAATCTTTTTCTCAATATCAGACTGTTTGAGTTTTTTCTTACCCATTGACTTTTCAACCAACTCATAAATCTTCTGTTTTAATTCATTTTTATCCATCCCTTACCTCCTTTTTTATTGCTGAGGGGGAAATCCCCTCAGCAATAAGTATTGTTACCACTTAAATAGTGTACCTGACCTAAATGTCTCTCTTGCTATAACGAAGTCGTCAATGTGCTGGGGAGTGAATGGCAGACCTGTAACCTTGAAGAACTTTTCCCAGCCTATACGCTCTATCCACTCTCCAACCCTTTCATGTTTCATCGCATCCTTGATATATGCATCGAAAATCTTTCTTACTACCTCTACGACCTCTGGCCACCTTGGAGGATTGTTGGGTATAAATGGCACAACGAGTTTAGAGAATTTGGGATAGCCCCTTGAGTTTGTCACCTTACCACCTGCAACTATGGCAACTCCGTCAAATTCAGGATCATGAATCTCCATTGGAGGGCATACTGTAAAACAGTTACCGCAGTACATGCATTTTTCAGCATTTACTTTTACAGACTTCTTTGCAGGGTCAGGGCTTATTGCACCTGTAGGACATGATGCAATGGTTGAAGGTATCTCACACATATTGGGAACCTTCTCGTGATCAATTACAGGAATCTTTCTGTGGACTGCAACAAGGGCTATATCAGAGCAGTGAACAGCGCCACACATGTTTGTACAGCATGCTACTGCAAGTCTTACCTTATTGGGAGTCTCTTTCGTTGTAAAGTATTCAGCAAATTCATCCATCAGTACCTTCACTAGCCCGGATGCATCAGTTGCTGCAGAATGACAGTGAATCCAGCCCTGTGTATGTACCACATTACTAATCCTCGAACCGATCCCTCCGATCATGTATCCCCTTTCCTTTAATTCCTTCTGGAGGGGTTCGAGGTTCTTCTCATCAGAGACAAGAAATTCAATATTATTTCTTGTCGTGAATCTCAAATAACCTCCACAGTATTTCTGGGCAATATCTGCAATCTCCCTCAATGTATCGGTGCTGAGAAGCCTCGGTGATGCCACTCTCACTGACCATATCTTATCACCTGAATTGGCAACATGAACCATCACACCAGGGCTTAAAATCTCATGGTATTTCCAGTCGCCATAATTTTTCTGTATAACAGGTGGTAAAAAATCCTTATAATGTGGTGGACCTATATCAGTTCTTCTCTGTGGTGTTGCCATGATGTCTTCCTCCTTTATTTATTTTTTAAGTAACTGTGAATTCGGTATAAGTTCTTCCTCTTTCCAGAAGTAGAATGGATCCCTTCTTGGTTCCTTAACCTGCTGTGGCTGTGGCTCAACTCCTATATACTCAAGGAACTCTCTCATTCCTCTCCTTATTATGAGCTCTCCTAACCTTTCCCTATTCTTTCCGTACTCGTCCCAGTATTCCCACATCTTTCTGACGAGTTCCTTAAATTCTGTATAGGGTGGTTCCATCTTCATAAATGGAACTATTACCCACGAAAGTGTCGCACCTATAACGAATGGAGCCTTACTTCCGATGAGGATCGAGGCTCCTCTTTCACCTGTTGGCTTTAATGCCTTGGTCATCTTTGATATGCAATGCATGCATCTTACACAGTCCTCATCATTTATCTTGAGGGTCTTCCCATCATAACTCATGCATTTACTTGGGCATCTATCGACGATCTCTTCCTTGATATTCATTCCCTTCTTTGCATAATTCTGAACTTCATCCTGATTTATCTCAATCTTGCCCTTCCATGTGCCTATGATGGAACAATCCGCACGCGCTATTGATGCTATACAGTCTATGGCACAACCTGCTGTCTTGAATTTAAACTTATATGGGAATGCAGGTCTGTGGATTTCATCCTGGAATTCTTGGGTAATACTGTAGGTTATATCGAGTGTGTCGATATTTGACCACTCACACCTTGCAGGTCCCACACAACAACTCGGTGTCCTCATAGCAGAACCTGAACCTCCAAGGTCCCATCCCCTTGAGGAAAACTCAGCAAATATGGGTTCGAGACTCTCAGTATTTGTGCCAAGGAGTATTATATCACCTGTAGAACCATGAAAGTTCGTTAAACCACTTCCATACTTATCCCATATATCACACATCATCTTTATTGCATCGGATGTGTAGAAGAAACCAGCGATAGAATTGATCCTTACAGTATGGAAATGAGCGACATTAGGAAATTCGTCAGGCAGTGATGAATACCTTCCTATTACTCCTGAACCATAGCCTCTCACACCGACTATACCACCGTGTTTCCAATACCCGCGCTTGTCTCGATATGACTTCTCAAGCTGTACAAGTTGGTCCCGAGCCATCGCAGATTTTTTTATTGCCTTCTTGATCTCTTTAACAAAACTTGGCCATGGTCCCTTTTCTAGTTCATCAAGCAGGGGTGTTTTTGGCACTTCACTCATGATTTTCCTCCTTATATTTTTTTATGATGGCTTATGCCATTCAAGACAAAGTAAAACACTAAAAACTACAACAGAGGAGTATTTGTGGTCAAATTAAAAATATTAATCAATAAATCACTTTTATTTATTATCTAAATTCATTATCACTGCGTCTTCGTCACATTCAGGAAACCTCGGACATTTTAAGCAGTCTCCCCATATCTTCTGAGGAAGTTGAGATTTGTCTATCATTCTGAATCCAAGAGAGATAAAAAAATCTAAATTGTATGTGAGTGCAAAGACTCTTTTTATGCCGAACTTCTTTGCTTCCTGAAGAGACTTCTTGACAAGATTTCTTCCTATACCCCTTCTCTGGTAATCCTTCAATACAGCAAGAGACCTTATCTCTGCAAGGTCTTTCCAAAGTATATGAAGGGCACATGCTCCTATTATATTACCTCTGTCTTCACAAATGTAAAAGTCTCTCACATTCTCATAGAGTTCATTGAGAGATCTTGGAAGCATCTCCTCTTTTTTTGCAAAGTCATTTATCAGCCTGTAAATACTCTCTACATCAGATACTAAAGCTTTTCTTATCTTCACCTATAAAGACCATTCCCTTTCTAATAAGTTCAATATTGGTATTTATAGTAGACTTCCTTGAAACAGGTGTTATCTCATTAAGTGCATCGATCATGCTCTCAAGTGAGAGCATCCCTGTCTTTTTGAGAAATGCACCAAGCATTACCATATTTGCGAGTTTCGGATTTCCTGTTGAGGCAGAGAGACCTGTGGAAGGTACACGAACTATTCTATTATCTTTTTTAAACATCTCCTCTCTCATGTTTGTTGAATCTAAAAATACCATCCCGTCATCCTTCAATCTCGGAAAGAATTTTTTAAAAGATTGTTCATTGAAGACAATAAGGTAGTCTATCCTTGAAATAACGGGTGAGCCTATCATCTCATCAGATATAACAACTGTACAGTTTGCGGTTCCTCCTCTCATCTCAGCACCATATGAAGGAAACCATGTGACCTCCATACCTGAAAGCATCGCAGAATAGGCAATGAGTCTTCCAAGAAAAAGTATTCCCTGACCACCAGAACCTGCTATCACAATACCTTTTTCCATGACAACTACTCAACTCCTCATATGTCCTTTAAGACTCCTAAAGGAAAATATGTCTCCATATTCTCCTTAAGCCATCTTATGGAATCAAGGGGCTTCATTTCCCAGTCCGTGGGGCAGGGTGAAAGGACTTCCACAAAACTAAACCCCTTTTTGTTGATCTGATTTGTAAAGGCATTCATAATATATTTTTTCACCTTCATTATACTCTGAGATGATGAGAGTGTTCCCCTCACAACATAAACTGTACCATCAAGGGTAGCAATCAATTCAGAAACCCTTACAGGATATCCATGCATATCCTTCTTTCTTCCAAGGGGGGTCGTTGTTGTCTTCTGACCGATCAGGGTTGTTGGTGCCATCTGTCCACCTGTCATGCCATATGCAGCGTTGTTCACAAAGATAACAGTTATGTTCTCTGATCTCGAAGCAGCATGTATGATCTCTGCCATTCCAATCGAGGCGAGATCCCCATCTCCCTGATATGTGAATATTATCTTCTCAGGAAGCACTCTTTTTAAACCTGTAGCAACAGCAGGTGGTCTTCCGTGGGCTGCTTCTACCATATCTATGTCAAAATAATCATATGCGAATACAGCACATCCCACAGGTGCTATACCTATAGCATCTTCCCTGATACCGAGTTCATCTATACACTCTGCAATAATCCTGTGAAGGATACTGTGACCACATCCAGGACAGTACCTGAATACTGTATCCTTGAGACATTCTGGTTTCTTAAATACCTGCTCCATTACTCCTTCCATTCCTTTCCTCCTTTCTTAAAAACAACGATCCTGTTTTTCCCCATTGCCTTTGCCTCATACATCGCTTTATCTGCAGCACTGAGGAGTCTCTGAGCATCTATGAAATCATCAGGACATGAGGTTATCCCTCCACTTATGGTTACAGAAAATACACAGTTGTCTGTCTCAAATACAGTCTCTGCAATCTCTTCTCTCAATCTCGTGGCTATATTGAGGGACTCGCTTTTTGGTGTATTGGGAAGAAGGACTATAAACTCCTCACCTCCATATCTTGATATTATATCAGATTTTCTGAGTATCTTTTTCATTACTTCACCAATTCCTGCAAGTACCTTATCTCCCACAAGGTGTCCATAAATATCATTTATCTTCTTGAAATCATCTATATCTATGAGAATAATAGAAAAATGTGATGCATATCTCTTTACCCTTTCTATCTCTCTATCAAGGGCATCATAAAAAAATCTCCTGTTGAAAAGGCCTGTGAGGGAATCTGTAATTGAAAGTCTCTGAATCTCACTGAAAAGTCTCAGTTTCTCAAAGATGAGGGATACATTATTGCCTATCAATGATACAAAAGACGCAATCTCGAGATCAAATTCTCTTTCTGTCCTGTTACCTAAAAAGATATATCCAATCTTATTTCCTGAACTTACAAGTGGTATGGCAACAAGGAATCTGATGTCTTCCCTTTTAAAGAGATCTATATTCTCCAGTTCCTCCTCCTCAAAATGATGCATGGGTATCTCGAGTTTTTCGAGGATAGGGTCGAGTCTCCCTTTTTTGAGATCTTTCTGCAGCGCAAAGGAAATCCCTTTATAAGATTTAAGTCCAAAGATATTCTTTCCCGACTCGTCTTCCTGAAGAGTGAGTATCCAGCCAAGGCCAAAATCTCCTATAAGAAGGCACTTCTCAAGGATACTCATATAAATCTCTTCCTGAAGTCCTGATGATATGAATATCGAGGAAAGTGAATTTACGACCATCAGTTCTCTGTTCTTCTTTATTAGTTCCTTTTCGATATCAACATACCTTGTTATATCCACAAGATAAAGACAGTGGAGGGGTTTTTCGCCATAAATACCTGTCTTTAGATTCTTGCAGAGTCTTATCTCGTATGTATTTTTACCATGTTGAACATAGGATCTTAATTTTACATTTCTCCTCAGCGCATCTGTGATATCCTCTCTTAAATCTTTAAAGATATATATATCCCTCAGATCTTTACCTATTGATGAACTATCAATGCCTGTTATCTTCATGAAATTCCCATTGAAGTCAACAATGGTGAAGTCATCCATTATGATAACAAGGGGAATATCTATTACATCGAGTAGATGAAATCCTGTGCCCTTTAATATTGCCTCAACCATTTTTTAACCCTTTTCTTTCTTTATTATACCCTCAAGAATACCATAATCGCTGACAATCAATTCATCTATATTGAAGAAAGCCATGATCTCTCTAAGGAATACAACACCCCCTGCAATAATATCCTCCCTGCCCCTTTCAAGCCCCCTTATTAACCTTCTTTGAGAGACATCCATATCGAGAATCAATCTTTCTATGTTTTCCACATCCTTTATGTTTAACCTGTGGCCATGAATCCTCTGGGGGTCATAAGAATCGAGAGAGAGATGGATAGAAGCAATGGTGGTGCATGTTCCACCTGTTCCGATGAGGGATAAGGATGGAATTCGAAACACATCGAGGTTCTTAATAAGATTCTCCCTGATAAGACTCCTTATTCCATTTATATCATGATGTGATTCACCCATTATCTCAGTAATGCCCACTACACCCAGGGGGATGCTTATCTTATTATGATCAATACTATCCTTTAAAAGAACAAACTCTGTGCTTCCGCCACCCATATCAAATACAATGGCAGGATAGTGAATATCATCAAATCCAGAAAGTATGCCTATAAGGGTCAATTGTGCTTCCTCTTCTGGAGTGATGACGCTGAGACCGATTCCTGTCTCATCCTTTACCATCCTCACAAATTCGATTGAATTCTTCGCCTCTCTCAGGGCATGCGTACCTATTGCTATAATCTTCTTCGAACCCGTCCTCAAACTGATATACTTGAAGTACTTTATCGCATCAAGACTATCCATCATTCTTTCTCTCTTTAAAAGACCCGTATCCTTCAATGAATCACCAAGCCTCGTTATCCTGCGCTCATGATGGAGCCTTATAACCCTGCCATCTTCATCAACAAAACCTACAAGAAGACGGATAGAATTAGAACCCGTATCTATCGATCCTATCAGGTCTGACCTTTTCGGTCTCACCTGTTCTTCTTTTCTTAACCTCAATATATCCCTCTTTGAGACTTCTTTCTCCTATTATAACCTGATAAGGGATACCTATAAGGTCTGCATCCTTAAACTTAACTCCAGGTCTCAGATCCCTGTCATCCAAAAGGATATCATATCCCTTTTCAGTGAGGATATTGTAAACATTTTCTGCAATGGACATTACATTATGATCCATATTCAGTGGGATAATCTCTATATGGAATGGTGAGATGCTTGGTGGCCAGATTATCCCATTTACATCGTGATTCTGCTCCACAGCAGAGACCATGATCCTTGCAGGGCCTATACCATAACTTCCCATGACCATAGGTTTCTCAACACCTGACTTATCGAGATAAAATGCCCTTAATGGAATGGAGTATTTTGTTCCAAGTTTAAAGATATTTCCTATCTCTATAGCCCTCTCCTTTCTCAGTAGAAAACCGCAGTGAGGACATCCATCTCCTTCCTTTGCAAGGTGGATATCATTCCACTCTGCGTCAAAATGTATTCCTGGTCTTATTCCCTTTACATGATAATCCTTTTTATTAGCACCTGTTATGTATGAACCCTTTCTTAGCACACTGTCAGCTACTATCCTTACACCCTTTATGCCTTGAGGCCCAAGAAAACCAGGCTCTACACCAAGACCTTCAATAATCTCTTCTTTAAGACACGTTCTGAATGAACCTATTATCTTCTGTAGTTTCTTTTCATGAAGATTCTGATCTCCCCTTATCAGGGCGATAACGATTCCTGAATTTGTCATAAGTGCAAGGGTCTTTATAAAATTCTTTTCATCTGTCTTGAGAAAGTCTGCGACATCCTTGACTCTGCTAATATCAGGTGTGTATATCTCTTCATAAGCAAGGGTATCAGAAAAGCCTCCATCCTCAGGAATCGAACCAGCTACCTCCACATTTGCAGAGTAACCGCATTTATCACACAGCATAATATCATCTTCTCCTGCATGTGAAGGTGCCATGAACTCATGGGATTCACCACCTCCCATCATGCCAGGGTCAGATTGAACCTCATAGAATCTGAGCCCGCATCTCTCAAATATTCTGTGATATGCCTTTCTGTGAAGTTCGTAACTTCTTGACAATCCATCTTCATCTGCATCAAAACTATAACTATCCTTCATGATAAATTCCCGTGTTCTCATGAGCCCTGCCTTTGGTCTTGCCTCATCACGAAATTTTACCTGGAATTGATACCATATCTGTGGAAGTTCCCTGTAAGACCTTATCTCCTTTGAGGCAAGCCATGTCATAACCTCTTCATGGGTCATGCCAAGACACATCTCTCTATCTCCTCTGTCCTTCAGCCTGAACATCTCTTCCCTTATCTCATACCACCTGCCTGTCTGTTGCCATATCTCTGCAGGATGCAAAGCAGGAAAGAGAAATTCCTGTGCTCCAATACTATTCATCTCATCCCTTATGATGGCAATAATTCTCATGAGTGTCTTCCAGCCAAGGGGTAAAAAGATGTAAAGACCCGATGCAAGTTGTCTTATAAACCCTGCCCTTAAGAGGAGTTTGTGGCTTACAGCTTCCGTTTCTTGAGAAACTTCCCTGAGAGTCGGTATAAATATCTTTGAATAGAACATAGATATAAATTTTAATTTCATATAAATCCTTTAGTCAAGGAACCGCATTTCTCCAAAATCTGCCGATAGAATTTGGTGATATCTCTTTTGCCTCTGCAGTGAGACAGCCCTGCCTGTGCGTGAGGCAGCACAGAGACAGGACAAAGACAGGTTTTAACCTTCAAGATGCATTTTCTAAAAATCCATTTAGTTCATATAGTACATTTTTACATTAAAACAATTAAACAAAAGGGGCTTGTTTTTTGATTTTCTATCTTAATTTTAGAGATAATCCTGTGGTTAGTATATTCTAAAATCCACTCAGATGTGAAACTGGTTTATAATAGATTATGAATAAATTCATTGTTATTATCGGTCAGTCCATCAGGGCTATAAAGGTATTCAAATTAAGAACACTCTTCTCGATACTCAGTGTCGCCCTCGGAGTTGCCTCAATAACACTGATAGTAGCAGTAACAGAAGGTGCATATAGAAAGGCACTCGAGATAGTCGACAAATTCGGTCATGACTCAATCCTCATATTCGGTGGTGCTGAAGAGGTAAGGGCAACAGGAAGAAGGGACAAGACCATAACCCTTGAAGATATGGAATCCATCAAAAACGCATTTTCTACCGCATACCTTGTTATCCCGATGACTGCGGTAAGAAACATAAATGTATCTTACAGGAACAGAAAACACCAGACCCTGATAGTTGGTTCCACATCTCAGTACAGCAGGGCATGGACATGGCCTGTTATTGAAGGAAGCGATTTCACAGAAGAGGATGTAAAAGGTTTGAGGAATGTCTGTCTCATGGGACAACATGTAGTAAAGATGCTATTTGAAGATGAAGACCCTATTGGAAAATACATATTTGTCAGAGGATTAAGCTGTCAGGTTGTTGGAGTTCTCTCAGAAAGGGGAACCACACCAGGTGGTGACATACTCGATGACAGGATAATTATGCCCATAACTACTGTTATGAGGAAGATACAGAACGAAACAAAATATGTATCTGCCCTGAGGATAAGATTTCTGGATCAGGAAAATCTCTATAAACATGTAGAGGATCTGAGACTATTTTTGAGAAAAAGGCATAATCTACCTGATTATGAATCTGATGACTTCAGGATAGTCACGCCGAAAGAGATAATCAAATTTCTCGTTGCCCTCACAGGCTCACTCGTTATGTTTTTAGGTGTCACTGGATTGATAGCCCTCATTGTTGCAGGATTCGTTATTGCCAATCTATTTCTATTATCAATAAGGGAAAGGACAAATGAGATAGGCATAAGGAGAGCTGTTGGTGCAAAAAGGTCTGATATATTCTTACAGTTCCTCGGAGAATCCATTATTCTCACACTTCTGGGTGGCATCACAGGATTTATCTTCGGTATATTATCTTCTCAGGTAATAGTCTATATAGCAGATTTTCCAGTTTACTTTTCATGGAAGGCATTTCTGACGAGTGTTATTTTATCATTAACAGTCGGGGTTCTATCAGGACTTGAGCCTGCAAAAAAGGCAGGTGAACTTAACCCCATCGAGGCAATCAGAATGTGAATATACTTTTAAGATACAGAAGGATAATTATAAATATAAAGATAGCATGGGGTTCTCTGTGCAACTTCAGATTAAGAACCTTGCTTGCTATAGCAGGAGTATTCCTCGGCACATTCTCTTTGGTTGTGGTTGCAAATTTCTCTCTGTCTTTATCAAAAAAGATCAAACTCGAGTCATCAAAGATGGGCGAAAATCTCCTTATTGTGAGAAGCGGTATAGTGAGAACTGTGGGAGGAAGAGAAAGATTAATGTCAGAAGCAGCCACCTTAACAGTGGATGATGCATATACCCTCCTGAATATAAATAATATCCTCAAGGCATCTCCATCTGCAAATAAATTATTTCCTGTCCGATATAAGAATATAACTCTCAAAGCAGTTCCCCTCGTGGGTGTAATGCCTGATTATCCCAAGATAAGGAATTTCTCAGTCGAAAGAGGAACATTCTTCAGCGATGATGACCTGAGAAGGCATGAAAAAGTCGTTGTCCTTGGCAGAAAGGTGGCTGAAAGACTATTCGGCAATACTGAACCTCTTGGAAAAAATATCCTGATATTCAGGGTTCCTTGCAGGGTGATAGGCATTATGGAAGAAAAGGGTGTTGATATATCAGGTTTTGACCAGGATAATCAGATCTTCATACCACTTAGCACATTCCTGAGGAGATTCGTAAACAAAAACTTCATCAACACCATCTATGTGAAGGTTATGGACGAAAGATACATCCTGTCAGTAAAGACTGAGATAGAATCTCTCCTGAGAGTGAGGCACAAGATCACACCTGAAAAGAATGATGACTTCACAGTAGTGGATCTCAAGGATGTGATGAAACTTCAATTACAGGCATCATCCATGATAAGGACACTGGGAAGGATCGCAGGTGCTGTATCATTTATGATAGGGGGTATAGGTATACTATCCATTATGATGCTCATAGTCAATGAGAGAAAGACAGAAATAGGTATAAGAAGGGCTGTTGGTTCAAGAAAGAAGGATATAATCTCACAGTTTCTCATGGAATCATCCTTCATATCCATTATAGGTGCATTCTTAGGAATGTCTCTGGGTCTGGTTGGAAGTATTATTATTTTTAATATATCGGACATCCCATTCACTATCTCATTAAATGGTATGGCTATTGCATTTCTGGTGTCACTCACCACAGGAATAATTGCAGTATTATACCCTGCAAGAAAGGCAACCCTCATAGAACCCGTAGATGTGATAAAGGGTTGATCAACCTGAATCCTTTATCGTGAGGTATCCACCATAGACTATCATTACTCCTCCAGCGATGGTATTAAGATTGACATTCTCATCAAGAAAGATAACTCCGAGAATAATAGCAAAGACGGGTTCCAAATATCCAATAAGGGATGCCCTGTTTGCAGTCACATCCTTTATTCCTCTCACATAAAGAAGAGGTGCTATGGTGGAATGTACAAGACCCATTGTGAGAATCTGCCAGAGATTTCTATTTATCCATCCATATCCTTCAGGAAGACTCACAAATGGTATGAGAAAGATAGATATAAATGTATTCTGGAGAAATGTAATTACAACAGTATGACCCTTCTGTGCAATGACCCTGAGCATCAGCACAAGTACTGCATAAAATATTGCAGATGTGATCCCTGCTATGATTCCAATTGTATTTCTATCATTCATCTTCAATAATAAAATAAATTCATTCAGAGAAAATTCGAGCATTATGGAAAGACCTGTTATGGATATAAATACAGCAAGGACTATCCTGAGTGTGAGTCTTTCTTTGAGGAATAGGGGCGAAAGAATGGCAACTATAACAGGTGCGAGATAATGTGTGAGCACTGCATTGGAAATGGTGGTATTCTTGTAAGAATAGAAAAATGTAAATGTATTTATAAGACTCACGACTGAAAGAAAGAATAAAGGAATAAGGATAGGAGGTGTTAAGAGATACTTATATCTCTTGATGGTGATAGTACCTGTTATAATGGATGATATTACTGCAGAGAAGAATATTAATGTCTGGACAGGCAGTTCAGATAGTTTTATGACTATGCCAAGAGAACTCCAGAGGAATATGGCTGTAATTATGTAAATCATATTATGAATGCTGAGAGTGTGTGGCCAACCATCGAATTACAGATTTTCTGGAAGTGATTTTATCTGACTCATGACGAAACTTCTTATCTCCCTGTGCATAGGCATCTCTATGAGATACCTTCCATTATCCATGACAGGAATGAGTATATCCCTAAATCTTCCACCACACTCACATCTATAATCATTATCACTCATTGGTACGATCATAGGCTTATGGCATGACTCACACCTGAGAACCCTTTTTCTCCCTGACCACTTTCCTCTCTTTGCTATAGGTTTACCATCAATCTCCATAATATCCATTGCATAATCTATAACAGGTGCATTACTGATGGATGTGCCGATCCCATATCCATGGACAAGGGGATTGAGTAAAGGAATGTCCTCTTCCTTTATGCCACCGCTAACAAAAAATTTCACATGTTTGAAACCTCTGAGGTCAAGTTCCCACCTGCACTCCTCAAGAATCCTGTAAAAATTTCCCCTCCTCGATGATGGTGTATCGAATCTCACTGCATAGAGTCTCTCACCGAGAGCCGTTGCTACATTAATAACCTCAAACTTTTCATCGAGAAATGTATCTATGAGTGCAACCCTCTTTATCTCTTGTGGCATGATCTCATCAAAGGCCTTAAGGGCATCTACTGTAGAACCCATACAGAGCACCAGTGCATGGGGCATGGTCCCCATAGGATCCTCACCTATCATCTCTCCTGACTTGACGACAGCTACTCCATCACACCCACCTATGAAGGCATTTCTCTCAATCATTGGAGCTACTATAGGATGCATTCTTCTTGCACCAAAACTGATCACAATTCTATTACCAGCAAGTCTTTTGAATCTTGCAGATTTTGTTGCTACTCCAGATGCCTGACATATAAGCCCAAGGATGGCTGTCTCATATACACAGAAGTCCCTGTATCTTCCTTCTATCTCCATAACGACCTCATAAGGATAAAAGAGTGTCCCTTCCTTCATTGCCCTCACCCTTACAGGAAGGTTTTTTAATAAATAAAGTACCTCCTCAAGACCTGCAAAGATAGCCCATTTCCAGTTTTCAGGGAAACTCTTTGCAATAAACTCAGCTCTCACCATAGGATTTATATTCTTTGCCTCGAGAATTTTCATGGTTCTCACAAAATAGACATCAGTTATCTTTCCATTTAATATATCATTAGGGTCTGCAACATAAAACATAAAAGACCTCCTTCTAACTAATGGCGTATTGAATTATTTTAGCATAAAGCATTTTATAGATGGGTTCTAACATTTTTCTCTTCTTCTGAAATCGCGTTCTAACATTTTTCTCTTCTTCTGAAATCGCTAAGCACCCATTTTTTTGTAATTTTATGCCATTGAAATAAGTTATGAAATCTCTGAATATATATTCTTTCCTTAATAAAGACAATGCATGATATACCCGTGTCACTATGGTATCTCGATGCCCGACAAAAACTTTACTAAAAGTGAAAGAAAAAATTTCTAAGGAAGTCTTCTTTTACTAAAAATAGAATATAACTCCTGATGTTATCTCAGAAAGATATCTATCATAGGTTTTCTGATGCAACATATTCAGTCTTATTGCCATATCTTTTTCGAGTCTAAAATTGTTTGATATGTGAATAGAAGTATATGTATCTTTATCACCAATAAAATATCTCATGCTCTCAGAGTATATATGTATCTTCCAAAAATCTGATGGATTACCTATAAGACCCATCTGTATCCCAAAACCAGTCGAATATCCATACCTCAGTGTTTCTTGAAACTTTATATCTCCTTCTATGAGAGTATAAAGTATAAATGAAAAGATGTTTTTTGCAATACCCATACCTCCTTTTAATTCTGTAACCAGATGATCATCATCCCTTATGATCTGCCTGTTCAGGCCTGCATATATCCTCCATGACTTTGGCTTAAAGAATTCATCTCTTGGAGATATCGAAAAGATATCAATTATATCTATCGCTTGTATATTCAGGTCTTTCTCCTCAGGAAAATATCTTAACGAGAAATCAAGGAATACTATCTGTGAACCTTTATCGTAACCATCATCATGATCAGAAAGATCATGGTAAGCAGGTCTGATTCTGATCTCATAAAAAATCTCTTTCTTTCTCAGACCCATTGATATATATATCCTGTTAGAATCATGACCTTCTTCAGGGAAAGGAGGCACTGGCATGGAGTAAACTGTATCATCTATCTTACCAAGATTTTTACGGATTCCCAGAATTTGGATGAATTTCTTTGTGTATTCTTCCTTAGTTATTTTTTTTCGAGAAAATCTATACTGAATATATTCTGATGCAAGATCGAGCATTTTTATCTTGTCCTCTCTTCCAAGGTCTTCAGGAATTGATTCAGCATTTCCTTTATTTACTATTTCAAGCACTACTTTTTTTTCTCTTTTTGATAATTTATCTGACATATGTTTTATACGAGTTGCAATTGAAGGCCTATATGTTATATTTTTAATAATTCCTGCGCTTTTTATCACCCTTATTGTATCTATAGGTATCACCCAGCCCTTAAATCTATCAGTGAGGTAAAGTTCAGGCCTTGCGGATTCTATCAGGAATAATAGATTGTAGGAACAGTTCTCATCAAAGAAGTAGTAGTTTTGATAGATATCTTTTAATTCCCATATATGGAGAAACATCGTCTCAACCTCTTTCTCATTGAGATCGAGTTCATATTCCCACATGTCTCTATGGTCTATATCATTATACTGAGTTACCTTCTGGTAATATGGAAATATGGCGTAATAACCTTTGAATCCACCGAATATTCCTCTAAAGGCGTAAACAAATCCCCCTGCTTCTTCTGTATCTGCAGCATAATTTACCGCATGTGATAAAAGTTTGCTCTGGTATTGACCATCTATCCTTAATAGGGTATGTCCGAACATAGATGCAGGTGCATTCATGTATGATGCAGGAAATACAAGAACGGCCTTCTGAGGTTTTACCCTTTCCAGTGCATCCTTAAGATCTTTACAATCTACAATTGGAAGCTTTGATTCATCTATCAATAGCATCTTCTTTAGCCATTGGAATCGAGCCGGAAATCTGCATATGGGATGTCCATTATCATTTATATCTTTCCTAAAAAATCCCCTTATCGTCTCTTCGAGTTCTCTTTTAGGGTCTGTTTTGCCTGAAGGAGATAGAAAAAATTTAGGATCATCTATATAACTCACCCTTCCACTTAATGTCTTTTTGTAATGAAGAAGAACATCCCAGTATCTTTCTTTATAAAGGCGAAGTGTATCTGCTCTAAAAAGTAACTCTTTTATATACTCTTCATCTTCTGCTGAGGATCCGCTAACCAGAAATAGGGTAATAAAAAAAATAATGAGGGGAATGAATATAAGATTCATACCCCTCATTAGAAGTGATTCTCTTTTTATCCTTTTGATATTATTGATACGATATTATCGATCACATCAGCGGATTCAACTCTTTCTGAGGTAAAGATATTAGAAAAGTTTGCCTGCAGTCTTAAATAGACCTCAGGTCTCTCCTCAGGTGCAATCTCCATAAGCTCAGCAAGGGCATCCAGACTTTCACCATTTCCCCTTGCTATGTCCCTTGCGAGGTTATCAATGTTATCAGCAACGAATTGATTTAATCTTTCACTCTTTACGAATTTGGCTGGTCTCCTGCACTCTGATGTACCTGTAGTAATTCCGAAGGTCTGGTTACCGAATGAAGTATTAGTCGTAGCCTGTAATACCTGAAGGAGTATAGAATTATCCGCGTTGTTTTTAAAGAGCATTGTTCCCAATCCACATCCAGTATTCATATGGGCATCACCTGCACCAAATGCAATGCCATACGAAAGAATGAGCATTGAAATTGCTAATATAATGATTTTCTTCATAAAAACCTCCTTCCTTTTATTTAACCCTGAAAATCAGGGCCTTTTTATATAAGAAATTATATCATGTCTTAATAAGGTTTACAACTCCAATCCTTATCATCATTACAGCGATCGAGCCAAGAAGAAGCGCCATAATCTTAGAGAATGCAGTTACAGCATCCCTTCCAAGAAATCTGATTATCCTCTGTGACCATATGAGTGAAAGGTAGACTGCACAAAGATTTAGGGTGAAGGAAAAGAGGGTTATAAGGGTACCTGCATATTCCACCAGTATCAGGAGTGTAGTCAATACTGCAGGACCAACAATAACAGGAACTCCAAGGGGCACGATACCTGATTCTCTGTGAAACCTTCTCCTTTCCCTCCATCCTGTTAATTCCAAGATCGCTATGACAAGAAGGATAAGACCACCTGCAATCTTGAAGTCATCCACAGTTATCCCAAGAAGTGAGAATATCGCATTTCCGAGAAACACAAATACCACTCCTGTGACAAACGCTCCAATCACAGACTTTCTGATTATAGTTCTCTTTGTTCTTTCATTCATTCCATCTGTGAGGGAAACGAATATGCCTATTACAGCAAAGATATCTATTGCTATAAAGATGGGTATAAATGTCTTCAGAAATGGCATTAAATCTTTATTCCGATATCAGGTATATATCTTATGAGAATTCCTGTTGAGTTGGTGATGAGGAGTATGCCAAAGGCAATCAGTATGATACCACTTAAAAGCATTATGATCCTCATGTATCTCTGTATCTTCTTTGAATACGATAGAAACATATTTATTGCCATCGATGAGATAAGAAACGGGATGCCTAATCCAAGTGAATAAATCGCAAGGAGTTGTATTCCATAACCCGCTGAACCCTTTGCACTTGCATAAAGGAGTATGCTTCCGAGGATTGGACCTATACATGGTGTCCATCCTGCAGCAAATGCCATTCCTATCAGGAATGACCCTACAACTCCAGCAGGTTTTTCCTTTATTTCAATTATTTTTTCCCTCATCAGGAATCTTATATTGATTATTCCAGCAATAAAAAGACCAAATATTATAATGAGAATCCCTCCACCAATTCTCAACACATCCTGGTATCTCACAAGAAGACCACCTAAAAATGATGAACCCGCTCCAAGGGATATGAATACAGTCGAGAAACCAATGATAAATGAAAGGGAATTAATAAATGTAATCTTTCTTATCCTTGAACGGTTCTCCCCTTCTTTGAGATCCGTAAAAGATATACCTGTAATATATGATACATATGATGGTATAAGAGGCATAACGCATGGTGAAAGGAATGAAGCCATTCCAGCAAGAAATGCGAGTGTGAATGATATATCCTTCATTTATCCTCTCCGCACTCAACCTCACTGCCCTTTATCTTTTCTATGGCATGTGGTATTACTTCGAGAATAACATTGAGCGAATCTCTGACACCACC
>FWPU01001237.1_pt1 | contig 78452 bp, 84 predicted proteins | sample 2228361 | NCBI WGS metagenome assembly FWPU01 (sample SAMEA103939777, study PRJEB20133) | metagenome | reverse complement strand
CATGGATATTAGCAGAGACAGTATTTGAGAGAATAAGTCTTATTGACCTGCTTTCTTGTAAGTACTACAATATCTCTAAGATTAGAGTGCCCGACTTACAGCAGTCTCTATTTTAAGCGGACCGTAGTGAGAAAGAAATAGAAAGAAAAATTATAGCCTTCATTAAGAAGAATAAAGAAAGGGGAATTCAGTGTATCTGGCGCTGGCAGAGGTAGAAAAATACAGAGAAGGTGTAAAGTCATATACTTGCCATTTCTTCAGATAGGCAATTCTATTCTAAAAGTTGTGCCCTCACCAGGCCTGCTACGGAGCGTCAATCTTCCATCCATGACCTCAACCAGCTCCTTAACTATAGCAAGACCAAGACCAAATCCATCACTTCCCTCAGAACTGTAAAATCTGCGAAATACCTTATCCATCTCCTCTTCCTTGATACCAATACCTGTGTCAACTACCTCTATATAAAATCTTTCACCATCTCTTCCATAGTCGATTACAACACCGCCCCTGTCTGTATATTTTAAAGAGTTGGAGAGGATGTTCCTTAACACACTCTCAACCTTTTCAACATCAATGACAACATAAAGATCGCCTCTCTCGATTATCCTCAGATAAAGGCCTTTCTTATCAAAAGGGGACATCACTGATGAGATGAGATTATCCAGAAAATCCTTCAAGTTCACCTCTATCATTTCACCTTTTTTTATAAAACTTGCCTCGGCCTTGGATATGTCCTCTATCCCCTCAATAAGCCTCTGCAGTCTCTCTATCTCGGCCCTTATGTTATTGAAACCTGCGGCTGTATCCTCAACCACTCCATCGAGCATGGCCTCCACATTTGCCTTCATTATGGTAAGGGGAGTCCTGAGCTCATGGGCTATATTGGATGTAAGCCTCTTCCTCAGCATCTCCTCCTTCTCAAGGGTACTTGCCATATAATGAAAACTTTCGGTAAGATTTGCCACCTCATCCCTGTCAAATATCTTTGGTAACCTTCTTTTCCTCTTTTGGAGGTCTTCCCTTTTCTCAAACCTTCCTTCGGCAATCCCTTCGGCAGCCTCTTTAAGCCTCCTCAGTGGCCTCGTCAGATAAAGGCTGAGGAATACAGCCATTGCAATGGCACTAAATCCTGCAATGAGAAATGATACTATGAGAAAATTTCTGCCCCTCTCTTTAAAGACCCGTTCCTTAAGCCTCACAGACCCTTCAATATTTATAGGTCTTACGTAAAGCGTGCCTATTTCTTTACCCTCGATAAACAAGGGAAATACCTCAGGCTTATCATTAGAGGAATGAAGATGAATAATTGAAGACATCCGTCTTTTCATACCCTCTGGCAGGGATTCCATCACCTGATGGGAATCTGTAATCCTTTTACCCTCACTATCAGTGACAATGACATCAAAGCCAAGCATCATTGCCCAGTGTACAGACTCATTTAGCAGGTTCATTTCCCATCTGTCTTTTACATAACTTCCCTCAACAGAGGCAATAACCCAGTAAAGTTGGTCCTCTTTAACACCCATGACATAATCATCAAAGTCCCTCATTATCAGTGATTTAAAGACAATATTTGACAGCAGTGCAATCAAGATGACAAGGATAAAGGCAGCAAAGAGTTTAGTCCTCATCAGGCTGACCTGCAAATTTGTAACCAAGACCATAAACGGTCTTTATAAAGACAGGCCTTTTTGGGTCATCCTCAAGTTTATGTCTTATGTTCTTTATATGGGCATCGATGGTCCTGTCATAACCCTCAAAGTCATAACCCTGAACGATGTTGATAAGTTGTTCCCTTGTAAAGACAATCCCTGGTCTCTCAGCCAGGAAGAGGAGGAGCCTGAATTCAGTCTCTGTGAGGTTAATGAGCCTGCCACCTAATCGGGCCTCAAACCTTTCCGGGTCAAGAACAAGACTACCCTTATTAAAACTCAACGTGCCCTTCACTGAAGGACTGACCCTTCTTAAGAGGGCATTTATACGGGCTATAAGTTCCCTGGGACTGAAGGGCTTAACAACATAATCATCGGCCCCTATGCCCAACCCTCTTACCCTATCCTCCTCATCACTCTTGGCCGTAAGCATTATTATAGGGACATTGGACCTCTCCCTTATAAACCTACATACATCCTCGCCTGGTATGTCAGGAAGCATTAAATCAAGGATTATAAGATCAGGTTGCTCTCTGAGGAGTTGCAGACCCTCTCCTCCCGTAGTTGCGATGCTGCAGGAGAAGCCCTCCTTATCAAGGTAAAGTGCAACTATGTCCGATATCTTTTTCTCATCCTCGATTATGAGGATCCTCTTTTTTCTTTGATTCATAGATTCTGTCACCAATCAAGATTGTCACGACTGTAAGGATGACTCCGCCAATGACATCCACTAAATAATGATATCTGCAATAAATTGTCGAAAAGATGAGTAATGTCACTACAGGAAGTGTAACATAAAAAAACCTTTTATGGTATCTATAGGCAAGGATGAGCACTGTCAGTGCAATCGCTGTATGGCCGCTCGGAAAGGCATCCCTCTTAATCCCCTCAAGTTTATTCAATATCCCATTTATATGCTCGTAGACAAAAAAACCTCTCAGTTCGCCCGAATAAAGGTGATTCATCGTGTATCTTGGCCCAAGAGCAGGAAAGAGGATATATCCAAGATAAGAAAGATAAAAACAGAGAAGAATGAGAAAAAGGGACCTATCAAAACCCTCTCTGTCACCCCTGAGCTTAAGGAGGACGCCAAAGGCAATGGGAAGGAAATAGTAGGATGTATAGGCCAGCTGAAGGATATCTGTAAGGATAGGGTTTTCAATCCTTTCTATTAAAAGGCCTGGATAGGCATTGAATATGGTGTAGTCAAGTCTTATAAGGATAGGGTCTATGTCCTCGGGATTTATATAATGCACGATGAGTTCGAGACTCTCAAAGATGATAAAAACCGAAACAACAGGGAAAAGGATATCACGGCTGAGCATGAGGAGTGAATTCATCATGCTCAATCGAATGAGGCAGAACTGGAAAAAAATGATCGAGGCATAGACAACCGTGAGATGCTTAGAGGCAGGAACCTTATCGTGATTAATGGCTACGAGGAATAACAGGAAAAGGCTGAAGAGTATCGTTACCCTGTCAGAAGGTCTTGTCACAGTTTACTAAGGGCCCTCCTGATGGCCTTTTCCTTCTTTGACAGTTTTGAAGACCTACCTTTTCTGGTCTTAAGGAGGTCATCTTCTCCATTATCCTCACCTTCCCTGATCCCCTCAACCACTGCTATAAGCCTCTCGTAAAATGCCTCTGACTGAACAGGGATAGAACCATATCTCCATGCTGAGGCAGCCACATCCCTGTCAGAGCTTATGACTATCCACTCTCTCCTATCTGTTGATATTATCCTCTTAATAACAGAATCCGCCCTCTCGCCGAGCTTTGAGAAGATGATGCTTATACCTCCCCTGACGATATGCTCTTCCTTTATACTGCCTGATTTCCATCCATCAAAGACAAGGAATATCCGGTGATTTTTTTCTTCACTGTATCTTATCAGTGCCTGAATTAACCTTTCCCGTGCTTTTTCAAGGTCCTTATGAAGGATGCCAATCAAATTGTATCCATCAACGATTATAGATGAAATAGCCTCCTCCAATCAGCAGGGGATACTTCGTCCTCCTGTGACACTCTCAATTAAAGGAAATCACCTATTGTGAGGATAGAATACACAGGGATACCAAGAGCCTCAATGTTCTGCCTTCCATCGCATTCACACCTGTCAACTATGACTATAACAGCAACGACCTTGAGACCTGCTGCCCTGGCTGCCTCAATCGCCTTAATAGTTGACCCCCCTGTTGTTATCACATCATCAACAATAACGACTTCATCGCCAGGCCTTACATATCCCTCAACCTGACTGCCTGTCCCATAACGCTTTGGCTCCTTTCTTATAACCATTGCGTCAATAGGCTCACCTCTTAAATAGGATGTATAAGATGTGGAAGCAGCAACAGGGTCAGCACCCATAGTAAGACCACCAATTGCCTTTGGCCTTAGACCCATCTCCTTGAGCTTATCAAAAACTAAGTTGCCAACGAGATAAAGGCCCTCAGGGGAGTAGGTAGTCTTTTTAAGGTCAAAATAAAAGTTGCTCATCCTGCCCGAGGAGAGTCTGAAGACAGGTTCATCACTCCTCATAAAGGAACGTTCTTTTATTAGAGATATCAGCCTTTCCCTCATAGGCTTATTTCCCTGTTGCATTATAGAATATTATCAAAACTGAGGAACTTTTGGAAAGGGCAAAGGGAGAGAGAATTTTATCTATATTTCAGGGATGTCCTTAAAGTGTCAGGATGGTTAGCATCCCCTATCTAACGTCTGAATCTTAAAAACCCCTGTAATACCGATATGGAAATGAACATCAGGGCAGAGGCCTTTATGGCAAGATTCATCATCTTCCTGTTCAAATCCTTCCACTTCATAGCTTTCCATCCCAGGGGATTGAAAAACAGAAAGACCCTGCGGGGAAGGCTCACCCTCTTTCTTTCTACGTCTATGACCTTTCCAATCACATCCTTTGCCATCACAGGCCTGTCAGTGCTGAAAAGGGCATCACCCCTTGTTATGTAATAAACCTCACCTTCTTGGTTGATTATCCTAACGAGCCTGTGACATACAAGGTTTTCTCTGTCCCTGAAAAGGATTATGTCACCTTCCTTAAGATTATCTGGAGAGGTCACAATAACACTATCACCTGTACTGAGTAGAGGGAACATGGAAGAACCCCTCACAGGGACCCTTACATTTAAACCACCCTTCAATACCCTTTCAATGGTCATTTAATGCCTTCTTTGTACGTCCCTGTAGCCACATTAATTTTCCTCTATCCCTCTTCATGGGTTAATGAGTCCATAGTGTGAAAAATTAAGACCTGACCACAGGTTCGTTTCTCTAACTTTGCCTGATTGAAGGAGTCCATTGGTTGCACCTAGGAGGAGAGTTTGATTTCCCAGGGCACTTACTACAGGCAAGGACGGCCTCCTCAACCTTTAATTCTACCTTCCTGACCTCTGGCCTTGAATATTTCTTCTTCATACCCTTATCTGCCTTTTAAATAGTTCTGCCCTCTTTTGGGCAACATCACAGAGGAAATCAACAGGGTCTTCATCGCTGCCATTTTCCATCTGAGACCAGCCAGGACAGTTCCCGCAGAGGTACTGGATATCGCAACGCGCACACCTGCTATCCTTGCTTACCTTCCTGTCCTTGATCTCTTTAATAAAATTATACCATCCCTCCCTGAAATTACCAACCCTGAGGTTATATCTCTCCTGCCGTGCCATGATGCATATCATGAGATACCCATAGGGGTCAATATGAAAGGAATCTGCCCCTGCACCACAGTCATAAAGATTATCAGATACCCTCTGAGACGGAAGTTTCAGACAAGCCTCCCTCCATGCCTCCTGTCTCTCCTCATCAAGCATATCAAGCATTATAACCTCATCAGGTGTGAGTCTGTGGTAAAGGGGGGATCTGTCCATACCAAACCTGCTGTTTATTAAAGGGTCAAACCTGAAGCTAACTGACCTCTCCTTCGCAATCTCCTTCATCATCCCTATCTCTCCTATGTTTCCCCTCATGGCCATGGTCTTTAACTTCAGGGGGATATTTCGCCTCAAAAGCTTCTCAATACCATCCATGCATCTCCTGTAAGAACCCTTTACCCTTGTTATTCCCTCATAAGTCTGCTCAGTGGCACCATAGAGGGTAATCTCAACAGAATAGGGCCTCCAATCAGCAAGGAAGTCTGCTATATGTTCATCTATGAGGGTACCATTTGTGAAGAGGGTCAGGAGTATCCCCTTCTTTTTCGCATGGACCCAGATGTCCCTGAAGTCCCTTCTCAATAAAGGCTCGCCTCCTGTAAGGAATAACCATAAACACCCCTCCTCGGTTAGGGAATCTATTATTGTCTTTATGGTCTCTGTGTTCATTTCATTCTTCATCTCCTCTGTATCTCCGGCGGGAAGATTGCAATAGCAATGAACACAGTTATTGTTACAACGGAAGGTCAACTCGATGCCGCCAGCAAGGGGAATCCTCCTGGAAAGGGCCTTATTGTAAAGGGAATCCCTCCATTCAGAATAATTTATGCCCTGAATAGTGTTAGGACAGTCCATGGTTTATAGTGAGGGTCTTATTGCGCCTATACTCTCAAGGTCACTGATAAAGGCCTCCACATCTTCCTTAAGATTATCAGGTGCATCATACTCGACCCTGATGACATCCATTATCTCTGCAAGAGCCCTCTTGCCATCCATCAACTCCCATATCCTTGCACCAACCTCATTGAGGATATAGATTGAACCCATCTCAGCTACATTACCCCTTACGGGGACCAGTATTGTCTCATCATCTATTTTTCTTATAACAAAGGACTCATCTCTCTGGTAAATCATATCTCAAGACCTCTTATATATTTTATCACATCCTCATCAGGATAAAAGCTCAGTTCATAAGAGGGGACATGCCTGACAAGGCTTTCTATTAATCCCACTGCCAGCTCAAGGCCTTCCTTATCCCAGAAGGGCAGAAAAGACCTTGCTATGACGCCTGCTACAGCCTCTGCTGGTCTTATGGATTTAATCATATTTTCTTGCCCGTGTCTTATCAAAAAGAGGGCCTTTAATCTTACCCTATCAGGTTCGCATTGACTCAGTTCACCATGCCAGGGTGTTCCAAAGACATAGAATTGGCCATCTATCTCCCTTATTATCATCCTGTCATCATTCAGGAGCTTATTCCCTGCCTTAACCCACTGTCTTGCCATGGTGCTCTTACCAGCACCGGAAAAACCGGAAAAGAGATAGCCTGTCCCGCTATCATCAATACCACAGGCATGGAGAAGTATGCCTTTAAGCACGGGCAGGATATTTATGAATATAAGCTCATCAACAGGGTATCGAAAAGGCAGTGAAGAATACCATGGTTCTTTTTTTGAAGGGTTAACAACAACACCCCTACCCTCATCCATCATAACAGAAACCGAAGCAACAGTGCCTCCCTCCGGCCCCCGAATATCAATACGGAAGTCCCGAATACTATTAAACCTCATTGACCAGAGGCCCGTTGAGTCAAAGCGTTGATTGTAAGAGCTTTTATGTTCCAAATTTTGAGACCTCTGAAATAGGAGCAGAGGAGGGTCGTCTGTAGTAGCAAGGAACTTTCTGTAACAATTATCCATTCCTATGTCAAAGGCCTCCTTACTTGATAAGGTTATACCGCCAATACTGATTAGCATATCAGGAGCCGATTTTTCTTGCCTTTTTATCACATACCCTTCTCTGTTTACACCCGGCAAGGACAGCCTCGTCAGGCCTTAAGTCTAACTTTTTAAGCATTGGTCTAGTGTAAACCTTTTTCATTACTAGGTCTCCTTTTATCTAAATTTTATCACTATTTCCCATCCTTTTCAATCCTTAACCTCCTCAGTCTTAACTGAATGTCCCTGCTTGATGGATTTATTAAAAGGGCCCTTTCATAGTTTTCTATTGCCTTATTCAGTAGGTTGAGCCTCTCATAGGTCCTGCCAAGGCATACCCTCAAGCTGTAGTCATTGGGTCTATCATTAACACCCTCTTCATATATGGATAATGCCTCCTTTAGCATCCCCTTCTTCTCGTATATCCTGCCAATGCTCAAATAGATATCCTCCCTGATTGCCCCCTCCTTTCTCATAAGTGAAAGGGCATTCATGTATGCATCAAGGGCCTCAGCGAGTTCACCTCTGTCTTCCCTGAACCTGCCATAATACAACTGGGAGAGGGAATTCTCCGGTACAATCTCCCTGATCTCATCAGGACTGAATCTATAAAGGACAAGCCCTGTAATATAAAGCCTCGTCTTTGAAGGATCAAGATTTATAGCCTCCTTCATCTGGGCTATTCCCTCGGACCTTCTCCCCTTGGATAATAGATAAAGGGCATAATTCTTCCGAATCTCAGATGAGGTCGGGAACCTATTTATGCTTAGTTCAAAGGACTGTTCGGCCCTGTCAACTTCACCTTTTCTATCAAAGGCGAGTCCAAGCATCTGGAGATATTGAGCATTAAGGGGATTGAGCCTTACAGCCGTTTTATAATCCTCCACTGCCTCATTGTCTGCCCCGATAAGGGACGATATATTTGCCTTTTCGAAGGGAAACCTTGAATCAAGGGGACTGAGTCTTGCTGCCATATCAAGCATATCCCTCTTCCTCATAAGGCTATCTTTATCTCCCTTCAATGGGCCTGATACAGATAGATAATAGATGTTGGCAACCGCCATTGCCACAATAAGGACTGTAAAAAACATAAGAAAGACCGACAGAGGAATAATAACCTTTCTTGACACCTCTCTCTTTTTCAGCATCGTCCCATTCTCATTTAAAGGCCTTATATTTATTGCCGAGAGGGCAATCCCGAAAAGGACTGAGAAAAAAAGCCCATTTGCACCAATATGGAGATTAAAGTCTGTTATGCTATGAATTAATACACCTGTAATACCTATCAGCGTGCCAAGCGCCAAAAGTCGTGACTGAAGGTACTTCCTCTTCATCAGTCCCTTGAGTACAACCCTGAAGAGATTAACTAAGATATATATTGCAATGGCAAGGCCAATCAATCCCAGCTCAACAACACCCTCAATATAATCATTATGGGCATGTTCCCATCGCTCCTGAGAGAGGATGGTCTTGTATAGAGGATAGACCTGTTTATAGGTGCCGAGGCCTGTGCCTGTAATAAGAAATTCCGTGATAATCTTTGTTGAGTCCTTCCAGTTATGTAATCTCATCTCTGATGAAACATCTGCATCTCTGAGCCTTTCGAATCTCTCTATAATCTTATCCCATCCAAACCATCCAACAGTGAGGAGAATGATAATCGAGAGGAGTCCAATCAATATCCCTTTTTTTCTCGTTGAGTTTCTGAGGGCGAGGAACACGCCAAAAAGAAGCATCGAGATACTTAGCCCTGTAATCCCTCCCCTGGACAGGCTAAGAAAAAGGGCTGTTATCATAATGACAATTGATGTCAGAGAGAGGATAAAGACATTTACCCTTTCATGACGCATGGATTCAGAAAGGCCATATCTTAATCCTCTTTTGAGTGAGAAAGGTGGAGTGCAGATTATAAGCATACCTGTTGACAGAGGTATGAGCATCTCCATGAGCCCTGCAAAGTGGTTCCTGTTCACATAAGGCCCAAAGGGAGTTCCCCCCTGTCTCAGTTCCCTGAGCCAGAGTAGCTTTCCATCGTTGAATATCATCTGAAATATGCCTATCAGTGCTATAACCGTTCCTGTAACCATCATAGCCTTTACAAGGCTTAAGAGGCTCCTCTCCTTAGAAAAGAGTTGAATCGTAAGAAAGAAGGCTATGATATAAGAAATAAATCTCATTATCTCCATAATGGTTGCATGGGGATAAATAGAAAGGGTATAAAAGGTGTTATTGCTCAAAGGATTGTCTGAGTAAATACTATAGGCACGGGGAGACAGTAACTTAATAATACTCAGTGGTAACGGGATAATCTGGAATATTGCCCAGAGGAGGAGAAGGATAAGGCCCTTAAGTAAAGGGACTTCTAAATACTGGATTTCATTATTTTTCAACTTTTTTCTAAGCCATAAGAAAATTGCAAGAAAGATGTGCAACTCCATGAATGCCAGTGACCAGAACTCAACAGTACCAAAAAGGAGGGGAGATATAATAAGAGTAAGGAGAAAGAGACTACGGATACTTCTCACGGATACCCCTCAGTCTTAATCCTTCTTTTCAGCACCGTAAGAATAATAATAGGGATAGAGGTACTCGTAGCCCTCACTTGTGGTATCAAGACTATTCAGGACAGTGCCAAGAATCCTTGAATTAATGTCGGCGAGCACCTTCACACCCCTCTTTGCAACATCAAAGGTGGTCTTACTGCACCTTATTACAACTATGGTGCCGTCAACAAGGGTGGATAATATGGAGGCATCCGTCACGGTTATAAGGGGGGCTGAATCAAAGATTATAAGATCAAATTTTTCATTAACAAGTTCTATAAATTCTTTCATCCTTTTTGAACTGAGGAGTTCCGACGAGTTAGGGGGGATCGGTCCTGATGTAATGAGACTCAGATTTGGAATACCACTATCCCTGGTTATCTCCTTTATAACCTGCCTTGTGAGAAAGCTGCTGAGACCGATTGAATTATCAACGCCGAAAACTACATGAAGCCTGGGTTTTCTGAGGTCTGCATCAACTACGAGTACCATCTTATCAAGCTGGGCAAAGGATATGGCAAGATTAACAGCCGTCGTTGTCTTTCCCTCATCTTCAAAAGGGCTGGTAACAACAATACTCTTTATAGGCTCAACAGAGGACAAAAGGATGGAGGTGCGTAAAGAGCGGTATGCCTCACTTATATTTGATTTCGGATCGAGATAGGTCAGGAGCTCTATCTTTTTATCCTGTAAATCCGAGGCCTTTGCATGGGGAATAACACCAAGGAGAGGAACGGATAGCTTCTCTTCCACATCGTCAGGTGTCTTAAAGGTATTGTCAAGATACTCAAGGAAAAAGGCTATGCCAATTCCGCCAAAAAGGCCAACTATAACAGATAACATTATATTCAATAGTTTTCTGGGCCTGACAGGAGACCTTGGCACCTCTGCCCTGTCTATTATAGATATGTTAAAGGGCTTTACCTCCTCAATAATACTCGCCTCCTTAAGTCTTTTGAGAAGGGCCTCGTACATCTGCTGATTGCTCTCCACCTCCCTCTTTAAGACACCATACTGGATTGCCTTTTCCGAGAGGGCAAGGGCCTCTCCCTTGCCCTGAGCAAATTGATGCCTAAGGCTTGCCTCCTTTGCCTTTGCCAGTTCATAATCATTCTTTATTGCCTGTATGGCCCTTCTGACCTCACTGGCCAGCTTTTCCCTAACCACCTTAAGGTCTTCTTTTAGCCTCACCATCTGGGGGTGTTTCTCTCCATATTTTTTTGACATCTCAGAAATATCTTTCTCTATCTTTATCTCTTCTGTCCTGAGAGATTGAACAATAGGGTCTCCTGCTATTGCAGGCACGGTCAACGCCTCTAAAGTATTACTGCCAAGGCCTTTAACCTGGTTATATAAGGCCTCTGCCTCTCTCCTCTTTGCCTCTGCTTGAATTAGTTGATAGCTCAGGTTCTGCAATTTTAGGGGAGTAACAGCCTCCTTATTCTCCAGTTCAACGATATCCTTATCCTTCATATAGGCCTGCAGTGCCTGCTGTGACTCCTCAAGCTTTTTCTTTTGCTCCTCTATTTTCTTTGACATCCACTCAACGGCCTGTTTGGCTGTACCCATCTTTATATCAAGCACCTGCTCTACATAGGCATTGGCTATGCCATCAGCAATAGCAGCAGCGAGTCTTGGCTCCGGATACTCATAGCTAATGTTGACGATCCTGCTATTTTTAACTGGCTCTACCTTGAGGCCTCCCTGTATCTTCCTTGCGAGCATCAGGCTTGTATCAACAAGATTTCCTTCATCTCTTTTTTTGTCTGAACTGAATATATTCCTGATCCCTTCAAAAAATCCCTGTAACAGGCCAATCTCGGTCTTTTTTAGGGATGGATTAAATTCAAGGTTCTGCTCAAGATTGAGATTCTTCACCACTCGTATCGCAGTGGCTGTGCTTTTTATAAGCTCATACTGGGTCTGATAATAATCCTCTGAATAGGGGTCATAATATATCTCCTTTAACTCAGCGAGATTCTTGTACTCCCTGTCAATGAGAACCCGTGTTGTTGCCTTATAGATAGGCTTTGTTGTGAGCGTTCCAATGGTAACAATGATAACAACAACAGAAAAAAAGATTAATGCGCTCTTCCTTCTCTTAAGTATTATCTTCCAGTAATCCCTTAAATGTATCTCTTCCTGTTCTATATTCATCAGAAAAAGCTCTCCGGTACTATTATAACATCATCAGGCTTAATAAGGTCATCAAAACCAACCCTTTCAAGAAGTACCTCTTTGCCATCCTCCTTTCTCTTTATCTTTATCCTCTTAGTAGCAGCCTTATCAGTAAAACCGCCTGCCATTGTAACAGCCTTAATCACTGTTGTTCCATCCTCAAATTTATAGGCATCAGGTTTCTTAACCTCACCTGTCACATAAAAAAAGCCTGCCTTTGGAATATAAATGCTGTCACTGTCCTGTAAAATAACATCTACACTTGTATCACCCTTTTCAATTAGCTGCTTAAGATTGACTGTTATGGTCTGTTCACCCTCGGATGCCTTTCTTTTAACTATGGCCCTGTCTCCTGAATCCTTTGTTAATCCCCCTGACTTTGAAAGGAGTTCAAGAAGGGTCGTTTGTCCTGGAAGCTCATATAACCCAGGTTTTGAAACCTCACCTATAATCGTGACCTTTTTACTCCTGAATTCCTCTATAAATACTATGACCTGTGGATTAACTATATAACCATCGGCAAGCTGGTCAGCTATCTTTTTGGCAATCTGTGGTATAGTGAGACCCAAAACCTTAACCTCTCCTATTAACGGGAAAAGTATTGTTCCTTCACCGCTAACACGGGCAACGGTTGTTAAATCCGGATGGTCATAAACGGTAATCCTTATGACATCCCTCTCCCCAACTATATAATCCTGTGCACAGGCATTAGAGATTATTAATAATCCTAATAGAACAAAAAAAGGCAGGATATAGAGTCGCACTGATAGTATGTTATAAGGTAAACGTGATCCTGACAAAAAATCTATTGTTTTTATAATCAAAGTCATTATATGTAGAATTTCTTTTAGTATAAATGTATCTGACCTCTGTAATCAACCATTTTCTTATATCATAGGAGACCCCAAGCCCCCCTGTCCATGTATCATCTTTTCTTGAAAGCTCGCCTTTAAAACTATCCCTTCCATAAGAGGCAGATGCTGTCACCGTTATCTTTCCTGTCAGACGCTGAAAATAATCAATGGCAAGTCCTGTTGTCACAAAAAAATCACTTCTAAAGACATTTGTCTCATTTGTCCTTCTAAGGGCAGTAATCTTAATAGAATGTCGGGGAGTGAAATTATGGTCTATATTGACCTCTGCTATGTACCCCTTAAATCCATCGATATTGCCTTTAAAATCCTTTGTCCCGTATCCTGCCTTTACAGTACCCTTTGTCTTTCCGGTAACCTCCCAGGTTATGCCGCCAAAGAAATGCTCCTCTTTGCTGTCAAAGTCATTTGATCCATCGAAATCAACATTTACATGCTCATACTCAAGAAAGGCCGAGGTCTTCGGCAGAAATTTATAATAAAGATAAAAGGCAATGGTATTGTCTGTCCTGTCCCTGAAGCTATTCCTGTCGGCCTCATAATCAATGAGATTGTTTGTGTATTCGAGCCGAATCTTGAATCGCTCGGCAAGGTTATAACCTATTGATGCATTAAATATATTATTTCTATAAAAATCGAGTTCCTCATATAGATTTACCCCTCTGGGGTCATGATTCCTGATGAATTTCTCCGAGAGGGCTATTTCCAGACCAGCGGGAAACTTGATCTCAAAGTCGGCAGTTACCTTGTGATTGTCAGCATCCTCGGATGAATAACGGTGATACCTTTCGAGGTCAGCCTGAAACAGGAGATCCAGCTTATAGTTCTTTTTCCGTCGTGGAAACAGGACCTTAAGACCAGGAGTGATTGTAGTAGAAAAGTCACTTTTTTCATCAGTGTTTGTGTTAAAGACATTATCGGTATACTCTTCCTTTAGAGAAAGTAAGGGATTGATCTCGAAAGAACCAAGCCTCCATGCTAAGGCCCGGTCACTCAGCAAAAGAAGGAATAAAATAATAATACCAGAAAATTGAACTAAATATAACGATAAAAACTTTTTCTTAAATAGATCTATGGCAAGAAGGGACTTACTGATCTCCGTCCACCTCCTCCGCCGCCTATTGTGGGGGTAAAGGCAGGCACAAAGGCAACAGGTGCAGGTGGAGGTGTATATCCAAGACCAGGTAAGGCGAGTCTCTCAATAATTGCAGCAATAGCATCAGGCTCGGCGCCTCCATCAATGGCACAACTAACAATAACATCAGACGAGGCTCCCGCCCTGAATGCAGACACAATTACATCCTCAAGCCTGCCACCTGCCTCAATGGCGCATCTGACCACTTCACAGGCAGGATGGCCTGCCCTGATTGAAGCTTCCACCACCTCGGAAACATTAACTCCAGACCTAATCAGTTCACCTACGGCAGAACAGATTGACCTTCCTTTACTAAGTCTCTCCTGAATGAGAGTATTTATCGAATCATTAGATGAGATAGCATAGGTTGTCTGCATCCCTGCTATTAGAAAAAACAAGGCAAAAACCAATATGATTACTATATTCTTTCTCATGTTACTGTTTATATCAAAAAAAAAGATTCTTGTCAAGAAAATTTTTATTTCATAAAATAGATAAAAATAGAAAAAAATTAATATGGAACTGAGATTAGCAACAGGTAAGATATTATCTATTAATGATGGTGAGGACCTATACAGGGCCTTAAAAAGGCAGGGTATTTATCTCGTTGCATCCTGTGGTGGGAAAGGGACGTGCGGGAAATGCAAGGTAAGGGTCATTGAAGGAGATTACAGAACAATATCACCAGGCAAGCTTGATAAAAAGGACAGGGAAAAGGGTTACGTACTGGCCTGTCAGACCGTTGCAGAGGGTAATCTATTAATCGAGATACCAGAGGAATCAAGGCTCGTTGTAGGCGATAAAATCGTCATATCAAAGTCGAGAGACCTTTTCGAATTATTCCAGAACTTTGGTGCAAAGCCATCCCCGGAGATAAAACAGATTTATCTTGATTTACCGCCACCTACAATCCAGGACAATATAAGTGACCTTGAAAGGCTCAAGAGGAGTCTTGAAGAAAAGGGCCTCAAAGATATGAGGTTTTCTCATCGCTTTGTCTCAGGTCTTTCAAAGTTACTAAGAGAGGCCAGCTGGAAGGTTATCCTCGGATACACCAATGATAAAGAAGCACTGTATATTGCTGACGCTGAAAAATTCAGGGGTAGATACGGTCTTGCCGTGGATATGGGCACCACAACGGTTGTTTTATATCTTGTTGACCTTCTGGATGGCAGGCTCATCGATGTTGGTTCTACCTATAATTCCCAGATGAGGTATGGCGATGATGTGATAACACGTATAATACACGCCACAGAGGGAAATGGTCTTGATGAGTTAAGGGACGCCATTGTTTCAGATATAAATGATCTTTTAACACCCATTATAGAAAGACATGGATTAAACAGAGATGATATTGAGTCTGTTGTCCTGGCAGGGAATACCACCATGTCTCATCTCTTCTGGGGACTTGACCCTGCCTCGATCAGAGAGGAGCCCTATATTCCCACAGTCAATTTCTTCCCGCGATGGAAGGCCGGAACTGGCCGAATAAATATAAACCCTCAGGCCACGGTCTATACAGTGCCCTGTGTTGCAAGCTATGTTGGCGGGGATATCGTGGCTGGTGTCCTGGCATCTCGAATGCACAGGAATGCTGAGATAGCCCTCTTCATGGACATTGGAACAAACGGTGAGATAGCCATAGGTAATAACGAATGGCTTATGACAGCAGCCTGTTCTGCCGGACCATGCTTTGAAGGAAGCGGTATCAAGAATGGCATGAGGGCAACTGAGGGCGCTATCGAGTCCATAATCATCAATAGAGAAACCCTTGAGCCTGAGATAAAGGTAATAGGTAACTCAAGGCCAGTCGGAATCTGTGGCTCCGGCATGATAGATGCGATATCAGAGATGTTTCTCACCGGGATATTAGACCAGAAGGGAAAGTTAGTTGACACAAAGAGTAAGAGGGTCAGGAAAGGTGAGGACGGAAAGGAATTCGTGATTTATGAGAGCAGGGATAAAGAAATAGTATTGACAGAGGTGGATATCGAGAATATCATCAGGGCAAAGGCAGCCATCTATGCAGGCATAACGCTCCTTCTCAAAGAGGCAGGCCTTGGTCTCGATGCCGTTGAAAAGGTTTATATAGCAGGAGGATTCGGCAATTATCTGAACGTTGATAAGGCAATAATACTGGGAATGCTCCCTGACCTTCCCAGGGATAGGTTTACCTTTCTCGGGAACACATCCATAACAGGTGCTTACCTGTGTCTTTTATCAGAAGACCTCAGAAAAGAGGCAGAGGAAATAGCATCCAGAATGACTTATATGGAACTCTCTGTTTCAAGGGGATTCATGGATGAATACGTCTCAGCTCTATTCCTTCCACATACGGACATAAACCTCTTTCCAAGCCTTCTGAATAGACAGGCATAAGGCTTAAGACATTTTTAGGTTTAAGGCATTGCTGAGTCTCCTGACTAGCAGAGATTGCCTATCGCCTTCAACCTATTGCCTGCTGTCGCCTGTGACCTTCAGCCTGTAGCCTTGTCCCTCTCTGTCTTTTCATAAAGCTGGTTGAGTCTTTGAGAGATATGGGCAAGCCTCTCCTTCAGGACATCCTCATAAAGACTTTCAAGCCTCGCTACCCTCTGCTCTAACTCCTCAACAGCTGACATGCTTAATTATAAGATTTTTATCTCCCTTGGAAAGAGGGATGACGAAGGTAGTTGCAAACATCGCCTATTGCCTGTTGCCTGTTGCATTTATGCACATCCTGAGAGGGTCAAGGAGCCTTTCTGCCTCCTCTAAGGAAAGCAATCCCATCTCAACAACGACATCCTTTATTTCCCTTTTTTCTCTTATCGCCTTTTTCACCACCTCTGCGACCTTATCATAACCTATCAACGGATTTAAAACCGTTGCGACTATCGGATTCTTCTCGACGAGCTCACGGAGCCTCTCCCTGTTAACCTCCATACCCATAACTGTCTTTTCGGCGAGTAATATTGAGGCATTTCCTAAGATGGTTATTGACAGAAGGATATTATGGGCGATAACAGGTAGCATCACATTCAACTGGAAATCACCCATGGAATTAGCAACACCTATCACAACATCATTGCCAATTACCTGAGCGGAAACCATTCTAACTGCCTCCGGAATGACAGGATTCACCTTTCCAGGCATTATAGATGAGCCTGGCTGTAATTCTGGCAACCTTATCTCCGAAAGTCCTGAAAAGGGCCCGCTATTCATCCATCTCAGGTCATTGGCAATCTTCATCATTGCAGTGGCAAGGGTCTTTAACTGACCCGATAATTCTACTATGCTATCCATTGATGATTGAGCCTCAAAATGATTCTCTGCCTCAAAGAATTCAATCCCTGTCCGCTCAGAAATATCCTTTGCTACCAGGCGGCCAAAATCCGGATGCGTGTTTATGCCTGTACCAACAGCAGTGCCTCCAATGGCAAGCTGGCAAAGTCTTGGAAACACTGATTCTATCCTCTTGATTGATGATGATATCTGGGCTGCCCAGCCTGACATCTCCTGCCCCAGTGTCAGGGGCATTGCATCCATGAGATGGGTCCTGCCAGTCTTTACAACATCACTATACAGTCTTGACTTCTCATCAATTGTTGAATAAAGCCTTTTAAGGGCTGGCAGGAGTAACCTCTTAACCTGAATAGCAGCAGCGATATTGGTTGCCGAGGGAATTACATCATTAGAAGACTGGCCTTTGTTAACATGGTCATTAGGATGAACAGGTGACTTAGAACTCTTTACTCCTGTCAGTATTTCATTTGCCCTTGTGGCAATCACCTCATTGGCATTCATATTTGTTGATGTGCCGGAACCTGTCTGAAATATGTCCAGAGGGAAATGGTCATTCAGGTCTCCACGGATCACCTCCTCAGAGGCTTTTATTATTGCATCAGCCAGAGTCGGTTCAAGGAGGCCAAGGGACCTGTTCATCTCTGCACCGGCCCGCTTTATATAGCCAAGGGCAGATATAAATACCGGAGGAAACTTGATACCACTAACAGGAAAATTATTGAGAGCCCTCTGGGTTTGTGCACCCCAGTAAGCATTGCCCGGCACTTTCACTTCCCCAAAAGAATCTTTTTCAACCCTGTAATCCATAAAAACTCACCTTTCTTTATGGCAATTATCCTGCAAGGTTTCTTATAACTGCCCTCAGGATATCAGCCCTTGTAATAATCCCTATAAGAGTATTTTTCTCATCCACCACAATAAGTCGCCTTATGTTTTTCTCAGCCATTATCTTGACTGCCTCGGCAATGGTCTGGTTCGGCCTGATAGTATGTGCTGGCGATGTCATCACATCTCCAACATAGTCGCCCCGCCTGCACTCGGGCAGATTTTCTCCCCTCAAGTATCTTAAAAGGTCCTTAAATGTTCGCTCATGACTTACGCCAACCATAGACAGTATATCGGCCTGAGTAATAACACCTATGACCTTATTCTCCCTGTCAACAACAGGCAAACCACTTATATTCCTTTCGGAAAGGATGTTAGCCACATTCACAATGCTTTCGTATTTTGACACAGACAGGACATCTCTGGTCATCACATCATGAACATTAAGCTCAAGCCCTATTGAAGACCTGATGCATACATTAATGCCTTTCTTTTTCATCATCTTTCCCCCTTTCTCAAAATTCTCAAATATCTTCTTTTAAATCATCACGTTAGTTATAGGCCGTTTCGTAAACAGCCCCTGCGATTAAACTTAATGTATGGTCTCTTCATGTTCTAACTCAAGATATAACTCTCCAGAATCATAATCATATGCAAAAAGCTCTGCATATCTGCCCCAATCAATTGCTGTCTCGAGCTGATTCCATGCCTCCTCCTCAGTAAAGTGGTTTTCGAGTATCTCAATGAAGAAATCCTCAGACATCCTATGTTTTGACGTTGACTGAAGCACCTGCATAATCTGCTTTATGAGCTGGATATTATTCTGAGCCGTATCTCTGAAAAGTTCCTTTTTCTTCAGGGCATCAGCCTCTGAAAATTGCCTGCCCATCTCAGTAATGATAAAATCGCCTTCTTTGACCACCCCGAATCCTAAGAATACAGATGCCTCTATGAGGGGGAATATATCATCCACCTCCATACTCAGTTCTGACGCAAGGGCCGAGATATCAGCCCTACCCCCCAAATCATGAACCATCTCAATTAGACCTGCTATAGCCCCAACCTTCACATGAGGCAAAAACTGATACCGCTCTTTTTTGAGAAGGAAAGGCACCTCCTCCGGGGGTTTTGTAAGGATAGTAAAGATTCTGTCCACCATGAACTTAAAGTCCCGCGAATCTCTGTCTCGTTCATGGGGAAGGTCAATAAATAAGTCAGCCTTGATCCTTCCAGGATTATGGCTCAGTATAATTGCCCTGTCAGAGAGGAAGACAGCCTCCTCTATGTTGTGAGTCACAAAAATAATTGACTTAATGGGCATCTTTTTCTTAATCCAGAGGTCGATCAACTCTCCTCTCAGATTATCGGCTGATAGGACATCAAGGGCAGAAAAAGGTTCATCCATAAAAAGGATTTCAGGCTCAATGACAAGGGCACGAGCTATTCCAACCCTTTGCCTCATTCCACCAGAAAGTTCCCTTGGATAGGCGTCTTCAAAACCATCAAGGCCAACAAGGTCAAGCATCTTCACTGCTCTTTCCCTTGCTTCATCATAGGACAGGCCATAGGACTTCAGACCTAACTCCACATTCTCAAGCACTGTTAGCCAGGGGAAAAGGGCAAAACTCTGAAATACCATTGCTATCTTAGGACGGGCCTTTGATAAAGGAATACCATGATATAACACCTCTCCTTTCGATGGTGAGGTGAGTCCAACGAGAATCCTCAGTAATGTTGACTTACCGGCGCCGGAAGGACCGAGAATCGAGATAAACTCTCCCTCTTTTACCTGTATGTTGATGTCTTCGAGCACGGATAGTTCCTTGCCGCCACTCATGGGATAAGACTTAGTAATGCCTTTTGCCTCAAGGATTATATCAGGCATCTCTTCCTCCATTCATTCAAGCCTGTACTTTTCCTGTGCAAGGGCAAATAACCTCTTCCAGACAAGCCTGTTAATGCTAACCACAATTATCGCCATAGTAACGGTGCTCACAAGGAGCAGACCAAAATTTCCTTCAAAAGTCGATTCGCTTATAAGGCTGCCAAGTCCCCTTGTCTTCAATGTCTCGCCACCAAATGTCACGTATTCTGAAACAATGCTTGCGTTCCATGCCCCACCAGTAGCAGTAATGAGACCTGTCACGAGATAAGGAAATATGCCAGGCACAATCAGAGTCTTCCACTTTCTTATCCCGCTAAGGCCGTAAAGTTTTGCAGTTTCCTTTAGGTCCTGAGGTATGGCAGATGCCCCGGCAATAACATTGAAAAGTATGTACCATTGTGTGCCTAAAAGCATTAAGAATATAGAGCCTACGGCAAGACCTCCTCCAAGTTTTAAAAGAAAAAGCAGAATCACAGGGAACACGGCAGTGGCAGGAATGGATGCCACAACCTGAACAACAGGCTGTAGCACCCTTGCTGCCTTTGGATTTATGCCAATATATACACCAAGGGGCACTGTCCAGAGAGTTGCAATAAACAGGGCAGCCGATGTCCTGAGTATGGAAAAGAAAGCTGCCACAAGTACTGTAAGATAGTCTTCCACACTAAGGCCCACAAACAATTTGACAGCTCTAAGACCAGCCCACAAAAAAATGACTAAGACAGTGATCAGGAGTGCCAGCTTAAGAGCCCTTGTCAAACCAGTATATTGAGACCTCTGTCGAACTTCGACCTTTTCGTAAAAGGCCTCTAACCCTTTAATAATATTTGAAACAAAAAGGTTTATTTTCCCTATTACTGGAGATTTCCTGACAATATCGAGCACTAAAGACTCCCTCTCTTCCTCTGCCTGGACTGCATCCATCCTGAATTTCTGTGACCATGCTACAAGAGGTCGCCAGATTAGAATGTCAAGCAATATAATGAGAAATACCATCGTGCCGATTCCGTACATAACATGCACCATGTCTCCATGATTAGCCGCAGTCTGTATATAAGAGCCAATGCCTGGAAGTCTAAAATCTCTATCCTTGAGGACAAACATCTCACAGGCCATAAGAAAAAACCATCCTCCAGCGACAGACATCATACTGTTCCAGACAAGACCGATAGCACTGAAAGGAAGATCGAGTCTGAGGAATCTTGTAAATTTATTATGTCTGAACACCTTCGTGACCTCAATCAGTTCTCTTGGAATCGTGTTAATGGAATTGTAATAGCTGAATGCCATATTCCAGACCTGTCCGGTAAAGATGAGTAAAATTGAAGCAAGCTCAATGCCAATCCTTCTGTGGGGGAAAATGGCAATCATAGCCAGAACAACGCCGGGCAGAAAAGAAAGCACAGGGATGGACTGGAGGATGTCAAGGAGAGGAATCATAACCTTTTCATGCAGTCTGCTCCTGTTTGCAGTATATCCATACCATATCGAAAAGATAAGTGAAAGGATATAAGCAAACAATATCCTTATCAGCGAATTAGCAGAATAAAGTGGTATATATCGGGGGTCAAGACTTATCTCGATTGAAGGTTGCATTTCATAACGCCATCCCGATGCCACATACACAATTAGGAACAGAATACCAACAATGAAGAGCAGGACTATCGCATCGATAGGCCTAAACCTGAATGGCAGAACCGGTATAGAAACAGGAATCTTAAGCATTCAATATTATAATTCATTTTTCAAAAGAGTGTTATGCCTTGATTTACTAAAAAGGGTCCGAAGTCCCAACTCTATCTTTAAAACCTTAATGTCGCCTTCAGTCTCTTTGGATTGAGAAACAGGTCAAGGGCATCGAGGGGCGAAAAAACAAAGATATTTGCTGCTCTGATAGCATCTACAGAGCAACCTTCATTAAGGCAGACTGCAACTCCGATCTTTGCAGTTTGAAGCATCCACCTGTCATTGTTCCCATTTCCGAGGGCAACGACTCGCTCTGCACCAAGCATTTTTACATAGTCTTCTTTCTGTATATCATGATCCTCACCACCGAGGATATGAATCTCACAGTTGATACCTTCAAGTTCTGCCCTTGCCTTGCCAAATGTGTCTGCCGTAAGGATATGAACCTTCATAGACTCAGATAATTTATTCAATCTATCTCTTACCCCTGGCAGGAGCACCCCATCAACAGACAGAGTGCCTGTGAAGTCAGAGACTAGATGCTCAAGTCTTATGAAACCAAAACCTGGAATGTCAAGTTCAAACATGAGTTTATTTTAATAATTGCATAGTCTTTATTCAAGACATACTCTTGATTAATTACCGGATTTAATCAATTTTCATAAGATAAACCTTTTCTTTTAACCATTTCTTATAGGTTTTGAAGTCTGGCATTATAATTTTCACTATGCTCCAGAAACTTTTTAAATGATTCTTCCAATTAAATGTGCTAATTCATACACAACTACACAGTCAATTACAGGTATAGATGCCATGACTAGAGGCCAGGAAAAATTTAGATGCATTGGTCGTCCTTATACGCTTCCGATGCCGGTAAGGATGTCTTTGTCATGAAGGATTATTATTCATTCATACTATCAAGGATTAGAGATACTACGCCGAGGATTTTGGAACATGAGTTTGACGCTCTTACCAACTTTATTATAAAGGTGCAACGTATTTATATGATATGAACAGGTCGTTCAGGTCTTGTTGCAAAGGTACTGGCATAATAACTGTCATCCTTTATAATCCCTCAAAAAAGGATACCTCGAACGGACATCTAAAACCTCGCCAGGTTCGACTGTCCCTATAAGCAACTCTCCTGCCTTCTGTTTTAGTTCGATCTCTTCACCAATAGGACTGAATATCTTTGAGCCTCCTACATAATGAATATTATTCTCATCTATTCCCCGTCGATTCACACCTATGACAAAACATTGATTCTCAATGGCCCTTGCCTTGAGAAGGGTTCGCCAGTGGTCATCCCGCGATGATGGCCAGTTGGCAAGGACAAAGATCATCTGGACATCCCTTGCAACCCTTCTGAATATCTCAGGAAATCTAAGGTCAAAACATATGAAGACAGAGGAGGGTATCCCATCAATGGGAAATTTTACCGTTTCGGAACCTGCATGGTAATAGAGGTCTTCCTTCAGTAGAGTGAAGGGATGAATCTTGGTATATTCGGCAATCCTTTTGCCATTTCTATCATAAACAGCAGCGATATTCCTGCCCTTTTTAGCCTCTGGATCCTTCACTGGAAAACCAGCGATGATATTGATTCCCAGCCTTCTGGCAGTCTCTGAAAGAAACGTACCTGTAACACCATTGAGCTCCTCACCAATACGCCTTATATTCATAGAAAAACCCGTGTTAAACATCTCAGGCAATACAGCAATATCACATCCATTCAGGGATGCCTTTTCTATTAGAGATAATGCCCTTTCAAGATTAGACTGTCTCAATTCCCATTCGGAATTGAGTTCAATCAAACCGATCTTCATCCTGACGCCTTTAAAACACCCTGGAATCTCTTCTTTATCTCGATATGATGAAGGGGTATATTCGGTACATCACTGTTACCAGGCAATGCAGGGATATGGATAAATCTTACCCCTCCTTTTCTGGAATTCAATGCTTCCATAATTCCATCTCTATCGGCCACCTTAACAGTATTCTCAATACCGTATGCCCTTGCAATAGACTCTAAGTCCAGTCCAAGGGCAGTAAGTGTCCTCTGATTCCCTGTCGAGCCATAGGCACCATTGTCGATCGCTATGATTGTTAAATTGGAGGGATTAATAAGGCCTGCAAGTCCAAGGCTGTTTGGATTCATAAGGATGCTTCCATCACCATCAATAACAATAACATCTGCCCCGGATGAGATAGCAACACCGATTCCTAATGGAGTCGCCATCCCCATACTTCCGAGCATATAGAAGTTCGAGTCCTGATCTTTGACGCTATAGAGTTCCTTTGAGGGGAATCCAAGGTTACATATGACTGCCTTACCTTCAAGGGATGGAGAGAGGAGCTTTAAGACCTCATAACGGGTATACCGTGGTTCAGGAGTTCTTTGAAGATATTCCTTTGAATGTGATTCACAGGATGGATATCTATAACTCCCTGTATCAACAGGCTCTCGATACTCATGATAAGAGATGTAATCACTCTCCTCCCATATACGGGGATTAAGAAGAAAGGCATGTACCCTGCTGTACTCAAAGACCTCTCTGATACCTTTTCTTATTAGATGAAAATCCTGAGCAGTACTGAGAATAGAGTAATCTATACCTGCCTCTCTCAGTATGCCCGGAAGCCTCTCACCCATTGGTATCTGGGCAGGGATCATCTCCTTATAAATACCCCTCTGGCTTATGAATAAAGGTAATGGAAGTTGATAAAATTGGGTAAGGGAAAGAAGGGCATTAAGCATATTCCCTATGCCTGAACTCTGGACAAACATTGCAGGTCTCTTACCACATAGGGCAACACCTGCCGAAATACCAACCCCCTCCTCTTCCCTTGTAAGAGGCACATGGTAAAACTCCCTGTAAAGAAGACAGAGAAGGTACCTTATCTTTTCACAGGGAAGGGAAAATACAAAATCCATACCTGATTCCTTCAGTATCTTTACTAACTCTTCTTCAGGACTTCGCACAGGGTCTCTTCTATCTCCTTTTCAGTAATATATTTTGATACCATTAATGGACTTACCTTATCTATAATTCCCTCTGCCTTGATCCTCTTTTCCCCACCACCTGTTATATTAAGAAGAATCACCTCATCCCTTCTTACTCTTTCATTTTTAATCGCCTTTATAAGTGCTGAAAAGGCAACTCCTGATGCAGGAACGATATCAATTCCCTCCAGTCTCTCAAAGAGCTCCATAGCCTCATAGACCTCTTCATTTTTAATACTATACATGAATCCACCTGTTGATGAGAGCGCATCAAAAACACCTCCCTTAACTGAATAGGCAGGATACCTCGTTGAGAGGACCCGTGTTGTTATCTCATTTATTAATTCAGGACTCAAGTCATGCGGATCGAGTTCTCTGCTTTTTCTCTCCCATGCCCTGACCATTGGTACAAAAGGATAGTTCTGTGCGAGATGAAGTTTCGGTAATCTTTTTCCAAATCTCCCATCCTTTATAAACCTCTCTGCCATCTCCCATACTCCAATGGCACCTGTACCGCTTCCCACTGCCTGGAAATAGTGGTCAGGAAGCCTCCCTGTAACAGAAACAGCCTCAAGAAGGACTATACCCAAACCATCCCTCTTTGCGATATTCTTCACTCCTCCTTCAAAGGGCATATTCATTGTCGATGCTATTCGCCTTGCAAGGTCAATGGAATCTGCATAATCACCATCAAAGACTGCAAGGGTCGGCACCTTCACAGACTCTTTGATATACCACATCTCATTAAGACACATCCTTGGAACAACGATTATTACAGGATAGTCAGCAATGCTTGATAGATGCGCAAATGCCCTTGCAGTATTCCCTGCTGATGCAACAACAAGGCCTGTGATACCATTATCCACCGCATTCTGTAAAACCACTGCAGCCTCGAACTCCTTGAATGTACACGTCCTGAGTTCTGCGCTCTTTTCAGGCCGGTATCCATTAAAGGCAATATAGAGATTTTCAAGACCGAGATATTTGCCGATACCCTCTGATTTATAAACAACAGGACCTGACTGGTGAAATCTACAGGCATGCACTGGAAGCCAGTTGAATCTCCATATACCTGAACCTATATCATCCCTGAAAGGCTCTTTGTAATCGGTTATTAAAAGGGCATCCTTACAGTGCTCACAGAAGGCACAATAGACCTCCTTTAATTCACTGCCACAGTTTCTGCATCTTATAGTATAATGGCTCATCCCCTTATAACTCTTCCAAGGAGTTCCATTATGTCTACTATCTCTATCTTCTTTTCATAATCCTTCATCGCCTCATTCACCTTTGAATAACAGGCAGGACAGCTGAGGACGAGTTTCTCCGCACCTTTTTCAACTGCCTCGTCTATCATCAACCTGGACATCGCAATCGCATTTTCATGAAAGACCTTTCTTGCAGCACCACCAGCACCACAGCACCTTGAATCCATACCATGACGATCAAACTCTATCAACTCCACACTAGGGATATTCCTGATTACAGACCTCGGTTCCTCGATCACACCCACACCCCTGCTCAGATAACACGGGTCATGGTATATCAATCTCTCTTTGAGGACCTTATTGATCTTCAACCTGCCTGACTTCATCATAGCTGCAACAAATTGACTTATATGCCTTATTCTGAAAGGCAGGGGCTTTCCGTAAAGAGATGGCCAGTCCCGTGCCATGATATTCACACAGCAGGGACATGAGGATATAAGCAGTTTCACACCTTTTGTCTCATAAGCACTCACGAGTCTCTTCACAAGGTCCTCAAGCATATCCCACTGTCCTGTAATAAACAAAGGGAAACCACAACAGACCTCTTCCTCAGGTGGAAGCATTGTAAAGGGTTCTCCGGTTGCACCAAGGACTATCACATCTCCCCTCACCATCGGTTGTGCCTCATAACAACCAGTACAACCTGCATAATACCCTATCTCTGCTTTTTCATGAATCCTTACATCCTCAGGAAACCAGTTAAATCTCTCCTCAGGCGGTTTGTTATAGACATTACCTGTTTCCTTAACAAATTTTGGCAGGTCTGCCTGAGGGCCAATAGGACCAAGACCAATCTCGACCATCTTTCTTCTCAGGGCAGGCCACAACCTCTGTGAGAATATACCAACCTCACATGCCTCACCACACGCACCACATGTGGTGCATTCATAAACAGCCTTCACAAAGTCTTCAAAAAGGGACCCATCTATCTTTTTACCAAGAATCATTGCCTTCACTCCCTCTGTATTCTCGATAAATTCCCTGTAGAGCCTTATCTTTTCAGGTGGCGAGATCTCCCTTTTTCCTGTAACTTCCTGCACAGGACACCACCTGAGACACTCACTGCACCTTGTGCAGGCATCAAGTTCTATGAGTTGCCTTTTGCTCAAGCCACTGATAAAAGAAAATTTCTCTTTAGTCATGGACAAGTCCTCTCAATCTCTCCTCCCTGAATAGAGCCTCTTTTGTCGTTATCTGAGAAGCAAACATATGGAACTGCTTTGAAAATGGTATAAATGCTATGAATAATAGGGCAGAAGAGATATGGAGTATCCAGAAGAGAATATATACAGATGGAGTAATAAAACCTTTCTTCATAACAAGGGAAAAGATAGCACCCACTGGAGAGATGTCCATCAAAGGTGGATTCGTGATAGCAAGGCGAGCACCTTCAAGTGAAAATCCACTGATCACGATGATACTTATCAATATAAGTAAAGGAAGGTCATCCCAGCCTGATACGACCTTACCAGGAATCAATGTTCTTCTCAAGATGTAGAATACAGAACCAATGAGGACAAGGAGGCCGGAGAGATCAAGGACAAAGGAAAAGATGTGATAGACCGTACCCCTCAGTATTCCAAGTTTAAGGTAATGGTCAATTGCAACAATAACAGTCCCTGCAAAGAGGAGGATGAAACCCCAGTAGATGGATATCAGCATAAAACCCCTGAGTCTGCTTTTATCCATAACCCTCCTTGCAAGGAAACACTCCTTTGAAAAGAAGTACCCCAAACTCAAATATAATAGAAATAATCTCGACGAGCCCTTGAGGAGAGAATCATCTGAATCCTCTCCTTTCTGCCAGATCGAAAGTTTGTGATATAAACCTGCCATAAATACAATTATTGAAATCATGGAGGCAATATAAAAAAATGTTTTCAGAATCTGGGGGATATAAATAAAGACCTCCCTTGATGGCATATGACCTCACCTCGTGAAGGGACTCTTCATTCTCTCGCTCCTCTTTGCGGACCTCGCTGTGTTTTCAAGAAGCATTGCGATAGTTACAGGACCAACACCTCCTGGTACAGGTGTTATATATGATGCCTTTTTTGAGACAGCCTCGAAATCGACATCTCCAGATATCCTTCCATCAGGAAGGACATTTATTCCAATGTCCACGACGACAGCACCATCCTTCACCATATCCCCTCTAATGAGATTAGGTGCACCAGTGGCAGTACATAAAATATCCGCCTGCCTTGTAAAGTATGATAGGTCTTGGGTCTCTTTGTGGCATACAGTCACTGTCGCCTCCTTTGCAAGGAACATCAATGAAAGGGGCTTTCCTACTGCAAGGCTCTTTCCAATGACAACGACATGCCTGCCCTTCATAGGAATCTTATGATACTCAAGGAGCCTTATCACACCAAAGGGTGTACAGGGCAGAAATCCTGAAACAATAGGTTCACAACTATCCGTTATATCCTCTGACATCTCTCTGAAGAGTTGAAATGTTGATTCATCAGTAGCGAGTCTTCCAACAGAGATAGAGCCCAATCCATCTATATCCTTCTCTGGCAGGATCGCATTAACTACCCTTCTTGCATTAATCTTTTTTGGAAGAGGAAAGAGGACAAGGAGTCCATTAATCCTTTCGTCATTATTGATGGAATGTATTATATTCAGTATCTCATTGAGTGTGGTATCTTCTGGCAATCTAAACTCATGGGGCACTATTCCAACGCTCTTTGATGCCTTAATAGTAGCCATGTAGTACTGCTTGGATGATGGATGTTCGCCCACAAGCAAGAGACCAAGACCGACCTCTATACCCGAGTCATTGAGTTTCTTTACCTCCCTTTTAACCCTTCCCTTGATCTCCTCAGAAAGTCCTCTGCCGTCCATTATGATAGCCATCTATCCTCCCTCAGAAAACTTATATTAACATCTCTTGGCAGGGCAAGGCCCAGTTCGACCTCAACTGCCTTGAGGATTCCGCATGGCACAGGACATGTCACATGCCTCAGGTGCCTCGATGCAGACTTATAGACAGGATTATCCAAGAATCCTTTAAAGACTGACATCATATCGAGTTGAGATAACTCCTCTCCTATAGCCCTCACCATCTCGCATTGAGAGGTAATCCTTATATTTACTCTCTTCTTCTCTATCTTCTCTACAATGACCTCTGTAGAAAAGCCGCAGACACCTGCAAATATCGTAACCTTTGTCAACCTTTGATCTCCACAGGCGATGGGATCTTCTTGAGTAATTCCTTTAGATTCTGGAATGGATCCTTCATATGTGGTATATGCATTGCCTGCATGAACTCCTTCTGAAACTCAGGTTCAACAGCGATCTCGACAAACTCAACCCATCGAGCCCTCTCATCCGCCTCCTTTCTCTTGGATACATTAAGGAGTGCCATTCTCGCGCCATCTCCTGCTGCATTTCCGACTGCATATACATTATTTATATCACAGTCAGGAAACATACCAAGTGTAAGGGCAGATTCCTTATCTATGTAACTGCCGAATGCACCGGCAAGTATGACCTTATCGAGTTTCTCGATCCCCATCTTCTTCATCATTAGTTTCGCGCCTGCATAGAGCGCACCCTTGGCAAGCTGCAGTGCCCTCACATCTGCCTGATTAATCGTGATGTCTGTCCCTATTGATGTTTCGTCCGCCCATGCAAGGACATACTCAGGCCTCCCATCTGCATCCCTTCTCAGCCTTGGTATATTGAGTTCCATATTGAACTTGCCTGACTTATCTATGATCCCTGCCTTGAACATTTCTGCCACTGCATCGATTATACCTGAACCGCATATGCCCTTTGCATCTATCTTTTCAAGATGGGTATGCCAGTCTGCCTTTCCGATGACTTTATATTCAGGCTCCTTCGTTACAGGATCTATCCCCACCTTCTCGATGGCTCCAGGGGCAGCCCTCATGCCAAACTTTATCTGTGCACCCTCAAAGGCAGGACCTGTTGCACAGGATGTTGAACAGACCCTATCTTTATTGCCAAGGAGCAATTCTCCATTCGTCCCTATATCTATTATCAGAACCTTCTCCTCGAGGTTATAAGGCTCCTCTGCTATGAGAACACCCACATTGTCTGCGCCAACGAATCCAGCCTCAATGGGAAGGACATGTATATATGAGGCAGGATTAATCCTTATTCCCAGATCACGGGCTTTTATATTAAGGGAATGCTGGATAGCAGGTATAAAGGGTGATCTACCTATATACTCAGGATTGAATCCAAGGAATATATGGTGCATGGCTGTATTGAAGACCAGAGTCATATCTAATATCGCATCTCCATCATTTTTTCCATTCACACGGAGATCAGACGAGACCCTCTCTATTATCTCATTGAGTCCATCAATAATTGCCTTCTGCATCTTTTCGAGTCCATCAGGATTCATCATTGCATAGGTGATCCTTGACATGACATCCTCTCCGTAAGGAACCTGAGGGTTCATCATGGATTCTGTATTCACGACCTTTCCTGTATTTAAGTCACAGAGATAACCAACGACCGTCGTCGTCCCTATATCAACAGCAAGTCCATATGATGATTCAACAAACCCTGGTTCTACCTTGATTATCTCCCTTCCCATCCATACAGAGACAGTTATATTCCAGTCTCCCTTTCTGAGAATATCCTGCAGGGATTTAAGAATCAGATAGTCCATTGTAAGACCTTCAAGTTCATACTGCTCCTTTAATGCATTGATGACCCTCTCATAATCGCCCACTGTCAGGTCATGGAGACTTGGCTGTTTTAATTCAAGGTAATATTTTTTGACTGCGGGATCGAGTTTTATGCTCAATTCCTTTGCAGCCTTTCTCACTATCTGTTTTCCTGCCCTGGATTTCTCAGGCACGAATACCTTCACATCCCCCTTTAACTCTGCACAACAGGCAAGTCTCATATTTGGACCTTCATCAGGCTTTATAAACTTCTTCTCCACCTCTGTGAGGGGCGTAAGATTGGACATCCTTGAGTCCATCGCATCCTTCTCAAAATAGCCCTCTTCGATTCTCACCTTACACTTTCCACATGTACCCTTACCACCACATATTGACTCTATATCAACACCGAGATGCCTTGCTGCATCGAGTAATGTTATGCCTTCTTCTAGTTCTCCTCTTCTGCCCGAGGGCTGAAAGATAACCTTTATCTTAGCCATCTATCCTCCTCCTTATACCTTTGAACTTTTGAGCCCTTAAACTCTTGAACACTTAAACCCTTGAACCCTCCCATAAGGACATATATTTATACATAAACCACAATTTGGTTTTCCTTCAATTGTCCGGGTCTTCTTCTTATAGTCATTACAGGGATTCCGCCTTACGAGTTCAACATAGGGATTCTCTCTTGACCACTCCTCTCCTGTTATTGCACCTGATGGACAGTAATCCTTGCAGAGATTACAACTTTCACACTGACTGTAAAGCACAGGTTTATCAGGTATGAGTGATGCATCCGTTAGAACCGTGGCAAAGGACAACTTAGGACCATACTCAGGATTTATGAGCAAGCCATTCTTTCCTATCCATCCAATGCCTGCTGAGGTGGCTGCTATCTTATGGGTAAATAACGGATACAATCTCGATATAAAGGTACCATTCTGTCTATCAGAATCCGGTGGTATCGAGAGATATCGATAACCCTTCTCCTTAAGGAATCTTATTACCCTCTTCTGGAGATTCACCAGAATCTTGATACACTCACCATTCAGACTTCTGTTAACACCGATAGAGACAGCCATCTTGAGATGAGATATATCTCCTGTGAGGGCATCTGTCACATCAGCAAAACCAACAACGGTTGCCCCGTTTCTCAGAAGGTCATCCCTTATAGATTCATTGAGACCTTTTTGCCTCTGCCTCATCCCTCATCTTCCTCAGAGAACTTATCATATTTATCGCATCCTTCAGGGCATTGGATGCATCCTTTGCATATCCATCAGCACCCCACTTTTCTGCTATATCCTGTGATACAGGTGCACCACCTATCATGATCTTTACATTCGGATTCTTTGCCTTTAATTTTTCGATAACCGTCTTCATCCCAACCATCGTAGTCGTCATCATTGCAGAGAGACAGACAAGGTCAGAATCTGTCCTTAACTGTTCCTCAACGAACTTATCAAGAGGAACATCGCGACCGAGGTCATAAACTGTAAACCCTGCAACATCAAACATCATCTTGACGATATTCTTTCCTATGTCATGGACATCTCCTTCAACAGTACCGATCACAACAGAGCCCTTTACACCGAGGTCGAGTTTCTTCATATGGGGTTTCAAAATATCCAGGCCTGCATAAAGGGCATCTGCACACATAAGGAGTTCAGGAACAAAATACTCCTGAGCCTCGAAGAGTCTCCCCACCTCCTCCATTCCCTTAACGAGACCGTTGAATATAGCCTCTGCTGCATCTAATCCGGTGTCAAGTGCCTCCTTTGCCGCCTCCTTTGCTGTATCCTCATCATAATTGATCACCGCCTGTTTCAGTCTCTCAAGTATCTCATTCTTTTTTTCTTCTGTCACCATATTTACCTCCTGTAATTAACAATTGTATCCATCATTGCCCTGAAGTTCTCCTCCGGCACAGTGGGCCATATATCGCATCCAGGCCATACTGCACTCACACCATCATCAATGCACCTCTTTATCGTCTCTCTCACAGTGTCAGGTGTGCCTGTGACAAGGACATTATATGGATCATAATTCCCGAAAATAAGCACATCGTTACCGAGTTTCTTCCTTGTCTCTGTCACATCATTCTTCTGGTCAACACTTATCGCCTTAGCACCAGATTCAAGCATAAAGGGTGCTATGTCATTCGTCTTACCACAGATATGAATAACAGAAGGAATAGTTATCTTCTCAAAGACCCTTTTAAGATAGGGCAATATGAGACTCTTAAAGACCCTTGGACTCAGGACATCCGATGTTGCACCCATCTCCCTCACTGTTATATAATCGACCTCTGCCTTCTCATACTCTCCTGCAACAATGATAATCACCTCTGTGAGGATATCGAGCAATTTCCCAACCTTATCGGGTTTTTTAAAGGAAAGTTTGAGCAGGTCATTGAGTTCCATTATCTGGCCTGCCAGAGTGAATGGACCCAGGACATATGAACCTATAACCACATCACTGCCAATATCTTCTTTTAATAGTTTGATGGCTTCAACAACCAGGGGTATTCTACCTCTCCGTGGAAGGTCATCAGGTATGGAAATATCCATCTCATCTTCATTGTGGATCAATTTCTTTTTTATGGTTGGATAAAGGATATCCTCAGAATGGGCATAAACATTGATCTCACATCCCAGTGCCTCTGCTTCCACACAAAGGTCAAATGGCACAACTCCGCATTCAAATCCAAAATATTTATATGTCGTTGCTGCAGCATCTGCCATCTTCTTCGCATCAAGATGTACAGCGGCAAACTTATAATTAAGGGACTTGAGACCAGCAGTAGTAACATTTCCCATTCCACTAAAGCATGGCACCCTGTCCACTTTTTTACCATCAAAGAGTTGTAACACCCTTTCCCTTGAAGAAACAATAGTATTACTCATTCCAGTTCTCCTTTCATTTCTGTTTTCTCGCTCCACCTGTTAAGAGTTTCTCTATAAAGTCAGGGAAGAATCTCTTTATTGGAAGGTCTTCACCCCCAGGTATATTCCCTGTCTCATCATAAACGAGTGTTGAGAGAAGGATATGGGCTGTTGCAACAGCAGGGAATATCCTCGGCGCAGTAACTATTGGACCATAGAAATTAAAATCACTCCACAGGATGGATGACATTCCCTGTGCAACAGCATCCATTGCCCTGAAACCTTCAATGCCCCATATCTCCTTTGCCTTTCCCCACATATGGGTTCCATTCGAATAAGCACCACCACAGGGAAGGCCAAATTTCTCTTTAATAAGTCTGTTTGCGATAAGGGATAATGAGGTTGCAGGAAGATTCATCACAGAGGTATCGACTATTATCGTATCGAAGGAATCAGCGCCTTCATTGAGTATCCTTGCCAGAGACTTTAATCTACCCTGAGGTGACTGGTCCTGGTCATCGAATGCCTGAATAACGACATGTCTTATGCCGAGGTCCTTCAGTTTCATGACCTGCCCCTTTACATCCTTGTCCCATGGTGTTATACTGTTGTAGAGAAACTTATCCTGCACGCCAAGTTTTGCAATATACTCTGTTGCCTTTGCCCTCTTCTCTGCAACCCACATATCTATACCAAAGGGCATATCAGTCGTCTCGAGATAAAAATCTATATATATCTTTGCCTCTTCAGGTGTATTCGCCACCATAGCGACCATCGATGGGATACCTGTCGAGGCAGAGAGTTCTTCCTGTTTTCTTATAAGTTCCGCTGCCCTCTTTCTATCAAAGTTACCTTTTCTATCAATCAATATCCTGTCCTTGTTATGGAACATGGAAGCAATCAGCAATGGTGGATTCTCTCCTGGCTGTCCACCCACCTTTATATCTCCTATTCTGAAGACCTTCTGCTCTGTACTGAATCTGAACATCTTCACCTCATTTGTTTCATTTATTTGTAGGGGCACATCGTATGTGCCCCTACAAGGGAATTGGAAGCCAAAGACTCCCTTTTCTTTAATAGATACCGTGATCGAACTTTGGTGGTGGCAGATACTCCCATGGTTCACCCTTTCTGTACTTCTGTGCGATGTCCATGCACTTGAGGGCATACTCAAAGGCATAGGGAATACCAGGTCCATTGGGAACAAAGCCTGCCAGTATCATACCGACAGATGCAGCCTCGAATATCTCTTGGTCTGTTGCTCCTGCCTCAATCGCTGGAATTACATGGATTATGCACCTTGGTGAACAATAGGCAACACCACCTGCCATGAACATCAATTCTTTGATCTTTTTTGACAGTGCACCATCTCCAAAGATAGTCGCATAAAAATCTGCAAAGGTCTTCCCGGGGTCAGGTGTCACGGTATTTATTATCTTGAACATCCTGGGCACAAAGCCCATCTTTTCCTTCATATACTTATCAACTTCTTCAGCTGTCATTTTTTTCTCCTCTGCCATCTTTACCTCCTCCTTTCTTAGTGTCATTGCCAGTCTTTTCTGACACAGACACTCGTTATAACTTTAAACTCTTAAACCCTTGAACTCTTGAACCTTCCGCTGTTACCTCTCTTAATTAATTTCTCTGTACCTCTCACCTCCCCTTAACCAGCCGTTCCTTATAACCTCCACTGTCTGGCAACATCGATAAATCTCTGGATATTCTCATAAGGAACGGTTGGTGGAATATCACAGCCAGGCATAAGGACAAATCCTCCATCTGTGCCTGCAGTCTCTATTATCCTTCTACAATGTCTTTCCACATCGTCCACTCTCCCCTGGAGCATTACACTAACAGGGTCAACATTTCCTGCAAAGCACATCTTTCCATAAAGGACCTCCTTTGCCTTTGCTATATCTGTCTTATGGTCGAGGCTTATACAACTTGCTCCAGTTAATGGAAAGAGGTCAAGCCTGTCAGTGGTATTACCACAGATGTGGACAAGGGTATGAACATTATTCGATCTTGCCCAGTCAGTGAATCTTTTAAGATATGGCAAAGCAAACCTCTCAAACTGTTTTTTCGATATGAGATCACCCGATGCAGTAGGGTCAGCAAGGCTTATGACCTCAAGGGTTCCATCCTTTACAAGGGGCTCATAAAGATGGATAAGGAGATTCGTTGCAAAATCCACGGCCTTTTCAACAAGGGCAGGTTTCTTGAATGTTGCCTTCATCATCTCCTCCTCTCCAATAAGTCTTGCAGCAAGCGTGAAAGGTCCCCAGGCAGTCATCGTAACGACATATTCATCACCAATCCTTGATTTTGCTGTCTTCAATGCATCTTTCACTGTCTTTATGACATCTTCCCTGTCAATGGCTGTTATATCGAGTTCTTCCAGATCCTCCTCTGATGAGATAAGAGGTGCCTCAAGGTCAGGTGCACCAATCTCACGGAACTTTATCTTTCCACCAAGGGCAGAGGCATGGAAGTTATTGTAACCTGAACCTGCATAAACTATATCGCATCTGAGTCTTCCAGACATGACAATAAGCATCTCTGCCATCTTCTGTGCATCCGTTGATAATTCTTTGAATGTCGTACCAAAGTTGTGGATGCTCCACATACCTCCGCCAAACAAAGTAGCTGGCACCCTTTCAGGTTTCCCTCCCTCAAAGGCCTTAATTATAACTTCTTTTGGTCTCATTCTTAACCCCCTTATAATCTAAAATCTCAGGCTCTTTTATTGCCCTCATGAAGAAATCTATCCTTTCTATATCGAGTTCATCTAATGAGGTCGAATCGCTGTGTTCACTTGAATTAATGATGACATAAGGCATATCTGGCGCTACATTAATTATGATATCCAGGGTTTCCCTCACAGACAATCCAAAGGTTGAGGCATCCAGGACAATAAGACTTATATCACCATCCAATATCCTCTTTATTGCAAGGAAGGCTCGATCGACAACCTCAACGGAAAAACCTGTATCAATAAATAATCCATATAAATTTTTAATCAGCATCGGGTTATGACTGCAAAGAAGAATCTTTCTCATGAAATACAGACATCCAAATATTATGCCAGATAGAAAACAAGCTTAAAGGAGCCTAAAATAGGCGTGAAGAGCCTGATATAATGTTATTTACTGAGTAAAAATTCCACAGAGCAGTGGAAAAATTCCACATTTAATTCATATAAAAAAATCCAATTCTACAATGGGGGACTCCTCCCCTTGTACAAGGGGAGGAGGGGGGTTAAGAAAGGCGGGAGGGGGTTGGAGATTATGTAATCAAACAACCATTAATTTAGCGAATTAACACAAAAATTGCAAAAAGTTTGCCAGTATCAAAGCAGGAGTTCAGACAATTTTATTTTTTATAATAAACTCGTACACTGTCTTTCCTCTTTATTTCTTGAGATGTGCTATTCGATGAGCTATGAACGCTAAATTAATAAACGCTATCCTGACCAAAATTTCCTTTCTTTTATTGACTCATATACCATCTCTGTCTCAATGCCCTTAATGCATCTCATGTCATCACATTTCCTTTTACGGCATGGTGAACAGGGAGCATTATTCCTTACAACAGTATGTCCCTCTCCATAAGGCCCTGTCTTTATAGGGTCTGTTGGTCCAAAGATGGCAAATACAGGCACACGGAGTGCTGCAGCGATATGCATCGGTCCAGAATCGTTTGTGACAATAAAATCTGCTTTTTTAATAATCACCAGGAGTTCTTTTAGCCCTGTTTTTCCTGCAAATGAAATGGTTTTCCCCTTTGATATCCTGATAACATTCTCTGCAATGGTGATGTCAGATTTACCCCCTATGACAACAGTTTTTAAAGGTAGCATTGATGCGAGTTCACCAAACCTTTCAGATGGCCATCTTTTCGTCTGCCATCTTGCACCTGGTACAATTACAGCGTATCTTCCCTTCAAGACATCTATTTCACCATATCTGAAATCATCCACTGGCGGAAAGGGAAATAGTATCTCATCGTCTTTAAGACCAAGAAACTCGGCCACCTTAAGGTATCTTTCAACGGCATGCAGATTCCTTTCAGACTTTACTTTATGGGTATAAAATAAAGAAGCCCCCTCCCTTGCATCAGTAAAGCCTACCCTCATCTTCGCCCATGTTGCCTTTGCAATTATTCCACTCCTCAGCAGTCCCTGAAGGTCTATGACAAGGTCATAATCTTCGGCCTTCAGATCCCTGAATAATCTCTTTAATTCTGTTAATGTTGCACCGAGTCTGTTAATATCTTTCCATTCATCTTTATTTATGCTCCATAATCTATCTATCATCGGGTGTCCTTCAAGTATTTCCTGAAAGGGCTGCGCAACGATCCAGTGAACAGTACAATCCTTTACAGACTTTTTTATCCTGTTAAGGAGGGGAAGGCTATGAACTATGTCACCAAGGGAACTCGGCTTTATAATTAATATCTTTGTGCCTTTTTTGATTCTCATGCTCCATCACTTATAATAAAGTTCACTGCCTCTTTCAGGTTTTCAACAATCTTAGTAGCATAAGGTGATGACCTCTCTTTGCCTGTTTTCACAAGTATACCCTTTGCACCACAGGCCTGAGCTAGTAACATATCATCACTTTTGTCACCAATAACATAAGAACCTTTCAGGTCTATATTATGTTTTACCCTTGCCCTGTGAACCATCCCTAATTCAGGCTTCCTGCATGAGCAATGTTCATCAGGATGATGAGGGCAGTAATAAAAATCATCGAACCCATAACGCTCAATAAAATAACTATTAACAGCCCTGACAAAATCCTCGTTGACAATGCCCCTGGAAATACCTGACTGGTTGCTTACTCCGATAAGCAAAAAACCTCTATCCTTCAATAGTCTAATACAATCAAGAGCATCAAATACCCTCAGCCTGTTCCAATCATTTAGATAGTTCACATCCTCGCAGATTGTCCCATCCCTGTCGAAAAAAACAGCCCTCTTTGAAGGCACCAGCTTTTTTAAGGAAAGAAATACATCCTCAGAATTTATGCCATACATACAGGCCATATCATTGTCGCAGACCCTTTTAAAGCAGGGGCTACAATCGACATCTGCCTTCAGTATAATATTCCCCTCTCCCCGAGGCCCTGTAAGACCCGGGTCAGTAGAACCAAAGAGTGCCACAAGGGGTGTACCAACTGCATAGGCAACATGCATGGGGCCTGAGTCGTTCGAGAGATAGAGGTCACACTCTGAAATCAGGTTTATTAATTCCCTCAATGAAGTAGCGCCAGCGAAATTCTTCATATGGCCTGACAACCTTATTTCAGGAGCCAATTTCTTAATAATCTCTTCTGCAATAGTTCTTTCTCCTTTGCTACCAGTGATTATGATGCTACCACCAGTATCCTTAATAAACCAGCCGGCTACCTCGGCAAACCTTTCAGGCAGCCACCTCTTTGCAGAACCATATGTCGCGCCTGGGTTTATGCCCAGGATCGGTCTTTTAAGTTCTCCAAGCAGATTCCTCATTGAGAGCCTCTCCTCAAGGGAAAGAAATATGTATGGTTCGAAGATATCGTCTTGATTGCCACCTGTGAGAGAATGTACAAGGTTCAAATAGTACTCGATGTGATGGATTCGCCTGTCTTCATTATTATATTGAACTGGTCCTGTCAATAAGAGTCCCCTTCCATCCCTTTTGTAACCAACTCTCTCAGGAATCCTGGCAAGGAATGCTACGAGGGCAGCATCAAAGGCATTTTGAAGGAGTATGGCCATTGAAAATCCTTTTTTCCTGAGTTCTGAGGCAAGCCTTAAAGGGCCTGAAAAACTCCTGTGGTGGTCTTCATAGAGGATTAACTCATCAATGTCAGGATTGCCTTTAAAGATATCCTTTACAGAGGGCTTAACAAGAAGGCTGAGCCTCGAATCAGGGAAGCCTTTTTTAATTGCCCTGATTGCAGGGATGGTCATTACAGCATCGCCAATCCAGTTAACAGACCTTATGAGTATGTCCTGACTCATTGCTATACCATCTCCTCTAAACGAGTTTGGGAATTAGGACAATCTTGCCATTCCCTCATACCTGACAATAATCGGACTATACCCCTCCTGTGCAAGTGTCTTTGCAACGCCGAAGGCGTCATCCCTTACTGTAAACCTTCCCATCCGCACACGATAATAGACAACACCATTTATAACTGCCTCGGTTATATAGACATTACTGTATCTAAGTTCCAGGGCCCTTTTTAATCTCATGGCATTGTCAGCCTCTCTAAATGAACCCAGTTGAATTGTGAAGGGACCTTCAGAAGAAATATATCGAACCTCCTTTACATAACTTGTATCCCTTCCTGCATATTCCACCTTTACAGGCATAATGCCGTGACCTATCAGCCCTATCTCCCTTGCTGCTGCATAGGAGAGATCAATATCTCTTCCCTGCACAAAGGGACCCCTGTCATTGACAATGCATTTAACAGACCTGCCATTTGATATATTGATGACCCTGAGAATCGAGCCAAAGGAATATTCCCTGTGGGCACAGGTGAACCTGTTCATGTCAAACCTTTCACCAGATGCTGTTGGCCTGCCATGAAACTCCTGACCATACCATGAGGCAATTACTATCCCTGACCCTACTGTCTCGTATCTTGAAGAGGCACAGGAGAGAAAAAGACAGGAATTTATCACCAGTAAAAGGACCGTAATTGAACGTATAAAAAGATTTAATCTCCTGAGCCTTTGAACCTTTAACCACCTCACACTACAGTATGTATCGACTCAGGTCTTCGTCCCGTGCAATCTCTGACAGCTTTGTTCGCACATATTCCCTATCAATAACAAGCCTTCCGTTCTTCCTCTCAGGGGCCTCAAAGGAAATATCCTCAAGGAGTTTTTCAAGAACAGTATGAAGCCTTCTTGCTCCAATGTTTTCTGTCTTTTCATTCACCTCTGCTGCTATAGTGGCTATCTCTTCAATAGCATCGTCCGTGAATTCAATATCAACATTCTCTGTAGAGAGTAGAGCTGTATATTGCCTTGTAAGTGCATTATGGGGCTCCTTCAATATCCTCACAAACTCTTCCTTACCGAGCGGCTCAAGTTCCACCCTTATAGGGAACCTGCCCTGCAACTCCGGTATGAGGTCAGAGGGTTTTGTCATATGAAATGCCCCTGCAGCAATGAACAGTATATGATCTGTCCTTACAGGACCGTATTTAGTCGTTACAGTGCTACCCTCCACTATGGGAAGAAGATCCCTCTGCACACCCTCTCTTGATACATCAGGGCCATGAGCTGACCCTTTGCTTGCAATCTTATCTATCTCATCTATGAAGACTATTCCTGTATGTTCTGCCCTTTCAATTGCCTCTTTTGTAACCTTATCCATGTCTATCAATTTATTTGCCTCTTCCTGAGTAAGCATATTCAATGCCTCGGGCACCCTGACCTTCTTCCTCTTGGGTCTTTCGGGAAGGAAGTTTCCAAGCATCTCTTTCAGATTGATCTCAAGTTCTTCCAGTCCTATGTTGGATATTATGCCAAAAGGCATTGTCTTTTCCTTTACCTCGATATCAACATACCTTGAATCGAGCTTGCCTTCCTGTAGTTGCTGCCTCAACCTCTCCCGCGTCTGTCTGTATTTCTCCCTCTCCTCCTCAGCCTCAACACCCCTTACGGACCTTGGCTGTGGAAGCAGATAATCAATTAATCTCTCCTCAGCAAGTAACTTAGCCTTCTCCTGAACCTTTTCAATATGCTCAGTCTTAACCATATTTACAGAGATCTCAACAAGGTCCCTTATCATGGATTCTACATCACGACCAACATAGCCAACCTCGGTGAACTTCGATGCCTCTACCTTGAGGAAAGGAGCGTTTGCAAGTCTGGCAAGCCTTCGGGCTATCTCTGTCTTACCAACCCCGGTAGGTCCGATCATTATGATATTCTTTGGAAGGACCTCATCCCTGATATCAGGAGAGAGCCTCTGCCTCCTCCAGCGGTTTCTCAGGGCAATAGCAACTGCCTTCTTTGCCTTGTGCTGGCCTATTATAAACTTATCCAGCTCCTCAACTATCCTTCGCGGTGTCAGATTATCCATTCAACTCCTCAATTGTTATGTTTTTGTTAGTGTAAATGCATATAGATGAGGCTATCTCCATAGCCTTTTCAACGATCTCTCTGGCAGAAAGTCCTGTATTCTCATACAGGGCCTGTGCAGCAGCTTGAGCATAGGGACCACCTGAACCAATGGCAGCAATACCTGTCTCTGGCTCAATGACATCGCCATTGCCAGAGATAATAAATGTATGCTCCAGGTCTGCAATTATCAGTAGCGCCTCAAGCCTTCTAAGGACTTTGTCCGTTCTCCAGTCCTTAGCAAGTTCAACAGCAGCCCTTGTGATATTGCCCCTGTACATCTCGATTTTCCCCTCGAACTTCTCAAAGAGTGTAAATGCGTCAGCAGTAGCACCTGAAAAGCCAGCTACAATCTTATCATTAAACATCCTTCGAATCTTCCTCGCATTATGCTTGAGGACAGTATTCCCCATCGTGACCTGACCATCTCCCCCAATGGCCACCTTCCCATTCCGCCTAACACAGAGAATTGTAGTACCTCTGATCATTTCATATATATTAACCTTAATTGAAAAAAATGGGCAAGTGAAAGGAGTATGACCCAAGATATGCCGATAGAATCTGAGGGGTTGTCCTCTGAGCCTTCAAGATACGATTTTCTAAGGGAGACATCAACTTCAAAGCAGGTAATATTTATATCATCCAAAAACATTAAAACAAAAAAGTTTCCTTATCTTATGAAAGGTCTATCTCTATTTCTGAAACCACTTACAGTCTAAACCTTATAAACATATAAAACCCTATCAGAAATGGCTCAAACCTTATGACCATGTTGTCTGTGAACTGCCAGAGGAACTGATATAGTATGACCCTGTGAAGTCCTGGTTTTTCAAGACGCCTCTCAATAAGTATATTCGTCAGACCCTCTGCATACAGTGAAAAGACATAAAGAAGGTGTACAGATAACAGTATGAGTAGTGCTTCCAGGTATGCTCTCCTTCTCCTCCTTAGAAATGGAAAGAGTGTTGCCATTATGGCAAAGGTAAGGGGGGCATTAAAGGTATATGATGATGTCCTGACAGGAAGGTCTATTAGCATGTTATAGTCCCTGAGAGGGGAAAAGGTCACCTCAATCGTATCCCTTTGAGGTCTTCTCGTCTCCTCAATATTTACATCCTTAACAAACATGACAAGTCTTGCCCCTGTGTATGCCACGCCATAACCATAGTAGTCCTTTATCTGTATCCAGAGGATGAGAAATCCGGTGTAGGATACTACAAATACTGCAATGGTCTTTAATATGGTCTTATGTCTCTGCCTTTCTGTCCTTTCTGCATAATTGAGATAGATAAAGAATACGCCTAGGGATATGGCTATCATTACCCCCGGACTACACAGATGTGGATATATTCAAAGAGGTCTTTAAAATAAACACCTGTGTATGCAAGGCCAGCTATCCTCAGGATGTTTATTAACTGTATTACCATAAAGCCTCCTGTTATGCCTGTTATCCTCTTTTTCCATGAGGCAGGAAAGGCTATCACTGCCACTGCATAAAGCATTACTGCCTCAAGGCCATTACAGCCAAAACGAACATCAAGGGCTATTGATGGGAGCTCTATGATTGAACCCCTGTGTGTACTCGTGATGTCTGTGAATCCAAGGACCTTTGATGTTAAAACCACCACCCCTTCTGTGTAAAGACCATTAATATCAATTATGTCCTGTACTGGTTTAAGCCCTATCAGGATAAAAAACAGCCCCATTAGAGATACATACAGAAGGACAAACCTACTCATGTTTATCCCCTTTGTAAGGTTTTTTTTATTCCTGCCTGAGTCCCTCTGTTTCTTCATAATTGATTAGTGTACAAAAAAGGGGGGACGGAGTCAATTTACCTTATCCCCACTTTTATTTCAGTTTTTTGTGTTCTGCCCCCGTTTGTCAAGACCATTTCTCTTTCAGGTCAGGACATAGTACTCACTTTGGGAAGCCATGGTTAAGAAGAAAGATAAAGCTTCGATATTCTCAGTTATGTCCTTTTTCCTGATCTTCCCGTGAAGAATTGTCCCGTCTGTACTGCCCCCAGTTGTCAAGACAATTTTTATGCCTCAAAGTTGTAGAGGTTATGCTACCTTCCTTTTTTACAATTATGAGGAAACAATAACCTTTCAAAGAGATTATTTTTGAGAAAAGGCGGGGGTTGACAAAGATGGGAAAGAATAATATTATAATAAAAAAATTTAATAAGAGGCGCTGAGATTGAAGATATCAATTAGTAAAAGGTCAATGCGTTCAGGGCTGGTCATCCTTGTAGCCATCTCAATCTTCTGTATATTCTCACTGCCACAGTCTGAATCATCAGAACAGGACCCCACAAGATTCCTTGTTCCGCCACCACCTTTCACACCGGGCATCTTTCCCTGTTCACAGTGCCACAAAGACATGCCCGTCAACAGGAACCCGAGGAAACTGGAATTGATGCATCAGGATATAAACCTGAGACACATGCCCGGAGGATGGTGCTTTGACTGCCACAACCCTGACAACAGGGATAGATTGAGGCTTGCCAATGGTACCCTTATTCCTTTTGAGGAGTCTTATAAACTCTGTGGGCAGTGCCACGGGACCATCCTGAGAGAATGGAAGGCGGGTCTTCACGGCAAGAGGACAGGATACTGGAATGGCGAAAAACAGTATCTGCTCTGTGTTCACTGTCACTGGCCCCATGAGCCAGCCTTTAAACCGTTAACACCTATGCCACCTCCATTAAGACCAGTGGATATAAGATAAAGGAGTGTTATAATGAGTAAGAGAAATCCCCTCACAAAGGAATTAGACAGGAGGACCTTTTTAAAAGCCCTGTCATTCGGTCTTGCCAGCACGGCCCTGCCCTTTGACAGGTCTGATGCATCCTTCTGGGAGGCCTTTCTGCAGAAACACTTCAGGGAAATGGATGATGAGGAGATCAGGCGAATCATCAGCAGGCTCGAGAAAGAATACCAGGAGAAATATAAAAAGACAATAGAGATAGGGAACGAAAAGGCTATCCCTGGCGTCCTTTTTGGCTATGGCCTTGACCTTTCAAGGTGCATAGGTTGCAGGCGATGTGTCTATGCCTGTGTTGAGGAGAACAATCAATCCCTTGACCCCCAGATCCACTGGATAACAGTTCTCAGGTTCAAGAAGGGTGACAAGTGGGTTGACCTCGAAAACTCCGAGAAATACTATAACCCTCCCCGGGTACCTGAGAAGGATTATTTCTATATGCCTGTGCAGTGTCAACAATGCGAAAACCCTCCATGCGTTAAGGCCTGTCCAACACAGGCAACCTGGAAAGAGCCAGACGGAATCGTTGTCATTGACTATAACTGGTGTATAGGTTGCAGATACTGCATGGCTGCCTGTCCATATGGCGCAAGGAGATTCAACTGGGGTGAACCCGGGAGACCACCAGAAAAGATAAACCCCCGGACTCATTACCTCGGCAACCGCCCCCGTTACAGGGGTGTTGTGGAGAAGTGCACCTTCTGTATCCAGCGAACAAGAAAAGGGAGATACCCTGCCTGTGTCGAGGCATGCCCTGTTGGTGCAAGAAAATTTGGTAACCTCCTTGACCCTGACAGTGAGATAAGATATGCCATTCAACACAAGAGGGTATTCAGGCTAAAAGAAGACCTCAACACATATCCAAAGTTTTACTATTTCTTTGCCTACGGGAGGTAAAAAATCCTGTGAAAAAAGTGCTTTCAGCATTACTCAAGGAAATAATCAGGGGAGACAGGCAGTACTTCCTCTGGATGGGTCTATTAACGATATGCCTGGTGACCGGTCTTCTTGCCTATCTCAATCAGTTAAACAGGGGCCTAATTGCAACAGCCATGAGGGATCAGGTATCCTGGGGCTTTTACATATCAAACTTCACCTTCCTCGTTGGTGTTGCTGCAGCAGCGGTTCTCCTTGTCGTGCCTGCATATATTTATAATTTCAAGCCCATAAAGGAGATCGTCCTCTTCGGTGAACTCCTCGCCATAACAGCCATCACAATGTGTATTCTATTCATCATGGTTGACCTTGGCCAGCCTTTAAGGGTATGGCATATCCTGCCTGTGATAGGCATGATGAATTTCCCCTCCTCACTCCTGGCCTGGGATGTCATTGTGCTGAACGGTTACCTCTTCCTGAATTCAGCCATTGTCTTTTATACCCTTTACAGGCTTTCAAGAGGAAGAGAATATAAGTGGTCTATTCTCTGGCCCCTTATCATACTGTCCATACCATGGGCAGTGAGTATCCATACAGTAACGGCCTTCCTGTATAATGGCCTCTCTGCCCGCCCATTCTGGAATGCCTCAATACTTGCACCAAGGTTTCTTGCCTCTGCCTTTTGTTCCGGGCCTGCCATAATGCTCATCATATTCCAGATTATAAGGAAATATTCGATAGTTGATATAGAGGACAGGGCAATCTTCAAGATCGCAGAGTTAATAGCCTATGCAATGGGCATAAACCTCTTCCTGCTTGGGGCAGAGATATTCAAGGAGTTTTATTCGGCAAGCATCCACTCAGAGCCTATAAGATACCTTTATTTTGGTCTTCACGGAAAGGGAAAACTCGTGCCCTGGATATGGCTTGCCACGATAATCAATGTCATAGCCTTCTTCCTCTTCCTCTTCCCGAAGACGAGACAGAACTTTACGACATTGAATATGGGGTGCCTTTTTATCATCACAGGCGTCTATATAGAAAAGGGCATGGGGCTTGTTATACCTGGCTTTGTGCCTGACACGCTCGGCGAGATATATGAATACTCCCCAACACTAACGGAGATCTTTGTAACCCTCGGCATCTGGTCTGCCGGTGCAATGATTTACACTGTTCTGTTAAGGATCGCCATACCAATTTACACAGGTAGGTTGAGATTCTTTAAGGGTCGGGAGGGACTAAAGGCAGGAGACATAATGACGAGAAAGATAGTGACCGTTACAGAGGACACACCCGTTGCAGAGGTCGAAAGGATCCTAGCATCAAAGGGCATAAGCGGTGTACCTGTTGTTGACAGGAACAACAGGGTGGTAGGCGTTATATCTGAGGCTGACATCATCCTTTCGGAGGTCCAGGAGGACAGAAAGAACGGAAAAATGGCGGCAGACATAATGACATCCCCTCCCCTTATAGCCTACGAAGATTCTGACCTCAATGAATTAAGCAGGACAATGGTCGAGAAAAGAATAAGGAGGCTCATAATAATAGATAAGGAGAACAGACCCATCGGTATCCTATCAAGGCGAGATATAATAAGAACCTTCGGTAACGTCTTTGACTGATGAATGGGGTGGGCGACGGGGCTCGAACCCGCAACACCTGGAGCCACAGTCCAGTGCTCTGCCATTGAGCTACGCCCACCAGATTGAGATATTATATCATAAATCATCTCTGGTTGACTTCAAGGACCCAGAAAGGAGGGACAGTTTGTAACACACTGAAAATCAGAACACCATTCGCTCATTCAGCAAGAGAGTTCAGGAATGATATTATCCTGTTCCTTACCTCATCCCTTGCCCGCCTGAACTCCTTCATGACCATCTCCTCACTCCCTACAAATCCAACAGGGTCTTTTATCGGCCAGTGAATCCTTTTTACATTCAGTGGTATCCTCAGGCAATAGGTCTCGGCATTATCACAAAGGGTAATCACAACATCCATCCGTCTTAATAAGTCATGGTCAATAGATTTTGACCTCTGCCTCGATATATCTATGCCAATCTCTTTCATTACAGCAATTGCCCTCGGATGAACAGCCGTTGCAATGAGTCCGGCACTATAGGGCTCTATCTTGCCTTTACCGAGTTCCCTGGCAAGCCCTTCAGCCATCTGACTCCTGCAAGAGTTGGCAGTACAGAGAAACATAACCTTGAGCATATCCTATTATAAAACATCCTGAAAATTTACCCTGTTTTTGTTAAACTTTTATATGTCCATTATCATCGTAGAAAACCTGACCAGAAGGTTTGGACAACTTGTCGCCGTTGACGGTATATCGTTTAATGTTGAGGAAGGGACCATATTCGGTTTCCTGGGGCCCAATGGTGCAGGAAAGACTACAACGATAAACATACTCTGCACCCTCCTGCTACCAACAGCAGGGAGGGCCTATATTAATGGCCACGACTGCGTTAAGGAACCCTCTGAGGTAAGAAAATCAATAGGCATTGTCTTTCAGGACACAACTATCGACAAAGACCTCACTGCCTATGAGAACCTGTACTTCCACGCCTATCTGTATAACCTTCCACGAAGAGAGATCAGGAAAAAGATTGAAGAGGTACTACGGTTTGTAGGCCTCTACGAAAGGAAGGACGAGCTCGTGAAGAGATTCTCAGGGGGTATGAAGAGGAGATTAGAGGTAGCAAGGGGTCTCATGCATAGTCCCAGGGTATTGTTCCTCGATGAGCCCACACTGGGACTCGACCCGCAATCAAGGACAAACCTCTGGGAATTCATTTCAGAACTGCCTGAAAAAAGCGGGGTCACCATATTCATGACAACCCATTACATGGAAGAGGCAGAGGTATGTAATAACATCGCCATCATTGATAAGGGAAGGATAATTGCCATGGGCTCACCAGAGGAGCTCAAAAAGACCGTTGGTGGAGATGTTATATACATAAAGACAACAGATAATAGAAAGGCAAAGGTGGAGATAGAGAGGGCCTTTCAGCTTAAGGTATCAGAAAGGGCTGATGAGTTATTTCTCACAGCCCTCCGGGGTGACACCTGTATCCCCGAGCTCATAAGGACAATAGGGGAGAGGGTCCTTTCAGTGAGGCTACAGAGGCCAACACTCAATGATGTATTCCTGAAACTCACGGGCAGGGAGATAAGGGCTGAAGAGGTCTCCTCCTCTGATACCATAAGAGAGGCTGTCAGGTCCTACAGGAGAAAATTTGATAGAGCTTAATGCCATATATGTAATCGTTGCAAGGGAATTCAAGAAGTTCCTCAGGGAAAAGGGCAGACTCATCTCGACCCTTATGAGACCCCTTATATGGTTGTTCCTTGTTGGGGGCGGGATGTCAAGGCTCGTCCCGACTCAACCAGGAATCATCGGGGTGTCCTATCTTCAGTTCATCTTCCCCGGCATACTTGGAATGACCATCCTTTTCAGTTCAATATTCTCATCCATCTCTATCATATGGGATAAGGAATTCGGCTTCATGAAGGAGATACTGGTTGCGCCAGTGTCCAGGCACTCTATTGTCATAGGAAAGGCCTTGAGCGGGACGGTCGTATCAGTAATTCAGGCATTGATAATACTACTTCTCTTCCCTGTCCTTGGACTGAAACTCAGCGTCCTCCAGATTATAGAGACCCTATCTGTGTGCATCATTCTCTCCTTCTGCCTATCCTCTCTCGGAATAGTTATAGCAACATTCTACGAAAGTTTCGAGAGCTTCAGCGTTATAATGAACTTTATCGTGATGCCCATGTTCTTCCTTTCAGGGGCCATGTATCCCGTAAAGATCCTGCCTTTAATACTCAAGGTTGCAACAAAGATAAATCCCCTGACATATGGGATTGATGCGCTCAAGCACACGATCCTTGGAAGGCCCGAGACATTTGATTTCTCTCTTACAACTAACATAGTTGTCCTGTTGGTGAGCTCTGCACTCTTCATTATCCTGGCGGGACTTGTCTTCGAGAGAAAAAAATGAACAGGTTAGATATGCTCTGGAATCCTTATGATAAAGGTAGTCCCTTCATTCTCTTTTGATTTTACCGTTATCTCTCCCCTGTGGGCGATAACTATGCGATGGACAATGCTGAGACCTAAGCCTGTCCCTTTCCCAAACCCCTTTGTTGTAACAAAGGGGTCAAAAACATAGGGCAGTAAGTCCTTAGGGATACCAGGGCCATTATCAGAGACCCCTATAACAATCAGACCGTTCTCCTTAGAAGAGCTTATCTTTATCATATCTCCCTTGTTTGATTCCTCAATGGCCTGAACTGCATTCTTCAGGAGATTAACAAGGGCTATCTCAAAGAGCCCCCTGTCTATGCCAACAGGACCTTTATACTGTAATTCCTTAATCATACGAATGTCCCTGACAGGTCTGACACTATTAAGGGTCTGTATAACATCATTTACGAGGTTTTCAATATTCACCTGATCTATCTTCAAGGCCTGTTCTTTGGCAAAGAAAAGCAGGTCCTTAACAACCTTTTCTATCCTCTGTGCAGAAATCATTATCTGCCTGATATATTCCCTTTTCTTCTCATCCGCCTCAAGCTCGTAAAGTACCTCAGAATAACCGATTATCGGGGAGAGGGGATTGTTAACCTCATGGGCAATCCCGCCTGCCATTATGCCGAGGGATGCAAGTTTCTCAGCCCTCCTAAGCTTGTCCTCGAGCTCTGCCTCTTTTGTTATATCCCTTAGCACAATAATGCATCTCTGGCCAGGCTCACATAGTGGATATAATCTCAAAGAGAATTTCCTGCCATCTATCTCGATAGTCTTTGATACAGAGCTACCTAACTCAGCAGCATCGAGATGAAGGGTCTTCAGAAGGGCACTGGCTGAGTAAATGGAGGGGCCAAAGAAACCTGTTGCAGAATTATTACATGCAAGAGGTTTTAGACTCTCATCAAGGATTATGATCATGTCCTCTATGGCATCAAAGGTATTCTGCCACTCAAGGACCCAGTCTGTTATAACCCTTTCCTTCTCCTTTATCTCTCTTTCAAGGGCAACCCCTTTTCTGCTTACATAGTATGAAAAGATAATAAAGGCAATGATGGTGAGTCCTATCGTTACAGTAACGGACCTTTTTATCTCATGAAGGATAAACTCAAGGGAGCGCGTCTGGGTAAAAGTTGACTACCTTGCCTTTTTAAAGGCATAGGTCACAAAACCATGAACAACAAGAGACAGATCCTTTGAATCTATATTCCTTCCATCGCGTATAAACCTCGATGTCTTATCAAAGAGTGTCCTTGCAGCAGTTATCTTCGAGAGGATATCACTACTGTGGTGACAGGAGTAACACTCTGAAAACCGCGCATCTATCTCTGCAAACCGAGCCTGTATGTTTTCAGTACCCCCCTTGTTGAACTCATCGAGGATAGAGATGGCCTTGTCAAACAACTCTGCCCTCACAACGAGACTCCTACCTATGAGGAGGGTCCGCCCTATCTCTTTGTCGAGGCTAAAAAAGTTTATACATATGAAGACTATCCCAAGGAGGTTTATTAACAAAACCCCACTAACTGCCCAGATAATAAGGCGCCTCATTCATTCCCCTCTCTATGCTGCGCATAAATCAGGATTAACATAGTCTTGATTTTTTGTTATATAATAAATTAACAATAAATAGGTTTATATTTTATCACAAACATGATTAGAAAAACAATGTTATGAAAGATATAAGGTCGAGGCTGCTATTATTGAAGGGATCGAGGTCGATTAAGGACTTTGCAAACATCCTCGGCCTTCCTGTCTCAACGGTTTATTATTACATGAACGGAAGAGAGCCTTCTCTGAGCTTTGTCATGAGGGTCTGTAACAGGTTAAATGTAAGGGAGGAATGGCTCCTGAATGGCAACGGCCCCATATTCAAAGAGAATGCAGGAGATGACATCCTCATTCACATCCTTGAATACATTAAAGAGAACTGGAGCAGATGGGGTGAGAAGAGGAGGCACTGGTTTGAGGAGCATTTCAGACAGACCTTCCCTGATTTTGATGACTGGCTCATTCAGAGGCTGGATAAACCATGAAGACCGTCCTGTTGATACCTCTTGGAGAGATTGATGGCAGGATACTCACCGAGATAGCTATCGCCTTAGAAAAGACCTTTCCTTTTAAAACCACAACGGCCAAGCCCGCAGAGATTCCTCCTGAAGCATTCCATGCAAGGCGAAGACAGTATCACTCCTCTTCTATACTTAATGTTTTATCCCATCTCAAGAACGGTCACGACCTTATACTCGGCATAACCGATGTTGACCTTTTCGTGCCATCACTGAACTTTGTCTTTGGAGAGGCAGATATCTTGAGAGGAACAGCCATTATATCCCTGAAAAGGCTCGGGCAGGAATTTTATAAATTGAAACCTGACGAGGGGCTTTTCGTGCAAAGGGCTGTAAAGGAGGCTATACACGAGATCGGTCATCTCTGTGGCCTCGAACACTGCCATGATAAAAGATGTATAATGTCTTTCTCCAATTCTATCAGAGATACAGACCGAAAAGGTCCTGACTTTTGCAAGTCCTGCAGGGAAAGGCTTGGATATTAAGTGGTCAATAAACCGGGCAAAAAGACCATAATCAATAAAAACGCTTAATAGTCTCATTAAGCAATGACAGATTAAATCCCTGTTTCACAAGGGGAGCGGTCTTTATAGATGACACCATGCTTTCATAGGTCCTGCGACTGTTTTTGTAAATTATCCCGAGGGGTATCCTTTCTCCAAATTCGAGGGACCTCTTAAAGGCATTGAGCCTATCCATAGGGTCATATTCTTGTTCAATATAATAGACCCTTTTTCTGTACCACTCGAAGGTATTTATCCTGTTGAAGGTAACACAGGGCTGAAGTATATCTATAAGTGAAAATCCATCATGTCTTACAGCCTCTTTGATAATTTGCTTAAGGTGTTCAGTATCTCCTGCAAAGCCACGAGCCACAAAGCTACAATCAAGGGCAACAGCAAGTGCTACAGGATTAAGTGGCTCAGAAATCACTCCCTCAATCTGTACCTTCGTAACCATCCCCTCAAGACTTGTAGGTGATGCCTGACCCTTAGTAAGGCCATAGACCTGATTATCATGAACTAATAGTTTTACATTTATGTTTCTCCTGATGGCATGAATAAGATGATTACCACCTTCACCATAGCAGTCTCCATCTCCAGCAACAGCAAAGACAGTAAGCTCATGATTGGCAAGTCTTATACCTGTTGCAACAGGAAGCGTCCTTCCATGAAGGCCATTGAAGGTATTGCACCTGAGATAATGAGGGAATTTGCCAGCCTGTCCTATACCTGAGACAATAACAAACTCGTGGGGTTTGAGATCAATATCAACCATAGCCTCTTTAAAGGCCTTCAGTATCCCGAAGTTTCCGCAGCCAGGACACCACGCAGGCATCTGCCCCTGATAATCACCTATAGCAGGCATACCTTATTATACACTGTAGTCAACGCCAAAATCCCGCTCTTCGTAAACCCTTAATTTTAAACGCGCCTGGAGGGATTCGAACCCCCGACCCACTGCTTAGAAGGCAGTTGCTCTATCCTACTGAGCTACAGGCGCACATTCATAGTTAAAAAATAGTTCCAGAGTTATTGAGTTAGCAGGATTCTCAGACCCAAGACCCAATAACTCTATGACTAAGTATGGTCGGGGCGAGTGGATTTGAACCACCGACCCCCTGCTCCCAAGGCAGGTGCGCTAACCGGGCTGCGCTACACCCCGTAATCTTATAGGCTAAAAAATTCTTGTAAAAATGTCAAATCAGGTTCCTGTTTGCCAGCTTTTAAGGTATTTTTTTTGCTCTGCTGTAAGATTGTCAATCTTGATACCGAGGGCCTTCAGTTTCAGACGGGCAATCTCCCTGTCTATCTCCTCTGGGACCCTGTAAACCTGATTCTCCAGTTTATCTGCATTTTTGACTATATATGCTACAGAGAGGGCCTGATTTGCGAAACTCATATCCATGACTGCCGATGGGTGACCTTCTGCAGCTGCAAGGTTTATAAGCCTGCCCTCACCAAGTAGATAAAGCCTCTTTCCTGTTCGGAGGGTAAACTCCTCTACATAATCCCTTACAAGCCTCTTCTTCTTTGTAATCCTGTTAAGGGCCTCAATATCTATCTCAACATTGAAATGGCCTGTATTACATAGAATGGCCCCCTCCTTCATTACCTTGAAACAAGCCTTTGATATAACATTTATATCCCCTGTGGCTGTGACAAAGATGTCACCGATCCTTGCTGCATCAATTACAGGCATGACCTCAAACCCATCCATCGTTGCCTCAAGTGCCCGCAGTGGGTCAACCTCTGTTACAATCACCCTTGCACCAAGGCCTTTTGCCCTCATTGCAACCCCTCTTCCGCACCAGCCATATCCACAAACAACAAAGATAGAGCCTGCTATCAACCTGTTCGTTGCCCTCATGATGCCATCAATTGTGCTCTGTCCTGTGCCATAGCGATTGTCAAAGAGGTATTTTGTGTAGGCGTCGTTAACGGCAATGATAGGGTATTTCAGGGCTCCATCCTTAGCCATCGCCTTAAGTCTTATAACACCTGTCGTTGTCTCTTCTGTGCCACCAATCAGGTTTTTTAAAAGGCCTGTTTCCTCCATATGCAAGGTTGAGACAAGATCTGCACCGTCATCAAGGGTGATGTTCGGCTTAATCGAAAGGGCACTCTTAATATGGCGATAATAGGTCTTTCTATCCTCTCCCTTAATTGCAAAGACAGGGATACCTGAATCCTTTACAATGGCTGCGGCAACATCATCCTGAGTACTGAGAGGGTTAGAGGCACAAAGATGAATATCTGCACCACCTGCCTTTAGAGTTTCAACGAGATTTGCTGTCTCAGTAGTTACATGCAGACATGCCGCAATCTTTACACCCTTTAATGGTCTTGTCTTTAAAAACCTCTCCCTAATGCTCCTGAGTACAGGCATATCCTGCTCGGCCCACTGTATCCTCAACCTGCCCTTCCTGGCAAGGCCAATATCTTTTATGTCAAACTTTGTCATCCTTCCTCCTAAATCCCTGCCTCTTTCTTAAGGGTATCGGCAAGGTCTGTCTTTTCCCATGTAAAATCTTCGTCATTTCTTCCAAAGTGGCCATAGGCAGCTGTCTTCTTGAATATGGGTCTTCTCAGATTTAGATGTTCAATAATTCCTTTTGGAGTCAGAACAAAAACCTTCTTTATTAATGAAACTATCTCTTCATTTGGAATCCTGCCAGTTCCGAAGGTATCAACGAGAAGCGAGACTGGCTCAGGAACCCCAATGGCGTAGGCTATCTGAACCTCAATCTTATCGGCAATACCAGAGGCAACTATATTCTTTGCTATGTATCTTGCCATGTATGCACCGGAGCGATCTACCTTCGTAGGGTCCTTTCCTGAAAAGCAACCTCCACCGTGACTTCCTACGCCACCGTAACTGTCAACTATTATCTTCCTGCCTGTAAGCCCTGTGTCTCCCATTGGGCCACCCACAACAAACCGCCCCGTTGGATTTATGTGATAGGTTACATTATCCTCATCAAGGATTTCAGGTGGTATAACAGGCTTAATAACCTTTTCTATGATGTCTTCCTTCAATTCCTTTAAGGTAATATCAGGACTGTGCTGTGTAGAGACAACTATAGTATCAACCCTGTGAGGCATCCCCTCCCTGTATTCCACCGTAACCTGTGTCTTGCCGTCCGGTCTCAGGTAACCAAGGATATCCTTTTTCCTCACCTCTGTAAGCCTCATTGCCAGTTTATGAGCAAGCATAATAGGCATTGGCATTAACTCGGGCGTCTCATTACAGGCGTACCCGAACATAAGACCCTGATCGCCTGCCCCTCCAATATCAACACCCATGGCAATATCGGATGATTGTTCATGAATCGATGTTATCACCGCACAGGTCTCATAATCAAAGCCATATTTTGCCCTTGTATATCCAATGTCCCTTATGGTGTCTCTCACTATGCTCGGTATATCAACATAACAGCTTGTTGTTATCTCGCCAGCGACAAAGGCCAGCCCTGTCGTTACAAGTGTCTCACAGGCAACACGGGCTACAGGGTCCTTAGCAATTATCGCATCAAGTATCGCATCAGAAATCTGGTCTGCTATCTTGTCAGGGTGCCCCTCTGTCACAGACTCTGATGTAAAAAAATAATTCATTCTTGCCATATCCACCTCCTGAATTTAATATTCATTAAACTGAATTGGAATAGCTATTTTATCTCTTTATTAAAAAAAATGAAAGTCAGGTAAGGAAAAACCTATCGTAAGGCAATATTCTCAAGCCCGATTCTTATCATCATTACTGCAATTGATGCAAGGAGGAGTGCCATTATCTTGGACACTGCCACAATCCCCCCCTGACCAAAAAGCCTCATTATAGTTGAGGACGCCCGAAATGCTGCCATCACAATTAAGAGGTTTGTTACAAATGAAATGACCGTGGGAACCACCCCATAATGGTCAACAAGAACTAAGATGGTTGTTAGGACAGCGGGTCCGACGATTAAGGGCACGCCCAGTGGCACTATGCCTGTATGTGCTGACTGTTTTCTCTGCTTTGTATATCCTGTCAGGTCGAGTATGGCAAGGATCAGAAGGATAATCCCGCCTGCTACCTTAAAGTCATCAGCAGTGATACCAAGGATATTAAAGATTCCCTCACCCAGGGCAATAAAGACCATACCAACTATAAAGGCTGTGATAACAGATTGCCTCTCAATAATCCTTATCTTTCTTGATGGTAGTCCCTGTGTCATGGAAACAAAGATAGGTACTATAGCAAAGATGTCAATAGCAACAAAGATCGGTATAAAGGTATAGATTATGTTATTGAGGATACTGTCCATTGATAAATATTACACCATGGACTTATTTACGGCAAGGGATAGGTATTTATGATAAACTTTAGACCCTCCAATTTCATGAACTCCTGTCTGCCGTGGTAACAGCACAGGCAGGTCTGAACAGACATAAACTGATATAATAAAGAAAGGGTTTTGAGATAAAATTTGTAAATTCATGGGAGGAATGATATGAATAGGAACTTCAATATACTCAGGAAGGGGCTCTCTGCCTTTATTTTACCAATTATCGCCTTATCCGTTTGTTCGGTTAATACTTATGCCCTGTCCCCTGATGAGGAGATAAACATCAGGGTTTATCGGGATTTAAGCCCATCTGTAGTGAATATAACCACAACAACTATATCCTATGACTTTTTCTTCAATCCTATACCAGAAAGTGGCACTGGTTCAGGTTCTATTATTGATAAAAGAGGGCACATATTGACAAATTACCACGTTGTTGAAAATGCCAGGAAATTAGAGGTAACTCTCTTTGACGGAAGCAAGTGGGAGGCAAGGATAATCGGTGTTGATCCGAGCAATGACCTTGCCATAATAAAAATCAATGCCCCTGCCGAAAAACTTAAACCCATACCCTTTGGCGATTCCTCAACACTCAGGGTCGGTCAGAAGGCCATTGCCATTGGAAATCCCTTCGGTCTGGAAAGGACTCTCACCGTTGGTATCGTTAGCTCCATTGGAAGGACCATCAGGGCTGTAAATGGTCGCCTGATAAGGGGAATTATTCAAACCGATGCCGCCGTAAATCCTGGAAACTCGGGAGGTCCACTTCTTGACAGTAACGGTAATATGGTGGGCATAACAACAGCCATATTCAGCCCGGTAGGGGCCAATATCGGCATAGGCTTTGCGATACCTGTGAACACAGCAAAAAAAATCATCCCGCAACTGATTGAAAGGGGTCGGGTATCGAGGCCGTGGATTGGTATAACGGGGCAGGATATAAACGAGGAACTGGCTGACCTGTTAAGATTGCCTTCGGCAGGCATTCTCGTTGCAAGGGTAGAAAAGGGGAGCCCTGCTGAAAGGGCAGGAATCAGGGGCGGAAAAGACTCAGTAATGATAGGAAATCTCAGGATTATCATGGGCGGTGATATGATTGTCGCTGTAAATGGAAAAACATTGAAGAACATGGACCAGATCGTTGAAGAGATAGAATCAAGAGAGATAGGAGATACCATTGAACTCACCATAATCAGGGATAAAAAGAAAAGGACTGTAAAGGTTAAACTTGAAGAGATGCCGCTCAAAAGACGATAGGTTGATGATTTGAAACGATCAGGACTAACCAAGGTGACTTAACAATGCATCTCCTGATTTACCTTTAAAGGCGAGATTTTCGGTATTCGGTTGCGGACTTCCGACTATCCCGATCATCTGTCAGAAAATAACAAAAGCCGTATATCCCTGAATAACATCTTTCCAAATCTTTTTTCAAACCATATCTTTTTTTCAAACCATCTTTCGACCCCGGGAACCCTGTATCTACCTGACTCCTTTATCAACCTTATCCTTATAAGGGGTTCACTCCTCGGTGTTGCAACAAAGAGGTCGTTTCAAAGGTGCTGGATTTATATAATCATTTCGGATTCCCTATTGCCAACTTTTTCAACACACATCATCGCCAACAATATAGTTTATTGTATATATAATTGAAATTATGGAAAAAATTATCAGGAGAAAGTTGCTGATCCTTTTATTCTTGTTAATATCGGTCATCTCCTTCGGAGTAACAGGCTACATGATAATAGAAGGAGTCTCTTTTTTAGATTCACTTTATATGACAGTTATAACCATAGCAACAGTAGGGTTCAAGGAGGTAAAGGAACTCGATCAGAATGGTAAGATCAGATCTTTACAATAGTCTTGATCTTCTGCGGATTTGGTGTATTTACTTATGCCATGACAGCAGGGGCAAAGATAATTATAGAAGGAGAGATAAAGGAGGTATTTAAAATTAGAACTATGGAGAAGAGGATAGAGAAGTTAAAGGGGCATTACATAATATGAGGCTATGGAAGGATGGGAGGCATCATAGGAAAAGAACTGAAGGCAAACAGGATAGACTATGTTGTGGTCGAAAAGAATAAAGAAAATCTTGCGGATGAAGATGTCCTTTACATAGTTGGTGATGCCATCGATGATGATGTCCTGAAGAGGGCAGGTATAAGTCGGGCCAAGGGTTTAATATCTGTCCTTCCAAGTGATGCGGAGAATCTCTATGTGGTGCTGAGCGGGAGAGAACTGAATCCAGACCTTTTCATAGTTGCAAGGTCTGTTAATGTCGAGGCAGAGGCAAAACTGAGAAGGGCAGGTGCAGATAGGGTTGTATCACCCTACCACATAGGCGGTCTGAGGATCGCACATACTGTTTTAAGACCAACAGTGGTTGACTTCATTGAGTTTGCAACAAGGTCAGAACATCTTGATATACAGATAGAGGAGTGCGAGGTAAAGAAAGGCTCAACACTTGCAGGAAAGACAATAGAATCATGCAGGATAAGAGAAGAGACAGGAGTAATAATCGTCGCCATAAAGAGAACAGACGGAAAGATGGAATTCAATCCAGATCCTGTGGCAGAAATAAAAAAAGGCGATATCCTGATTGCCCTTGGGGAACTGTCAGGGCTTCAAATACTTGAAAAGATGTGCTGTGATAAAAGTATATAAACCTCAAAAGGTTTTCCAATATTTATCATTAAATCTGCTCACAGGTGTTGTGAATTGCCTCTAAACTTTTACCATTTTTATTGCCAGTATGAACACTATAAACAATATAGCTGAAACAGCAGCGGTAGCAGAACCAAAGTAGAATGTGGCAGCAGGAGAGACCCTGTCCCAGAGGAATCCACCTACAAGACTTGCCGGAAACATTGCGATTCCAACAACGGTATTGTAGATTCCAAAGGCAGTTGCCTTAAACTCAGGCGGTATTATAGTAGCAAGGAATGCCTTTTGTATGCCCTCTGTGAGTCCCATAAAAAGACCGTAAAAGGCGAATAATATCCAGATGGTCTTTGTATCGGATGCAATAGCAAAACCATAATAGAGAATCGCAAATAAGACAAATCCAGTTAGAATGACCCTCTTCCTGCCAAATCTGTCGGCAGCTATCCCGGCAGGAATGGATGACAGGGAATAGATAAGGTTAAACAAAAGATATACCATGGGAATCGTGACCGCTGGTATCCCTATCTGTTGGGCCCTCAGTATCAGGAACACATCACTTGAATTGCCGATTGCAAATATGCCGGCAATGAGTACGAAAAACTTAAAACGCCAGTCAAGCCTGGAGCGGAGGCTCAATAGTTCTAAAGTCTTTCCTTCCGCACTTCCGCGCTTCCTGTCCTCTGCCTTTTCGCTTCTTTGCTCTGTTATAAAGAATATTATAAGGAGCACAGCAATTGCACCGGGTATCATCGAAAGCCAGAATACTATACGGTAATTATCGGAAAACAGACCGAAGAGGAAAAAAGCCAGTGCTGGACCAACAACCGCCCCTATTGTATCCAACGCTCGGTGGAAACTAAAAGCCCTTCCGAAGTATTTCTTATCAGTAGATTCTACAATAAGGGCATCCCTCGGGGCCGTGCGAACTCCCTTACCAAACCTGTCCATAAACCTTGCAGCCATCACATGATGCCATATTGAAGCAAGGGCAACAATGGGCCTGCTTAATGTCGAAATGCCGTATCCAGCGACCATAAGCCATTTGCGATTGCCTATCCGGTCAGAAAGCCAGCCCGAAAATGTCTTAAGCAAACTTGCTGTTGACTCTGCAATACCTTCGATAAGGCCGATTGTGGATTTGCTGACGCCAAGGACATTGGCGAGGAATAGCGGCACAAGGGGATAGATCATCTCGGAACTAATATCCATAAACAGACTCACCAGTCCTGCAATGGTTACATTGTTGTTGAAACCAAAAAATTTTCTGTTTGTCTTCATGTACTGTTTCCCTGAAAAGTCCTTTAATTTTTCTATCAACACTCCTTATTCTTCATTTCGCGATTCATTGCCTCCACGCAGAGACCCTGCCTTCGGTGGCTCAAGTGGAAGACTGCATAAAAAGAACAACCATTTCCTATAACTATTGTTACATTATTTTTCACCCAGTAGAAAATTTTTTTTGATTGAAATGTTTATCACTTGAGTATATAATTTTATATAATTTCGAGGGGCTTATGGAAGATACGAAATACTGTCTCTGTTGCGGAGAGAATGTTCCTTACAATTATGTTGAGAGGTTTGAGAGAAGGGAACTCACATGTATTTATTGTGGTTTCACCCTTGATGTCCAGAAACTGTGGGAACCCTCGACAGCAACGGATGGCTATGTACTGGTGGCAGAGGATTCAAAGTATGTAAGGACAATAATAATGGATGCATTAAAGGCAAGCAGGGTATACACAAATGTGATGGCCTTTGAGAACGGCCTTGAACTAATATCAGCCTTTTCAAAACTCGTATCTGAAAAAACCCCGGTAAATATTTTCATAATTGACCTGAATATGCCTGTCATGGACGGGATAACAGCAGCGAGAACTATAAGGGCCATTGAAAATCAACAAAAACTACCACCTACTCCTATCGTCTTCTTTTCTGCCACCAAGGCTGATGATTCCCTGAAAGCACAGATGGATATTCTTAGCCCTGCAAGTTACGTCAACAAGGGTACCGACCCCGACCCTGACCAGCTTGCAAAAAGGGTTGAACAACTGGTTGGTTATCTTATAGAGAAATACAGGAAATAATTACGAACTGTCTCCTCGTAAGACAGCTTCACGCCTCGCTAAACCATGAAATGGTCTAATCCATCAGGGAATAACTGTCCTTCCTGTGACATACCATGATTATGCTTCAGCCGTCACAGGATTTCAGTAACTTCGGTCACACCTTTGCTATTTATTCTCTACCTGAGTTGTGAGGAATAGGGGTAGCGTCATATGGGAGATCTGGTCCTGAAGTTCCTCTATCTCATCAATATGCTGGTCTTCGTCTTTGAGGATATCCTCAAGCATCTCTCTTGTTGCAAAGTCTCCAACCTCTCCCGCAAGTTTTATCGCATCATTGTAAGCCTTAATGGCGCCCTCTTCTGCAGAATGGTCATTTTCGAGTTGTCTCGGTATATCGCTTCCTATGTGCATCTCCCTGAGATTCGATACTATGGGAATACCCTCAAGAAAGAGTATCCTTCCTATAAGTTTCTCTGCATGCCTCATCTCTGTAATCGCCCTCTTTTCGATGAGCTTGTGGAGTTTTTCATAGCCCCAGTTTGCACACATCTCTGAATGGACCATGTACTGATTGATTGCTGTAAGTTCATCGGCAAGTAATGAATTCAATGTCTCGATAAGTCTATTATCTCCCTTCATAATACCTCCAGAATCTTTAATTTAGAGGTGCAACGCACCTTTAAGAAGATTTCTATTCTTTTACAATAAATACCATAGAAAATAGATTCTGTCAAGGAAATTTACGATTCAGGACAAAATAGATATTGCCTGGGCCAGAAATTTCTAGAAAATCAATCCAAACTTGACTTCAAAACCTCTTAAATGGTAATTTTATCAATGCCTTTTGATTACAAAGAAACATTAGCCTTGCCAGAGACAGCCTTTCCAATGAAGGCTAACCTTACACAGAGGGAGCCTGAATTACTTAAATTCTGGCAGGAGAGAGATATATACAGAAAGATTCAAGAAAAAAACAGGGGAAAGGCTCACTACATTCTCCATGACGGACCTCCATATGCGAATGGAAATATCCACATCGGACATGCCTTAAATAAGATACTAAAAGACATTATAGTTAAGTTCAAATCAATGCAGGGTTTTTACTCACCCTTTGTACCTGGCTGGGACTGCCACGGTTTACCCATTGAATTGCAAATAGACAAAAATCTGGGTGAAAAAAAGGATAAAACAGGCGTAGCCGAAAAACGACAGCTATGCAGACAATATGCCTTACTGTATGTAAACATCCAGAGGGAGGAGTTCAAGAGACTTGGCGTATTTGCAGATTGGGATAAGCCTTATCTCACAATGACAGAAGAGTATGAATCTGCCATAGCAGAGGAATTTCTCAATTTCGTAAGGGGGGGGTATGTATATAAAGGAAAAAAACCCGTCCACTGGTGTCCTTCCTGTGTCACAGCCCTTGCTGAGGCAGAGGTTGAGTATGCCGATAAGGAATCTCCTTCCGTATATGTAAGATTCAAGATAAAGGATGGGGCATTGCCTGAACTTAAAGGAATGAATGCATATATCCTTATCTGGACTACAACACCCTGGACCTTACCGGCCAATCTCGCCCTCGCAGTAAATTCTGATTATGATTACGTGGCTGTCATCAGTAATAATGATGCCGTAATCATAGCCAGGGAGTTAAAGGAAAGGTTATTCCCTGATGGAAAAGTAATTGCAGAATATAAGGGAAAAGACCTTGAAGGGCTCAGAACTGAACATCCCTTTATAGAGAGGGATTCTGTTGTTATCCCTGGAGACTTTGTCACTGTACAGGAGGGAACAGGCATAGTCCATATCGCACCAGGACATGGCGATGATGATTATGAGGCAGGTATAAGATATGGCCTTGATATCTATGCCCCTTTGGATGATCACGGGAGATTCACTGAACAGGCAGGAGAAAAACTTAAGGGTACCTTCGTGTTTAAGGCAAATCCTCTGATTATTGAGATTTTGAAGACAAACAATGCCCTTTTCAGGGAAGAAAAAATAACACACTCTTATCCACATTGCTGGAGGTGTAAAAAGCCTGTAATTTTCAGGGCTACAGAGCAATGGTTTATATCGCTAAAGAACAATGAATTAAGGCAACGATGTCTCAAGGAGATAGAAAATGTCCGCTGGATACCATCCTGGGGCAGGGACAGGATATTCAATATGGTCCTCAACAGACCTGACTGGTGCATATCAAGACAGAGAGCCTGGGGTGTACCAGTAGCACTTATAAGCTGTTCTGAATGTGGCTCCTATGTTAATGATGAGGATGTATTCAAAAAGGTAATAGAGAGGTTCAGAAGATTTAGTTCTGATATATGGTTCAGCGATGTTATAGCAGATTATCTTCCAGAGGATTACCGGTGCAAGACCTGTGGTGGTAGTTTATTTCAAAAGGAAAAGGATATACTCGATGTCTGGTTTGACTCTGGCGTAAGCCATGCTGCTGTGCTCTCAAAAGATGAAAGGTTATCCTGGCCCTCGGATATGTATCTTGAGGGAAGCGATCAGCACAGGGGGTGGTTCCAGAGCTCCCTGATAACAGCTGCTGGCACTAAAGGTAAGGCACCTTATAAGACTGTATTGACCCATGGGTTTGTTGTTGATGGTCAGGGCAGAAAGATGTCAAAGTCCCTTGGAAATGTCATAGCACCAACGGACGTGATAAATAAGAATGGTGCAGAGATACTCAGGTTGTGGGTATCTGCCGAGGACTATACAGAGGATGTTAGACTTTCAAAAGAGATCATAGATCGCCTCGTGGAGGCCTACAGGAAGATCAGAAACACTGCCCGTTTCTTGCTTGGAAACCTGAAAGACTTTGATGGTAAAGACTACAGTAAAGACCTCCTCGAGATTGACCGATGGGCAATGTCAAAGCTTCATGGACTTATAAGAAGGGTAACGGATGCTTATGAGAATTTCGAGTTTCACCTCGTTTACCACAATATTCACAATTTTTGTGTAATTGATATGAGCTCTTTTTACCTCGATATATTAAAGGACAGATTATATACATTCAGAAAGGACTCTACTGAAAGAAGGGCAGCTCAATGGGTCCTTTATCAGATATTGTCTGTTATGACACGTTTGATGGCACCAATAATCTCCTTTACTGCCGAGGAGATATGGCAGTTCATACCTGGAGATAAAGAGGAAAGCGTCTTTCTTTCAGATTTTCCTGTACCAGATAATAGTTTTACATCGCCTGAGCTTGAGGAACGCTGGGCAAGACTCATTGCAATAAGGGATGAAGTAAACAAGGCGATGGAGATAAAGAGACGGGAGAAATTCATTGGCAACTCCCTGGAAGCAAAAGTTAAGTTATTCCTCCGTGGAGATGATTATGACCTGCTAAAACAATATGAGGGTTTCTTGCCGACACTTTTTATTGTCTCTGCTGTTGAAATATCTGACAGTGAACCTGACGATAAGGCATATAAGAGTTCAGAGATAGCCCCTCTCTCAATAAGCATTGAACGCGCCCCTGGCAAAAAGTGTGAACGTTGCTGGAACTGGAGCGAAAGCGTAGGTTCTTTTACAGACAAACCTGAGATATGTGCAAAGTGCTACCACGCTCTTAAAAAAATCTGAGAAATGCGGTATCTATTAATAGCCCTCACTGTCACCATAATTGACCAGTTAACAAAACATTTTGTTAGGGTAAATATCAAACCAGAGGAGACCATAAATATCCTGCCCTTTTTACAGATAGTCCATATACATAATGAGGGGGCTGCTTTTGGCTTATTTAAAGAATTTGGCAACATTACATTTATTGTAATCTCTATTATCGCTGTAGTGTCTATATTATTTGTCTTATTCAGGTACAAAAAGGATAGAATAACCCTTTCTCTTATACTCGGTGGTGCCACGGGTAATCTAATTGACAGAATCTTATATGGAAGGGTCACAGATTTCATTGACATATATGCAAGAGGTTTTCACTGGCCAGCTTTTAATATAGCTGATTCAGCATTGACAATAGGAATCTCACTCATGTTACTCAGTAACTTAAGAGAGATAATAAGGACCAGGTTAACAGCGAAAGGTGCATGATTATTGTATGATATTAAAGGTCTTCAGACATGGGGTTTAAAAACAGATTATATGACATCTTTGAAGGCCTCCTTGATCACCTTAAAGGATTTATCCTCGCCATGGTCGCTGTAATATCTATCCTTGGCGCTATTGTGGGATATAAATATTATAAACATACCCAGGAGGATCCCGAGTTTTGCATGTCCTGTCATATAATGAAGGAAGCCTTTATAGAATGGGAAAGGGGCAAACACAGGGACATCGTATGTCAGAAATGTCACCATCTAAGCATCATTGAGCAAAATCAGTTACTCGTGGCCTTTGTTGTTAAGGGAGAGGGCAGGTTTTCACAGACCCATGGAAGAAAAAAGCCATGGCTTGAGTGTAAGAAATGCCATATTGACGAGATAACTCAGGGGGCAATAACACTGAGGAAATCCTATGGACATGCCAAACATGTCTTCATGTTAAACATAGAATGCAAGGTATGTCACGGCAAGAGCCTGCACCTCTTTAAACCTAATGAAAGGGCCTGTCAGGAATGCCACAAGGACAAAGGAGTTCACGGTGTCGGGATGGAGGCATTTTCCTGTCTGAAATGTCATTCCTTCTCTGAAAAAACTCCATCGATGGTACCAAAGGACAGATGCATAAAGTGTCACTACCATATTCCACAGAAGGGGGTAATGTCTAACTTACTATGTCATCAGTGCCACAAACCCCATGCCAGGATAAAACCTAAAACTGACGACTGTTTAGGCCAGTGTCATGGAAATGAGGCCTCTGTGGGGCAGCACGGACTTCATATGAGGAAGGGGCTTTCCTGCATGGACTGTCACAAGGCTCATACATGGGTCGTTGGGTCTGCTGCCGCAAAGACCCTGTGCACTAAATGCCACGCCTATAAAGAACCTTCAAGATTCATATATTAATTTTTTGCAAGTCTGCAAAAATCTTTCCCTGCTTTTGCGACCTTGCAAAAAGACTTTTTCAAAAAATTCTGAAAAATCAATAAGTTATAAACTGGCACGTCTCATGCTTATATAATAGCGTAATCAAAAAAAGGAGGTAGAAGAAAATGAAGACAAGGGAAATGGCAAAAAAGACAGCGTACATAGGCACAGGCATTGGGTTAGCATTGTTTGCAGTAATTGGATTCCTTCCAGGCTCTTTTCTGGGTGGTGTTATTGGTCTCAATATAGCAGGTACTCTCTTTGGTACGCCATTAACAGCATCTTTAGTAGCAAGAGTGATAGTGGGGTTATCAATGCTCACAGGTATTTTGGTATCATGTCTTATCTTCGTTGCAGGAGGCACAATCCTCGGATGGTTGATCGGCAACGTGATAGACGCAGTAAGAGTGAGCAAGGTATCAACAGCGGAAGCAAAGAATTAAACAAATCACCTGGCTTAGCCAGGATTATAAAAAGGAGGTTAAAATGAAAGCAAGAAAAGATGTAGTCAGGATGGGAACAAAGGTTGGAGCAGCATTCGGTGTTATCTTCTTCTTAGCCTTTGGCATTATCCCTGGCTTTTATTTCGGTAGTTATGGAACCCTCGTAATTCTAAACCACCTCTTCGGTGGTCCTGTTGAGGCAACCTTAATTGTGAGGGTCCTAACAGCTGCAGGTATTATCCTGGGCATTACCTGTGTTGCCTCTGTAAGCATTGTTGTGGGAGCAATCCTTGGTACTGCCATGGGTTATCTCTCAGAGGTGATAGCTGTTTATGCCAGGGCAAAGGCTCCAGAGGCAGTGACTGTAAAGACAGAATAATCAATCCTTAAAGAGGGGAGTAATATGCTTCGCTCCCCTCTTTAGCAACGGGAGGGGGTCGGTGGTGGAAAAGTCAAAGAGAGAAATCATGGCAATGGGGTCGAAGATAGGTGGGGTAATCGGCGCCATTGCCTTTCTGTTTTTTGGTCTTGTCCCGGGCTTTTATTTTGGCAGTTATGCAACACTAATAATACTGAGCAGGCTCATAGGGGGTCCATTAAAGGCCTCTGTCATTGTTAATATCCTCGTTGCCATGGGTATAATCATCGGTATAGTATGTATCGCAGCAGTCTTTATCGTGGTAGGTGCTATCTTTGGTACAGCCATTGGTTACATAACTTCCCTGATCCCGGAAAGGGGAAAAAACAGGGGAAGGGTCGTTGCTTAGAGCAATGATAAGGAGGGGGAAATGAGTAAGAAGGTAATCATATTTCCCCTTGTCTTTGTGATAATAGTTCTTGGGATATACTTTTATACAAAAGAGGTGGTGTTCAAATCTCCTAAAAACTGTAATGTCTGCCACTTCATGACACCCTTTTACAAGAAATGGGAAACCTCCACGCACAACAAGGTAAACTGTCTTAAATGCCATGATTACTCACCACTAAATGCTGTTTCAGGGCAGATCAGGTTCATGGCGGGAACATATAATCCAAGACCGAGGACAAATGTTCCTGATAGAAATTGCCTTCAGCAGGGCTGTCATGACAAAAGATTGATAGAATCAAAGGTACTCGTGACAAAAAGGGATATAAGCTTTGACCACAAGCCCCACTTTACAGAATTGAAAAGGGGTATAAGGTTGCATTGCAGAAGTTGCCATTCTGACATTGTTCAGGGAGAACATGTAAAGGTCTCAATGAAAGTCTGTTTCCTCTGTCACTTTAAGGGGGTATCTCATGACCAAGCCGTAACTGGTTGCCCATCCTGTCATACTACCCCTAAAAAACCTATAATAGTCATGGGCAGAGAATTCTCCCATGACGATGCCTTGAAGGCAGGTTATAAATGCTATGATTGCCATAAGGAAATAACAAAGGGTGAAGGCATCGTCCCAATGGAAAGATGCTATTTCTGTCATGTCGAGAGAACAGAGATGTACGATGATGTAAACTTCATACACAACAAACATGTTACAAAGGAACAGATTGATTGTCTCCTGTGCCATCCCAGGATTGAACACGGGAAGATATTGATGGCAGAGAAATTACCAGCCATCAAGAGAGGGGATAAATTATGAAGTCCTATGAATTATCCAGGAAATTAACCTATGTAGGTGCTGGTATAGGACTCGTTTTATTTGCATTGTTTGGCTTACTTCCTGGTAGTTTTATTGGTGGAGTACTGGGGCTCAACATCGCTGGAAAGCTTTTTGGGATACCGATTACACCATCCTTACCAACAAAGATTATAATAGCAGTTATGATGATCACCGGCATCATTGTCTCGGCAGTACTCTTCATAATGAGTACCGCCATTTTAGGTTGGCTTATTGGCTATATATTAGGCGCTATCTTTGAGAAAAAGCGTGTAGTACAGGAAAAACCATAGGCAGGCCTTGCCTGCCTTTACATTTCTACGGCCCCAAGCGGGTAGGAGGAAGCATGAGGAAACCTTTTCTGCTCATTGTTGTAGTATGTTCAATCTTCTTAATCACTTCTATGGTTTCTGCAGAGACCTTTGTCTGTCTTTCCTGTCACAGTGCTATTAAGGGCAAGATTAAGACAGAAAAGGGAGTAGTGATTGATCTTCACATTGATGAGGAACTTTTTTCTCGTTCTGTGCATGGTGATCTTGAATGTACCGTTTGTCATAGGTCTTTCAAAGAAAACCCCCATCAACCTCCGGGAGGAGAGATCCCCACAAAGACCGTTGAGATAGCAAACCTTTTACTGAACAAGGCCATGATTGACTCAATTGCCATGGCATCCTGTAATGACTGTCATCCAGAGCCATATAAGACTGTTCTCAACAGTATTCACGGCATCAATATAATTAATAAAAAACAAAAAGACGGAGCCTTCTGTCTTGACTGCCATGGGTCTGCCCATTATATCATGCCGGCAAGTTCAAAGGAGTCAGCTGTCAATAAATGGAAGGTAGTAGCTACCTGCGGCAACTGCCATGAAAAAGAGGAAATAGCAAAGAAATATAACCTCGGTAAGCACATTATAGAAAAATACAATGAAAGTTTCCACGGCAAAAAACATATACTAGGACACCCTGGAGCGCCTACCTGTGTGGATTGCCATGGTTATCATGATATAAAAAAATGGGATGACCCTGCATCACCTGTATCATGGGAAAGAAGGATAGAGACCTGTGGTAAGTGCCATAAGGGTGCAAACAAGAAATTCGTAACAGCTATAACACACAAACCTATTGGAAAGGACAATCCAATACCATACTATGCTGAGAAGGGTCTGATAATACTGACATTATCTGTTTTTGCCTTTGTTGTTGGTCATGTATTGCTTGAGGCATACTCGGAGATAAGAGACAGGGTCTTCAGAAAAGGAAAGGAGGAATAAAAATGAGCGAAATAAAGGAATATCTAAGATTTAATATAATTTTCAGGATTCAGCATGTCATACTTTTTGTTACCTTTCTTTTACTCGCCTTTACGGGGTGGGCATTGAAATATCCTGAACCAACCCTTGAACATGCGGGATGGTGGATACGGCTGTGGGGAGGTCCAAAAACAGCCGGTTTGATACACAGGATAGCCGGGGTTACAATGCTACTTGACTTCCTATGGCACGTGCTTTATCTTGCCTACCTCCTCATAACAGGAAAGATGAAGATAAGGGCAAACACAACCATTATACCCCTTCCAAAAGATGTCCTTGATTTGATACAGAACATGCTTTACTTCTTTGGCCTCAGTAATACTAAGCCAAAATTTGGAAGATTCAGTTATATACATAAATTTGATTACTGGGCGGTCTTCTGGGGCATGGGGATTATAGGGCTTTCAGGGCTTGCCCTTGCCTTTCCTACAAAGGCGGCCTATGTCTTCCCTGATTGGAGTGTAAACTGGATATGGGAACTGATGGCAATATTGCACAGTGACGAGGCTTTACTTGCAATAGTCTTTATCCTCTTTTGGCACTTTTATAACGAACACCTAAAATGGGATAAGTTCCCCATGAGCATGACCTGGATAACAGGTAAGATTAGCATGGAACAACTTAAACACGAACATCCCCTTGAATATGAGATCGAATTTGGCAATAAGGGAGAAAAAAAATGAGATGGATGGTCATCTTTATTTTAATAAACTCTCTAACGCTCAGCTGTACTCCCAAGGCAGGAAAGGAGAAGATAACAAAAAGTCACGAAGAAAGAACTATGACTGTAAATGAGATTTATACAGAATTGCCCTGTTTCAGGTGCCATTCTTATGAGGGCTTTATATCGCCCGGGAAAGGCTCCTTCTCCCATCCTGTCCATAGAGATAAAGGTTATCACTGTAACCAGTGTCATTCATTCAGGGCCCATAGATTCATGAAAACAAATACGACCGCATGCAATGACTGTCACAATCTGCAGATCGTGAACATTTCCAACACAGCAATACCATCGCGCTTCAATCACGGAAAGCACGTTGAAACACTGGGGTGTAAGGAATGTCATCCTCATCTTTTCCCGATGAAGAAAGGCATAACCAAAATCGATATGGATGCTATTTACAGGGGTAGTTACTGTGGTGCCTGTCATGATGGAAAAAAGGCATTTTCTTCCTCAGAATGCACAAGGTGTCACGAGATGAAGGGCTTCAGCAAGGAACTGAGGTACAGGGTTAACGGCATAGGCGATGTGGTTTTCAGTCATAAGTTTCATACTACTGCCTTTTCCTGTGACCAGTGTCATCCTGATATCTTCCAGATGAAGAAGACTAAAGGAAAAATGACAATGGATGATATTAATAAAGGTAAATATTGCGGAGCCTGCCATAATGGTAATATGGCATCTCCTGCTACCGAATGCGGAAAGTGCCATCTAATAGGGTCGTGACCATACACTAACCCTGTATTTACAGTAACAAAGCAGACAAAGGGAGCGGAAGTGAACATTATCGATAAAAACTTTTTTTAACAACGTCTTCACTTCCGCTCTTTTCTTTCAGCATCGCGACCTTTAAAGGAAGGTCCTTGCGATAAGCATCCTTTAATCGTTAAATCTCCGTCCCTGATAATATCAGGGACAATTGTGTTATTATTAAATATGAAGTTAGCAATAACAGGCAAAGGTGGGGTTGGAAAGACAACGCTCTCCGCGGTCCTGTCCTATCTTTATGCATCCGAGGGTAGGAGGGTAATAGCAGTCGATGCTGACCCCGATGCCAATCTGGCTACAGCCCTTGGCATCTCCTCAAATGATGCCTCAAGAATAAGACCCATCGCAGAGATGTCAGATCTGATTGAGGAGAGGACAGGAGCGAGACCGGGTAAAAGCGGAGGGGTCTTTAGATTAAATCCAAGGGTAGATGATATACCAGAGGAGTTCGGCTTCAGATTCGGTAACATAATACTCCTTATTACGGGCAAATCAAAAGAGGCTGCATCAGGTTGTTATTGTCCCGAAAACGTATTTCTCAGGAGGCTTTTGAAGCACCTGATTGTTAACAGGGATGAGGTTGTAATCGTAGATATGGAGGCAGGTATAGAACATCTCACAAGGGGAACTGCCGAGGCAGTTGACGCCTTCATTGTGGTTGTTGAACCAGGGAAGAGAAGCGTACAGACAGCTAATTCTGTCAGAGATATGGCAAAAACCCTTGGTGTTAAAAAAGTATTTGTTGTTGCAAATAAAGTAAGGGGAGAAAAAGATATTGAATTTGTCAGGAAAAATATTGTAGATATGGAACTAATAGGCCACATAAATTTCGATCATTCCATAATGGAGGCAGACCTCTCAGGCACATCGCCTGCCAAAATCAGGAACTGTGTAGACAGCGTTAAGATAATAAAAGAGGAAATCGAAAAAAGGTTTGGCCGATAAAAAGAGCATAAGAAGAGATGTCCTCGCCAGGAGAAATTCTATCCCCTCCGATAAAAGACAGGAGAAAGATACCATTATAATGGAAAGCCTCTTCTCCCTACCTGCCTTTAAAGAGGCAAAGATAATATCCTATTTTGCATCCTTTGGTTCTGAAGTCTCCACATTGCCTCACATAGAGAAGGCCATGAAGATGGGGAAGACGATAGTCCTTCCGAGGGTGGATAATATAAATAAGAGACTGAGGCTTTTTGAGGTTCATAACTTAGAGGAGCTCAAACCTGGCACAATGAATATACCTGAGCCTGATGTCCCGCCTGAAAGGGAAAGGGATATAAATAATGTTGACTTAGTAATAATGCCAGGGGTTGCCTTTGACCTTGAGGGCAACAGGCTCGGATATGGCGCTGGTTATTATGACAGACTCCTTGCTGGACTTAATAAAAACATCCCCCGTATAGCAATTGCCTACGAGGAACAGATAGTAGATTCTCTTCCTGTGGAAAGCCATGATATGAAGGTTCACATCATAGTAACTGATAAAAGAGTAATAAAATCAGGAGAGGTCCCTGATAAAGAAGTCCATTAATTTATGGCCTTCTTCGAAGACAACAATATCATCTCTCTGAAGAAGGGTTTCATCAAAGTTTGCCCCTTCATTGCATTTTTTAATCTTGCTGTCATATATGACAAAGGGGACGGGTTCGTCAGTATGTGTCCTAACCTCAATAGGTGTTGGATGATCAGGCAGCAGCAGTATCCTGTATTCATCATAAGATCTGATCCCCCTCAGGATAGTTCCAACGACAAGGGCATCGATATCCTCAATAGCCTTTATCTTATCTTTGTAATTTCCTGAATGTCCAGCCTCATCAGGCGCCTCTATATGGACATACACAAGGTCAACCCTCTTCAATGCCTCAAGAGCGTATTCAGCCTTTCCGGCGTAGTTCGTATCAAGATAACCTGTTGCACCAGGCACATCAAGAGTCTCGAAACCGGCACATAAAGCGAGTCCCTTTGTAAGGTCAACAGCAGAAACAATAGCCCCTTTTATCGAATATTTATCTTCAAACCTGGGAATGTCAGGCCTTTTACCCTGTCCCCATAGCCAGATACTGTTTGCAGGTTTTTTTCCCTTTGCCACCCTCTCTTTGTTAACAGGGTGAGAATCCAGTACTCCAACAGACTCTCTCATTAGCCTTCTGATAATGTCCTCGCCTGCACCGGCGGGTAAATAATCCGTAACATCCTTTCCAATTATATCGTGAGGTGGAACACATTCAATATCGGAAGAGCCGTCTTTCCAGACCATAAGATGCCTGTAACTGACGCCAGGATAAAAAGTTATTCTTTCATCACCTAACTCCCTGTTAAGGTCCTGTATTAATTGAGCAGCCTCTTCAGTGCTTATATGCCCTCCGCTATAATCATCCATAATAGCCCTCGTTCTATCCCTGTTATACCTTAAAGTAACAAGGTTACAGCGGTAAGCAACATCTATATCATCAAGCTCTACCTTCATGCTGGCTGCCTCTAAAGGAGCACGGCCGGTATAATATATGCGAGGGTCATATCCGAGTATGCTCATGTTAGCTATGTCAGAGCCTGGATGAAGTCCAGGTGGGATTGTCCTGACAGAACCACAGAGGCCATCCCTTGCCATCTTGTCCATATTAGGGGTAAAGGCAACCTGCAAGGGCGTCTTTCCACCAAGTTCCTTCAATGGTCTGTCAGCCATGCCGTCTCCAACAATAATGATGTACTTCAAAGTATCTCCTCCACTATACTTGCTATCTTTCCTATATCTGCCTTAACCCTCAAAGGCTCCTTTGCAATCTTGAAGACTGTATCAGGGTCCTTAAGTCCATTGCCTGTAAGGGTACATACAACCATATTATCAGACCTGAGATAACCCTCTTTATATAATTTTATTATACCAGCCACTGATGCTGCTGAGGCAGGTTCACAGAATATCCCCTCTGTTGCAGCTATGAGTTTATAGGCCATTAATATCTCTTCATCAGTCACCGAATCGATCCTGCCGCCCGATTCATCCCTTGCCGCAATAGCACCTTTCCAGCTTGCGGGCTTTCCTATCCTAATAGCCGTTGCAATGGTCTCGGGTCTTTCAACGGGATGTCCAAGGACAAGGGGAGCAGCGCCAGCAGCCTGAAATCCCAGCATTCTTGGCAGAGAATCAATCTTTCCCCTTTCAAAGTACTCCTTGTATCCTTTCCAGTATGCCGTAATATTTCCAGCATTTCCAACCGGAAGGGCATGAAAATCAGGACTTCTTCCAAGATCATCACAGACCTCAAAGGCCGCTGTCTTTTGCCCTTCAAGACGATAAGGATTAAGGGAATTGACAAGAGTAATGGGATAAAGCTCAACAAGCTTCCTGACAATGCTCAGGGCCTCGTCGAAATTCCCTTCTATCTGCAATACATGAGCACCATGAACCAATGCTTGCACAAGTTTCCCGAGGGCTATCTTTCCTTCCGGAATAACGACTATAGCCTTTATTCCTGCCCTCGCTGCATAGGCCGCAGCCGAGGCAGAAGTATTACCGGTAGAGGCACATATAACAGCCTTTGAGCCTTCTTCAACGGCCTTTGATATTGCCATGGTCATCCCTCGATCCTTAAACGAACCTGTTGGATTTAGACCGTCGAATTTTAGATATAAATCAAGAGCCAGATTCGCCTTCCTAACGAGGTTGACGGCCTTAATAAGGGGAGTATTACCTTCAAGGAGTGTTATGACGGGGGTATCTTTTGAAACAGGAAGAAAATCCCTGTATTCCTCTATAAGACCCTTCCATCTAATCTCAGAATTGCTATTAACTATAGTACCAATCTTGTGGTCCTCAAAATCACCCTTGCCCATCATTATTCTATGATGTCACCCTCAACAAGCTCAACCTCGACCCCCTGGTCCCTCAGCGATTGTATCCCTCTTTCAAGGTTTTCCTCTGTGCCTTCAAGCTCAAGGACCATCTCGCCAACAGTCTCAGTTACCCTTGCCCTTCGAATATTTGGCATCACATCGAACTTCTTTGCCATGGTGAATATGACAGGCTCCTTGATAAGATGTTGAGGAAAGGTCAATCTTACCCTTTTTTTCATAAAGCCTCCTCTTCGCTCCCGATTCCACCAGCAATGGCTGGAACTATTGACACCTCATCACCGTCCTTAACAGGGGTATTCTCGGCCTGGAGAAATCTTATGTCCTCCTCATTGACATAAATGTTAACAAAACGCCTGATCTTTCCTCCCTCGGATATCCTCTCACCGATACCTGGAAATCTACTATCGAGGTCAGAGATAATCTCGATAATTGTGCCGGGATTTGCCTCTACTTCTTCCTTACCCTGTGTTAATCTCTGCAATGGTGTTGGGATTCTTACCTTGACTGCCATTAATTACCTCCTATCTTTTTGAGTACCTCTTCAAAGGATGAGATATTCGGTTTTATGTAATAAGGTGAAACCATGCTGCCATTTAATGCCTCCTGTGTCTTGAGACCGTTACCGGTAATGCAGATTACTGTTGTCTCGTCTCTCCTTATCCTCCCTAATTCAATAAGCTTCTTTGTGCATGCCAGAGTAACCCCCCCTGCTGTCTCTGCAAAGATGCCTTCTGTTCTGGCAAGTAATTTAATGGCATCGATGATCTCCTGGTCACTAACATCCTCTCCATATCCTCCTGTCTCCCTCACAGCCTGAACAGCATAATACCCATCGGCAGGGTTACCAATAGCAAGGGACTTGGCGATTGTATCGGGTTTTACAGGTCTGATAACATCTGTTCCCTGTTTAATGGCTGTTGATATGGGAGAACATCCTGTGGCCTGCGCTGCAAACACCTTTGTTTCAAGCTCCTTAATCAATCCTATCTCTTTAAACTCCTTGAAGGACTTCCAGATCTTTGTCAAAAGAGAACCGCTCGCACAGGGTACGACAATATTGTCAGGCGCCCTCCAGCCAAGTTGTTCTATTATCTCAAACCCATGGGTCTTTGAGCCCTCTGCATAAAAGGGTCTTATATTAATGTTAACGAAGGCCCATCTATATCTATTTGCTATTTCACTGCATAGCCTGTTAACCTCATCGTAGTTACCATCAACAGCAATCACGTAAGGCTCGTAAACAAGAGATGCCACTATCTTGCTTGGCTCAAGTGTAGCAGGGATAAAGACAAATCTCCTGAATCCTGCCCTTGCACCATGGGCAGATACAGAATGGGCAAGATTGCCTGTTGATGCACATGCAACAGTATCAAAACCGAACTCACGGGCCTTTGTGAGAGCAACAGCAACAACCCTGTCCTTGAAGGATAAGGTAGGATGCGCAACCGTATCGTCTTTAATGTAAAGTTCCTTTACACCGAGTTCCTTTGCAAGCCTTTCTGCCTTAATAAGTGGCGTAAAACCGGACTTTAAGCCAACCTGTGGTTCACCATCTATGGGCAATAATTCCTTGTATCTCCACAGACTTTTCTCTCTTCTCTCTATATTCTTCCTGGTGAGGCTCTTCTTAATACTTTTGTAATTGTATATTACCTCAAGAGGGCCAAAACAAAACTCACAGACATAAGTCGGCTCTACAGGATATTCTCTACCACACTCCCTGCATTTCAAGCCCCTTACATATCCCATATTCACCTCCAGATGATAAAGAATAAAAATGAAAAACAAAAAAGTTTGAAAGTATTTTACCTTAAAAGAAAGGAAAAATTAAACCCCTGAAAATACATGACTGACTCTTAATAAATAAATTATGATCCAGACGCCTTCTTCCTCTGAGTGTGTTAAATCATAATAATTATTTATTTATATATTTAGCTATTTTATTTCCATAGGCTGTAATTTTTTGTATAATACACACAATTCGCCTGTCCGTGATTTATAGGGAGTCCTTGGCTCCTTAGAGGCCCTGAGGGAGGTGGCCTCATAAATCAGAAAGATTTCAGGGGGGAATATGGAAGAGATCCAGCCTGGTAATATCATGATTCTTCTAAGTGGTATCCTTGTAGGGATCGCCTTTGGCTTTGTTCTACAACGTGGTCGCTACTGTTCAAACTCAGCCTTTCGAGATATCATCTTCATCAATGATTACACCCTTTTCAGAACCTATCTGCTCGCTCTCTTAATAGCTATCATAGGGGCTAACTTTTTAGAAGACCTGGGCTTTATGGGTGAGGGGCTCAGGAGACAGGCCTTTGCCCCTGTTGCGAATATCATCGGTGGATATATCTTCGGAATGGGAATAGTCCTTGCCGGCGGCTGTGGTAGTGGTGTCTTATACAGGATAGGAGAAGGCCTTGTAGCTGCCCTTTTTGCAACTCTGGGTTTTGTTATCTCGATAGTAACAACGACCAAGGGAGTTCTTAAACCGGTTTATCAACTCCTGAGAAGTTACAAGGTAGAGATCGGCGGAACAGGAAATCCTGCCCTCTGGGACCTTCTCGGGGGACCTGGCATGAAATGGATCGTAATTGCCGCTGTGTCAGTCATAATAGCTATAGTAGTTCTGAAAGGCAAACCCTTTGCAAAGGGACCTGCAAAGGGATATTCCTGGTCCTTAACAGGATTATTAATGGGAATAGTCATGATCCTTGCCTGGTGGGCCTCAGTTTATTATGGTGGTCAGGCAAGGGGTCTATCCTTCACGGGTCCAACATCTGACTTCTTTCTCGCTATTATGACAGGAAACAGTCAGGCACCATCTGACCCCATGTTTGATTTCTGGGGGATATTCACTGCAACATGGAGTGCCCTCTATATAATCGGGGTACCTCTTGGAGCATATTTGAGTGCAAGAGGACTTGGGGAGTTTAAATTAAAGGCACCAGGTGCCAGTGAATTGATGACTGTTTTTGGCGGGGGTCTGCTCATGGGATTTGGCGCTGCTACAGGAGGTGGTTGAACTGTTGGTCATGCGCTGACAGGTGTGTCAGCCCTTTCGGTATCAAGCATAGTTGCAACGATATTTATTATCCTTGGCAACTGGACTATGGTTTACTTTAAGTTCATTAAGCCTATGAAGGATTAGATTCCCATTTCAGGATAAGTGTCCTCAATAAGTAAGGTTTTAACAGGACAGGAGAAGAGGCAGAAAGTTTTATAATACGGGAAATGGATTTGTAGCAGTTCCGTATCTTTAATAATATGCTTGATAGATGTACTTTATGATCACTTACTTTAATGCTTTAACTGGCATAAAAATTGTTTACTGTGAGGCAAAGGCCTCGCAAGAAAGGAGGTGAAAAAAGATGGCAAAAAGGATACTCTCCCTGATGGTAATCGTCGCATTTGCTCTCGGTCTTGTCAGCCTTGCCTTTGCAGCAGGTGAGGTCTCAGGCAAGATAACAAAGATAGAGGGCAATAAGCTCACCATTAAATCTGCTGATGGAAAAGAGACGACCGTTGAGGTCAAATCAGCACAGGGACTTAAGGTCGGTGATGAGGTCACGGTCAAGGATGGCGTAGCAACAAAGAAGAAGAAAAAAGCTATAGAGGGTTGTTAAAAGGGTATAGCCTGAAGTCAAAAGTTTTAGATCCAGTTTGTAATAAAGGGGCGGAGACAATGATCCGCCCTTTTAATTTTCTTGACTTTACCAATTCGACCCTTAAAAATCGATTTTTCGGCTTATAACCTATTGAAAATACTTGATTTTGATTTTTTGATTTCAATTTTTGTTGTATAACTTTTTTTTGATTTA
>FWPU01001236.1_pt1 | contig 78502 bp, 67 predicted proteins | sample 2228361 | NCBI WGS metagenome assembly FWPU01 (sample SAMEA103939777, study PRJEB20133) | metagenome | reverse complement strand
CCAGTTGCCCATCCACTCATAGGGGGTAGGATTTGTGCCGGTTGTTGATGTCGCCACTCCAAAACTATTATACATTGCCCGGTATACCTGCCCGCCCGCCTGGTCCCAAGAAGAGAATGGCGTCCGCAATCCATTGGGAACAAAATACCTCAGGGAAGGAGCCTCCCATAAATCCTTCTGAAGCAAATCAAAACCTGACCAGAAATATTGCCCCACTAAATTTCCCGCCCCATCATACTCCCTCAACACCTTGCCTTCCATTGAAACCAAATCCTTTCCTGCGCCTCCCACCGTTTCTTTCACCCTTCTTCCCATCCCATCATACACATTCTCCACCACCGTTCCATCTGCCCGCCATTGCAAGAATATTTCCAGGCATTAAGGGCAATGGAGTTGAGCAGGTGGAGCAGAAGTTGTTTCCGGATTTCAGGATAGAGGGCTGAGGGGGGTTTACCTTTGCGGAATCCGGGCTTATACCAGTTTTTCACAGCATTTTTGAAGGAGCGCTCAAATACTTCTTCAAAAATAATTTTTTACGCAAGGGAGTTCTGCAAGAGGATGAGCTCCTTGAGATGTTCCGCCCCCTGCTTTAAAATGGCAAGAGCCACTTCCCGGAGAAGGTTCAGCAAAGGGAATATCAGGCGATTTCCTCAGGAAACTTTCCGCGCTTGATGAAACTCTCCCTCAGAACGAATTTGACTTTCCCATCGTCCTCAAAAGAATAGACGATATACGGTCCCAGCGGAATTACCCTCATCAGGCGGTTGTGCCCAGAATGCGGAAAAAAACGGAAAAAATCCTCGGGCTTTTTCGGCTTTTCCTCCTTCCGCTCCCGCTCTCTTTTTTCCATTGCCTACCTCCTGCCTTACTTTTTCCATATTTCTTTTACCACATTTTCCGCATTATGTGTATGACAGAGCAGAAATTTTGCCCTATTATTTTGCATAAGAGTTAAACTTCAATTTCAGGTTCCAAGCGCTGGATGAATTCTTGAATGATGGGAGGCTGGTCGGCAAGCAAAGAAAGAAGGATTTCTTTGATGGCGGGGATGGGAAGAACGGCGCTTCGGCGATACAACGCCTCCAGGGCAGAGGCAATATAAATATGTTTCTCCTGCAGGGTAATTTCGGAAAGCCTCTGATAGGGCTGGCGGAGGTTATCCACGGTAAACAGCGGACGATATTCTATGGGATGAAAATGCGGTTTGGTTCCGTAAGAATACCGAAAAAGGGGATGGTCAGGAAGCGTGCGTCGGTTCTGTCTCCGCCTTCTTTCCGGGAGCAAAAAAGGAAGTTCTAGCCAGTGAGCGAGCAGAATCCGGAGGGTGGGGAAACGATATTCTTTTGATACGAGAAAACGGCGGAAATGCTGGCCATATCTGCGCAGAAGCACACGAAGCAAAGGTCTCGGCCGCAGGTTCAACACGGCACATCGGAGCAAGTTTCTCTGCACCAGCAGATATTTTTCCCTCGGATGCTTTCTCCAGAACCAGGAATGATGATGGACCACACAAGCAGATGGGCAAGAGTAAAAAGTATAACCAAACATCTGAGCGCGAAACACCCAGTCCACATCTTCATAATAAGCGAAAAACACCTCAGGAAGCATTCCGGTATCCAGAAAAATTTCTCTGCGGAGCAAAGCGGCAGCAAAGCAAACCCCAAAAATTTTCTCTTCTCTATCATACTGCCCGATGTCCGGCTCGCCGATGCCCCGATTGTATGCGGAGAAATCCTCGTTAATAACGATGCCTATATTATCCAGGTAGCCGGGATATTGATGGAGAAAGGTTTTCGGCGCAGTACCGGCGGCTTCTGGATGCCTCTCCATCGTCTGGCGCATCTGCTCCACCGTATTTTCGGTTAGCACGACATCATCGTTCAAAATGAGGATAAATGGGGAAGAAACCGATTGCACAGCGCGATTGGTTGCCTCGGCAAAGCCCAGGTTTTCCGGAAACCGCTCCACACTTGCTTTTCCTGCAACTTTACGAATTTCTTCTCCGTTGGATGAGCCATTATCAAAAATCACCACTTTCAGGTTTTTTTCCGTTTGTTTCCATAAAGAATCCAACAAAGCGGTTAATCGGTCCAGGTCAGGGTTATAAGTGATGATGAGGGCAGAAACTTCGCTCAACGGTCCAGGAGGAGGATATATTCTTTCAGAGCCTCCTTCCAGTGGGGCAGAGGGGGAAAGCCGAGTTTGAGAATTTTGGAATTGTCCAGCACGGAATATCTGGGTCTTCTTGCCCTTGCGGCAAATTGTTCGCTGGTCACAGGCTGAACATCCACCTGCCATCGGCGGATTTCAAATGCGGTTTTTGCCAGTTCATACCAGGTAGTATCGCCGGAGTTGGTGATGTGGTAAATGCCAAAATTTTCGGTCTGGATAAGTTTGAGAATTTGTCGAGCAAGATGGGTGGCATAAGTGGGAGAAAACCGCTGGTCGTTCACCACGCGCAGAGTCTTTCCCTGCTGTGCGAGTGCAAACATCCGGTCCAAGAAACTTCCGCCTTTCTCCACACTACCTTTTCTACCAAACATTGCTGAGGTGCGGATGATGAAATGCTCGGGGCAGAGCAGGCAAATGCTCTCTTCACCCAGAAGTTTGCTCATCCCGTAGACATTGATGGGATGGGCAGGGTCTTCCTCTGAATACGGCTTTTCCTGATTGCCATCAAAGATGTAATCCGTGCTGATATGCACAAGAGCAATGCCGAACTGCTTGCACAGAGAAGCCAGATGAGCCACGGCGAGAGAATTGATGCGGAACGCCTGTTCTGGATGGTCTTCGCATTCATCGGTTCGGTGATATGAGGCGGTATTGATGAGATGCTGGATACCGGAAGAAGCGATGTGTTGTCTAACTGCGGTAAAATCACTCACATCAAAATCCTTCCTTGTCCAGCCCACTGAATGTTCTTGCGGAAGGAGGGAAAGGAGTTCTGAGCCCAGTTGCCCGTTTGCACCGATAATTCCAATTTTGCGCGCTGTTTTCGGGCGGGAGATGTTCATATTCTCACCAAACGCTTTTCCAGTTTTTGCAGGAGGCGAAAAGTTTCCTGCTCAGGGTGCACTTCCCATAATTTCAGCAAACTGGCAAACAGGCAAGCCCTGAGATTCTGAGGTTGTAAAGTTTGGGTATGGAAAAGTTCTATTTCGGGTGGAGGCTCTTTGAAAATGTTTCTCCATAGGATGCGAGGAGATTTGAAACGCCGGAAAAGCAGATAGGGGAAATGCAGAAAGAAGTCAGAAAAAATGGCGGAGGAAAAAGGCTGGCGGAAGGGGAAAAAGAGGGCGAGGTGAAAAAGAAAGATGTGGAAAAAATCTCTTAACGGAAGGTGCAGAAAAGCGGTGCGTAAAAGATTACTTCTCAGCAGATATTGTTTGATGTTTGGATTCAATGCTCTTGCGGCGGCGGAATGCTGATGCCAGACTTTCGCTTCCGGGCAGGAGCGGAAAGAGTAACTAAATTTTCTCGCCCGCAAACACCATTCCACATCTTCGTAATAGAGAAAATAATCGTCCGGTAAACCGCCAACTCTTTGCACTGCCTCCATTGAAAGCAAAACGCAGGAGAAGGAAAGCGCCGGAAGAATCTCTTCCAGGTCAAATTGCCCGACATCCACCATACCAATGCCGCGATTTGCCGCCTGCAGGTATTCGTCCAGCACAATGCCCACTGAATCAATATAGCCGGGAAAATCGGAAAGATATACTTTCGGACAAACACCTGCCGCATCAGGGTTTTTCTCAACAGCCTCACGCAGATGCTGGAGGCAATCAGGAGCAAGAACCACATCAAAATTGCTGACCAGGACATAAGGTGTGGTGACCTTTTTCAGCGCCCAATTGACCGCCCGGGCATATCCCACATTTCGCCGGAAGCGATGGAACAGCGCGGAAGGAGGCATGAGTTCCTTCCATTCCTTGCTCAACGGGCTATTATCTAAAACGATGAGATGATAAGGCTCACTCTGTCGGGCAAGGCTATGGAAAAAATTCTTCAGCCCCGCCTTTTCTGGCTGGTAAAGAACCACTACGACGGTGAGCGCGGGAATCATACCGAACGGGGAAGCGCTTTCAAAACCCGTTCGGTTGAAGGAATGGAAAGGGTGCGATTGAGCTCGGAGGATTTCTGACAGATGAGCGCCACATTGAGGCAGTAGATGCTGTCTTCCGGACTGACTTTTGGCTCGGTTCCATTGCGCACGCAATCCAGAAAGTGCAAGAGCTCCAGTTTTAGAGGCTCCTGCGGTTTCACAGGTTTCTCTCTGCTCCATCCTTCCTCATAGTAGAAAATAGTTTGATTGATGAAATCTCCGAGAATGAACCCCTCAGTGGCGATGACCAGAATTTTACGCAGTCGGGTGGGTCCAAGCCAAGAAGTTTCAATCACCCCGGCACAATCATTGGGAAAGCGCAAAAGCAGAGAAGCGTGGTCGCCATTATTCCCCATCGCAGAACCCACCACAGCAAACGCAGAAATGGCTTTTTCCCCGTAAAGATAACTGATGACATCAATATCATGGATGGCAAAATCCAGCAGAATTCCCACATCGGTAACCCGGCTCGGGTATGGGCTCACCCGAGCGGTGGATATGGAAATCGGGTCACCCAGCCTTTTTTCCTGAAGAAATTTCTTTATCCGCTCCACCATCGGGTTGAACCGCTCTATATGCCCCACCATAAGAATCCGATTCTGTTTCCGGGCTTCCCGAGCCATCGCCAGTGCATCCTCTACGGTGTGTGCCATCGGTTTTTCCACCAGCGTGTGCGCTCCCGCTCTCAGGCAATCCAGAACCACCTGTTTGTGCAGAGAGGTGGGAACCGCTACATTCACTGCATCCAGACCCTTGTCCAGCAAATCGTGATAATCCAGATAACCCGGAATTTTATAATGACGGGAATAAGTGTGCTTGATTTTGGGGTTTATGTCGGCAAAGCCCACAAGGTCAATATCTTCATTCTCCCAAAGGATACGCAGATGATTCTTCCCCATACTGCCCACACCAATAACGCCTGCTCGTATCATATTCGGGCAAATGCAGCAATGGATGAAACCGACTCCAGAAATTGCAGGAGCATATCCCGCTCAGAAGAAGCAGGGACTTCTGCCCGGATGTGTTCCAGCGCTTCCTCCCGGCTTGGGCTTCTCCGCAAAATCCGGTAGCACTCCTCCATCTGCCGAATGCGCTCAGGGGGAATTCCTCTGCGTTCCATCCCTATCCGATTTATATGATAAATCAAAGGCGGCGGCGGTCCTATTACCGTAGCAAAAGGCGGAATATGCTTGTTCACTCCGGTAGTCCCTCCTACCATTGCCAGTGTGCCAATCTGAATATTCTGATGGACAGAAACCAGCCCGCCAATCACCGCATAATCACCAATTTCCACCCCCCCTCCGATGGTGGCTAAATTGGTCAGCACAACGCCCGCTCCAATTTTTGCATCGTGTCCAATGTGGCTAAAACACATCACATACGCATCCGGACCTATCTCGGTGTATCCTCCAGGTTCCGTGGCACGGTGAATGGTAACATATTCGCGAATTATGGAGGAATTTCCGATGCGCACTCCTCCTTTTTCCCCAAATTTTTCCCGATGCTGGGGAGCAGTGCCAATTACCGTTCCGTGCAGAATTTTTGCCCCATCACTAATCATCGTGCGCGCACCGATAAATACCCAATTCCCAATCTCCACATTATCTCCAATCTGCACATTTTCCTCAATGATGGAATATTGCCCCACCTTCAAATTCTTCCCTTTCGAAATATTTTCTGCCACAGTAGCGGTTAGGTGGATTTCATCCATCCTTTTTTTGCGCTTCTTCCAGTTTTTTCACCCGGTCAAACAATTCAGGCAGGCGCTGAAACAAAACAAGCAAGCGAAGTGCAGTGGCATGGGAAATTGCCGGGTAACCCGACACGGTGGCTTTATCAGGCAAATCCCCGAAAACGCCTGCTTGACCAGCGATGGTGACATCATTGCCCACCTGAATATGGTCTTTCAAGCCCGCTTGCCCACCCATAGTTACCCGGTCGCCAATTTTCACACTCCCGGAGATGCCCACCTGGGCAGCAATAAGCGCCGACTCACCAATGCGCACATTATGACCAACCTGAATGAGATTATCCAGTTTGGAATGCGCCCCCATTTCTGTGGCATCTATCGTCGCCCGGTCCACAGTGGTATTCGCTCCTATCTCCACTTGATCTCCCAGGCGGACAATGCCCGTTTGCGGGATTTTTCGCATCTGTCCCGTTTTATCCCGAAAAAAGCCAAATCCTTCCGCGCCAATCACCGCTCCTGATTGCACAATCACTCCATTCATAATTTCAGTCCCATCCAATAGCACACAGCCCGGATACAGGATACACCGATTGCCTATTTTCACATTGCGTCCAATATAGACTAAGGGATAAAGAATGGAATGCTCACCGATAACTGTTCCATCTTCCACAACGGTAAAAGCCCCCACGGAAACGGAAGGCGGAATTTGTGTCGTTTTCCCAATAACCGCAAAAGGGTGGATTCCGGGCGGCGGATGTGAAAAAGGGCGAAAAATCCCCAAAAGCCCAATCAAAGCATTTTTCGGAGATACTGCAAGCAGAACAGGTTTTGTGCCCAAAGTCTCAGACCCGGGCGGACCCAAAATTGCTGACACGTCGGTATTCTGGAGCAACTTTGCCACTCGCAGGTCTTCCGCATATCCGATAAATCCCGCTTTCGGCTTCTCCACACTGCACACATCTTCAATCTCCACATCTTGCCCCACCATTTGCAGAGAAAGTCTGCTGGCAAGTTCAGAAAGTTTCATCAGAACAATTGACCGAAACTGAAATGCCCTCTCGTGCCTTTCCGCTCCAGATTATAACCGAAATCCAGTCGTATGGGAAAAGCCCCCAATGCGCGCACTTTGAACCTCAGCCCTACCCCCACGCTGGCAATGTGGTTTTCCACACGCAATTTCTGGTCTTTTTGAGCCGCCGTGCCGATGTCATAAAATAGCACTGCACCAATGGGCATTTTTCTCCAGCGCAGTTCCACATTTGCCATCGACATTTTCGTTCCTCTCTGCCAGCCCCAGTCGTATCCGCGAATGGTCTCGGAACCCCCAAGGAAAAAATGGTCGGACACGGGCGCATTCCCGGTTGCCGTTCCCCCCTTGAGCCTCACTGCAAAAACCCAATCGTTCTTTTTGCTCAAACTCCAGTATCTGCGTAAATCCAGCACAAATTTGTGATACGAGAAATCCCCGTTGAACCATTTGACTCCGGTGAGATACTCAAAGCCCACAAAACTTCCATTGAACGGGTCAATCACATCTAAACGGGTATTGCGGGTAAAATAATTGGAAATGGCATTGACCTGCCCGGTGGCAAATCCTTGGCGCTCAAACTGCTCTGGAGGAATAGGCGCGCCTTCCCGCAGTTCCAATTCCTGTCTGTGTGATTGGAGGGAAATCGTCCAGTGATACCGATTCCGTTTCCCAAACGGTCGCCGATACGAGATTTTTCCTCCGGTTTCCAGCGAATCATACTGGGAAAGCCCTTCCGGCTGATGAAAGTTCAACAAAGTCACCGAACGCTGTGCGGCAATGCTCATTTCCTGCCGCTGTTTCTTCCACAAAGGATTGTGATACAGGGCGGTGAATTGGTTGGCTCGTGCGCCAGTCGCTCCAGAGATGTTCACCGTTTGCCCCTTGCCACGAAAGTTACTCTCGTAGATAGAAATGGAGAACAAAAATCCCGCCGCTTCCGAATATCCCGCCCCGAATTCCAGCCTGCCCGTTTTTGCCTCGCTCACTTCAATCACCAGAACAAGCAAATCCGGCTGACTCCCTGCTTCCACTTTCCACTTTGGCGGTTCATCAAATATCCCCATCCCATACACCCGGTAGATATCCTCAAAAATTGTGCCCACATTGAACACATCGCCCGGCTTGGTATCCATCATCGTGGTAACTACCCACTGCTTCGTTTTCTCGTTTCCCCGAACCTCAATGCGTTCCACACGCGTCTCCATTATCTGAATTTCCAGTTTCCCGGTTTCCTGATATATTCTGGAGCCCACCACCTGTGAAGCCAGATAACCGTGCTTTTCAAACTCCTTATTCATCGTCTCGACATCTGCTTCCATCTTCCGGGAATTGAACTGGGTTCCCGTCTTCAAACTCATCAGTTCCAGCAACCTCTCCTGCGGCAGGGAAATTAAGTCAAGAAACTCAATGGAGGTAATGATGGGAAACTCCTCCACGCGCACCTCAATCTGAACACCTTCTGCACCAAAAAAAGGCACATATTCCGGCTTTTTGCGGAAGTAGCCCATTGCAAAAATCTTTTCCATTGCTGAATTGAGCGCAATTGGGTCATAAGCAACACCTTCAGAGATTTCCCCTGCCTGAAGAATCTCTTCTTCGGAAACAAGGGAATTGCCGACCACCCAGAGGTTGAAAATGATGGGAGCCTCTTCCGCCTCCCCAGCCACAAAAATGATACACACCAGAAGGAATAACGCCTTCATCTCTTTCATACCGTATCTGTATTTTACTCCCTTTGGTCTCGTTTTATATGCAAGTACTTCATAAAATGCCTCTCTGCGAAGAGGAAGAAAAGCAGGTCAGTGTTTGGGTGATTCGGAGGATGTGCAGTAAAATATGGTTTGGTGGGTAGAGTAGGAAGAAAGGAGAAAAATTTTATGGGGGTGGAAAAAGATGAGCGTGGGAATTTTATTAATTGTTGTTGTGGCATTTTTGGTCGTATGGGTGATTTGGACCTATAACCGACTGATTGGTCTTCGGATGAGGGTGAAGAACGCCTGGAGCCAGATTGATGTGCAATTAAAGCGTCGGCATGACCTGATTCCCAATCTGGTAGAGGCTGTGAAGGGGTATATGCAATATGAAAGGGAGACGCTGGAACGGGTGATGGAAGCCCGGGCGAAAGCCTTAGGTGCGACCACAATCGCAGATAAAGCAAAGGCAGAAGGGGAACTTACCGGCTGGCTGACGCGTTTGTTCGCCCTGTTTGAAAATTACCCAGAACTGAAAGCCAATCAAAATGTCCTGCAATTGCAGGAGCAACTGACGACCACGGAAAATCAAATCGCTTTTGCTCGCCAGCATTATAACGATTCTGTGATGCGCTATCGGGTGGGGATTCAGACCTTCCCCTCCAATATGATTGCCGGAATGTTCGGCTTTGGTCCGGAGGAGTTTTTCGAAACAGCGGAAGCGGAAAAAGCGGTGCCCAAAGTAGACCTGACCATTTCCTGATGCCCCCCAGTTTTTGGGAAGTTCAGGCTTCCAATGTGCGTAAAACCTTTGTGATTATTTTCCTTTATCTTGTTCTTCTCGTTTTCCTCGGCTTTATGCTGGATGTCTTTGTGTGGGAGTATTATATTCCGGTAATGACATCATTGGCGCTGATTATCGGGCTGATTCAAACACTGTTTGCGTATTATTCCGGCGACCGGATGATTCTAACAAGTATGATGGCACGCCCGGTAAATCTCGAAGATTTGAAGGAACAGCAATTGGATAATGTGGTGCAGGAAATGGCAATCGCTTCCGGATTACCTCCGCCGAAAGTATATGTCATCCCCGAAATGTCTCCGAATGCTTTTGCCACTGGAAGAGATGAACAACACAGTTCCATTGCGGTAACTGAAGGGCTTCTGGAAAATTTAAATCGGGAAGAGTTGCAGGGGGTCATAGGGCACGAAATCGCACACATCCGCAACCGCGACATTCTGGTGATGATGGTCATTGCCGCGCTGGTCGGAGCTATTATTCTGCTCGCAGACTGGTCCCGAAGAACTTTGTATTATTCCCGCTCTTCCCGCCGCTCTTTCCGGGATAGAGGTGGAAGAGGAGCTGGGGCTCTTCTGCTGATTTTTCTGGTTCTGATGGTGATTGCTCCACTTATTGCCCGCCTGATGGCTTTGATGGTATCCCGGGCAAGGGAATATATGGCTGATGCCGGCTCGGCAGAATTTACCCGGAATCCTTTAGCCTTAGCAAATGCTCTGGAAAAAATTGCCAACCATCCGGATACCCGGGTGGACCGCGCAACTTACAGCACAGCGCATTTATTCATTTCCGACCCTCTGCGGCACTCTTTGAACAATTGGGAAAACTGGTTCGCTGAACTCTGGAGCACCCATCCACCGATTCAAAAACGCATCCGGTTATTGAAGGAAATGGCTTATGTGCAGTCATCCCAGTAGAGAGCAGTCATTCGCTCACGGACTTTTACCCAGCAGGGTGACGCCAAGGAAAATGAGCAAAACACCCGCAACTTTCCATATCGTCAGCGGTTCAGAAAAAATCAAACGGCTGAACAGGACTACGAGGATGTATGCCCCTGCTATGCTGGGATAGGCTATGCTCAGCGGAAGCAGGGATAAAACTTTTAACCAGAGAAGGGCACTGACCAGATAACAAAATGTTCCCAGCAGGACAAAAGGATTTTGAAGAACTTTCACATAGAAAAAAACTCCCGATGTGGAAGGGGCTATCATGCCCACTCCATATTTGATCCCCAACTGTCCCAAAGCGGCGAGCACAATGCAAATGGAAAGCAAAATTTTCCCCATTATTCTCTCCCTTTTGTGAAAAAATTTTTTATGAAACTCTGCACAGTCTGCGGGGAAATGGTAGTCATACATCGATGAGCAAACCGAGGGGGGCAGATTTTTTTATAACAGGGCGAGCAAGGAACACCAGCGAAAAAAACTCGGGCGTTGTCTCCTATTGGACCTGAGCGTTGAGGGCTCGTAGGACCGAAGAAAGCAAAAGTGGGCACATCCAACGCCACTGAAATGTGCATCGGCCCGGAATCGTTGGTCAGAACACATTTCGCCCTTTGTATGACTCCCCCCAATTGCATCACAGTCGTTTTCCCCACCAGATTTCGCCCGGGATGACGCATTTTGCTCTGAACTTGCTCTACAACTTCCCGGTCTTTTTCCCAACCAGTGAATACGGCATTCCATCCATATTTTTCATACAGAAACTCCGCCACCTGCGCGTATCCCTCCGTCGTCCAGTTTTTGCTTTCCCAGGAGCCTGCCGGATGCACCACAAAATACGCTCCTTCCGGTATCCATTTCTTCACCTCGTTTTGCACTTCTTCCGGGATAATCAGTTCCAATCTGCGCTCGGACACTGGTTTTCTATGGATAGCAGAAAAAAGACGAAGGTGATTGTCTGCACGGTGTTCCTCAAGTTTATAAGCAACACATTTTGTCAGAAACCATCTGCCAAAAGTGGTGGAATATCCATAGCGCTGGCGAATCTGTGCAAAATAAGCCCAGAGCACCGCACGAAGAGAGCGGTGAAGCACATAAGCCCGGTCATATTGCTCCCTTCGCAGAAAACGAACCCATTCCAGAAAATCACTCAAATCCGCTGTTCGTTTCCATCTCCATATTCGCCCCAGATGCGGGTTGGTATTCAAAATCTCTGCAGAATATTCCGAAGCAAGAAAATCCAATTGCGCTTCTGGGTGCGTCTCCTTCACCGCCCGAATAAATGGCGTGGTGAGCAATGTATCCCCCACATAAGCCAGTTCCACAATCAGAATTTTCACCGATTTGCCGCAAAATAGACCAATAACACCCAGATGAGAAGGACAAGAATCATCCCTATCCATTCCTGATTTTGCCCAATTTTTCTTATGGAAAATCCGGAGAATAAGTGGGTAGGGTTTCGGAACGCGGGGAAGAAAATGGGGACTTCTCGCGCGTATTCACCGTATTCCCGGGGGAAAGCACGCGTCAACTTTTCCTCTTCTTCCGCAATCTGAGGGAGATAAAAGATGGAAAACAATAGCAGGTAGAGAATCAGATACAGTGGATGGGGCAAGGCTATGGCGGTGAGACCTGCCCCGATGAGGAAAGTTCCGAAATATAATGGATGGCGCATCAAGGCATAAGGTCCGGTTTCCGCAATGGCGCGGTTTTTCTCAATTACCCCCGAAGCCCACAGCCTCCAGACCATTCCCAGAAATACTAAAGGAGTGCCCCACAACAAAGTAGTTTTACTGCCATCTTGAAAGATGAGAAGAATCAGCGGATAAATGCGGGTGACATTCAGCCGAAATCGGTGGAGTTTAATACGCACGGGCGATGTAAACAGGAAATCTGGCAGGCTGTCGGCAGACGATGCACTGCTGCCCGGGCTTTACTTCCTCATCCAGGGGAATGCTCCGGATGCTCGCCGTCGTCTCTTTCACCGTTTTTTCCTCGCATGCCCTTGCTCCGCACCAGTAGGTGTGCACAAATCCCACTTTCACCTTTTCACTCATTTCCGCCCAATCTTGGGTTTCGTAAATATGTTCTTGCATAAATTGTTTTGCACTCAGATACAAATTTTTTTGTATCTGCTCCAGAGTGGCGGAGAGAAAAGCAGGAAGAGCAGAAAGAGATACGGGAACCTTTTCACCAGTATCTCTGCGGGCAGCAACGACTTGCTTTTTTGCCACATCTTTTGGCCCGATTTCCAGCCGAATGGGCACCCCTTTCAATTCCCAGTCGTGGAATTTGTATCCCGGCGTATGCTGGGGGCGTTCATCCAGATGCACCCGCACCTTCCCGCTCAATCTTCGCAGAATTTTTCTGCTTTCGGCAAGGACTTTTTTATGCTCAGAAGCCGAGGAGTAAATCGGCACAATCAGCACTTCAATGGGAGCCATAGCAGGGGGGAGACGCAAACCGGCATCGTCGCCGTGGCAGAGTATCAGCGCACCAATTAACCGCGTGGATACTCCCCAGGAGGTTTGCCACACATTTTTCAATTTTCCATCACTGTCCAGATACTGGATGCCAAAAGCCCGAGCGAACCCATCGCCGAGGTTATGCGAAGTCCCCGCCTGCAATGCTTTCCCATCCTGCATCATCGCTTCTATGGTATAAGTGCGCAAAGCCCCGGCGAACTTCTCCTTTTCACTTTTTCTGCCTACAATGACCGGAATGCCCATTTTGTCTTCCAGAAAATTCTGATAAATATTCAGGATTTTCAGGGCTTCCTCCTCTGCTTCTTGTTCATTGCGATGCGCCGTGTGTCCTTCCTGCCAGAGAAATTCCATCGTGCGCAGAAATGGCCGTGTCGTCTTTTCCCACCGCACCACATTCGCCCACTGATTGAGCAGAATGGGCAAATCCCGATACGATTGAATCCATCTGGCATACATCGCATAAATAATGGTTTCGGATGTGGGTCGGACCGCAAGCCGCTCCTCCAGAGGCTCATCCCCTCCCACGGTCACCCAGGCAACCTGGGGGGCAAAACCCGCTATATGCTCCGCCTCCTTTTTCAGAAATCCTTCCGGAATGAACAGTGGAAAATATGCGTTCTGATGACCAGTCTTTTGAAATTCCTCATCCAGATAAAGCCGGATGCGTTCCCAGATGGCATATCCATACGGGCGAATCACCATACAACCGCGCACCGGAGCATAATCCGCCAGTTCCGCTTGAAGAAGAACATCGGTATACCACTGGCTCACATCCTCGCTTCTCGCTGTAATTTTCTTCATCTACCACACCTGCCTGCTCAGCACACCGCTTGATACTTTACCATAAAACAGCAGTTAGAAGAAAGGGCACGGTAGTGGTCGGTAGTTAAGGGAAAAGATAGTAGATAGTGAGGATACATTGATATAACTGGAAAGATGGTCTGGAGACCTTTCTCGTTGAACAGCCGGGGAATCTGGTGGTCTTGAGAAAATGCATAGCGTTCATTCTCTACCAGCTTCTATGAGAACGAGGTCGGCAATGACCATTCGGTGGTCAGAATTCTGCGTTCTTTGTGCGATGACAGAGATGGCACGAAAATGATGGCTGACCCATATCTGGTCAAACCGCGAAATAAGTTAAAAACAGTCCCGCCACTCCTATTCATTTGAGAATTTCGTTCACTAATGCGTCAATTTCCGTGAGTTCGTCCTTCAACATCTCCCGCACCATAGAGTGCAGCCTGCCGATGCTCCTGATGTTGCCAGCCCGCCTGCTACCAGCCACCACTCAACTTTAGTAGCGTAATCCTTTCCCAACTCTGCCAGCCGCAGGTGAGCAGTATTCCCTGCATCAAATTGAGGAAAAGGAAGTTCAAGGACTTTATTGACAATATGGCGTGGTCCCCCATAGCCCGCGTGCTTGCATTGGCTTAATCTTTAGTCAACCATTCGAGCGTTAGCACAGCAGCTAAGGTACTGGGGAGGCTTTAGAGGGCCCATAGGCCTTTTAGGGGTCTTTCACCCGCTTGCGAAAAAGCCGAAAACTTTCATTGTGTTTCGCCAATTTACTAATATCCACTTCCTTAGCAATCTCGAGGCAATCCCTTGTAGGGAGAAATTCTTTCTCAACTCTTTTAAAGATGCCCTTCAGTACTTCCTTTGGTCTACAGTGCGATGTCGCCGAGGAGGAGATATTGATTTGGACACGAGGATCTAAGTACTTCCTGACAGCATCAGGGTCCGCCAGGAGCCATCCTTCGAGGGCGTGAATCACACCCACATAATAAATGGGAAGTTGGGTTTTAGTCTTTATAGAGTCTTCTACTTTCTTTAATTCCCTTTCCGTTTGATCTTCGGGGGTGCATTCCGAGTCTACGCAAACAAGGATTTTGGAGAGGTCGAGATGTTCTTGGGTAGTATAGATGATCCGAGTGTAAACTTCCCGTTCATTCAACAAATTTCCCTTTCCTCTGAAAACTTTGGTGATTACACCGAACTGCTCTCCTAAGATCTTCTTAACCAAGATCGATAAGGTTTCTTTATCGCTTAGTCCCTCAACGAAAAGGGCAATCTTCACGGAACACCCCCGAAATCCCCGGAATACCACATTTCCCCAAGAGTCAATGTTTTCAATGCTTCTCTTATTGCCTTCTTATCTTCTAATATTCTTATCTGCGTTTTCCCCTCCCTTTTCTCCACAATGATTAAATCCTCGGGTTCAAGGCGGTCAACCAGATAAGGAGAGTGGGTGGCCACTAACACTTGGGTCTTTTCGGAGGCGTTTCTGAGGAGGTCAACCAGCAACTCTAATAATCGTGGATGGACATAATTCTCCGGTTCTTCAAAGCAGACGAGAGGTGGAAGCGACGGTGAGTAAAGGGTAACGAGCAATCCTAACAATCTCAGCGTGCCATCGGACATCGCCCATGCTGGTATAGAGATTTTGAGCCCCCTTTCCCGCATCCGAACATAGGTTTGCCCATGTTCGTGGGCTGTTAAGCCCGTGGTCAATTCTTCAAGTTCGGGCACGGCTGACCCTAAAATATCCACTATCTTCTTGAATCTCTGGGGATTTTCCGTCTGTAATGCATGAAGAACGACAGGCAGGTTCTCGCCCCAAGGGTGAAGTTGAAGTTCCCTTTTCACCGGAAGAGAGGAACGCATCAAAGGCGGAAGGAGGTTAAAGAAGGCCCAGTTTTGAATTTCGGTTGCGATACGACCCAGAATGGGGTAACCACCTTGGTCGTCAAAGTAGGAGAGGCATGACTTTTCTCTTGACACTGGCAAACTTCCACCGGCTCCTTCACTGACAACGGCCGAGTTTGGTGGCTCGGGTAATTCAAGAAGCATTCGTTCGCCATCTTCCACTACTGAAAGGGTCTCCCTTTTGTTGTAGCAGTTTCCCAAGCGGTCGCCTATAAGCTCGATGAAATACTTATAAAGCCTTTCTTCATCCTGGACCTTTATCAAACCTTGCAATTCAATAGAAATGGTTTGGGTGATGGCTCCGTTAAAGACGAGCTGTTCAAACCCACCTCTTGGTTTTGTAGCGCCGGTGCCCATTTTTACAAATTCAGAGAGAAAAAGAAAGCAGTCGAAAATATTGCTTTTCCCGGCATTATTTGGTCCAACAAAGACCATAAAGGGGGTCATTTTAAGCTGGAGATTAGCCAGACTCTTATAGTTTTTGATGGTGATTTGAGTTAGCGGCATCGTTGCCACCTCCTTACTTTTTTCATTACTTCCTCGCTCACCCCAGAATCTCCTTGACCAGCCCGTCAATTTCCGTGAGTTCGTTCTTCAACATCTCCCGCACCATCGCGCGCAGCCTGCCGATGCTCTTGACCTTGCCTGTGCCCCCGACTGCCAGCCAACGGCTCACTTTGGCACTGCACTCACTGCCGAGTTCCGCCAGCCGCTGATGGGCGGGATTCTTCGCATCAAATTGAGGGATAGGCAGTTCAAAAACTTTTTTGTGAAAGTGGCGAGGTCCCCATAGCCCGCGTGCTTGCATCGGTTTTACTCGCTCGTCAATCCAAGGCGAGTTGAGAACAGCCGCCAAAAAGAAAGCCTCGCGGGCGCTGACTGTCTCAAGAAAATACGTTTCGGTGTCTGCAACATATCCCTGTGCGGTAATTCTTTGTCCGTTGATTTCAAATTCGATTGGCTGGTTTTCAACGACAGCCGCTGTCAGAAACGTGCCCGAAGTGTTGTAAATCACCCGATACTTCGCTTGCGGATTCTGGGCTGTCAGTGTTCTGCGGTAATCCAACCGGCCAAGAGTAGTGATCGGCTCTGGTTTTGCGCTAGTTGGCTTTGCTTTTGCCCCGCGCCGCTCCGTCCACTCTGCCTCTGCTTTCTCCAGCCACCGTGCCAGATACAGAAAGCCGCGTTGACGCGCTTCGCTTGCGTCAAGGAGTTTGTAATGGTCTCCTTCTGGCTCAATCGGCAGCACGACCAAACGATAATCAAGATGTCCGAAGGGAAGGAGGTCAGTCGAAAGTAGCGTGGCATAGAGAAAGCGGCTTTCGACAGTATCCTTGAATACGATGCCTTTGTATGCATCCTTGGCTTCCTTCTTCGCACGTTCGGCTGTCTCCAGTGGCGGCAGATCGGGATTAATCCCAAGTGGTGATGGTTTTACCTGCACGAACCAGAAGGAGCGGGGCACAATCGTTGCGCCTTGCGCGAACTTCGCCTTATAAAAACTCGCCGCTTGCACACCTGCTTCTTTCTCCGTCGCCCAGAAGGAGCGCTTGCCGGGCGTGTGAAGTGAGAATGCCACATCCTCCACCGTGAGGGCGTCTTTCGCCTCAGCAAGCGTAGCGTTCTTGTGTTTGAGCCTTCCGCTCAGGATTTGCCCAGCGACGGGATACTCTATGTCGACTGTTTCAGTCTTTTCCGCGATCAAGACACAGGCTGGGACATTGAATAGGGGCTCCACGTTTTCGCAGTCCCAAACCTCACGCCAGAAGAGATTCTGCATCGTGTCCCCACTAAATTTGAAGGTGCGTTTACGCAACCCGTCATGCTGGTCGGCACTGAACAGGCTCCTGGGCAAGACAAAGGCAATTATTCCCCCGCTCTTGAGATACAAATCCGCAGCGCGCATAAGGAACAACGTTGCAACTTCAAGGTGGGTAATGAGTTCGCCCCGTCCCGTGAGCAACCCATACGCTTCTGTGATTTGCCGTTTCAAAAATGCCTGATACGCAGGCTCCACGTAACGGAAGGCAATCCACGGTGGGTTGCCCATGACAAAATCGAACTTGCGCTTGAAGAAGAGCGGCTTGTAGATGTTCTTCAGCACGAACGCCCAAATCGTGTCGTGGTTGGCGTCAATAAACTGCTTCAGCACCTCGGCAATGGCAAAGAGTGCCTTGACGAGTGCGTCATTGCCACTCGCCATAAATTGCTGAGCCACAAGGAAGTTTCGGAACGGTTCCAGCGCGATTGGTTTGCTTTTGCTTTGCCGCGCAAACTCCTTCGCCAGTTCTATCGCCTGATCATAGAGCGCGAGGTCCTGCAGCAGCGGTTCAGGCAAATGGATTTCTTGCCCATCGAGTTCAACACGATAGCTGGGCAACTGCATCCACAGCGTCGGTTTGACCTCCCGTTCGGGCAGGCGGATGGTATCGGCCAGATAAATGGGGATTGTGATCGCGCCTCTCCGCTTTTTCAGCAAATCGCCGAGGGCAAGGAGGTAGTTTGTCTTGGCGATGATGACCGCCAGCGGATGGATGTCCACACCACACACCGAGTCGAGGATATGGCGTAGTGCCTCGGCGGAATTGCGCAGCCGTTCGCGCTTTTCGCGAATGGCCAGATAGAGAAACGTGCCCGAACCACACGCCGGGTCGAGCATGGCTCCGCGCGGGTTGATGTCAAGCAACTTGCGGACGATGCGGTGGGCCAGCCAATCGGGGGTATAGAACTCGCCCAGGTCGTGCCGCGTTTCGGGGTCAACCAGTTCCTGGTACAGCGATTTCAACACATCTTCCGAAAGTTCACGCAGGTTGTAATTCTGCAAGAGGCTGAACAGCCAGTGCACCGTGCTGACACCACCCTTCACGGCTTCGGCGCGTGCCAGCCAGGAGAAGAAGTCCTCCTCGATGAAATTCTCAACCCCCTGTCTCTTGAACAATTGCCCTTCCAGCATCTCAACAATTTGTGCGTCATCGGGCAAACGTGTGCTTTCGCTGATGCGCATCCACGACATTAGTTTGGCCAGGGTGGCCAGGTAGGTGTGCCGAACAAATAATTCATCGCCCGCGACCTCACTGCCGTAAACGATTCTCAGATATTTTTCCCAACTCTCGTAAATCACCGTAAACTCGGCTTTCGCTTTGATTTCCTGCCACAGCGTCAAAAGCGCATGCGTTGTAGTTTGAAACGCGTGGCTTTTCGCGCCGAAATCGCGCACGATCGTCTCGCTGGTTGGGTGCAAAATCTCCTTGCGCAGAAAATAGCGGTCGAGCCAGTAGAAGACCTCGTGTGGTTTGAGCCTGGTCCAATCCGCTTCTTCCAGCACTTGAAGGCGCACCTCATCAGGTGCCACTTTTCGTGTGACCGCGTTGGTGAGTGTCGGCGAGTAGGTCACGAATCGGACGCCATCGGTGGCGATGCACAGGTACGGTGTGCGAGCGTAAGGGGGCTCCTGCGACCAAAGGATGGCCACATAGCGCCGCAGTTGCCCTTCGGCTTCAGGCCGCTTTTTGGGAATGTTTCCCTCGAACTCTATGATGACATTGCCAAAAAGATTATCCGCCTTCCCTTTAAGGATACGGTCTTCCTCCCTGACCTTGAGGGAGCTTTCAATTCCAGAAATGTATTGCTTTATAAAACCCGGGACGACACCGAGCAATTCTTGAGTAACCACAGCAAACCGATGTGACCGCGCCGATTCATTGGGTAGCGACTCGACTTCTTGCAAATAGCGAGCGATGATGTCATCCCACTTCGCTTGGCGAGTATCGGAGATACGGGTGGCCTTTTCGGTCAGTTTCGTTTTTCTGTTTGCCATATCAGGGTGTCCTTCGCTCCGTAAGACGGCGTGCTAATTCATAGGCCGCTGCAATGCGTATGATTTTGACATCGGAAAGCCCCTTGATTTGGAGCAAGTTTTCAAGGGGCTGATTTGCCAACCCTTCCAGGGAACCAAACAGTTGGAGCACTTCTTGGGCGATATTTTCGGCAGATTTGCCTTTCACGCCGGTGCCGATGAGGATGGCTAAAAGTTCAGCATCGGAGAGAGATTCCGCCCCCTCTTCGCGCAACTTCCCGCCCGGATGCTGCCAGCGGGGATATTCCGAGCGCATTTCCCGCAGGGCTTTCCTCTTATCCCTATTCCCCTTCATCCCTTTCTTTCTTTCCCTTCCTCATCCTTCTTTTATTCTAATAAAAAAAGCAGTTTTTTGCGAGCCAAAATTCGGGTGGGTCACGATGGCTTATCGGGGCGAGCATTTTACCCTGTTGCCATAGCGAAGCAGAAAGCAGGTGATGTATCAGGCAATAGGGTGGCATTACAGCAATTTCACGAAATCACTAACGCTAAGCCCCGTCTGCCTGATGATAGCACGCAGAGTTCCTCTATCCAACTCTTTATGGTCAGGGAATACTACCTGTGCAAAAGGCTGGTCTCGGCGCAGAATGGTGTGACTTCCTTCCTCTCGCTTGATGTAGAAGCCCGCAATTTGCTCATACCGCGACCCAGTAGCCATCTTCGCCCGGGTAGATAATGACTTGTCTCATTATTTTCACCTCCATCTTGTCACTCTGAGCAGAGCGAAGTCTCTCAAAAAGAACCCCTTCGCCTTCGGCTCAGGGTGAAATCGGAAAAGAATCTCAATGTTCCAGCGAGTTGTATTCTATCCACTGCTTCGGGTTCCCCGGGGTCATATCTTTGAGTTTAATCATCTCATTCTTCAGCCGAGATGGATTATATCAAGTTAAAAACATTCCCGCCCCTTAGAGGATGCCGAGGCGGCGGAAGACAGTTTCTGTGTGCCGGTTATATGAAGCCGGGTCGCAGAGCGTCTTCAGTTCTTCTTCAGTAAACAGTCGGGCAAAGGCTTCATCCTGTAAGAGCAGAGAAAGAAAGGATTGCCCGTTCTGACCGCTTTTTATAGCAGATTCCTGAATGACCTGATACGCTTCTTCCCGGTTCATTCCTTTCCTGACCGCTTCAAGCAAAATTTTCTGGGAGTAGATAGTTTCTCCCGCTTTTTTAAGGTTTCTCACTATGCGCTCCGGATGTATCTGCAAGCCCTGTAAAATGCGCAGAGTTTGCACAAGGCTATAATCCAATAACTGAAATGCGGTGGGAATAATGATGCGTTCGGTAGAAGAATGGGAGATGTCCCGCTCATGCCAGAGGGGAATGTTTTCCAGAGCGGTGATGACAAAAGAGCGAATCACTCTGCTCAATCCGGTTATACGTTCGCTGACAATGGGATTTTTCTTATGGGGCATAGCAGACGAGCCAGTCTGCCCGGGGTAAAATGGTTCCTCCATTTCGCCCACTTCGGAGCGTGAAAGATGGCGGATTTCCAAGACGATTTCCTCCAGATTTGCGGCAATCAGGGCAATGCAGAACAGAAGCAGGGCATATCGGTCTCGCGGGATGACCTGACTGGATATCGGCTCGGGTTTTAACTGGAATTTTTCGCATACTTTTTGCTCTATCTGTGGGGAAAGGTGGGCATAATTTCCGACCGCGCCAGAAAGTTTCCCGGTACAAGTCTCTTCTGCCACCCAGTTGAGGCGCTCTCTATTCCGCTCCACCTGGGCATAAAACCGGGCGAATTTCCAGCCAAAACTGACCGGCTCAGCAAATACTCCGTGCGTCCTGCCTATGCTCATAATTGCCCTCGTCTCCAGGGCTCTCTGCTTTAATTGCTCCGAAATCTCCTGTAACCGTCTGGAAATTACCTTTATTGCTTGCTGAATTTGAATGGACAGCCCGGTATCCATCAGGTCAGAGGAAGTGAGCCCATAATGAACAAATCGCGTTTTCCGCTCTAACCCCTCGGTGATAGATTTCAAAAATGCGGTGATTTCATGCCGCGTTTCCTCTTCCACTTCTTTCAGCCGGGAAAGGTCCACCATAGTTTGCTTCTGGAAAACTGCCCATTCTTCTTTCGGAGCGATGCCTTCTTCCACCATTTGATGGAGCAATTCCTTTTCAATTTCCAACCAGGTGAGATACCTCTGCTCCTCACTCCAGATTTCCCTCATTTCAGGTGTAGTGTAACGGTCAGTCATTTTCCCCTCCTGCGCTTTTCTTTTTTTATCACTTCCAAAGTTTCTAAGTTGAGCACCATATTATCCCAGGCGGCCAAGACCGGGAAGCCCAGTTCTTCTGACCATTGCTGGGCAATGACCCAGGGCTGTTTTTTCAAAAGTCCTGCGCCAAAATGGGTTAATATCGCCTTTTTCGGCTGAACCATTTCCAGCAACTGGCGCGCTTCCTTAAGAGAATAATGGTCCACCCCTTCTCTGGGCTCAGTGAGAATGCAGTATACGATGAGCAGGTCAATCCCCTTCACCTGCTCTGCACCCAAAAAATTATTGCCGTCCACAAACAGCCCGACGCATTTCCCTCCGACTTGAATTAGGAAGCGGAAAGTATCCACATTTCCGTGCACATACCGGGCAATGGGGCGGAAGACAAAGGGGAGAATCTCCACATCCTTTTCCATATTCAAAACACTCCAGCCTTTCACATAATGGTGCAGATAGCAATAAACCACTGGCTCATCCCCTTTTAGAGCATCAGAAGGCAAATACACCCATCCCCTTTTTCGCAATCCTCCATCCGTCATTGCCTCAATCATCACATTCAAATCCGCGGAATGGTCCAGATGTTTGTGGGTGAGGATGATAGCAGAAAGCCGGGATGGGAACAAACCAAAATTCAGAGCCCGGACCAAGCTTCCAGGTCCAGGGTCAAGAAGGATTTCGGCAGAATCGGATTGGAACCACAAACCGCCGGTGGCGCGCAATTGACGAATGGTGGCAATTCTGCCACCCGCTGTGCCCAGAAATATCAGGCGGGTCTCCACCGAAACTCACTTTTTTCCTACCACAATGCCCATTCGCTTCAATATCCCTTCTATGGGAATATTATGAGTCAATTCCAGTTTAGCAATATTTGCCCCCATTGCCAGCGCAAGGATTTCAGTAAGGTAAAGCACAGGAATCCCTGCGGTATCGCTTTTTCCTAAGGTTTTCAACGCTTCTTTTTGCAGGGCATCGAGGTTATAAAAACAGACCGGGCAGATGACCACAATGGCTTCTCCACCGATGCGTAAGGCTTCTGCGAGGATGGTGCCAATCATTTTCAGCCCATTTTCCGGCGCGATGTGCGCCATCAGCCCGCCATTGCAGGTCTGAGCATACTGAAAAGCCAAAGGCTCCCCTCCAGCCATTCGGATATACCGCTCCATTACATCCATCCGCTCCGGGTCACCCAAATCCCGCGTATAAAATGCTGGCCGCGTGCTTTTGCATCCATAATAGCACACCGTCTTCAACCCGTTCAGATTGCGCATCAGGAATTTCTTCACTTTTACCCCTGCTTGATGTTCTTCCATTACTTGAAGTAAATTTTTCACTTCGGTTTTGCCAGAATAGGGTAAGCCAATGTACTCCAGGGCGGTTTTTTTCTCCTCCTCCGATGCTTGGAGAAACCATTCCCTGCATCGGGAAAATGCCCGGAAACAGTGCGGCGCGGGGACAAAGAAGACCGGATTTTTGGTCAATTTCTCCGAAATCGCCAGATTTCGCAGAGGAAAAAGATATCGGGCAATTCCGTCTGAGCGCTCTATTGCCTCGCCGCCACAGCAACTCCAGTTCAATACCTCCTCCGTTTCTATCCCCAATTGTTTGCACACAATGTCCAGAGACTTCTCATAACACTGGTCAAAATTCCTCAAAAAACAGCAGGGAAAATAAGAGACCCTCATCTCTTTTTCTTCTTTTCCTCCTTCACTTCTGGCTCTGGAAGCCCTTTCCACCTTCGCAAAAACTCAAAAAAAGATGGGACATCGCGAATAGAAGACAGCGGCTCACGCTTCTTTTTTGACCCTCCACCAAAAAATCCTTTTGCCGGAGGTTTAGGCCGAACCCAGCCGATATCTTCTGCCGGGTCAAGCCGACCGAATTCCTCTACACGCTGGCCAAAATTCTGATAATAATTCAGCCATCTTTTGCCTACCTCAGGATACTTCTGGACACTTTCCAGCCTCAGGCGGTCAAAAATTTCCGCCACCGGGATGCGCACTGGACATCGCTGGGAACAATAGTAGCAATCGGTGCACGACCACAAGTCTTTGGACTTCAGAACCTCCTCCTTTTCACCCAATCTCAATAGTTCAATCACCTGCATCGGACCATAGGTCATAAAGGGATATGAAGGGCAGGTAGCCGTGCAGATGCCGCAGAGCGTGCAATCCCGCAGGTCGGTTTTTTTCCACTCATAAAACTCCTTGACAATTTCCTGTATCTCCAATTGCCTTTTCACAAAATCACCGAAATAATCATACTAAAAAAAATTCACACTGTCCATACTCTACTCCATCCTTGGTCGGAATTTCTTATAGCAAATAAAGTCAATGGTGTTCAGAGTAAATCCGTATTTTTGGGCGAGTTCACTTCTTTTCTTTCCCTGCCGATATTCTTTCAGAATTTTTTTCGCCGCATGTTCGGGAATCTTCCGCCTAAAGGTTGATGCTAGTCGGGATTTCTTATAGCAAATATACGCAATAATGTTCAGAGAAAATCCATATTTTTCGGCAAGTTCTTGCTTTTTCTTTCCTTGCCGATATTCTTTCACAATCTCTTTTGCCACTTGATTGGGAACTCTCTTCCACCGTGGATAGACAGTTATTCCAGCACGTTTCAATTGGGAAATCAATTTATACAAATATTTCGGCGTAGTTCCCACTTGTTGAGCAATATCCTTCACCGGAACCCTTGCATTCCACAGCCGTATTGCTCTGCCATAGGGAATTTTTCTGCGTTGGAGCAATATTTTTTTCTGCAACCGAACAACTTGTTCCTGCTTTAACGGTGCGAAATTCACCGGGATTCCCGCTTTTCGCATATAATAAGCCCTCATATAGACGTCTGGTAAAGTAAGCTTTAACATCTGAGCAATCTCTTTTGGTTGTTTCCCTTTCTGCCATAATTGAATGAATTGTTGCCTGTTTGTCCTCTTTCTTCTCCTATGCTCATCAGGTAGTTGCCCTTTTCTCCTGAGTTTGGAAATGAGGACAAAAATATCTTTGGTTGTCGACCCTACCTGGGTAGCAATATCTTTCGCCCCAAGCCCAGCTAACCATAATTGCTGCACTCTTTCGTAGTCCAAACTTGGCTTATTGCGCCTCCTGGTCACTGGTTTCCCCTGCTTTCTCAATCGGCAAATCACCCCATAGATATAACCTGGTAAACATCCTATTTGCTGTGCAATCTCTTGCGCAGTCAGCCCTTTTTCCCATAATTGCTTCACTTTTTCATCGTCTCTCTCTATTTTTGCGTTCCTGCCCTGAATTTTCCCTTCTGCCTTGAGTTTCGTCACCAAATATACCATCACGCCCGGCTTTACCCCAATTCGAGAGGCAATCTCTTTTACTTTCACTCCGGCATTCCAGTAAGCAATCACTTAGTCCCGGTTAATCTTTTTTACCTGCACTTCACCCCGCCTCTTTTTTCCCAATCTGCTGAGCAATTTATAAATGCTCGCCCCGTGCACCCCCATCTTCAGAGCAATCTCTTCCACCGGAGTTCCTTCGCGCAGCATCTGGAACAATTTCTTTCTGTCAATTATTTTCCGCTTCCTTACCAATAATGGAACCTCCCCGCGCATTCTCATCTTCGCCACAATGTCATAAATTCTGGAGCTCCGTGTTCCCACCTCCTCAGCAATTTTTCGTGCTGGAACCCCTTGATTCCACAACTGGACAACTTTTTCCCACTTTATGCGTCTTGGTTTCATTTCTCCATTTTTTCTTTTCCCTTAAATATTTTTATCACATTCGCAGGGTTCACCTTCTTTCGGTTTCACATACTGCTTCGGCAAGGATTTACCCGGTATTCTTGTGTGGGAAGTATTATGGCTGAACGCGCAGAGAAGGAAGAAGCAGAAAGCCAAGAATTGCGGAAAGTGCACCTCCTGCTCCACCGATAAAAAACAGTGTAGGCGGGGAGAGGATTTCCCCGAGGATGCCTGTGAGGAAAGCAGATAATGCGGTAATTCCCATAACGGTCAGGTTGACCATCGCAAAGATTTTCCCCAGATTCTGAGCAGGCACTTGCGCCTGGAGAATGGAGGTGCGCACCACAGTGATGAAGGGGATGAAGAAGCCGTGGATGCCAATAAAAATAAGGGCTGAAGGATAAGAGCGGATGAACAGGAAAGGAAGGTAAGTGACACCGTCCATAAAAATACCAAAAAACAACGTATATCCTTTCGGGAGATACTTTCCCCATTTCAAGAGGAAGAAGCCTCCGAGGAGCCAACCCACGGCGAGAGCGCAGGTAAAGAACGCCAGATATTTTGCCGAGAGCCCCAGCGTGTTTTTTATCAACAGGTTGGACGCCACAAATGCCGGACCCATAATGAAGAGATTATCCACCGCGGTAAGGAGTAACAAGCCAACAAGCCAGGGCGTGCGAACTATATACCACACTCCTTCACGGATATCCTGAGAAATGGAGCGTGTTCCTGCCGAAGAAGGACTTTCCTGAACCCTAATTTGCAAAACCGTAAAGAAGGAAAGAAAAAAGGTGAGCCCATCCAGGAAAAGAAGATGAATCAGTTGTAGGGCAGAAGATGTCCGAGGAATCACGATTTCCTGGAAACCGAGCAGGATTCCGGCAAGAAAAGTGCCAGTAACCATTGCCAGTTGGAAAGAGGATTGAATCCAGGCATTGGCAGAAATCAAGCGTTCTTGCGGGACCAGAAGGGGGATGAGCGCATCCCGGGCAGGGTTGAACAACGTGGCGAAGGAAGAAATGGTAAAAGCAAGAATCCCCAGGGTCACCCAGTGAATCCAGCCCAGAGCGAAAAAAAGGGGTGTGAGGATGAGAACAAAGCCCCGGACGAAATCAGAAATCAACATCACCCGACGGCGGGAATATCGGTCTACGATACTTCCGGCAAAAAGTCCGAACAGCAGGAAAGGCAAGGTATTCAGGAAACTCACCACCCCCGCTTTTACTGATTCATATTCCTGCTCCACCGTCAGGACAAGAAATAAAATCACTGAGAAGAAGAGAAAATCGCCGGTAAGAGAAATAAACTGCCCGACCCAGAGCCAGAGAAGATTTTTTGGAGTCTGCTCGCTCATAGACATTACCAACTAAAAAGGATAACACCGGTATTTTCAAAGAAAAAATGTCTCTCGCAAAGGTCGCAAAAGGAAGCACCTCAAACTTTCAGCGCACCTGATTTGGAGGGCAGGGATTAAAATTCCTGCCTTAATAAACCCCGCCAATAAATCGGCGAGAAAGCAAGCGTGGCGTCACGAATCACCTTTACGACCATGGCAGACTTTGCGTGAGATAAATCTATGAAGTCTGCTTCGGTTTCACATACTGCTCCGGGTTTTTATCAAACATTCTTTTGCATCCGGGGGCACAGAAGTAATACTTTTTCCCTTCATATTCCGACTGCAATGCTGGAGGTGTCTTCTCCGTATCTACTTGCATTTTGCACACAGGGTCTGTCACTTTCGCCATTTTCTTTCACCTCTCTTTCAAGAAGCGCTTCATTGTTTTTTCAGAAGAAAAGGTCATTTTTTGAGGAGAGTTGAGCAAACCTCAGTAACAGAATAAATGTCTTTTCGGGAGACATCCTTATGGGTGACCATACGGAAGATGGAGGAAGAAATGGGGAGGCAGAGGATGCCATATTTTGCGAGTTTTCGCGTAAATTCCTGGGCGTCCATTTCGGGATGAGAAAGGGAGAAGTAGAGGATATTGGTATCAGCGCAAGATTGCGCTAAACAGATTCCGGGGAGGCGTAGGAGAAGGTCTGCAAGGATTTTGGCATTTTCGTGGTCTTCTTTCAGGCGGGGAATCATAGTTTTCAGAGCGACAATGCCTGCAGCTGCGAGATAACCTGCTTGGCGCATCCCACCGCCCAGAAGTCTCCGGATTTTCCGCGCTTTCTGAATGATTTCAGCATTCCCGCAGAGAAGCGAGCCCACAGGGCAGGATAATCCTTTGGATATGCAGAACATCACGGTATCGGAGTATCGGGCATATTCAGAGGCAGGAATGCCGGTGGCGACCGAAGCATTAAAAATCCTCGCACCATCCAGATGCACATAAATCTCAAACCAGTCCGCCAGTTCCCGAATCTGTTGGAATACTTTCAGAGGAAGTGCCTTTCCCCCATAAAAATTGTGGGTGTTTTCCAAGCAGAGCACGGCAGTGCGCTGAGAATATATCCCTTCCCTGCGAATCGCTTTGCGAATTTCTTCCACATCAGGTATGCCATCGGGGAAGTGAAGCGGGCGTGGAAATGCCCGGGAAATCAATGAAATGCCAGAAAGTTCATACTGATAAATATGGGAATGCTCATCCAGAATCACTTCATCCCCTTCACGTGAGAGGATTTTGATGGCGATTTCATTTCCCATAGTACCCGAAGGGACGAAGATAGCGGCTTGTTTGCCCATCATTTTCGCTGCCAGGCGCTCCAGTTTCTTCACTGTGGGGTCATCGCCCAAGACATCATCGCCCACTTTTGCTTTCATCATCGCCTTCAGCATTGCTGGAGTTGGGCGCGTTACCGTATCACTGCGCAGATCAATCAGCCTCGGTGGTTTCCTCATTTCCCATCCGAATTATAATGTATATGGCTTGCGATGAACAGTTTGCTCCTCCTGTTTTTTGCCCTCCAGTGGCTCACCGATGCCAGGGAGGTGATCAGAAAGAGCGAGGAAACTTTGCGCTCCAAAACCAACTCCGGGGAGGCAAGATTATCTGTTGTAGACCCGAACTGGACGAGAACGATAGACTTAAAGTTCTACGAGCGCAATCGTTCCGAGCGGGTAATCATCATCATCGCTCCAGCCCCTCGCAAAAACGAAGCCACGCTGAGGCTGGGCAAGAATGTCTGGCAGTATATCCCGAAATGGGAGAAAGCCATTCGCATTCCCCCTTCTTCGTTGGGAGAATCCTGGCTGGGTTCTGATTTTACCTATCAAGATTTAACCTTCAGTGATGATTGGCTGGAAGAATATGAACAGAGCATAGTAGAAAGGATAGAAGACAAAATCCCGATGTATGAAATCGCTCTGACAGCTGAGCAGGAAGCACCCGTTCAATGGCTGAAGATTCACGCCCTTATCCGCGCGGAAGATTTTTTGCCCGTCCGGTATGATTATTACGATGAAAAGGGAAAGGTCATCCGAAGTATGGAGTTTTCTAATATCCAGTCATTCAATGGGAGAAAAATCCCTACCGTATGGAAGTTACAAAAAGTTGGCTCAGCGCGATATACCGAACTCATCATCCGAACCATTCAATTTGACTTACCCCTTTCTAACCGTATCTTCTCTTTATCTTTTCTGGAGTGGAAGAACCGGTGAAGATTCTGGTGAAAATGGCTTTTCGCAATATCTGGAGGAACAGCCGTCGGACTCTTCTGGCATCTCTCACCCTCGGTGTGGGAATGGCGTTTCTCGTCATTTCCGCTTGCTTCATTACAGGTTTTCACAGCAAGTGGATAGAGGGCGTAGCACGCTTTTTCCTCGGGCATATACAAATTTTTCAAAAGGGATATTATGTGCACTATTATTCCCTCAATCTGGAGAAGGCGATGAACACGGGAGAAGAGGTGCGTCAGCAGGCGATGATTCCTGGTGTAGAATCCGCTTCCCTTCGCTTGGAAACGCTGGGTTTTGGCTCTTATGCTGGAAAATTTCATACGATGAGAATTGTTGGTATCCAACCAGAAAACGAAAAGGTCATCAGCCTGTTTGCCCGAAAAATCCGGAAAGGAGAATATTTGAGCGACCAGCCTGAAGAGAAGAAGCAGATTCTCGTCGGGCAGGGATTTGCGTCTGATATGGGATTGGAGGTGGGAAGCAGAATTCTGGTGATGGTGCAAACTTTTGCGGGCGATGTAGCCTATGAAGTCTTCTTTGTTCAGGGCATTTTTCAGACAGGGCATCCGGATGTGGACAATTTCGTCGTTCTGGTTCACCTTACCCAACTGCGCGAGATTATGGCGCAGGAAATGGAATATTTCACCCGCCGGAGCACTTCTGTGGTTCTGCTTGTGAACCCCGCACGTCACACTCCGCTCATCGCCAAAAAATTGCGCGAAAGACTGGACAACCGTCAATATGAAGTGCTGACATGGGAAGAAATGGCTCCGGATTTGAAGGCTTTATTGCAGTTGAATCAGGCAACCTGGACCATTTTCATCCTCATCCTGTTTCTGGTCAGCATTGTCAGCACGACCAATGCGATGTTGATGAGTGTGATGGAGCGCATTCGCGAGTTTGGACTGCTGACTTCTATGGGCATGGCGCCGGTTTCTTTAATGGGTATGGTTTTCCTTGAGGCACTGTACCTCGGGTTGATGGGTGGAACTATAGGATTTGGTGCAGGACTTCTGCTCAGTGCCCATTTTGCCCAGGTCGGGCTGGACCTTTCTTGGTTTCAAAAGGGCCTTGCCTGGATGATTGGGGAAGATACCCGTGTCTTTTTTGAGTTTCCCATTCCTCTGCTGATTCTACTGTTTTTGAGTATGCAGGTTGTGGCGGTCGTTTCTGCTTTATATCCCGCTTGGAAAGCCAGCCGGGTGAATCCCATTGAGGCGATGCGATTTGCCTGAACAACTGAATCGTTGCACTCCCGTGGTTGTGCTGGAAAATGTGAGCAAAATTTATCAGGTGAATTCGCTATTTGTTCCCGCTTTAACCGATTTCCACCTGACGATTTTTGAGGGGGAAATGCTGGCTGTGATGGGACCTTCTGGCTCCGGGAAGACCACGCTTTTGAATCTTCTGGGATGCCTGGATGTGCCCACTTCCGGGAGGCTCCTGTTTCGGGGAAAAGAAATCCAGCAGATGAATCCTGTAGAGCGGGCGGAATTTCGTCGAACTCATATTGGCTTCGTCTTCCAGATGCACAACCTGATTCCAGTTCTCACCGCTGAAGAAAATGTATTACTTTCTTTCTGGATTCGCGGATGGAAGGAAGAAGATGCAATTCATCAGGTGAAAAGAATGTTTTCCCTGCTGGGCTTGGAAGGGTTGATGCAGCGAAAGCCGACAGAACTTTCCGGAGGACAGCAGCAAAGGGTAGCAATAGCCCGAGCCCTTGCAGGAAACCCAGATTTACTGCTTGCCGATGAGCCCACCGCCAATTTGGATTCCACAAATGCCTGCGCCCTGATGCACTGGCTGAAGAAAATGAATGAAGAAATGCGGGTCTCCATTGTTTTTGCCACACACGACCCCGACATTGCCAGAACCGCTCAGAAAATTCTGTACCTTCAGGATGGGAAACTCCGCTCCATTGAGAATCTGTAAGTCTTATTTATTGCTGATTTGCCTGCCATTGATTTCCTCAGAAATCAGCGGTTATGTGCAGACTGCGGTCGGATTTGATGATGGGAGCCTCTCCACCGGCGGCGGGCTTTGGGTTGAGCGCATTCGGACAAACTTCCAGCATCCTTTTTCTTCTTCCTTTTCCTTGAATCTTGCTCTGGATTTTCAGGCAACTTATTACCGCGATTTACTTCCCCGCCATCCTCTAATGGTCAAACAACCTCTATGGGACTTGCAGGATACTATCTGGGACAAGGAAGAAAGCAGGGGAGAAATTCGTCTGGACCGGGCGTATTTATCCCATCAACCGCAGGAAAGGGTAAATCTGAGCGCAGGAAAATTGCGTTGGGCACTGGGGAAGGGATGGATTTTTTCCGCCACCGATGTGTTCAACCCATTGCCTCCGCAGGAGATTTTCTTGAGAGAAAAACGCGGAGTTGACGGCATACTGCTGGAGTGGGAAGTCGAACCCACCAAACGAATTTCTTTCGGATTTCTCTCTGTGGAAGAAGATAAAAATGCCGCCCTGCTGAGATATGCTTTCACCGCTTCCGACTGGGATATTGCCTTCCACCTGGGCTCATTTGCAGGGAGAGATTTGTATGCTGGAGAAATAGCAGGACCTTGGAAGGGCTACTGGCTTCAGTGGGAAGGACAGAAATTGGACAGACAGAGCAGTTATCTGTTAGGCATTCACAAAAACCTTTCTGACCGTGCGGATGTATATGCGCAATATTTCCGCAACGGTTCAGGCGCAAAACAAAAGCATCTTTATCCCTGGATTGCTTTTTTACGCGGAGATATTCAGGGTGTGGGCAAACATTACTTTGCTTCCGCATTGCGTTATCAGATTTCTGCTCTCTGGGATTTTCGGCTTATAATAATAGAAAATCTGAATGACCACAGTGTATATTTCAACCCGGTCTGGGAGCATTCTTACAAAAACGACCAAGATGTGGAAATTGGCTTACAATACTTTACAGGCAACCAGTCGGAGGAATTCGCCTTTTCCAGCATAATTTATGTACAGCATTTGTGGTATTTCTAATGGCGAACTTTCCGAAAATCTGGAAGCGGTTTGCAATGGGGAGTCTGACCGGATGGGACAGAGCACTTTTTCCCCTGCTATGGATGATGGAAAAAGTTTACGATGTGCAGGTGGAGCGGAGGAAAAGGCAGGCGTTGACCAGAACCCGACGATTCCCGATGCTTGTGGTGAGCGTGGGAAATCTCACCGTGGGCGGAACGGGGAAAACTCTCCTCACGCAACATCTCACAGGAATGTTAGAGAAAGAATTCGGCAAAGCGGTGGGGGTGGTGCTGAGAGGGTATCGGGGAAAACTGCGGCGGGAAGAAGCGGAGATGGTGCGCGCCCCGGATGTCGAAAAATATGGCGATGAAGCAGTTTTGCTCTGGGAAAAAGGCATCCCCGTCTGGGTTGCCAGAGTTCGGGAAAAGGCGCTGGAAGAAATGATGATGGCTGGGCTGGAAGTTGCCATTCTGGATGATGGCTTTCAGTATTGGAGCATAATAAGAGATGTGGACCTGGTCTGTTGGGATACCAGCCAGCCTTTCTGGCTTCATCGGCTCCCTTTGGGTCCCTGCCGGGAGAAATGGAGTGAACTGCGCAGGGCAACCTGCATTATTCTGATGCGGACAAATCTTGCCGGCCCGATGCCTTTATCCTATCAAATTCACCGCTTTCAGAAAAACTTCCCCCAAATCCCGCTGTTTGAAGCCGAAATCCACCCGAAAGAAATCCCGGGAAAGCCGGGCGAACGATTGCTTGCCGTTTCTGGTATCGCCTATCCGGAAAATTTCGAAAGCCTGCTCGACCTCTGCGGCTTCATCGTCCTTCCCTACCGTTTTCCTGACCATCACTCCTATTCCCGAAGTGATGTGAGCCAGATTCTGCGATATGCCGAGCAGAAAAAAGTGGATGGCATTGTCACTACCGAAAAAGACTATCTCAAAATAAGAAAATACACCGAATCCATCCTTCCCCTGCCCATTGAAGTCAAATTCCGAACTCCTGAACAATGGAAGCACTTCTGGCACTTATGGCTGTTGCGGTAAGGATGAGAAAAATTCTGCTATATGCCATCGGGGGATTTGGTGTTACCGTGGCTTCTTATGGGTTTATGCAGTGGGCGCAGTATCTTTTTTCCCCTCCAGAAGGCGCGGGATGGACCCCGCTTCTGCCCGTGGAGCTTTTTGGGATTCTTACCGCTTGGGGAAGGCTGGTGGATGCCTTATCCAATCTTTTTCTGCCTTATCTGGCAGACCGCGGTCTGCCTTTTTTGGGCAGGAGAAAAGGGTTCATCATTGTCGGCGGTCTGGGCAATGGTCTTTCCGCTTTTTTTCTTTTCGCCCTGCCTGCGCTCTCACCTCCTTCTGCTTTCCGTTTGCCCGCAGTTTTTTTGCTTTTCGGGTTATTTTTTCTCTTCTTCACCATGTCCACAGCGCCTTATCTGGCGCTTCTTTCGGAAATCCCATCGAGCCCGACAGAACGCGTGCGCTACGCCCTCGCTTATGCATTCTTCAACTTTCTCGGCGTCCTTTTTGTCTTCGCCATCGGAGGAAGACTAATAGGACAGCAGGCTTTTGTTCTGCTCGGGATATTATTCGCCATCAGTGTGGCATTGCCGCTTCTGGTTGCAGGCATGAGCGCTGGCGAACCGCCCAATCCCTCCCCGATCTCTTCCCCGTTGATTCCCCTTCTTCGGGAAGCATTTTCCCTTTCCGCTTTCCGCATTTTCCTCCTCACAACCACCCTTTCTTGGGCTGGTCTTGTCGTTTTGCTCTCCCTTCTGCCCTACATTACCACGGTCTGGTGGGAACTGCCCGAGCGCGCTTTTGAGTGGATAGGCTTCACGGTAATTGGTTCCGCTATAGCAAGTTTGCCTTTTTCTTATCGTTTTGTTCGGAAATTCGGCAAAAAGAAAATGTACCTCATCGGGCTGTTCTCGCTAAGTTTTGCCGCCCTTCTCCTCGCATTTTTGAATATGCCCCTGCGTTCCCATCTGTATGTGCTGGCAATTTGCATTTTCATCTTGCTGGGTTTTACCATTTCCCTGATGGTGGGAATACCCAATGCGATTCTTGCAGACCTTGCCGAAAAAGAGGCAATGGAGGGAAAAGGAAAATCCGCAATGTTGTTCGGCTTAACGGGTGTGTTTTCCAAAACGGCCCAGGGCATTACCATTTTCCTATCCACCCAAGTGCTGAAAACTTTTGGTTTTTCTCCTCAGCACTCCCTGGGGCTCACCCTGGGAATTCTGGGCTCAGCGTTTCTTCTCCTTCTTTCCACAGTTAACTTTCTTCGCTATCCTGAGGCAAAATGAATTTCATCGGAGTGGACATCGCTTGGGGTGAGAGAAATCCTTCGGGGTTGTGCTGGCTTTCGGGGGCAGAATCCGGCGCAGAGATTCAGGAATTTGCCATTTTGAAAACGAACGCAGAAATGGTGGAATGGATTCTCTCTCGTTCGGCAGGAGGGTGCATCGTTGCGGTGGATGGACCCATCATCTGCCCGGAAGGCTACAGAAATTGTGACCGGCTCGTGGCAAAAGACTTTGGGAAATACCGAGCCGCACCGTATCCGGTGAATCAACAAAAAGCCTCTAAATGCATTCGGTTCGCCCAAATGCTCGCCAGTACAGGATTTACCACTCAGCCACCCTGGCAACGCCAGAGCACGAGTAAAGCAGTAGTAGAAGTCTACCCTCATCCCGCCTGGATTCGCTTCTTTCAACTTCCCTGCATTCTGAGATATAAAAAAGGAGCAGAGGAAGAAAGGAAACACCACCTACACACCGCAGTAAAATTATTGAAACATTCCCTTCCCATCGCAGTTCCCTCCATTCGCTCTCTGAAAATCCCTCAGCGCTTCCTTCGCCTCGCTGGACAGAACAGAAAGCAATTGAAAGAAACTGAAGACTTACTGGATGCCCTCTTCTGCGCCTACCTCGCCTTCCACTACTGGTTCTGGGGAAAAAGCAAATGGGAAATCTACGGCAATGCCCGGGAAGGCTTCATCCTCATCCCCAACTCCCCTCTCCTCCCCACCCGCTCAAATTCCTTTGTCATTTAATTCCTCCCCTCTGAAGGAGAAGCCAGAGAAATCGGTGTCAACGAAATGGGCAAAAATGGAAACCCCTACCCATCAGCTGAGGCGTTCTATATATTTCCCCATTCCCACATCTACCACAATCAAATCGCCCGGGTTGATGAACTGCGGAACCATAATTTCCATCCCATTTTCCAGAATCGCTGGCTTGAAAGTATTATCCCCTTCTTTCCGAGACCTCGCCTCTGCCGTGGATTCTACCCGGATGGTTATCCGCTCAGGCATCACCACCGCTATCGGGTTGCCCTCATAAAATTCCACATCTACCATTTGCCCTTCCCCAATATACTTCGCAAGTCTCCCCAGCATCGTATCAGAAAGCGTATACTGCTCAAAATTTTCCGGGTGCATAAACACATAATCTTTGGCATCCTGATAGAGAAACTGCAGTTTCATTCGCTCGGTTTCCAGCACATCAACTCGCTCCCCCACTTTCATCCTGCGTTCTACAACAACCCCTTGAGAAAGCCTCATCAATTTGAGCACCACAGAAGGAGTCATTTGCGCCACACCTGCTTTCTTTTCCACGCTCATCACCCGATAATATTCCTTCTCCACAATGATAATTTGCCCTTTACTTAATTGCAGAATATCAGAAAAAGCCATCATATCTCACCCCCTGCTTGCAACCTCCTTTCCTCTCTCATTCTACCATTCCCCCAGAAAGAAATCAGAAGGTATGGAGCCAGCCCGTTTCCGTTAGAGGAACTTGCTCGTCATTTTTAACGAGAAAAACGCCCGATGGCATACCCACCTTGCCAATCACACTCAACCGCGACCCGGTTTCCACCGGCAGAGTCACCCGAAGATAGCCCATATCCTCCTCACTGACGGTAAAAAGTAGTTGATATTCCTCCCCACTGGACAATGTGAGGTCCAACGGATTCAAGCCCAACTTTTCCGCCTCTTCTCGCACCAGTGGATGCACAGGAATGGCATTCACCTCGAGGAAAAATCCTCTTTTACTCTCTTCAGCCAGGCGGTGCAGGTCCGAAGAAAGCCCATCGGAAATATCTATCATACTGGAGGCATAAGTGGCAATCAAACCTGCCTCCTTCACTCGGGGAACAGGAAAACGCACCGCCCGCTCTATTTCCTCCGGAACTGGCAGATTTCGCTGGCGTAGTTCCCAATATAATGCCGTCTGCCCCAGAAAATTCGTTACCACAATTTTATCCCCATATCGGGCTCCGGAGCGATAAACTGGATTTTCCACAAACCCTATGGCAGTACCACACAGAAACCACCCGGTTAGCGAACGAGAAGTATCCCCTCCTGCCCATTCCACCTTCCATTCCCGGCAGGCTTTCTCCACGCCATTTTGAAACGCTTGAAGAAATTCTTCGCTATATCCTGTTGGAAAAGCAGAAGAAAGGAAAAAAAACCTCGGCTGAGCTCCCATTGCCGCCAGGTCGGATAGATTTCTCACCACGATTTTCCACCCAATTTCCTCCGGCGCATCCCAGTCCAGCCGGAAGTGCACTCCTTCCACCATCACATCCGTCGTTATGACCGCTTTTCCCTCTTCTTCCCCAGGCTCAAGGCAAAACCCGTCATCCCCGATTTTTTCCCATTGTTTCCTCACGCGGGCAATCCACTCCCGCTCGTTCACTTCTACCACAGAAGCCTTCTTCTTCTCAACCGCTTTTCCGCTTCAAGAAGTTCTTGAAAAAGCGTGTCAATACTGTCTTCCGAATAAATCACCGATTTTCTGCTGACCAGAACCTCATCCCCTGAAAGCGATATTTCCAGCAAATCCGCTTGCATAGAATCCAATTCTTTTTTGCCTATTTCCTCGTAATCTGGCTTATACCGATACACAATTTGATTATCCACTACCGCAATCACTCCGACAAATTCAAAGTTCCTCATTCGGTTCTCTCGCCGGTATTCCAGGATGTATAGCACTCTTCATCACTCCTCGTTTTCTTTATCCTCTTACCTGTATATTTTCTCATAAATTTTTTCCCCTGTCAAGTCCCCCCTCCATTATTAAAACTCCATAAATTGGGGAATGGATTCCGACAAATTACTCGCCCAGCGAGATTCCACTAAATAAGTATCCTCCATCCGAATACCCCATTTGCCGGGGAAGTACACTCCTGGCTCAATGGTAATCACCATTCCCGGCGCAAGGATTTCTTCAGAGCGCACATTCAAAAAGGGCTTTTCATGGATTTCCAGCCCCACCCCATGCCCCAGCCCGTGAGCAAATGCCTCGCCCACCCCTTTTGCCATAAGAAAGTCCCGCGCCACCATATCCAGTTCTTTCCCGAGAATTCCTTGTTTTGCCGCATCCTGCGCCCGCGTTTTCGCCTCCTGAACCCATTTCCAGCACCGCGCATACTCCTCATCAGCCTTCCCAAATACGAAACTCCTCGTAACATCAGAATGATACCCATCCACCACCGCACCCAAATCTATCGTAATCGGGTCCCCATTCTTCAATTCCCTTTCCGATGGAGCACCGTGCGGCATCTCCGTATTGCTCCCGAAAATCACAATTGGTTCAAAGGCGGCTCTCTGCGCTCCCCTTTTCTTCAACTGATATTCCAGTTCCCGCGCCAATTCTATCTCGGCAATCCCTTCCTTCAGTTCGCATACTATCCAATGCATTGTTTCTTCTACCACCTTGCACGCCCGTTGAATTTTCTCAATTTCCTCCTGCTCCTTCACCATTCGCATCCCCTCCACTTTTTCCCGCAATCCCATCCAGGTGATCTGCGGAAATGCTTTTTTCCATTTCTCCCACTCAGACACCGTAACCAGATGCTCTTCAAAACCCACTGCTGTTGGCTTCTCCTCGCGAATGGCTTCCATCACCTGCTCAAACAGTTCTGCAGAAAATCGCGTGCTTTTCACTTCATACCCTTCCACTATCGTCCTCTTTGCCTTTTCCTCGTAGCGAAAATCTACAAACAGCCATCCGCCCTCCCCGGAACGCACCCACAAATAACCCTCACTCCCCCAGAAGCCCGAGAGATAAAATCGGTTGACTTGAGAATGCACCAATAGCGCATCCACCACTTCCGCCTGCAAAATCTGCCGGATTTTCTCACTCCTGCTTATCTGCCGATTCTCCAGAATGAGGGTTTATTCCTCAACCGCGGCATGCCGCACCGGCATCACATAATATCTGCTCTGCACCTCATCTTCCGGATACCAACAGCATACGCTCGTGGCATCTTTGTATAAAAATACCACCTTCTCTGAATCCAGCGTACTCAAATATTCCAGAATATACCGTGAATTCAGTGCCAACTTTTTCGGTGTCCCCTGCACTTGACAAGGAACTTCTTCGTATGCAGGACCTACCTGCTCCGGCTCAGTGGAAATTTCCACATAATCCGGATGGAAGGTGAACAGGACCGTATGAGGACGGGTTTGCATTTTCGCCCAAATATCCACGCGCTGAAGCCGACTCATCAATGTTTGCCGATCAAATATTACCCGGTTGGGCATTTCTCTCCCCAGAAGTACTTCATACTCAGGAAAATTTCTCTGCACTTGATTGATATAGTACTGCATCTGCGGGAAAACGCAGGCTCCATATTTTTCATATAAATACATCTCCACCGGCTCCGGCGTGTCTGCAAGGATTCGGTGAAAATATTTCACCCCATTCCCATCAAAAAAGTATTTCTCCTCCCTCACCTTTTCCATTAAAGGAATTTCATACAGTGCCAGCCGGAATGCATCTGTGGTCACCATTCGCACTACGGCAGGCTGGTCCGAAAGAATCGGCTCCTTCGGCGCAAAATGCAGGGCAAACACACTGGCATATTCAATATTTTGCTCACTCCCCAACGGAAAAATCGTTTTCCGCAAAGCCCTCCGCAAGATATCCGCACCCACACTCCATTTCACTTCACTCTCTTTGTATTCATAGGGAAATTCAGGAAATTCTTCCGGATTTAGCGCCCGCGTGGTATACTTTGATTTCCCCGAACGAATCACCATTTCCTCTTTTTTGCTCGCATCCAGCACCACCGGGTCTTCCATTTTCTCAATCAATTCCCGAAGTCCGCCCGTGACCACATAATATTCGCGCTCCTCTATCTCCCCCGGGGGTATTGTCTCTTCCGAAAAAGGATAAAAATATCTCACGCCACTTTCCTCACCAAATCCCTCAAATATTACCTGCTTTGGCTGAATTTGAACCCGCATAAAAGATTGCGATGTATACGGTGCTATGGTGGATGAAAATGCCCCCGCTATACGCATTATTCTGGCAAGACTTTCCTGCGGAAATACCAGTTCCTTTCCCTTCTCTTTTTCAGAATTCTTTCCTTCCGCAACACTGATACCTTCCGCTTTCCCCATTGAATTTTTCTCCCTTTGCGTCTTCATACTTTATCACCTGCCAAACATATTTTATTCAAAAATTTCTTATTTTTTCATAATTTTACCGGAACTATATTCATCTTAATACTAATAAATTTTGTGGATATATGGAAAGCATTATCAAATTTCGGCTACAACGAAAAAAAAACGGTAGAATCTGTGGAAAAAATGCAGAAAAACTTGTGAATATGTTCAAAGATTTTTCCACCAAGCAAACTGCACAACTTTTCCACAGAGGAGACCCAAAAAGCAATCATCCATAAGCAATCATCCATAATGGTTTAATTTCTTTTCAATCTCGCTAATTAAGGTTTTGAGTTTAGCATCAGATGAGAGTTTTTTCTCCATGATGGAAAGGGAATGCAAAATGGTAGTGTGGTCTTTTTGAAAGCGTTTGCCGATGTCCGGTAAAGAAAGGCTCAAAAGTTTCCGAACAAGATAGATAGCGACCTGCCGTGCATAAACGATTTCATAGTTGCGCTTTTTTGAGAGCAACAGGTCAGTCGAAAGATGGAAGGTATCCGCTACCGATTGAATGATGCGTTCAAACGAAGGGAGTAATTTCTTAGATTTTTTCAGGTCTGAGAAAATCCGTTCGCAATTGCTTCCGACGGAAAAAGTCTCTGAGGGATGAAGGGAAAGATAAATCAAAACCCTGTGAAGTGCTCCTTCTAAATTCCGGACATTATCCGGAAAATTCTCTGCGATGAAATATAAGTATTCCTCCGGTATTTGCATGGGAAATTCCTGAGATTTTTTCTTCAAGATAGCAATACGAGTTTCTAATTCTGGCGGTTGTATATCCGCCACCAATCCGGAAGAAAACCTGGAAACCAGCCGCTCGGTGAATTTCTGCAACTCTGATGGCGGGCAATCTGAAGTCAGCACCACCTGCCGATTATTCGTAATCATAGAATTAAAAAGATGAAAAAATGCTTCTTGTGTTTGCTCTTTATTCTCGAAAAATTGGATGTCATCAATGAGAAGCAACTGAAAATTTCGGTATTTTTTCCGGAAATAGTTCAGGCGTTTTTCTTGAAGAGCCTGGATAAATTCCGAGGTAAATTCCTCTGAAGTGATATAGCAAAAGCAATGCTCGTTTTTATGCTTTAGCGTGTAATTCCCTATGGCGTGCAACAAATGAGTTTTTCCCAGCCCTACGCCACCATAAATAAAGAGTGGATTATAGACCGTGCCGGATGCTTCCGCAACTGCAAGCGCTGCCACCGATGCCATCTGGTTGCTTTGCCCTACCACCCAGTTCTCAAATGTATAATTCCTGTTCAATGGGCTGGAAGGCAGAGGTGCGGTCTCCGGAAACAGCATGGGCGTTTTTCCTGAACAAGAAACTTCTCGGGTGACATACTCTATTTTGGCTTTTTCTCCGTGAAGCTGTTGAACCGCTTCCTCGATGCGATTCCCGTATTTTTGCGTAATGATTGTGGTGATGATTTCATTCGGGCAAATTATCCGCACCCCGTTGGTTATTTCCTCCGCTTCCACTTCGCTGAGAAAAACCTGCAATATCGGGTCCACTTTTCCCCCTAATATTAAAGGTATCAAGCCATTGCGAATCGGTTTCGCCTTGCTCATTTATTATGCGCACCTCCCCGCAAAACTCGGTATTGCCAATGGATGGGCTCTGCTGTCTCGCGTCTGCTACTTTTCCACAACCTGTGGAAAACCTGTGGATTTTCATTTTCTTTCCTCTGCTTCCACATCTTGAATCCTATAACAATTTTCTTCAATTTTTCGCGCTATTTGTTAATGAAATTTCATCAAATTTCTTCTCTTTCCTCATCCTTTTTGAAATTCCGTTATTTTCGTAATCTTTGTTGAGTATTTTGATTATATATTTTTTCTTTTTTGTTTTTCTATACTCGTTTAGATAAAAGAAAAAAGAAATTCATTGTGAAGTATCATAAAAGTTCAATCCGTTATATTTTTTTGTGAGATGCTGATTTCCATTGCTTCTTTTTCATTCAAAAAGATTCGTTGATTTAGTTGATTTTTTGTTTCTTCCAGCATAGCACCGCGTATGCAGTTTCTGGGATTTCCTGAATTTCCGGATTTCCGAATTTCGGCAGGGAATGTAGGCGAGAAGAAGGAAGGAAAAGAAGCGCAGTTCCCGAATTCTTGCATAGGTCCAGCATCCGCTCCGGTAGGGAAGTGACCAGCGATTGAACTTTTAACTTCCCCATTTGTTCCCATTTTGCAATCCGCTCCACCATCTTTAGCGTCAGTATTGGCTCCCGAAGGAAAAGCGATTCCTGTCCATCTTGCGCTTCTTCCCACAGGCAAAAAACAATGTGAAAAGAATTCCGTTTCAACCCCGCATCGGGATGCTCCAAAAAAGGATTGCCCACCAGGAATTTTATCTGCATATTTTCTGCCCAGTAGTTCCAGTAGGTTGCTTCCGGATGAATTCCCAGTAATTGCAGAGGAGGATGAGAAAAACGGGACAGGACGCGCAAATATTCCCCCGCTCCACAATATAACTGGCAAATTCTTGCTTCTTCAAGAGTTTTGGGTAAATGTTGAAAGATGATCCGGGAGACAATGTCGGGTGAAAGGACGGGCGGCCGCATGGGCAATGGCGGAGGAGCAATCAATGCGGATTCCAATGTTTTCCCCTCAACATCCATTGGAATGCTAAAGAATCCTCCTTGCTCCTTTAATTTCACATTCCCTGCATAGGGCAAATCCAACAGCAGACAGCGATGAGGTGCTATGGTGTGCAGAAGATGCAAAATACGAGCAGAAGCACGAACTCTGGCGAACACCACCTTGCCGGCAAAAGTGAGAATCAATCGGTCCCGGAGGCGTATGGATTCCGCCGTGCCCACATCATCCGGTGAAAAAGCAGATAGCACCAGACTTTGCCCCTGATGCGATAATGCTTCCGTCTGTTTTATTCCCCGGTCGGAAATCAGGATGACCGGGTGGTTTTTCTGCTGTGCAAAAGCCCTGACCCAACGATAAGGTTCCCCCCAGATGGAGGTTAACAACGGCAAGCCCGCACGCTCCACCGCCTGCAATGCCCGCCTTAGAAGTGCTTCGTCCCGCCTCCGCAGACCCCGGGAAAAATATAGATACACCGCAGAACCCCTCAGCAATTCCCGCTCCCCTCGGAAAAATACGGCATAAATCGGCGGGTCCATCCCTTTCCATCCTTCGGGGAAATCTGCCTCGGTATGCCATAAAAGGTAAATCTTTTCTTTCTCCCATTCTTGCAAATGAAATTCGCCTTGCCTTTCCCAGCAATTTGCTTCTTTTTCCAGCTGGGCAATCACAGCAAGCGGCAGGGAATATTCTCTCCTCCAGATTTCTTCAGGCAGGCAAAAAAATTCCTCCCAGGTGCGACCGGAAGCGAAATTTCCCTGAACGATGCGATGAAAAATCCTGTGGCGCACCCCGGGAAGCGTAAATAAAAAAGCAAAAGCCCTTTTCTCCTGTCCCCAATCCATCCTTCTCCCCTCTATTATCTTACTTCTTGGGCCGTGGCGGTCTTAAGGCTACCGTTAGATGGGTTTGAGAAGCGAATAGGCAAGGTCACCGGCTTCCGAAAGTTCTGAGGACAACTGAGCACTTGCATCCGCCGGCAGAATTTCTTTCAATCGGGCAATCGCATCGTTTGCCCACTGGTTTTCCAGAAAATCACCGATTTTTCCAGAAGAAACCGCAGAAGTAATCAATTGATAAGCCAATCCGGGTTTGCCAGTTTTTTCCAGCCATAGTCCGATACCCACAAGAGATTCTGCGAGCCGATTCTCCAGGCCGAGCTGTCTGGCAATCATCAATGCTTCGAGGAGAAAACCACGCGCCTGTTCTGGGCGATGGAAAAAAATCTCCAGGACACCGCGGGAATTTAAAATGTCTGCCAGCGAATCCGGGTTGCCAATCATGCGGCTGTGGTTTTCCGCATCGGCAAAATAATGCCCTGCATCTTCTATACAACCCAATCGCCAGAGAATTTCCCCGAGGTTGGTCAATGTCTGCATTACTCCGTTTCGGTCTCCCAGGTCTTTGCTGACTTCCAGGCTTTGCAGGAACAGACGCCGCGCTTCTTCCAGATTTCCTTCCTCGCTGGCGAGCAAGCCAAGATTATTCAGGCAAGAAGCAATTCCCTGCTTATCTCCCAGTTCCTTTCTCACCTCAATGCTGGCTTCGTGCTTCTGGCGCGCAGTTTCCCGCTCCCGGAGTTCCTGATAAAGGATGCCGAGATTGGATAGGGTAGTGGCCATCACATACCGATCACCGCAGGATTGAGATGCAGAAAACGCCTTTTCCAGTGTCTGCTGTGCCTGCTGGATTTCTCCCTTCCGCAGATGGATCACGCCAAGATTGTTGAGATTGGAAATGCTCGCGAAAACATCCCGGGCTTCTTCCGCATATTGTAGGCTTTTTTCAAAGTGCGCCCTGGCTTCTTCCAGGTCTCCCTTGAGCACTGCCAAAGAGCCGAGATTTCGGTAAGCGTAAGATAGTTCTGATGACTCTGCATAATGTTGTGCAAGAGAAAAGCCGTATTCCACCATTCTGGTCCCTTCTTCTACCTGGCCGAGCCGCAAAAGAAAACGCCCGAGAGACAGAGACACGGAGCATAAAGCACGAGATTGTAGGGCGTTGGTGATTTCTACCCCACTTTCCTGTAAGTGCGCGTAGGCTTGCTGATACATATATACCGCTTCATTCCACAGACTCCGAATATCCAAGAAGTTTCTGAGAGAACGAGCAAAACAGTTCACTTGCTCCCAATTCTTTGCCTTCACCGAATGAAGAAAGGCTTTTTGAATGTTTGGCCATTCCATAATGAGGGCGGATAGGGCAAGGTTTTGTTCCGGGGAATGCAACTTAAGGCTTTCCTCAGCGGCATAAACGGCGAACCATTTGCTGTGTCGATTTTCAAGTTCGGCAAAATCCGAATCAATTGAAGCCAGTCGGAGACAAAATTGACGCACGGGCTCAAGAAGACTGAATCGAGCAGTGGAATCCATAACTTGGTGGCGGACCAGCGAACGGTCTACCAGGGAAAACAGGTTTTCATTGGCTTGCACCTCGGATAATTCCGGGCTCATTGCTCTTGCCGCTGGCGGCTGAAAGCCACCCTGAAATACCCCCAGTGAAACCAAAAACTTCTTTTCCGCTTGGCTCAACAATTGATACGACCACTCTATTGTTGCCTGCAGACTCCGCTGTCGTTTCGGAAGATTGCGGTAGGGAACTGCGAGAATTTCCAGCGATTGCTCAAGAGATTCTGCCATTTCTTTCAGGGGAAAATGGCGAATTTGCCCTGCCGCAAGTTCTATGGCAATGGGAATCCCCTCCACGCTGTTCAGAATTTGAATCAGAGGTCCCACAGTTTCTGAGGAAATGGAAAAGTCGGGATTTGCCAGAGCGGCTCGGTCCTCAAATATTCTTACGGAAGGATATTTCAACAAGGATTCTACGGGCTCCACTGCTTTCGGAATTGGCAGAGCGTCTAAAGGATATTCCAGTTCTCCCAGTATGTTGAGCCGTTCACGGGAAGTTACCAGAACACGAATTTTCGGGCATCGCTCCAGTAGTCGGATCAAAAAATCTGTGCCATCTTCCTCCAGTAAATGTTCAAAATTGTCAAAGAGCAGAAGCATATTTTTGTCTTCCAAGAAGCGCAGGATTTGCTCTTCCGGGTTTTCCTCGGAATAGAAGGTGAAGGCAAGGGATTCTGCAAGAGTGGATGGAATCTGGCGTGGGGCAGTGATTCGGTCCAGCCAGACCACAAAAACTCCGTTCTGGAACAGGGGCAGGAGTTCTGCTCCCAATTGGATGGCTAATCGGGATTTCCCGATTCCGCCGAAGCCTGTCAGGGTCACAAGGCGGTATTTCCCTTCTTTCAAAAGGTTGGAGAGTTCCTGGAACTCTTTTTCCCGCCCAAAAAATGCAGTTACCTGAGAAGGAAGATTATTGGAGCGAATATCCAGTGATTTCAGTGGCGGGAAAGTCTTTACACGGAAAGAGGGATGATGGATTTGAATGATATGCTCTGGCGCAGTGAGGTCTTTCAAACGGTGAAATCCCAGGTCTATTAGTTCCACTCCCAACGCGTTCAATTCTTCTGCTGTTATGCCGGAAACAACGGTCTCTGAGGCGAGAACCTGTTCTCCGGAGCCCAGTTTGGACAACCGTGCCGCTCGATTTACCGTCGCCCCGAAATAATCTATCCCGAGGGGCAAAGTGGCATCTGGCACAGTTTCCACTTGACCTGCATTCAGCACTATCCGAATCCGGAATTCTGGAGCAGAGGGTGTGCGTTCCTGATACTGCTTGATTTCTGAAAGAAAAGTAACTGCCCACGCCACAGACGCCCTTGCGGACTCAAATGCCAGAAAAAAACCATCCCCGATGGGCTTGACAACCTCTCCGCCAAATTCCTGTACCGTCCGACGAACTAAATCATCATGATTGCGGATGTGGTGCACGAAAGAAGAGCCCATCTGCTCCCATAATCGGGAGGACCCTTCTATATCAGTAAAAGCCACCACCCGGTAAATCTGAGCCATTACCTTCTATCCTAATTCTAACACCAGAAAGGGATGACTCCCCCTTTATTCCCTTCTATGGCAGCATTCAAACTAAAAGTTTAGAACTGGTCAGTTGTAGTGTCGATGAAGGGCTGAGTTTTTTTCTTCCCCTCCCCCAATATATTCATCAGTTTCACTAAGATGGGGGTTGCCCATAGTCCACGCAGTTGTTGTTCACAATGCCGAGATTATCAGAACCCTGGTCCTGCCGGCTGTCGTAATTCGGACCGCAAAAGAGAGCCTCCGGAGGCTGTGGGTCATTCCAGGTATTCCCGAAAGCGGGGATGGTCTGATTAAAATCATTCCGGTTATCAAACAGTTTCCAACAATTACTGGCATCTCCTGTGATGGTGTTGTTGCCGGGGTCATGGGGGTCTAGTGTGCCCAGGTCCACATAAGCATTGCCTGCCAGCACGATGCCGCAGACCCTGACTCCAGGCGCACCGTTCACAAAAATGTCATTGTTTCTCAAGGTGGGGGAGGTGGTGTCTTCAATCCAGACTCCGATTCTCTGTGCATCTGCATTTCCGGTATTGATGTCGTTTCCGAAAATGGGGATTTCCTCCGTGGTGCCAGCAATCAAAATGCCATAGGAACGCTGGGAACCTCCGCCGTCTATGGTGTTGCTACTCAGGCTCGCATCTGCACCATCGGTAATGACTATGCCCTGAGCATCCCATTGAGCGGAACCGCCGGAGATGCCATTACCACTGACATCAGCATAAGAGCCTGAGCCGGTGACGAGAATGCCGTAGGAACGCTGGGAACCTCCGCCATACATCGTGTTCTCCGTGAGGGTAACCATCGCGCCGTCCATGACTGCCACTGCATGGGCATCCTCGCTGGCGGAGCCCCCATTGACATCATTACCGCTGGCATCCACTTCAGTCCCTGTTCCCACAGCCAGAATCCCGTAGGAACGCTGGGAACCGCCACCGTTAATTGTGTTATCACTCACAGTGGCAGTAGCAGGGTCTACTCCTATGGCAGTGGAAGTGATGGTTCCGCATCCGCCGTTGATAGTGTTGCCAACGATTAAAGCCGCAGAACCCGAAGAGAGTTTGATGCCCCAGGTATTCGGGGTGGATAGCAGGTTGCATCCGCCGCCGTTGATGTTGTTCGGCTCGCCGGGAAGCAAGCCGCCAATCGTGGCGGTAGAGGCATTCTCTAAGAGAATACCGTAAGCAGTGGATGAACCTTCGCCCCCGTAGATGGAGGGGTTGTGGCCCAGAATGGTGGCACTGCTCTGGGCGTCCAGCCAGATGCCACGGGTGGAGTTGCCGAGGGCGTTCATCCCTGATGTTGACAGTTCGTTGATGCTGTTGGCGGAGATGGGGTTGGTGATGGTGCTTCCGTTGACATAGATGCCGGCACAGATGTCGGTGGTTGCACTCCCTTCGCAGTGGATGATGTTGCGGGCGATGTTGGCATCCGCAGGGTCTACCCAGATGCCGTAGGAATTGAAGCCTGTTCCACCGGTGATGGTATTGTCGTAAATCAGTGGTGTAGAGCCATTGGAGGATTTCACGCCTACAGAAGTGGTGATGCCACCGCCCGATGGGTCGCCTCCATCTATCGTGTTGTCCCGAATCTCGGAAGTGGAGCCATTGTCATCCCACACGCCCCGAGTCTCCGCAGAGCCAGTCCCGCCGTAAATGTTGTTCTCTACAATCAAGGGAGCACTCGGAGGCGTCAGCGGGAATGAGGTCGTGTAGATGCCGACAGAGCACCCGCCAGCCACAGCGCAGCCCCCTGCACCTGTGGCATTCCCGCCACGGATGATGTTTCTTGCAATGGTCGGACTGCTGGGACCGGGAATAATCGGGAAGAAGGCGTTGTAAATCGCCAGACTGGCAGGCCAGGGCGCATTGTTCCCTTCTATTTCAAACAGTTCAATCCAGGTGTCTCTGGTCAGCCCTTCCGTGATGATAGTGGGACCATTATTGGAAGCCAGCCCTTTGATGCGGGCATTGGGCACATTGCCGCGAATGGCGCAGTAGTCGCCTGCAAAGCCGGTCCACCCGCCTAACAGGTCCACATCCGTCCCCATAGGAGCACGCAGGGAGATGTTCTCGTGATAGACCAGCGGAGGTCCAAAGCCCGTCCCTGCCACACGAATTGCCCCAATCCGGGGAAGCGTCCCGGAGGTGTCTAAATTGTTATCTGAGGTGTAAGAAAGCGCTTTATTGATGGTCTTGAACGGTCTTGCGCTCGTGCCATCTCCGGTGAAATCGTCCCCGTTCAATCCATCCACGCACAGCACCACATCCTGCAATACCCGGAGAAGCAACTGTTGGTAATCGGTCATCCCATTGACATCGGTCACACGCACGCAGAGGTCATAGCCGGTGGTGTTGGCGATAATGGGCGTCCCAGAAATCGTTCCATCGGTGTTCAGCGTGAGTTCCGGTGGCAGGGAGCCGCTCGCAAGGCAGGCGCCGCCCGACAATGCCGCATCCACCAGTTCCCACACATACGGTCCGATTCCGCCTGATACGGAAAGCGTGGTGAGATAGGGAATATTCACATAAGCATCGGGCAGGAGAGTGGTGGTGATGTCCGGCAGAGGAACTACAAGAAGGGTATAATCCACAAAGAAGTTTCTATCCTGCCCGTTGACTTCGCAGGGAGCTCCGTCGCCATCCCCATCATCGCGGAATTCTATGCGGAAATTCCATGTGCCCACATCCACGGCGGCAAGAGGAAACCCGCCCGAGGTGAGCACAAAGGTGGTGCCCGCTTGAGGAACGCCGAAGACGGTATTTGCCGCAATGGTGGGTGGCAAAGAGCCGGAATCCAAGAACCAGCAGTAGGAAGGGGTGCCGCCTAAAATGTCTACATTCGTAGCGTATGCCACGCCTTGCTCACCATTGGGCACCGACATCGTCACCGCCCCAAAGGTCTCTACCACCAGAATGGGGTCTTGAGTTGCTTCTTGAGGTGGATTCGCGGAGTCTGCGACCCGGATATTCAGTTTGTATGTTCCCGGCGCTAAGGGAGCTCCCGACCCCGAGAGTAATCCTGACGGGCTCAGCGAAAGCCCCGGGGGAAGAATCCCGGAAAGCGGACTCCAGGTGAGCGGAGGCGTCCCCCCGGATGCAGTGAACTGGAAGAAGTAGGGAACGCCGGTGGTGGCAGAAGGAAGGGTCAGCGGGCTGGTGATGCTCAGAGGCTCCGCAATCAAAATGCTCAGGTTCTTCGTGGTGGATTCCCCGTCGCAGTCTTCTACGCCCACGAGGAAATCATAGGTTTTGGGCGGTCCGAGGGGAATACCGATTATCGTTCCGTCCGGGTTTAATATCAATCCCGGCGGGAAAAATCCGCTGACGAAGGAAAACATATAGCCAGAAGGGGTGTTGCAGATGGGATTTCCACCCTTCGCCTGCAACTGGAAGAAGGGAAGGGAAGGGGGTGGAGGATAGGATAGCCCCATCACCCCATCCGGAAGGGTATCGGTGGTAATCTGAATCGGGTCAATGCAGGTCAGGGTGTAACTGGCTGTGGCGATATTCGGAGGAGCGTTGGAATCGGAAACGGTGATGGAGAAGGAAAAGGTGCCCGTGATCTGCGGTATTCCGGTGATATGCCCGGTGGAGGTGTCAAAGGAAAGCCCGGGTGCCAGTTGACCATCTAAACTCCAGGAATATGGCGGTACACCACCGGTAACCTGAATCTCTGCCGAATAAAACACATCTTTCTTGCACTCGGGTAATGAGGTGGTGGTGATGGTCAGCGGTCCGACGATGGTAATTCTCACATTGGCAGTGGTGGTCTCTGTCGGGTCATCGCAGTCAATCACCCGGACGAGGAAATCAAAGGAGCCGGATTCGGTGGGCGACCCCGTCACCGTACCATCCGGGTTCAGGGTTAACCCCGGCGGGAAATACCCGCTCTCAAACGCCCAGAGATACGGAGGCCCTACAACGCAGGGCACTCCTCCCTTCGCCAGCAACTGGAAGGGTCCATAAGTCTCATTCACCTTCCCCACTGGCATCTCCTCGGTCAATATCTGAATCGGGTCTATCACATTGAGCGTGTAGGTAGCGGAAACGGAATTGGGAGGAACTTGAGAGTCAAATACGAAAATGGTGAAGGTAAAAGAGCCGGTTTGAGTGGGAGTTCCTTCTAAGGTGCAGGTTTGGGTATTCAGGGTGATGCCGGGAGGGAGCATACCGGTGACGGAGCAGGTATAAGGGAATAATCCGCCACTGATATGAATTTCGTGGGAATAGGGTATGCCCTTTTTTGCCCGTGCGGGGGGAGGTGTGGTGATGATGAGCGGACCGGGGGCGCCGTTGACCACGATGGTATAGTTGCGCGATTCCTGCCGCTGGGGGTAATTGGAGTCGCGGACGACCATAGTGAAAGCATAAGAGCCCGGAGTGGTGGGGATGCCAAAAATCCGCCCGTTTTCCGGTTCAAACTGCAAGCCCGGTGGCATATTGCCTATCAGGTTCCAGAAGAAGGGTGGTTTGACCGTATTCAGTGTCCAGCGGAAAGAAAGGTTATACGGCACGCCCACAGTAGCCGCAGGAGCCGTTGGTGGCTCAATATTGGGAGATAAGCCTGGCTCTGGAATCGGTGGTAGCGGGTTTCCACCACCGCAGGAAGTCAGAATCCCCGTCAGAACGAGAATTCCGAATAAAATTGCTCGCTCAATAAAGTATTTCATCAGAACATCCCTCCTTGACCATCAGTATCTATTTTATGGGAAAATTTATTTCCTGTCAAGTGGTATGTCTTTAGACTGGGTGAAAAAATGTGGATTGCCCCTTGCCCACAGCCAAAACTATTTCCTCCGGTTTTCATCTATCTCCAATCGTCCTTTTTTACTATAAGAGATTCCGAGAGATTCTCCGGGCACACTTTATGTTAATATAAAGCGTGGTGAAGAAGGTTGCAGGAGTGGAAGATGAAGCCTGTGGGGTATGTGAGAAGCCCGTTTTCGGATACTGCACAGATACCGAAAGGGCTGGGCGCAGAACATACGGCGGAAGGCATTCTGGAAATTCTGCCGGATTTTGAGGAGGGCTTGAGGGATATTGAGGGATTTTCGCATCTGTATGTGCTCTGGGTATTCCACCGCTCGGAAGGATATGATTTGATTGCTTGCCCACCTTCAGATAACCTGCCACACGGAGTTTTCGCCACGCGTTCGCCCTGCAGACCTAATCCCATTGGCCTTACGGTGGTGGAATTTCTCCGGAGAGAGCGGAATCTCCTTTATGTCCGTGGTATGGATATGCTGGATGGCACGCCGATTCTGGATATTAAGCCTTATCTTTCCAGCATTCCCACTGAACAACTCCGGCGGGGATGGCTTGCCGAAGCAGAAAGAAGACAGAAACCGGCGCAAGAGGAAAGCAAACAATGAACATCCCTCACTGGAATTGCCTTCCCGCCAATTCATTGGGGGATTATTGGCGGTGATTTTAATCCCCGCCGCTGAAAGCGGGGATAAATTGGCGCAGTCCACACGGATTTCTGGTAGAATGAGACAGGGAAGGGAGAAAGGCAATGAAGTGGGCAATGTATGCGCGATTGGCTGTTCGGATGGTCTGGGGGCATAAATTGCGGAGTTTTCTCACCCTGCTGGGCATTATAATGGGGGTATTTTCTGTGGTGGTGATGTATGGGATAGGCAGCGGGTTGAAAAATTATGTGGAGAAACAATTCGTGGAAATGGGAAGCAATGTGCTGTTCGTATGGGCAGAAATACTGGAAACCGGGAAATTAGTGGAGCGCAGGCGTGTGTTCCAGCCGATAAAGAAGGAGGATGTGGATGCATTGAGGCGCGGGGCGACCCGTATCCGCCGCGTCGCCCCTGTGGTAGAAATGGAGCAGGCGGTAGTCCGATACGGAACCCGCGGGATGAAATCCAGAATCAGCGGAATTACGCCGGAATTTGAGTTTGCCAGAAATTTTCAGCATGAAGAAGGAAGATTCATCAGCCCGGAGGATGTAGCGCTGGCGCGAAGAGTGGTCGTTGTGGGCAAGGATGTGGTCAAAAAGGTCTTCTTGAATCGGAATCCCATCGGGCGAGATGTCAAGGTCAACGGTGTGGAGTTTCAGGTGGTGGGCATTTTGCGGGAAAAAGGAACGGCGAGGGGCGGCGGAGGGTTCGGAAGTGAAGATAATATCCTTCTCATACCCATCAGCGTTGCACAGCAGAAGTTTTTGGGAACGGATGATTATCATTACCTTGTGATTGAAGCAGGGTCGCTGGAAGAAATCCTGCCGGCGGAAGAGGAGGTGCGCGCCATATTGAGAAGACAACGAAACATATCTGCGGGTGAGCCGGATGATTTCACGATATTCAACATGGGCGAACTGATTGAGCGGGTATATACCATCATCAACAGTTTTAATCTGGTGTTTGGCACGCTTGCGTTCGTTGCCCTTCTCACCGGCGGCGTGGGCATTATGAATATTATGCTGGTCACCGTCACGGAAAGAACAAATGAAATTGGCTTGAGGATGGCAGTTGGGGCGCGTAGAAGGGATATTCTCTTGCAGTTTCTGATGGAAGCCTGCGTGCTGACACTGCTGGGCGGTGCTATCGGGGCACTTTTTGGCTGGGCGGCCATCTTCGGCATCGGCAAGATAGAGCCGTTTGTGCGTGCAATGGGCAAGCCGGTCTTTACTATGGGCGCTCTGCTTCTTGCCGCTACCGTTTCCATTTCAGTCGGCTTGCTGTTCGGCTTTCTCCCTGCTTTCCGCGCTTCCCGCCTGGACCCTATCACCGCTTTGCGAAGCGAATAAATCCTATCCCTGCTCCCTCAAATGTGGAGGAAGGGGTTGAAGAGTTTTTCATCTTTTACTGTGGTTTCTTCGCCGTGACCGGGAAAGATGCGTATGTGGTCGGATAGGATGAAAATCCTGGTGCGGATGGAGGAAATCAGGGCGTTCCAGTCGCCGCCGGGCAGGTCCACTCTGCCCACAGAACCAGCAAAAATCGTATCACCGGAAAAAAACACATCGTCAAAGAGGAAGCACACACTTCCCTGCGAGTGCCCGGGCGTATGCAGAACTTTGCATTTCATCTCCGCCAGCACCAGTTCTTCATCATCCTGAAAAAAGCGGTCAATTTTCGGCGGTCGGACGCGTTTATATCCCATCATCCCGCCGATAATCGTAGCATTTTCCACAAACAATCGGTCGCCTTCGTGCATCAACATCGGAATCCGATAAAAATCCTGAAGTTCTGCCGCCGCACCGAAATGGTCAATATGCCCGTGCGTCAAAAGGATTCTCCCGGGCTGAATCTGCTCCCGCTCCAACAATGCCTGAATTTGCTCTGCTTCATCCCCGGGGTCTATGATGAACGCTTCATTTGTCTGCTCCGATTGGACAATGTAGCAATTCGCTTGATATATTCCCAGGGTCAACCGATGGATTTTCACCGCTTCAGAGTTTTGACAAAATCCCACACGGCGGAATAATCCTTCTGCCCCAGCCCCATCTGCTCTGCGGAGGAGAAGTGTTGAAAAGCCTGTTGCGTGAGCGGTAGTTGGATCCCTGTGTTTTCTGCTGTTTTCAGGATGAGTTTCAGGTCCTTTACCATATGCTGGAGAAGAAAAGTTGATGTGATGGTTCCGGAGAGCATTCGGGGAATTTTTTGCTGAAGGGAAGGAGAAAGAATGGGGGCGACCTGACAGACTTCACTCAGAATTTCCTCCGGCATGCCCAGCGATTCCGCTAAATGTAACGCTTCTGATGCTCCAGCGAGAAACACCCCCAGCATCAGGTTCATCGTCAATTTCATTGCACTGCCCATACCATTTTCACCCAGATAGAAGATGTGTTTTCCCAAGCAGGAGAATAAGGGGCAAAGGGATTCCACCGTCTCCTGCCTTCCTGCGGCAAAGATGATGAGCGCTCCTTCTTCTGCTGGTTTGATACTTCCCAGCACGGGGGCATCCACGAACTCTAATCCTTTTTCTCGGGATTTTTTCGCCATTTCTCTGGAAAATTCTGGTGATACGGTGCTCATATCTACCCAGACTATGCTGGGCGTAGGAAAAGAGAGAATGCCATCATTTCCTTCCGCAACGGCGCGGACTGCGTCCGGATTGGAAAGCATGGTGAAGACCACATTCACGGACGAAGCCAGTTTATGGGGAGAAGAAGCCACGGTGACGCCCATACGACGGAATTCCTCCGCTTTTGCCTCTGTGCGATTCCAAACACAAGAAAGATATCCGGCATTCCACAAATTCTTCGCCATCGGAGTTCCCATCATTCCCAAGCCAATGAAACCCACCTTCAATTTCCATTCACCTTCCTTTTTCTGCTCACCGGGATAGGCGGCACATTCCAGAAATGCTGAAGCGAGCCGATACCTTTTCCTGTCGGGAAGGATCCTTTGAGCGCCTCGGTGATGTAGTCCCTTGCTACCTCAACAGCGCGAAAGATGGAGTTGCCCTTTGCCAGTTCGGCGGCGATGGCAGAAGAATAAGTGCATCCTGTTCCGTGGGTGTGCGGAGTCCGAATTCGCACTGCGGGAAATTCAAAAAAATTCACTCCGTCGTAGAGCAAATCCACCACGGTTTTTTCGGGTTCGGGCAGATGCCCGCCTTTGAACAGTACATAGCGCGGTCCCAGGTCAGCGATTCTTCGGCAGGCTTCTCGGGCATCCTTGATGTTCTGAACAGGGATGCCGGAGAGTGCTACCGCCTCAAAAAGATTGGGTGTAATCACATAAGCCAAGGGGACCAGAATCCGCACAAGAAATTTCTGCGCCTTTGGTTGCAGTAAAGAACTCCCACTTTTGGAGCGCATCACCGGGTCCTGCACATAGAGTGAGATTTTATGAGTGCTCATCCTGTCTGCCACTGCTTCAATAATATCCGCATTGGAAAGCATCCCCGTTTTCATCGCGTCCACAACCACATCGGAAACGACCGCATCAAATTGCTGAGCCACAAAATCTGCGGGAAGGTCATATACGCCGAACACGCCTTGAGAATTCTGCACGGTGAGGCTGGTGATGACTGCCATCCCGTAGACGCGGAGCGCAGTAAAAGTTTTCAAATCCGCCTGGATTCCGGCACCACCGGAAGGGTCGGAACCAGCCACGGTTAAAACGCGGGGAATATTGCTGATTTTCTGCATATGCGTTCAGCCGGAAAATAGCGCAGAGGTAGAAGGAGTGGAAACTGTTTCCTTCACAAGGCAATTCCAGATTTCCTGATGGGTGGGGCAAAGGGCCTCATTGCCCTGAGCGGTGAGCATTTCGCTCTGCCAGTGGGAATTGAACAATGCACAGCGGGAAGAAGTGCAAAAGGAAAATGCAAGCGGTCTGATGCCAAACAACATCGCTTGATACAGGTAGCCGATTGCCACAGAGGTGAAGCGTTCATCGTCTTCGCGGAGCCAGTCGGAACGGGAGGAGAGGAATTGTTCCGCAAGGACAGCGTCCTGATGTTTCAGCAAGTAATATTCCCTCGGGCGAGCGGGTGCCTCACGAAATCCTGTGGTAGAAAGAAGAATAGGAAAAGAAAATATGATGGCGCGCAAATGCCACCGCTGGCTTTCAAAAGTCGCTAATCGCTGATTGGTGAAAATGATGGGTATATCCGTAGTTGTTTGAGCGAAAGCAGAACTTTCTGAAAGAGCATAAGCAAAGTGGTAGCCGCTGTAGACCGGACCGAATTTCATCTGCTCCCGCTCAAGATTCCTCTTTTCATAATCCCGCTCCACCGGGAATACATTGGGATTTAATTCTTCCCGGTCGGCGGAAAGAATGCGGATTTTTGCCAGTTTTATAGAAAGGACTTCTTTTTCCTTCTCGTTGAGCACCATTTGAAAGGGGCGCACTATTTCCACCCATTTGTCGGGAAAATGCCGAACAATTGCAGTGTAATCAATGGGTGCAGAGAAATCCGGGAAAATCAGGAACTTCAACTATGCTCGGACAGTGAATTGTTGAAGGACCACTTCAGCGGCGCGTTTCCCGGACAAAAGCATCGCCCCAAAAGTCGGACCCATCCGGGGCAATCCGAAGGTTTCCGCCACCGACATCCCTGCCACAACCAAACCGGGAAAGACGAATCCTGTATGCTCCACCACCGCATCTTCGGATGCTTCCACCCACATCGCACCCAGCCCTTTTACTTCAAGCAGTTTATGCTCTTCCGCTTTCCGGATGACGCTGGCTTCGTGCCCAGTTGCATCTACCACTACCTGACATTCCAGCGCTACCGGGTCAACGCAGGTAATTTCTCTGGGCAATCCCTTTACCGGCGTCCAGTTCACCACGACTCCAGCGATTTTTCCATTTCGGATGACGATATCTTCCGCCATAGTGAGTTGGAGGAACTTCACGCCCGCATCGCAAGCGGCAGAAATCAGCCGGGAGCAGGCGTGTGGACCGTCGGCCACATACAACCCTTTCCGGTACTCTTCCAGTGGCACGCCCATTTGTTTCATTATTTCCTCTGCCGGATGGCGAAAAGTAACTTTATTCATAAAATACCCGCCAATCCAGAACCCCCCGCCCAGATAATTGTTGCGCTCCAGTATCAGGGTTTTTAACCCCTCCTTTGCCAGAACTGCTCCTGCCATCAAACCCGCAGGTCCTGCTCCCACCACAATCACATCCGATGAAATGTGGTCCAGCAACATCCGAGAAAATCCCTCTACGATTGCCCTTGTGACTTCTTTTTCTCCGACAGAATAAAATTCCATTTTCTCCTTCCCCCCTCCCATTGCTCTATTATATCATTTCGCCTTGAGGAAATTTTCCCTTCTCTCTTCGCTTTTGCCCTTTTTTTCGGGGTTCTTGCTACGAACTACCGGAATTAGTGCTTGTGTTCCGAAGGTGCAGGCGGTGGAGGAGGCGTTGGGATAGAAGTAGACTTTTTCACTTCCAGCGTTTCTGCATCCAACTGATACAGCGTATTGCCCACCACGAGAAACACATATTTCCCGCTTGCCGTAATAAAAGTCATTGGTGGAGGGCCTCCCATCATCATTGGCCTTTCCATAATGCGGGGAGGTCCTGCAGGCGGCTGAGCCTGCACCCGGCTATTGGAAATATACCCCAGCAGAAACAGCACTCCGCCAAAAACTGCAAACATTACGCCTTTGACCAGACCCTTCATGTTTCCCACCTCCATTTATAAAAAATATCATTTCGCCAAAAAGTTGCTTATCCCTTTCATTTTTTTTCTGATTTCGTGTATTATTTATATTAGACAGAGGAAAGTTGGCGGTTGAGCAGGAATGAAGAAGAGAGAACGGGGGGAAACGGATGAGAATGCTTCTGCTGTTCCTATCATTATTTCAATGGGGAACGGTGCCTAAAGAAGACCGGAATCTGGGAATTTTCTTCCGGCATCCCCCTGAGTGGAAAATCGTGGAAAAAGAAGGGGGGTTGCGGGTAGAAATTCCCGGGGGCGCATATATTGAACTGACCACCGAATCAGAAATCCGGTCTTTGCAGGTGGAAGTAACGGATAGCACGGTGGAAAAAGACCGACAGTTGTGGGAGGGGAAAGGATATGAAGTGGCAAGCGCGAAAACACTGAGAATTGATGGGCAATATGTGAAAACTTTTACGGTGGAAAAAGAGCAAGAATTTATCCGATTCTGGGTAACTTTATTGCCTGAAACCCTGCGGATATACCGCATCGCCTATTATTCCGCTCCGGGAGCAGGGCGAAAAAATTCTGAGTACATCCAGCAATGGCTCCAGACCTGGAGATTCTTGGGCACGAGAAAAGTATTCTGGACTACCCCATTTTTCACCATAACAGGCAGAAATTATGATGTCTTCTTTTTGGTGCTCCTTTCCCTGTTCTGCCTGATATTTTTGGGAAAGGGATTCTGGATAGATGTGTATCGGCTCGTGCGGATGCCAGGCGATGTATTTCGCGATTTGAGTTTATCGGAAAGTTTCATCTATCCGATTTTTCTGGTATTGTTCAGCACCTTCCTTTATACAGCGGCTGTGTCACAGCAGAAAGATTATTTTCTGGCGCAGTGGGATGAAACGGTTCGTGAAAAGTCCAGATTGCTTACCACGACAAAAGTGGAGGCATTGACCACCGACCCTACGATGCGAGGCGTTCTGATGTCTGATGTGCATCATCGGGCGATGCTTATCCCCGAGCAGATTATCACCAGTCTGCCTTATCTGCTCCCGCTCATTTCTCTCTTCCTCTGGGTGGTATGGGGATTGGCAGGCTTCTTGGCGATGAAAGTGTTCCGCGGTCTGACCACTTTTCCCCAAGTGTGGAAAAGCATTGCGGGGCTATATTTCCCGCTGGCGCTCAGCCAGATTATCTTTTTATGGTATATAACTAAAGGGGGCTGGTGGTTATTGCTGTTATCGTTGCTCATAGGAGCAGGGTTGCTTTATGTGATGTGGTTGTGTTTTGCCGAAGTGGGGCGGTTTCGGCTGGCGGAAGGAGTATTCAGTTGGATGGTGTCTATGATTATCGTGGGGGTGGTCTTTGGCGGGATGTTGTATTATAGTGTTCAGCAGATTTCTCCCCGGTTCAGGGCAGCATTCAATCCTCGGGCGGAAATTGTGGAAACTTTTGCGCCGCCTTTTGGGGGGTGAGGGCTATAAATAATCGCAAGCAGATGATGAGCGTAGCCGTAGTGCTTTTTCCACTATTGCTGTTGCTTGGGTTTGTGCCGGTATGTGAGCTGACCGGGCGAACAATACAGGAGCGCACCCGGCTGGCCCCCCAGCATATGGCGGTGGAATCCATTGATATGGCAATCCAGACCACGGTGCGAGCCAGCCTGGCTTCTGACCCTTATCTGGCGCTTCAACTGCATAAGATTAAGGTGAAGGTGCATAACCGGGTGGTTTATCTGGATGGGGAAGTGGAAAAGGAGGAACAAAAGCAGAAAGCGGAGCAACTCGCCCGAGGAGTGGAAAAAGTCCGGGATGTGGTAAATCGCTTGAAGGTGACGGGTATAGAAGAGGTGAGCGGATTATTTGATTAGGGAGGTGCGTATTGTGGGCAAACGATGGGCAGGGATTTTTGTGCTGATATTCTTTTGCAGTGGAGCATACGAAGCACCCAAAAAGGAAGTGCCGCCTCGGACTCTTACAGCAGAACTGGAAGCATTTCAACAGCGACTGGAACAAATTGCGCAGGAGGCTCGCAGCTCCGTGGTGCAAATTCGGGCGAGGTTGAAGCCGAACACCGTCGGAATTACCGGCGAAGTAACCTCCTTGGAACTGGGCACGGGGTTTGTGGTGGATGCGCAGAAAGGTTTTATCTATACTTCCGCTTCTACGGTAAAGAACGCTACCGCCCTTCAGGTGATTTTTCAGGATGGAACGAAGGTGGAAGGGAAATTGCTGGGTCTGGATGAGCCGACAGATGTAGCGGTTCTGCGAACTATTCGCCAGGACTTGAAAGCCCTATCATTGGGGAATTCTGACCAGGTATATATCGGGGAGCCGATTGTGGCGATTGCCGTCGGAACGCCGGACCTTCCGGGATATGGATTCTGGTTTTCCTGGGGGGTACTTGCCGCAAAACCTCCAGCCGGTCCCTGGGCAGAAGGCGGTCTTTCTTCCTTCTTCCAGATCAATGGTCCGGCTCAATACGGTCTTCAGGGCGGTCCCATTCTGAACCTCAATGGGCAAGTCATCGCAATGGGCACCCTCATTCGGAAAGAATTTCGCGGTCTGTATCTGCACTTCGCCATCCCCATCAACTGGGTTCAGCGAATTGCAAAAGAACTCATAGAAAAAGGCAAATTTGATACTCCCTGGGTGGGTATGGAATTGAGTTTTCTGGATTGGCTTCTGGTCCAAAACGCTCAGTATCCCCACAATTACGGAATATTTGTAGCACAGGTGCTCAGTGGAAGCCCTGCTGAAAAAGCCGGAATTCGCGAAGGGGACTTTCTGCTTGAGGTGGAAGGCAGGCGTGTCATCACCCCCCACGAATTCTGGGCTCTGGTCAATTCGCTGAATATTGGAGACAAAATCCGCCTTTTGTTATGGAGAGAAGGTGTGACTTTTGAAAAAGTTTTGCAAATTGGGAAAAAGGAGGAAAAGAAATGAGAACGGTCATTGCCTTATTGTTATTGACAATCAGCGCTGCCCTGGGTTTGACAGTGCAGATTCCGCCGGAACTGTATCCGGTGGTGGAAGCCTCCAAAGCCGCCACGGTTAGACTTATCACTCCAAGGGGTGAATTCGGGGCAAGTGGGGGAAGCGGAAGCATTGTTTCGCCTGATGGTTATGTATTTACCAATTTCCATGTGGTAGTAGGAATACGAGATGTTCGCGTTCAGTTGGATACAGGAGAAACCCTTCCTGGAAGGGTGGTGGGCGTGAATGACAAGATAGATTTTGCCCTGGTGAAAATTATGCCCAAAGAGCCGAGAGTTTTTCCGTATGTGAAACTGGGCAATTCTGACCTGGTGAAGAAACTGGACCGGGTATATGCCATTGGTGCGCCTGGAGACCAATCCGCCATCGCCTTTATCGTTTCTCCCGGTAGGGAATATCGGGAATGGCAATTGGTCAACACCGTGACCGCCGGCTCAGTAGTAGACCTGATAATTCCCTTTCCCATTTCATACCCTCTATACGGCTTGTCCATAGATTATGGGAAGGAATTGTCCGCCATCATCGCTACTTCTGCCACGATAAATTCAGGCAATAGTGGTGGCCCCCTGTTCAATTTCCTCGGAGAGCAAATCGGGGTGAATTCCTGGGGCGCTACCATTTTAGAAGCCTCTCACCTTGCAATGCCCATCAATGATGCAAAGAAGAGTTATGAAGACATTTTGACCTACGGCCACCTGGTGTATCCCTGGGCAGGAATTTATGTCTTCTGGGACAAGAATCAACGCAAAGGCGCCACCAACCTGGCGACCGGGGGATGGGGAGGTTCCCTCGGTTTACCCACACAGGAAGAGGTAGCCCAGTGGCTTGCTAATTCTATCAAGGTGGGATTGAGAGAATATGAAAAAAAGTATAAATACCCGGTAAAAGTCAAAGACCTCTGGCCAGAAAGCCCGGCAGAGAAAATTGGGCTGGCTCGTGGAGATGTCATTCTTGCGGTCAATGGAGAAAAATACCTTGATGCCTTTGAATTGGTGAGAAAAGTTCGGACAAAAAAGGTGGGGGAAACGGTAGAGTTTCTCATTGAGCGCCAGGGCGTTCAGGCTCTGGTATCGGTCACCCTGGAAGCACAGCCGCTCTCGCCTTTCGGCGCAGGAGGAACTTTATGAAGCTGAAAAGGAGGGGAAATCAATGAAACGGATGATGTGTCGCCTGCTGTTTGCTCTTTTGTTCACCGCTGCGCAGGATTCTGTCAAACTGCCCGAATGGGAGGCCAAAAATTTTGCCTATGTTCAGGCGATTCAAAAGGTTGCTCCTTCCGTGGTTTCCATAGAAGGATTGACTACGCCGGGAGTGCCGATTTTTCGAGGCTTTGTTCAGCGATTGCAACTGCAAACAGGTGCTACCGGCTTTCTGGTCTCAAAACAAGGGCATATCGTGACTACCTATGATATCACGAAAAATTTGAAAGATATTCAGGTCACGCTTACCGATGGCAGAAGATTTCCGGCAAAAAAGTTCTATGAGGACCGATGGCTGAACTTTTCTGTTCTGCAAATAGAGGGCACAGGACCTTTCACTCCGGCAACTTTTGGGGATTCTTCCGCCCTGCGTCCCGGCGAATCTGTTCTTGCAGTGGGATTTCCGCTGGCGGAAGGGCTCACCGCTACCGTCGGCGTGCTCAGTTCCTTCCGAGATTTTTATCTGCTCACCGACTATATGGTTCCCTATGCCATACAGACCGATGCCACATACTACCCGTTCAATATTGGCGGACCTCTGGTCAATATGAAAGGGGAAGTCGTGGGAATGAACATCTTCTCCGCAGAATCCATTGTGTTCATCGGTTTTGGATTTATCCCTCCCGATGTGCTTCGGAATGTGCAGAATATCAATTTCGCTTTCCCATCAAATCTGCTCAAAGAGTACCTACCGATTGCACTGGCAGGGGAATCCATTTTTCATCCCTGGATCGGGCTTCATGTGACCGATGTGTCTGAATTTATGCGCTATTATGTCGGGTTTCCTCCCGACTGGATTGATCGCGAGGTCGGGGTCGTCGTGGATTGGTATGATTACAAAGGTCCTGCCCCCAAAAAGGGTGTGCGCCACGGAGATATTATCCTGGGCGCTAAAATTTACTATCCTGAAACCGAAACGAAAGAGAAAACTGTCAAAGAAGAAATTGTGTTCAAAAGTCCCACGGAATTTGCTGCCACCATTGCCAAAATGAAAAAGGGTGAGCAGATTCGCCTCTCCATTATCCGTGAGGGCAAAATTATTGATGTGGGCTTCTACCCGTTTGATAAACCAGACGACGCTTTTCCCGGCACCGTTTGAGCCCCGCTTCTCCCCTTTTTCTCTTGTCCCTTATCTTCCGCCTCCTGCCCGCTCAAGAATTTTCTGAACCTTTCCCCTGCAAAGACAGCAAAATTTCCCTCCATCAATTCCAGGGCGACTTCCTGCAAGGGGTAGAAATCTGGAAAACAATCAAGCAGGATGACCAGCAGAATATCCGGAAATTTGTCGCATCTCTGCATCCCGGAAGATATCGCATAGATTCTTCCAACTGCGACCCCATAGAACTATTGGTCACTCGCCTGGGCATTTTGCTTCACTCTCGCTCAACTGCCTGGAATGAGGTATTTCTTCAGGTGGTCCAACGGGATACCCTGGCGCCTGCTCCCGCCACCCAATTTTCCGTTTTTGCTCAAGGGCAGAAAATCCTTTGGGGACTCACCGGGCCTTCCGGCTTGCTTCCGCTGGATAATATCGCCCAATTCCTGCCCGTGGAAATTCGCGTTCAAAACGGCAATGACCTGGATATTATTGTCCTGCAAAAAAAAGAAGCACCTGATAAAATCGTTCCAACCCTGACCAATGTCTTCTATGCTTATTCCGAGAGTGGCTTGCAGGTTCTGTTCCTCAGCGCAAAACCTTCCCCATCTCTTTCACCCGCTATCTGGCGAATTCTGGACAAAAAGAGAAGGCAGGTGATGGTGGGAGATTTTCATTCTCCTGTCCTGCTTTCCCTGCCCGAAACCGACATTGTTGCAGAAGTTTCCACAGGCGAATTTCACTGGCAATGTGAACTGCTTCGCCCCCGGCTGATGTTCTCCCTGCCTCCTCGCTCTGCTGGTTTGCGGGAAATATATGTCAGAAAACTAAATTCCGGTTCGGGCGGTATAACTTTGAGCTGGAAAGCGCAAGAGCGTAAAGGAAGAGAATGGTTGGCTCTGCCCGAGTATGGAAAAAATTGGCTTTCTGTTCCTGTATCCGATGAAATGAGAGATTCTTTTGCTCATCCCACCTCTTCCAGTTGGCTGGAAGTGGAGAAGGTCAGGAAATATGTTCAGTGGATGTGGAAAGAGGAGGTTCGGTTTTTTACCGGAGATATCATGGAGATTCCCCTTCAGAATTTTTATCAGTTCCTTTTCCTGCCTTCAGAAATGATTCCGATTTTTCCCGGTTCTGCCACCACTCTGACCGTTTCACCTTCCCTGTTTCCGGGTTTCTGGAAAGAGAATCTGCTCCTTGATGGTGCACAATTAGTTCAAAAACTGCAGTTTATCCGTGTGGAAGAAAAGCCTTTTGCAGAATTAGAAGAGGTTCCTGAGGATGCGCTGGGAGGTCAATGGCTTTCCCTGCCAGCATTTTCCGATGATATGGTTTTACTGTTCACGCCTCCTGATCTGGACCCCGCCGCCCTGCTTATTCCCGAACAGCCTGCGCTGGCATCCACATTTCCCACCCGGACAGAAGTTACAGGAATAGGGGAAGGGAAAGGGAATCCCTTTTGCTTTAGAGTGGAATGGATACAGCGAATCCCGGCAGGCGAATCTGCGAAGGCTCCACTCCCCGCTTCTCCGGGAATATATCAGTTACTTCTTTTTCCCATCTCCGCTCCAGGAAAACTCACCCGCAAAATCTTTCAGATTTCCGAAGGCATCTTTCTGGAAGGCAATTATGAGCAAGGAGAAATGAATCGCTTGGAAGTAAAGGTATTTCCCGTTACCACCCGGAATCAATCTTTGCTGGTCAATGCGGATATTCCTATAAGGCTGGAAGCCAAGCCAGGGAAGGAACAGAAACTTCTTCGGGAGTGGTTGCGAGAGCTGGCGGAAGTGGAGCAAGTAGAAATTCTGGCGCGACAGGGCGCTTCTCGTTTGCCTCTCGGCGTCTGGAAACCTACCCGAAAAAGCGCATCATTTCAACAGGAGGAATGGGGGAAAATTTTCCCGCCGGGACCATACCTTTTCTCCCTTCTGTCGCAGGTTGGGCAGATAAAATCTCAGAAAGAAGGTTGGTTCCTCCTAACCGAACTCATGGATTGGGTAGAAAAGAAAATGGGATGTATCGCTGAAATCCCACCTGATGTGATATGTGATGCTTTACTTCTGCGCGCATTGCGGGAGATGGCTTTCTGGGGATTTTCTCCTGATGAAGGGATTCAGGGAATGCTGAGGATGAGATGGTTTCGGACTCCGGAACAGCCCGTTCTGGATGAGATTCTTCGGGTAGGGCAAAATCATCCTTCGCTGTGTCCCATTTTTACTTCCTCCTGTTCACGGCTTTCTCCGGACCTGTTCATCAAAGCGAATATTTCCTCCGAACAGGCTGTAGTAGAATTTCCTCCCGGTCTGGACGGGGTGCAGGTGGAAATTTTTCTCCCTTTACCGGATAATATCCGTCTGATGCGAGCAGACGGTATGGGTGAGGAAACTGTAGTCCTGCTACCCGTTAGAGAACAGCCCAATTTTCACCTTTTTCATCTATCAATAGAAAAAGAGCAAAAGATACAATTTTGGTGGGAAAAGCAATGGAAAGAAGCAAAAATATTTCTCTGGATACCAGGGAAAGGAGGAGGGTGGCTCTATGCATAGAATAGGAGGAATCCTGATAGGAGTATTCCTGCTTTTTCTGAGCGGTTGTGCCCGAATGGAAAAGGTTGCTCCGGTGGTGCTCATTGGAGATACGCCGATTTTTTTTGCAGAGTTGCGTCGGGATGTGGAATTTCAATTTTTCCTGGAGAATTATGTGCACCGGGTGATACTGGAGCGAGCAGCCATTAGCGCTGAAATCAGCCAGCCGAATGCCGAAGTGGTGGAGAAAATGTTCCAGCAGAGCATTTCCCAGCAATTTGAATCTGAGGCAGAATTCCGCGATTGGCTTAAAGAACGCGGGTTAACCGAGGATGACTATCGCAAATGGCTTCGGTCTCAAGCGCTCACAGAAATGTTTCTGAGAAAGGATTTACAACCATCCGATGAAGAGGCGAAAACCGCATTTCAACAAAGCCCGGACTACTGGATAAGCCTGCTCAGCCAGCAGTTTCGCGTGCCCAAAGAGCAAATAACTGTGGATAACCCTGCGGTGGTGAAAGCCATTCAGGATTACCTGTATTTCAATAACCGCTCAAATCGCCAAAAAATTCAAGCGATTTACGAGCGGGAGAAGAAAAGATTCCCGGTGGACTGGAACCCGACCGATTAAGTGGCGCAGATTCATCGGATAGACGCTTTTCAAACGCTGGATTCTCGTGGCAATCCGACGATTACCTGCCGGGTGATTTTGAATGATGGCTTGGAGGGCTGGGCATCCGCACCTTCGGGCGCTTCACGCGGCGCAAGAGAAGCCCTGGAACTGCGCGATGAGCAAACCCCCTTCTTCGGGAAAAGCGTTCTCAAAGCCATTCATAACATTCAGAATGTCATTCAGCCCGAATTGCTCGGTAAAGAAATTTCCCGACAGGAAGAAATTGACCGGCTCTTATCGGAACTGGGCGGAGAACAGAAAAAAATGCTCGGAGGGAATGCCACTCTATCGGTCTCCATCGCTTGCTGTGCCGCAGCAGCCGCCTCGGAAAAACTTCCCCTTTTTCAGTATTTGCTACGCTTCTTCCCGGAATCTTCACCCGCCTTTCCCATCCCCATTTTTAATCTCATCAATGGCGGGGCACACGGCGCTGGCTCCCTGAATATCCAGGAGTTCTGGATGGTCCCCACAAGAGTCCGTGGTGTCTCCGAGCAAATTCGCGCGGGCGCTGAAATTTATCACGCCTTGAAATTCCTCATACACAGCAAAAATCTGTTCTGCGGTGTAGGGGATGAGGGAGGTTTCGTCCTTCCGTCCGGGCACTCCGAATTTGCCCTTCAGTTGATTACGGAATCCTGCGTCAATGCCGGATATGTTCCCAATCAATCCATCCACCTGGGGCTGGATGTCGCCGCTTCGCGCCTGTGGTATCCGGAAAGATATCAATTGGATGAGCGGATGCTTTCTTCCGATGAACTGATTCATTTATATACCCAATGGGCGGACAGGTTTGCACTTCGTTTTCTGGAGGATGGGATGGCGGAGCAGGATGAAGCAGGATGGAAATCTCTGACACGCGCTTTATCCGACCGAATGCTCCTGATCGGAGATGACCTGCTGGTCACTCAGGTTTCTCTTTTACAATGGGCAAAACAGCAGGAAATTGCCAATGCGATGGTTATTAAGCCGAATCAGGTGGGTACCGTAATGGAAACGATTGCCTGCATTCGGGAAGCAAAACACCTGGGTTATCCCATCATTGTTTCTCACCGGTCCGGAGAAACTGAGGATACTTTTATCGTGGACCTTGCCGTCGCTTCGGGGGCAGAATATCTCAAATGCGGTGCGCCCGCAAGAACAGATAGAACAGCAAAATATAACCGCTTGCTCTGCTTATACCACTTGTATCCCGATATTCCTGCTCAATGCGATTAACGAAAACTAAGATTGTCTGTACTCTGGGACCTTCCACTTCTTCGGTGCAAATCCTTTCTGAGATGCTGAAAGCGGGTATGACAGCGGCGCGGCTCAATTTTTCCTACCGCACCCATTCCCATCATGCCCATTTCCTCTCCTTTTTGCATCAGGCAATGAATCAAACGGGAAGGTTCTGTATCACCCTTGCGGACTTGCAGGGCAGAAAAATCCGCCTAGGAAAAATCCACAAGGGCGTCGTTTCGGTTCACCGCGATGAAATCGTGTCCCTGTATCCGGGTGAAGAAAGTGATGGTCCCCACCTGCCTGTCAACGCTAAAGAATTCCCCGATTGGGTGGAAAAAGATTGCGAACTGGTGCTTCGCGATGGGCAAATCCGCCTCAAAGTGTTGGAAAAATTGCCTGATGGAAAAGTGCAAGCGGTCGTTCTATGGGGCGGTGAGATTGTCTCGTATTCCGGCATAAAAATCTACGGCGGGAAAGTGCAACTGACCGCATTCACGGAAAAAGACAAAAGAGACCTGATTTTCGCCGCTCAGAACGGCGTGGATGTGGTGTTGCAGTCCTTTGTGAGCGAAGCGAACGATATTCTCCGCGTTCGCGAATTTCTGGAAGCGCAGAATTTGCCCTCGCTTCCCATTTTTGCCAAGATTGAAAAAAAGGAAGCGATAGAGCGGTTAGATGAAATCATCGCAGAAGCCGATGGGATGTTGATTGCTCGTGGCGACCTCGGATTGGAGTTGCCATTAGAACAATTGCCCCTTGTGCAGAAAACGATTATCAGAAAATGCCGGGAAAAAGGCAAGCCGGTCATCACCGCCACACAGATGCTGGAATCAATGATAATCAACCCTCAGCCCACGCGAGCAGAAGTATCCGATGTAGCGAATGCCATTTTAGATGGCTCGGATGCCCTGATGCTGTCTGCCGAAACTGCCGTGGGAAAGCATCCCGTCCAGGCGGTGCTGACCTTAGCCCGTATTGCGGAAGAAGTGGAACGAAATTTACCGGCAAAGCAGGCGCTCCCCGCAGTAGAAGAGACCGTCACCGAAGCCATTTCGCGGGCTGTGGTGGATTTGTCCGAGCAACTTTCCGCATCCCTGATTGTCGCGCCAACATCCTCCGGTTACACTGCTCGGATGATCTCGCGCTTCCGGCCGAAAGTGCCCATTGCCGCCTGCTGCCCTGATCCGGCAGTGAGAAAATTTCTTTGCCTGTGCTGGGGCGTTTTCCCTTTGCCCATCCCTGCCACGACAAGCACCGATGAAACCTTGCAGAATTCCCTTTCTGCGGTGATGAACGAAAAACTGGCGAAAGCAGGAAATGTTGTCATCCTCACCGCCGGCGTTCCCAGCGGAATTTCTGGAACAACCAACTTATTGAAAGTCCACATCATTGGGGAAATCCTCGCCAGAGGCTTCGGGATAGGCTCAGGCTTCTATACGGGCATTTTAGGAAACGACATCCTGTTGTTGCCCCACTTACCTGCTGAACAGAAAGCCGCCTGCTACCTGATTGAAACCGCCCGGATTCAGGAGAAAATCAGAGCAAAACAATCGGGCATCCGCGCCATTTTTGGCTTGAGACAAATCCAGATGATGAAGGAAGGCGAGCAGATCACGGTTGACTTCACTGCCGGCATCGTATACCGCGGCTGTCTCACCCCTCCATAGCACTCTGCCCATAACCTTTCGGTTCCCGTTTTACAACCTCCAATCTTCAACCGGTGGAAAGTGCAGATTGAACCGCTGGAGGAAGGAGGATTTCTGGCGACAAGCGAAGAACTGCAAGGGTTGATTGCCCATCGGCGTATCTATTGAACCTGCCCGTACTTGACCCGCCTTCCTTCTCTCACCTACCGCGAGGTCGTGAGCCTGTTGCGGGAGGCAGGATTTGTATTTGACCGCCAGGACAAAGGGAGTCACGAAATCTGGTTCAACCCAAAGACGGGGCGCGGACGACGGTTCCGAGGCATCCCGGTGCGATCCCTCGGGGCACCCTCCGCGCCATCATTCGCGAAGCCGGCTTGTCGGTAGAAGAATTCCAGCGCCCCGGCCGATAACCCGCCTCTTCATGGGCATCTTTCACGGGCTGGAAGCCCGTGCCACAGAGAGGTTGTAGGTACGAATTCATTCGTGCAAGGAGGGAAGCACAGTTAAAACCGCGCCTACAAAAATGCCCGTGTAGGGGACGACCTTGCGTCGTCCCGCCTGTCATTCAGTAGTTTTGGAGGGCGGGACTTCAGTCACGCTTGCTTTTAAGCCGATTCATCGGCGGTCTTTTTAGGCGGGGACTAAAATCCCCGGCCATCCAAAGCGGTGATAAATCACCGCACTCATGACGGGGAATTTTATATCCCCTTTCCTTCTGCTGTGGAAGTTCAAGCCGGTAGGGGACTTGAAAACTTCATTCAAGCGGTCTCGAATTGCAAGGTTTTTATCTGCTCCAGCGGGACACGCTGGCTCAAATTCAGTATCTCAATTCCAACCACATTATTCTTATCGTCGTAGTCAAGAATCACCCCGGGTTGAATCTCCTCAGACTCCACGATGGCCGTTTCATCTAACCGGAGATAGAGAGCGTCATTCTTGTAATCTACTTTTAGCCTCATGGCAACCTCCTTAATCTATGGTCAAAGAAAAGGGTTACAGTTCTTTGTGGTTTGACCTCTGGATTCACCACAATCCGTAAATATCGTCCTCCATGCCCCTCAATGGCTCTCAGGTAGTGAATCGTCCCGTCTTGCTTCATTTCTTTTTGCTCTGGTTCCTCTTTGGTCATTTTCACCCAACTCTCTTGAATGCCCCTTTCCCTGAGCATATCCCAGGCATGCTCAGAAAACTCATATTCAGTCAAAAAACTGCTTTTTCGCAACTCATCGCCTTCCTGCTACCCTTCGCATCGCCCTCAATTCCAGAAAGCAGGTTATCTCCTCCATCTTTTACCTGCATTATATCCCATTCTCCACTCGTAAACAAGTCATAGGCTTCCTCATTTTATTTCTCTCCGGAAGGGGAAAATTTCATTTTGTCAAGTGGTTATTATCCAAAGAAGGAAAAATGCTCTGGAGTGCGGGACTCCACAGCACTTTCTGGAGAGAAGGTCTTCAGTTCCACTTTACCTTTCCCGCCTTCATCATTATCAACTCTAAATGGATTTTCATGATTCTGGGCAGGAGATATTTGTCAGGGTTAGGGAATTTTCAGCAGAGGGTAGATGATGTGATAAATTGCCGCAGTGTGGAGGAAAAAGGGGTTAAATACTGGAATGGAGGCGGTTGCGCAGTTGAATCAGGTTGAAGTATTGTTCCCGGAGTTGCTGGAGCCGTTCCCTATTGCCTGAAATGTTTGCTTGCTCATATTCTTCTTTCATCTTTTGGATACGCCGATCCAGAGATTGTTTTTTAATCCATCGCGCTACCGCAAAAGTCTCCTGAGCAGAAAGAGGGAGCAGTTCCGGGTCGGTAGTGATTTGAGAAAGAATCTGGGATTCTTCTGGATGTTCGGAGAAAAAGTCGATTAAGCCCGGAATGGTTCGTTTGCCTGAGCAGAACGCCTGATAAATACTCTGCAGTGCAGGGTATGAGAAATCCTCTCCCTGCAGGGTTTTCTGAATTTCGCCAATCAGGTCGGGGTCTTCCAGCAGGGTGGTGAGCAGTTGTAATTCTTCCCGGTGTTTCATTCGGGATTCCAGGGCATTCGGAGGCAGGGAAGCATTGGGTGTTTTCTGAAATACTGCCCACGATGCCTGAATGGTTTTGATACTGATTTTCAGCGGGGAAGAGAGTTTATTCAGGTATTCATCCTGAAGAATGGGGTCAGTGGAAGCGTGCAGAAAAGGGAAAAATTCTTGCAAAAACTGCTTTTTCGCCTGGGCATTTTGAGGGGGATATTTCTGGAGCAGACGCTGAATAACAAAGTCCAGAAAAGGCAGAGACGAGTCCAGAGCAGATTGAAATGCAGACGCGCCTCGCTGGAGAACGAATTCATCCGGGTCTTTTCCTTCCGGCAGCTCCACAATGCGGGGATGCACTTGCTCGGCTAAAAAGAGTTGGATGGAGCGTAGAGCGGCATCCAAGCCGGAAACATCCGGGTCAAAAGCGATAAAAACATTTTCAGAATAATTCCGCAAAAGCCGCACCTGGCTACGAGTTAGAGAGGTGCCCATAGAAGCAACTGCTTGGTGAAAGTTGAATTTGTGCAAAATGAGTACATCGGGATAACCTTCTACAAGGATGGCAAAATTTTTCTGTGCAATAGAAGTTCGGGCGTGGGAAAGCCCGTAGAGGGTTTTCCCTTTATCAAAAATGGGCGTCTGTGGCGTGTTCAGATATTTGGGTTCATCTGTGGCGCGAATGGCTCTGCCTGCAAACCCTGTGGTTCTTCCCACAGCATCGCATATAGGGAAAAGTAGGCGGTAGCGGAATCGGTCAAACCATCTGCCCTCTTTTTCCTGAACCAGCCCTGCTTCCAGTAATTCTTCCTGGGTAAAACCCTTCTGCAGAGCCCATCGGTATAATCGGTCCGGTTCATCCGGAGCAAAGCCGAGGCGGAAAGTCTCGGTGAGGGAGGAATCAATCCCCCGGGGGATTAAGTATTCCTCCTGAAATCTCTGACCGCGCTCCGTGCTGACCAGAATTTTATGATAGAACTCAGCGGCAAGGTTATTGGCGGATAGCAGGCGAGTAGTTCGGGAGGCAGAGCCAGAAGGTTTCCATTCCATTCCTGCTTCTTTTGCCAGAATTGCCATCGCATCTGAGAAGGTCAGATGCTCCATTGCCATCACGAATTGAACCAGATTTCCCCCCTTGTTGCACCCGAAGCAAAACCACAGCCCGGTCTGAGGGTGAATATGAAATGAAGGTGCTTTATCGTTGTGAAAGGGGCAAAGGGCTTTGTAACTTTTCCCCGAAGGCTTCAGCCGCAGATACCTGCCAAAAATCTGAACGGGATGTAAACGGGAAAGGATTTCATTCAACATCGGTGAATTAATAAAGCGAAGCGGCTTGCCCTATTCCTTTGCGGAGTTCTTCAGAACGCAGGAATTCGCTGTTGGTTTTCGTGTGGCGCAATCCGGTCAACAGGACATCCAATCCTTCCATCGGGGAGAGATTGGCAAGAATTCGGCGAAGTTTCCAGACTCTTTCCATATCTTCCGGGTTGTAGAGCAGTTCCTCGTGGCGCGTGCCGGATTTCAAAATATCAATGGCAGGGAAAATTCGGCGATTTGCGAGGTTGCGGTCCAGATGGATTTCCATATTTCCCGTTCCTTTGAATTCCTCGTAGATAATTTCATCCAGCCTGCTTCCCGTATCTACCAGGCAGGTGGAAATGATGGTGAGACTTCCACCGCCTTCAATTTTTCTTGCGGCACCGAAGAATCGCTTGGGCTTGTATACCGCGGTGGGGTCTAACCCGCCGGATAGAGTGCGCCCACTGCTGGGGACGATGAGGTTATGCGCCCGTGCCAGACGGGTAAGGCTGTCCAGCAGGATGACCACATCTTCTCCCATTTCTGCCAGACGCTTTGCCCTGGCAAGAACCATATCGGTAATTTTGGCGTGATTTTCCGGCTTCTCATCAAAAGTGGAGGAAACCACAGCACCTTTCACTGAGCGTTCAAAATCGGTCACCTCTTCCGGTCGCTCATCCACAAGAAGCGCAATGAGATGAACCCGGGGATAATTATGTGCAATGGCATTGGCGATTTTTTTCAAAATGGTGGTTTTCCCTGCTTTGGGGGGGGAAATAATCAGCCCTCGCTGGCCCTTACCTAAGGGCGAAATCAGGTCTATGATTCGTGTGGTCAACTCCTCCGGGTGAGTCTCCAACAGATATTGCTCATCGGGATATACGGGAATTAACGCATCAAAATGCGGTCGGGAAGTGATTTTTGAGGGGTGCATACCGTTGATTTTCAGCACTGTGGAAAGGTGGGGATACTTCTCGCCATCCTTCGGCGGCACGCGTATTCCCGCGACGCGGTCGCCTGCACGCAGGTTATACTTCCTGATAATGTGCGGCGCTACATAGATATCGGATGAACTTGGAGTGTATCCCTGAGTGCGCAAAAATCCGTAATTGGTGTCCATTATATCCAGAATCCCTTCCGTTTCGGTTAAATCCGTTTCGGGTAACTTAAGTGCTTTGCTCTGCTCGGATAAAATCAGGGAAATCAATTGCGGTTTGCGGTACCTTTTTGCTGGAGAAATCCCATACTCTTGCGCCACATCCATCAATTCATTCATTTTCATCTCTTCCAATTCTTCCGTCAAATACTGCTTCATAAAAATCCCTCCTTTTATCTTGGCTTCAAAACGGCAATATAAGGAAGATGGCGGTATTTCTGGCTGAAATCTAAACCGTAACCCACAACATATACATCTGGAATGGTAAAGCCCTTGTAGTGAATTTCCACAGGAACCCTTCTCCGGGAAGGGCGGTCGAGAAGTGCCAGCACTTTGAGCGTGGCGGGATGGCGCGCGGAAAGGGTCTTTAACAGGTAATTCAGCGTCAATCCGGTATCTACGATATCTTCTACGATGAGCACATGCTGGGATTCAATGTCTTCATCCAGGTCTTTAGTCAGTCGCACCACGCCGGTGGTCTCGGTAGAAGCCCCATAAGATGCGGTAGCGATGAAGTCCACCCGGGTGGGAACCGTCAGATGCCGCATCAGGTCGCTCAGTAGCATAAAAGAGCCCTTCAGCACGCAGATTAAAAAAATTTCTCTGCTGGCATAATCCCGGTTGATTTTCACTGCGAGGGATTTGACTTTTCTTTGAATTTGCGGGGAAGTGAACAGAATTTCTCCCAATCGTTCCATCTTATTCCCACTCTATTGTAGCAGGAGGTTTGGAAGTGACATCCAGTAAAAAGCGATTTACTCCAGGCACTTCGTTCAATACGCGCCTGCTGATCCGCTCCAGTAAAGAATAAGGGATGCGATACCAATCCGCCGTCATTCCATCTCTGCTTGATACCACCCGTAAGACAACCGGGTAGGCATAGGACCTTTTATCTCCCATCACTCCAACCGTTTTTATCACTGGCAGGACTGCAAAATATTGCCACAATTCAGGAGCAACGCCCGCTCGCTGAATCTCTTCCACTATTATTCTATCAACTTCGCGCAGAATGTCAAGCCGGTCCGGAGTCACCTCCCCAACAATGCGGATAGCAAGCCCAGGACCTGGGAAGGGCTGACGCAGGGCGATTTCTTTAGAAATGCCGAGTTGAAGCGCTAATGTGCGCACTTCATCCTTGAAAAGGTTTCGCAAGGGCTCCAGAAGTTTCAGTTTCATTTTTTTCGGCAGACCAGCAACATTATGATGCGCTTTGATGCGTGCGGCAGGTCCTTTCGCTCCCTGCCGGCTTTCAATGACATCGGGATATAATGTCCCCTGCGCCAGCCAGCGCACATTACGAATCCTTTTTGCCTCCTGCTCAAAAATTTCCACGAAAGTTCTGCCTATCGTAATGCGCTTCTCTTCCGGGTCAGTCACCCCTTTGAGACGCTGGAGGAAAATTTCTCCAGCATCCCGGACGAGCAGGGGAAGCCGAAATTGTTTTTGTAGTATCTGGGTGACCTGCTCCGTTTCATTTTTTCTCAATAAGCCGTGGTCAACAAAAATTCCTGTTAATTGATTCTTCACCGCTCTGTGCACCAGCACCGCCGCTGTCGTGGAATCCACGCCACCGGAAAGGGCACAAATCACCTGGTCTGCCCCCACCTGTTCCCGGATTTGCTCCACAGCCTCCTGAGCAAACTTTTTCATCGTCCACAGCGGCTGACATCCGCTAATCCGATACAGGAAATTCCGGAGTAAATCCATCCCCCAGGGAGTATGAGAAACTTCTGGATGAAATTGCACTCCATACAGGTTTTGCTGCGGGTTTGCCATCGCACAATACTTTACCTGAGCACTCTTTGCCAGAGCAACAAAATCCGGCGGAAGTTGCTCCACAACATCCCCGTGGCTCATCCAGCAGACCAGGTTCGGATGCAGGTCACCAAAGAGTTCAGAAGGGCGCACCTGCTGAATCTCCATTTTCCCATATTCGCCTTTTCTCAATGGGCTTACCTTGCCACCCAACTGATGCGCCATTACCTGCATCCCATAACAAATCCCTAAAACCGGGATGCCCAGCGAATAGATGTTCTGGTCAGGCTCGGGAGCCCCAGGCATATATACGCTCTGCGGACCTCCGGATAAAATAATTGCTCTGGGTTTCTGCAGGCGGAGTCGTTTTGCAGAAACGTCATAGGGGAAGATTTCGCTGTATACTTGATTTTCACGAACAGAACGGGCAATCAATTGGCTGTATTGCGAGCCAAAATCCAGTATTGCAACGAACTCGTTGGGCGTTATCGGTTTCTCCACTGGTAATACTTGCCCTCCGTTTCCATAGCCGTGCTGATGGCTAACGGTATACGGTGAAATTCTGATAGATTTCTTGCGCCACAAAGGCCCATAGAATTCTTCACCGCACCAATCAGGTTCAAAGTGCCGGATGAAGTGTGGGAAGGACCGAAGAGCAATTCATTCAATGAAGTTTCTGACCCGATGCGGATTCGTGTTCCTCGGGGAAGGCTGGGGTCGCCTGTGGCCATTCCCCAGTGAAATCCTTTTCCCGCGGATTCCACGCAACGGGCAAACGGAGAGCCCATCATCACCAAATCCGCTCCGCAGGCGAGCGCTTTTGCCACATCTGCTCCTGTACGCATCCCACCGTCACAAATCACCGGCACATAGACGCCTTCTTTTTCAAAAAATTCATCCCTTGCCTGCACAACCATCAGCGTTGCAGAAGCTTGAGGAAGCCCCACACCCGTCACCTGTCTGGTGGTGCAGGCAGCCCCCGGACCGATGCCCACCAGGATACCCGCTGCTCGGCTTCTGCAGAACTCCCAGGCAACTTCCCTGGTCACGCAATTACCCACCACAACGGGAATATCCATTGAGCGAATGAATTTTTCAATATCCAGAATCTCATTTTTGCTGGAATAATGGAGCGGAGAAGTAACCGTGGATTGGAGAAACAGAACTTCTGCCCCTGCTTGCTCGGCAAGTTTCCCCCATTTCACCGCTCCTGCCGGAGTCAGCGAGACCAGCACGGGAATCCCCAGTGCTTTCCACTCTTTGATTCTTTGCTTCATCAGGTTTTCTTTAACTGGCTGGGAATATATTTCCTGAATGGTTCGGGTCGCTTCCGCATCTTTCGCCTGCAGGATTTTCGCATAAGCTTCTTCCGGATTTTCATACCGGCAGTGCACACCTTGAAGATTGAAGACAGCAAGCCCTCCAAGCCTCCATAATTCGGTAGCAAAATGCGCATCCACCACGCTATCCATTGCAGAGGCAAGGAACGGAATGGAAATTTTTCTACCCCAGAATTCCTGCTCTAAAGAGACATCTTCCACATCTACCGTTTCCAGCCCAGGCAAAAGGCTAATTTCGTCGAAACTATATCCCTGCATTTTCACCCGCCCCGAAATTGCCTCTTCCCCTGCTATCAGAAAACGGGAAAATTCCCTCTGCATCTCCCTGCTTTACATATACTATACCATACCGTGAACACAGTAGAATATTTTTCTATCTTTTTTCGCAAGTGTTCTTGCACAAGATAAATTGTAAAAAATTCTAAACAAATGCCGAATCTCAACTTCCCAGTTCCGAGTTTCAAGTTAGGTGCGTATGGATTTTGCGTCATTGAGATTTCGGATTTCCCATCAAAAACCAGTCTCTCCTAAAAATTGCCATATAGCAATATTCAGGCAAAATTCCGTATCTTATCCTGAAAAGATTTGCAACAGACAACCCTTTTCCAGAGGGTTGCCCTGTTTTTCAGGGCAGGATGTTCCTCCCCCTTACCACCTTCATCCATCACCCTTCACTAACCCTTGCCACGCACCACTGCAGAATCTGCTCTGGCGATTTTGAAACTGGAAGTGGAAAAAAGAGTGTTCCATTCTTGCTTGAAGAAGATTATTCTGCCTCAGCCTTTACTTTCTCCGCTGTTCCCGAAAGCAGAACACTAAAGGTAGAGCGCCCACCCCTCCTGGGAAACTGACAGGTTGTAACGCACGATAGAACTGCTTATCTTTTATTCTCTTTATTCAGCGTTTCCTGGGATTTTCGTTTGGCGAGGAGAGACATGAGTTTCTTTTCGTCTTCATCTGTCCAGTGATAATCCGGCTCGCATTCCCTTGGCCGGAATGTGCCAGGATAAATATGACATATCACCAAGGGAGAGGTCTCCTCGTAGTGTTTTCCCTCGGATGTTTCGCTGGTCATGCCTCCGGTGGGATGGTATACCGGGCTTCCCTTCTCTGGTAACCAGGGATATCGGGACTTCAAAGGAAGCCAGAACTCTTCCTCCAGAACCTGCCAAACCGCTTCACACTTCGGGTCGCCTGGTGAACATTCGATGGCATACGTCCAGGCAATTCTTTCCTGAAATGTAAATGTCTCTGCTAATCCCAGCGTAAAGATTAAACGGTTTCTGGTAGGAAGTTTCGTTGCTGGCACACCCTCGTTGAAAGGCTCTGAAAGGAGTGGCAATGCAGGAAAGCCTGAATTTAGAATTGCCTGTGCTAATCGCCGCACCTTCTCCCAGCCAATATTGAGAGAAGTGGAAAGAAGGCATTGCCCCATAAAAGGCCGATTTCTATTTTCTGGGGAAATCGGAGTTTCGGGCGGATATACATTTAGGTATCGGCAGCCACCTGAATACCAGGCCACGCTTCCATCATCTGAAACGTCCACCGAGCCCCAAATATTAGGACCATAGGAGCGGGCAGCTCCAAAGGAAAAGAGAAGAGGCTTGTTGGCTTTGGTAGGCGGGCGAACATCTTCCAGTTCTTGAGGTGTCTTCATTTGCACAATCTTTTTTAATACCTCCAGTGGCATCACTTCGTATGTGATTTTCTCCATGGTGTGCGCGATTCCTGATAACCCCACGGCAAATAAAATCATCCTCCAAAACAATTTTTTCATCTTCCCTATTCCTCCTTCAATTCTTTGTTGTTTCACCTCTCTGCATCAATAAAATGTGTTCACTGGAAGCCCAGCCGCCGAAGCGGTCATCAAAAAGACAACTGCCTTGCATAAGGCCCGATCTTCCGGTAAAATCGCACGGAGCATCTGAATCCACCACATCAAGCACAGCATGAACGAGTTCGTGAACTGTGGTACGAGGCAAAAGGTAGATGGGACGAATACAGTGATTTTCTGGCACCCGGAAAGCATCGCAAGAACATCGGAGTAAACGATCCTGAGGCCTTATACAATCATGTGGAATGTGGCAAAGACTTTCCACTTTATCAGCAAGCCGTATATGTCCCACCGCTACAAAACTGTGGTCAGGCTCTGAGCCATTTTTATAATCCGGGTAAGAAGCCCCATATACCTTGCCTACAACTTTATCCCTCCTATCTTCAACAGAGCATCGTTGTTGAGCAAGGTAATTCGTGCCCTGAGTTTGGAAGGAATGCAAAGGGTCAGGAGGATGATTGGAAGTGCTTCCGTATCGGAGATACAATGCTTGAATTGTGTGGACATAATTCATTACGCCTGCACTTGTGGGGGCATATTCGCTCTCCAATGGAGGCTCATCAATATCAGGATCAAACCACCTCAGATAAAGTGCATGGGGCGTAATGACACCATCCCGGATAATCATTTGTATAAACCCATCGTCAAAAACTCCTTTAACATGGAAAGTGTCAGGCATAAGGTCAGGAGACATCGTATCCCTGTATACATAATATTTGCGCCAGACGACCCTTTCTTCCTGCGGGCGGGCTTTCGGTCCTGTGCAGTCGCCAAACAGGCACAGGGTGGTGCGGTAGTTGTTGGAA
>FWPU01001235.1_pt1 | contig 78558 bp, 80 predicted proteins | sample 2228361 | NCBI WGS metagenome assembly FWPU01 (sample SAMEA103939777, study PRJEB20133) | metagenome | reverse complement strand
CCCCAAGAGCAGCGCCGCGGCTCCAGCGAGTGGGAACAATGTTGGTCGCCAATCACCACATCCTGGTCAGAAGGCGACTGAATCTGCCCGGCGGTCGTCACCAGCACCACCACCCGCTTCGGTCGGTCGTAGGCTATCACCAGCGCAACCCGGGCCAGAGCAAATACCGTCACGATCATCCAGCCAGACGCTGCCCCAGCACAGCACACGCCGTGCTCCCGCACGAACGCCAGAACGAGGTACGAAGGATAATGCCCAGCAGCCACCACGGCGACGAAGTGAGACCGAAGTCCGGAGACCACTGCACCGTCATCGCGATCGACGGTCCAGCGGCAGCCGGTAAAACAACAATTGCGCGGGCGCTCGCTCGGCGCCTCAACGCGACGTATCTCGATACCGGTGCGCTCTACCGCGCCGTAACGTTAGCCGCCTTGCGCGAGGGCGTGCCGCTCGACGCCGGAGAGCGCATCGCCCAGCTTGCAAAATCGCTTACGATCCGAATCCTTCCGCCCGGCCCTGAAGAGGATCGGGAGCGCGTTATGCTCAATGATGAGGACGTCACCGATGCGATTCGCAGTCCGGCGGTCGACGCCGTTGTTTCTCAGGTTGCCGCTCTACCTGAGGTTCGGGCAGCACTCCTGCCGATCCAGCGCGATCTGGCCAAAAAGGGCCATGTGGTGATGGCGGGGCGTGATATCACGACGGTGGTGGTGCCGGACGCTGGCGTGCGCATCTACCTCAATGCGAGTCCAGAAGAGCGGGCCAGGCGCCGGTTCCTGGAATTGCAGGCACGAGGCTGTCACACTGATTACGAAACCGTGTTGCAAGAGATCCGGCAGCGAGATCGTGCCGATATGTCGCGTGCGGTGGCCCCGTTGCGGGCCGCGCCGGGTGTGACAATAGTGGAGACCGATGGGCGGACAGTTTCTGAAATCGTGGAAGAGTTTGCGCAACTGGCGCTTCGCGTTTGGGAGGAGCAATGCGGCGAGCGTATCACCAGGGCCAGAACCAGCGCGTGAGATTCGGATCGTGGATGTTGAGCGGCATACACTGCGCGGACACCCAAGACGCATCGTCCGGGCGGCTCTGCTCGCGGTCGTGCGCCCCCTGCTCCGTCTTCACCTCGAGCATCTTGAGCGCATTCCGCCCACGGGTCCATTGATCGTCTATTCGAATCATCTCCACAATGCCGATCCCGTGCTGATGGTGATGGCATTTCCGCGCCCGATTCACTACATGGCGAAAAAGGAAGTCTTTGGCGTGCCGGTTATCCGGACGATCGTCAGGATGGTCGGCGCGTTTCCCGTCGACCGGGGCAAGGCAGACCGAAGCGCCATCCGGCGGGCCGAAGCAGCGCTCGCCGCCGGTGTCGCGGTCGGCATGTTCCCCGAAGGCACACGCAGCGAAACACTGGCCCTGCGGCAGGCTCACGCCGGAACGGGTTTGCTAGCGCTCCGGAACGATGTGCCAGTCATGCCAGTCGCCATCACTGGGACAGAGCGGCTGCCATTCAACGGTGCGAAAGGCCGATTGCAATCGCAGCGCCGCATGCCGGACCCTGGTCACCGCGGAGTACGCATCGTCTTCGGGGAGCCATTTCGCATTCCCCGCGAGATTGACGGACGCCGGGTCACGCCGGACGAAGCAACTGAGATGATGATGATCAAGCTCGCGCAGATGCTGCCTCCCGATTACCGGGGCGTCTATGCTGCCAAGGTGGTCGCCACCGTGGGGCAAGAGCCAGTACCGGTTCCCGCTTCTGATGAACGTGCCTCCTCTCCAGGGGCACGCTAGCGAGACTTGCCCAACCCTCGCGCATTTGTTGCCCAACGCAACGAGGACAAAACGCTCGCTCCGCTCGGGATGACTCAACGCCTGATCCGGCTCGATCTGGGACTTCCTTGCTGTGGTGTACGCGTGCGCTCCGCGCATCTGCGCGCCGCGGAAGACGCCCCCTATTCTTCCAGATCTTCCGGCCGGATACCCGCCTTGCGCTGGGCTGCCGTGCGCCGGCGCCGGATTGGCTCACCCAGCTCCTCAGGCTCTCCCCATGTCAGCTCATGCCCGGCAATCTCCACGATGTCGCCAGGCTGGATACCGCGCTGCTCCAATTCTGCGGAAATGCCGCTCGCTGCAAGCACGCGCTGAAATCGCTCGACGGCGTCTTCCAATGCCCAGTTCGTCATCTTGGTCAAGCGCTCAATCGCCTTGCCACGGACACGGAAGTGATGTGGGGCGACGTCGTCAATCGTCCACTGGCGCTCGTCAACCTCTTCAAGGGTGTACATCCTTCGCTGGACCGACGTGACCGCAGCCTGTTCGTGCTCTGCAATCTCCCGCAGCAGTGCCGCGACGGCATTCATCAACTCCTGAACTCCCTTGCCGGTTGCCGCTGAGATCTCGTAGACCGGATGCCCACGGTGCTCGAGTGCAGCGCGCAAGTGGGGCACATTGGCTTGTGCCTCGGGAAGATCGATCTTGTTCAGGGCTATGACCATCGGCCGGTTGAGCAGGGTCGCGTCGTAGGCGCGAAGCTCAGCCATAATGGTTTCGTAGTCAGACAACGGATCGCGCGCCTCCAGGCCACCCGAGGCATCGATAAGGTGGATCAGCGCCTTCGTCCGCGTGATGTGCCGCAAAAATTCGTGCCCGAGCCCGGCGCCAGCCGCAGCGCCGGCGATCAAGCCTGGAACGTCGGCCAGCACAAAGGTTTGCCCATCTTTACCACCAACCTGGACCACACCCAAATGCGGCTCCAGTGTGGTAAAGGGATAATCCGCGATCTTTGGTCTGGCCCGTGTGACGGCAGCCAACAGGGTTGATTTTCCAGCGTTCGGCAAACCGACCAGTCCGACATCGGCGATCAGACGCAGCTCCAGCCGAAGGGTCCGCTCCTCCCCCGGTTCGCCGAGCTCGGCGATGCGCGGGGCCTGTTTCGTTGCCGAGGCAAAATGGACATTCCCGAGGCCGCCCCGCCCGCCACGCGCCACAATGGCGATCTGCCCTGGTTCGGTGAGATCCGCGATGAGCTCGCCTGTTTCCTCATCCCAGACCATGGTGCCCGGTGGCGCATCAACATACAATGTTTGGCCCGAACGCCCATTCATCCGCTTTCCGCGCCCAGGCCTGCCATTCTGAGCCCGGAAATGCTGGTTGAATTGAAAGGCGATCAGGCTGGTCAAATGGGGCTTCACGCGCAAGCAAACATCGCCGCCCCTTCCCCCGTCGCCGCCATCCGGACCACCTTTTGGCACATACTTTTCACGGCGGAACGACGTCGAGCCGCTTCCACCATCACCCGCTTTGACAAAAATACGAGCACGATCGACGAGCACTGGTCCTCCACCATGCATGACCACAACGTCGCAGTGCCGCACACGGCGCGGCTAGCTGTTAAGCATACGCGGAACACGGGCGAGGCCGTGGCACGTCGCCAAGAGGGTGAGGAGATCCGAGCGTTCCGGATCTCCGCTGTGGCAGTGGCGATAGGCTGGTTATTCCAGAAAATCCTTGAGCTTCTTGGCCCGCGATGGATGCCGCAGCTTCCGCAACGCCTTGGCCTCGATCTGGCGAATCCGCTCGCGCGTCACGCCAAACTCCCGGCCCACTTCTTCGAGCGTGCGCCCCCGGCCGTCCTCGAGGCCGAAGCGCATAATGAGCACCTCCCGCTCGCGCTGGGAGAGTGAGTTTAGGACGTCCTCCATCTGCTCGCGGAGCATCTGGCGGCTGGCAATCTCCGCCGGGGCTGGAGCTTTGTGATCCTCGATGAAGTCTCCGAGATTTGAGTCCTCCTCCTCCCCAATCGGCATCTCCAAGCTGACCGGCTCCTGGCTGATCTTCAGAATCTCCCGCACGCGCTCGGCCGGCAAATCCATCACCAGGGCGATTTCCTCGCTCGTTGGCTCCCGGCCCAGCTCCTGTTGCAGCCGCCGGCTCGTCCGGATAAGCCGGTTGATGGTCTCCACCATGTGCACGGGAATGCGGATCGTACGGGCTTGGTCGGCAATGGCACGGGTGATGGCCTGCCGGATCCACCACGTGGCATAGGTGCTGAACTTGAACCCCTTGTGGTGCTGGAACTTTTCGACCGCGCGGATGAGGCCCAGATTCCCTTCCTGGATCAAATCGAGCATGCTCATGCCGCGGCCAACGTATTTCTTGGCCACCGAGACCACAAGACGCAGGTTCGCCTCGGTCAGCGCAACCTTCGCGCGACACCCAGCCTCGATCTGGTCCGCCCATCGCCGCTCTAGCCGAGGAAGCTGGTCACGGAAGACCCGGTCCACATCCTCGTCCGGCGGCCAGGCGTCGCCGTCACGAATGAGGCTCTGCACTGCCACTGGCAACAGATCCCATTCCACCGCGCGGAGGCGCAGCGATTCTTCGAACTCTTCGGGCGTGAGCTCAAATCGTTCGGCCACTCGCTTGATCGCCTCCTCCGGCACCTGGGTGAGCGGGAGGATGCGCTTCAGCAGGACGGACTTCGGTGGAATGACGTCGTCGCCATACACCTCCACGTAGAGGGTGCGCACGTGGGGCCAGCCTTGACGAAACGAGTGGTATATAGCCCGGCCGAGCACATCAGCCGCTGGCAGCGTGCCAAAATCATCCCGAAGTTGGGTCTGCTTTGCCGCCAGATACTCGCCGCGCTCCATCTGCGCTGCGAGCTCCACTTCGCGCGCCGCACTGAGGAGCGGCACCCGGCCGATTTCGCGCAAATACATGCGAACAGGATCGTCAAGGCTGATGCCCCCGACATCGTAGTTGATGCTCTCAACATCCAGCGCGCCGGTGTCGGCGTCGGCCTCGTCGAGATCAACATCGGCCTCTACCAGTTCGGTGTCGTCACCGAGGACGGAGCTGAGCTCTTGCAGTCGGTGACTGAGCGCCTCGATCCCGCTAGGCTCACCATCACCAGGCAGCGCTTCCAACATGGCGTCGAAGGCAATCGCCCCGTCAGCCGAATCGCTGACATCAACATCCACATCATCGCTCAATGCTGCCGTTCCCTCCGCTCCTAATTGACCGAGGTCTTCGTGGAGCGCCTCAAAGGAAGACTCCTGCACGTCGAAGACCGAATCGTCGAGCGGGGCAGCGGGGATTCGGGGATCAGTGTCAAGTAGGTCGGACTCCAAAGCGGCATCGAACGCATCGTTCGCTCGATGGTCGCCGGGTATGGCATGGTCTTGGGCATGTTGTCGCCTCTTCCGGGGAACGGGGCTCTGGGACATCACTGCTTTTCTCCGGGGATCATAGACGGGGCATACCCACGGTCTACAGCGACTCACCACGTATGCGAAGCGCCAACTTGGCTGAAAAACCCTCCATGAGAACGCTACTACGTCTGAACGGACAGTGCAACCTCCCTGGTAAAATTCCCTATCGTAAATTCCCCTATCACAGCACGTCGCAAGCGAGCAGGTCTGCGTACGTTTCTCGCCGCCGCATCACCTCGGCCCGACCATCCCGCACCAGGATGACCGCTGGCCGGCAGGCATGGTTATAGTTGCTTGCCATCGGCAGACAATACGCTCCCGCAGCGGGAACTGCGACCAGATCACCGGGCCGCAAGGGCGGGAGCGCCACGTCCCACATGAGCACATCTCCCGTTTCACAATATTTGCCAGCGATGGTGACAACCTCACGCTCCGTCCCACCAGCGCGGTTGGCAAGTGCAGCCGTGTACCGGGCTCCGTACAGCGCCGGACGGATATTGTCCGCCATACCACCGTCGACCGCGACGTACCGGCGCACTCCCGGAATGTCTTTGATCGCACCGACGCGATAGAGGGCGATGGCAGCTGGCCCAACGATCCACCGCCCAGGCTCGACGATGAGCTCTGGCATCGGCAACCCTGCCGCGGACGTCGCTCGTTGAGCAGCATCAACGATTGCTGCCGCCCAGTCTTCGATCGACACCTCATCCTGACCCTCGACATAGGCGATGCCGTACCCTCCGCCGGGGGACAGGACCTGAAGATCAACGCCATAGTGCTTGCGCATCTGTGCGGCAAAATCAACAACCCTCTCTATCGCAAGCACAACCGGCGCAACATCGAACAGTTGGGAGCCAAGATGGAAATGGTAACCAGCCAGCTCAATTCCAGGCGCACGGACGGCAGCCGCGACAGCGCGTTCCGCGTCTCCCGTCCACATGGGGAACCCGAACTTTGAATCGACGACGCCGGTCTTGATCTTGTCGTGCGTGTGCACGTCAACCCCAGGATTCAGCCGGAGGAGAATGGTCACGCGTGTTCCTGCCGCGGATGCCAGGGTGCTTAGCCGCTCAAGTTCCTCACCATTGTCCACGGCGTACAACCCGATACCGGCAGCCATTGCCTCCCTGAGCTCTCGCTCGCTCTTGTTGTTGCCGTGGAAGGTAATCTGCGTTGCGGGAACTCCCGCCTGCTGAGCAGCGAACAGCTCCCCTCCAGAGACGACATCCAGACCGATACCCTCTTCGTTGAGGATGCGCACGAGGCGCGGGGAAAGGTAGGCCTTTGCCGCGTAGACGACCCGCGCTTGAGGATGTAGCTGGCGAAACGCCGTCAACGCCCGTCGTGTCCGCCTGCGCAGCGTATGCTCGTCAAAGACGTAGAGCGGCGTATCAAACCGCTCGGCCAGGTCAACGACTGAGCAACCACCGATGACCAATTCACCCGAGTCAGCGCGTCGTGTCGTTTCTGGCCAGAGCATGGAGCCCGCCCCCATCTGATAACTTCAATCTCTTGCAAGAGTGTACGTACAGACTGTACGGATGACAAGGACTCGCCACCTTGCTATGGCACGAGAGGCGAATGCTCGCTGTCTGAGTTGTTATACTTCGTTGGCCGCGTGGGCCAAAGATGGTTGAGCGCTTGGTCGTTACTTGAGAATGCTTGATGCCTGCACCAACGATATTGACCGTTAGCGAACTGGCAAAGACGTACGCCGCACAGCTCATCTTCGAAGGCATTTCGTTCCAAATCGCGGAGCGTGAGCACGTCGCGCTGGTTGGCGTCAATGGCGCTGGCAAGTCGACCATCCTGCGCATCATCGCCGGAATGGAGCAGCCTGACCACGGAACCGTGATTCGTTCCGCGGGCCTGCGGATCACGTATCTCCCCCAGGAAGCGCGCTTCTCCAGCGAGCGTTCTCTCCGCGAGGAAGCCCGCCTTGCCTTTGCCCCGGTTCTCGAGACTGGTGAGCGTATGCGCGCCATCGAGCATGCCCTTGCCGACGCGGCGGGCCCGGATCTCGAGCGCATGCTTGAGGAGTATGACCGTCTGCAAGCACGCTTCGAGGCCGCCGGCGGGTACGACATTGAGCATCGCACTGACGAGATTTTGTCCGGTCTCGGCTTCACAGAGGACCAATTTGACACGCCCGTCAATACGCTCAGCGGCGGCCAAAAGACACGGGTGGCGCTGGCCAAAGCGTTGCTCTCTGACCCGGACCTGCTGCTCCTGGATGAGCCGACCAATCACCTTGACCTGGAGATGCTCGAATGGCTGGAGTCGTTTCTCCGGAGTTGGGGTGGTGCTTGCCTTATCGTTTCCCACGACCGATATTTCCTGGACCGGGTGACAACCCGGACACTGGAGCTGTCTTTTGGCCGGCTTGACGACTACCCAGCCCCGTACGGCCGCTATCTCACGCTCCGCCAGGAGCGCATGGCTCGCCGGCTCAAGGAATACGAGGAGCAGCAAGAATTTATCGCCCGAACGGAAGAATTCATCCGGAAATACAAGGCTGGGCAACGTGCAAGAGAGGCTCGTGGCCGGCAAACACGCCTCGAGCGGCTTGAGCGAATCGAGCGCCCGCGCGAACATGAGACGTTCAATATCCGAATCGGCAGCGCCTTTCGTAGCGGACGGACGGTCGTCTCGACAACCCCGTTGCACATCGGCTACGAGGTCCTTGAAGGCGGGGTGCGCCGGCCAGCCGTGCTGGTCCGAACGCCTGAGCTCACCATCGAGCGAGGTGACCGCGTTGGATTGATCGGGCCAAACGGCACTGGGAAGACCACCCTGCTGCGGACACTCACCGGAGAGATCCCCCCGCTCAAGGGCCGGTTCCAGTTGGGTACCGCCGTAAAGATCGGCTATTACGCGCAAGCTCACGAACAGCTCCGGCATGGCACGACTCCGCTCGCCCTCGTGTTGGAAGCCGAAGCCATGGGCGAAGAAGCGGCCCGGACGTTTCTCGGCAAATTCCTCTTTAGCGGCGACGACGTGTTCAAGCCCGTCGAGGCTCTATCTGGTGGCGAGCGGTCCAGGCTAGCACTGGCACTGCTGCTACTGCAGCGTGCCAATTTCCTCGTTTTGGACGAGCCGACAAACCACCTCGATGTTCTGGCACGTGAGAATCTCGAAGAGATGCTGTCGGGATTCGATGGCACCATTCTGTTTGTCTCGCACGATCGATTCTTTATCGACCGCATCGCGACGAAAATCTGGGCCATCGAAGATGGAGTGCTGAAGACGTATTTGGGCAATTACACTGACTATCAGCGCCAGCTTGGTCACCGTCCGGAGCTCGCCAGCAAGGATGGTCGAGCCGGCGCCGATGCAGCCCGCCAGAGTGCTGCTGCGCCCACTCCTCAGCCGCAAGCGCGTCCGTCCAACGGCCAGCTCCAGAAATCTCTCGCGCAAATAGAGCGGGAGATCGGCCGGCTGGAAGGCAAGCTCAATGAGCTGAGCGATGCGCTGACCGTTGCCAGCATAGACGCCGATGTCGAGGCCGTGTCACGCCTCAGCGAAGAGTATGAGCGAGTGCAGGCCGATCTCGACGCCGCCTATGAGCGGTGGGAAGCTGTCAGCACCGAATTCGAAGCGGCAACGGCGGGCTCGCGGTGACCGAATCGCTGACTTCATCCCGGCCGCTCGTTATTGGCATTACCGGGAACATCGCCTGCGGCAAATCGACTGTTTTGCGCTGGCTCGCCGAATGGGGCGCCAAGACAATCGACGCGGACCAGATCTATCACGAATTAATCGCTCCTGGCGCTCCCCTCGCCAGTCCGATCATCGCCCATTTTGGCCCAGAGATCGCGACGCCGGACGGGGGCATCGACCGTCGGGCACTCGGCGCGCTAGTGTTCGCGAATCCTCAGGCTCTTGCAGATCTGGAACGCCTGACGCACCCAGTCATCGTCGCCCGGATTCAGGATCTTATCGCGAGCACAGACGCTGCAATTGTGGCCATCGATGCCGTCAAGCTGCTTGAAAGCAACCTCGCTCGCCTCTGCGATGCAATCTGGCTCGTCGTGTGTGACCCGGCAGTTCAGCTTGAACGATTAATGGCTCGTAACAAGCTGACACGTGAAGCGGCCCTGGAACGTCTTCGGGCGCAGCCAGATCCCCGGCCGAAAATGAGCCTAGTCGATGCTGTCATTGACAACAGTGGTTCGCTGAGCGAGACGCGGCGGCAAGTGCTTGAAGCGTGGGACCGGGTTCTCGCACAGCGCAGCACATCGCGTGCATAACACTTCTCAAACGTCCAGTGTTTGCTCGACAATCTGCCCCAGGATTGAGGGAGGGTGTGCTCGCTGGAACGGCCCTGCCGTCGCGGCAGTATGCGGCTATTGCTCCTGTACGTGTGCTTAGGGAGGGGAACCTTGGAACGGGACGTACTGACGATCGACGTCTTCTATGACTATGCCTGCCCATACGTTCACGCGGCGGCTATCTGGCTGCGCGACGTGCGTCAACATCTAGGCGACCGGCTCGTGATTCGCTGGCGATACTTCCCGCTCGAGCAAATCAACGCAGCGGAAGGGCCTGACTGGAAGCTGTGGGAGCAGCCTGCCGACCATAAGAGTCGCGGGCGGGACGCATTTCACGCCGCGATCGCCGCCAGGAAGCAAGGCGAAGAGGCATTCTCCCGGTTCCATTACGCGCTTCTGGATCTCAAACACGTTCATGGCAAAGATCACGGCAAGCGCTCGACGCATCTTGAGGCCGCCGAGCTAGCAGAGTTGGACATGGAGCGCTTCCTTGACGACCTTGAGGACCGAAGCCTCCTTGCCGCAATCGGACATGATTACCTGGAAGGACGAGAGCGCTACGGCGTCTTTGGCACGCCCACCCTTGTCTTCACTAATGGCGCGGCCGCCTATCTCAAGATGCGCCCCGCTGCCCCACCAGAAGACGCCCTCCACGTGTTTGAGGATTTCGTACGCACAGTGCGGGATCGGAGTTATGTCGTCGAAATCAAGCGACCGAAGCGTCCTGAATAGCCAATCCGGGCAGCCGGCGTCACCCCCGGTGTCGACCGCTTGTCAAGAAGCCGCAGGTCACACTCCGATCGTGGTGGCAGGCACCGGCGTCGCTCTTGAGGCGCCCATGGTCACGGCGGTCCAAGAGCGTCTCCGCTCCTGGTTCCGCAGGCATGGACGGGATCTCCCCTGGCGGAAGACCCGGGATCCCTACCATATCCTTGTCGCCGAGGTGATGCTACAACAGACGCAAGTCGACCGCGTGCTGCCCTATTACACCGCCTTTCTGGAACGTTTTCCCACGCTCCAGGCGCTTGCCGAAGCGTCACCCGCTGAGGTGATCAGGCTTTGGGCTGGACTCGGCTATAACCGGCGAGCGGTCAATCTCCAGCGTGTCGCGCAGCGAATCGTCCAGCAGCACGGGGGCCGCTTTCCGCGCTCTGTCGAGGAGTTACGAACGCTACCTGGGATTGGAGCCTACACAGCAGGCGCCATTGCCTGCTTCGCCTTCGAGCACGATGTCGCTTTCCTTGACACCAACATTCGGCGAGTTTTGCACCGGATATTCATCGGCCCCGACGTTCCACACCCGCGCGCCAGCGATCGTGCGTTATCTCAACTCGCTGCGCAGGTTGTCCCGCAAGGTGGTGGATGGGAATGGAACCAGGCCGTCATGGAGTTCGGGGCGGTCCACTGCACGGCCCGGAAACCGGCCTGCTCGGTGTGCCCTGTCCAGGCTCACTGCCGGGCATTTCCCGCCATCTTGACCGCGATCCAGGAGCACTCCGCAACCTTTCGAGCGAGGGACGCAACACCGTTCGCCGGCTCATCGAGGTGGTACCGAGGGCGCATCCTGGCGGCGCTTCGTGACGCGCCCCCGGACCAAGGGTTGACGCTCGCTGACATTGGCCAGCAAGTTCGAGAGGGTTTCACTGACGCAGACCTGCCATGGCTCCAGGAGCTGGTAAGCGGTCTAGCCCGAGATGGATTAGCCATCATCGCTGAGGAACCCGCGCACTATGACACCACACCCTCAGATCCCAGCCGGCGGCGCGTCCGATTGCCGGACAGCTAGATCGAACATCAGTGGAGCGCGTTGCCCCAGGTGCGGGACCGGAGGAAGGTCCAGACGTGGGCGCATCGTTCCTGCTCCGGCGGCATTCCACTGGGTCCGCCCGGAACGCCACCGGTCTGGTGCGACACGCACCGGGTCCGGGTGTCAGCCCGCCACACTAAGTCAGTGTTGCGCTGGTACCCCCAGAGCAGGCCGCTCCCGGCTCCGGGGTGTACTTCGCATCCAGCCGCTTACCGAGGAAGAAGCGCACAAACTGCTTGAGCGCCTTATCATGGGCCGACTCAAGGCGTAGCTGGTGGTTCCAGAAGGTCGCGACGACCGGAGATGGCAATCCCTCGTATGGGCTGACAAGAACAAAGTTGTTGTCTTCGGCGATCTTCTTGAGCACCTCGATTTGGTCCGCGGGCAGATCCGGCCGGTAGGTGATCCATACCACCCCGTGCTCAAGTGAGTGAACAACTGTGCCATTACTCACCGGCTTATCGTAAAAACCGCAGTTCTGCCAGACGTTGTTATGAACGCCGCCGACTGGTGGCACCTCGGGCCAGGCATTGTACGCATCGTCATGCTGGCCAGCTTGGTAGTTGAAGGTCATCACCCCTTCTGGCATTTGATTCAGTTCGCGGTCACGTGCCCAGGTGACAATGCTGAACGCGACGAGTCCGACGAGGAGAACCGCTGCGCCGAGGAGCCCGATGCGGACCAGCAGCCGCTCTCGCTGGCGCTTGGCGGGAAGCTTGCGCAACTCCTCACGGCGGCGTTTGATCAGCTCTTGGCGACGCTCCGCCCTGCGAGGCTGAACGTGCCCACTGTCGGTCACCGCCGGACTGTCCGCTCGCCCCTTGCCGCGAACAACTGGCCCCGGCTTGGGATCGTAGGCGCCACGCTGCTTTCCGGACGGGACATTGCCAGCGGTCTTCGCCTCGCCGCGAGCCTGGGACTCTTGTTTCGCCATCGTGTCTCCTCACTTACCGGCGCCGCTTGCAGCTTCGCCATGCAATAGATGCGTTTGCCACCACCATCGATGTCGAGTGTGCTGTGGTCGGATCTTATCACTGTGGCCAGATGATCCTCGCGTTGGTGGCAATACGGCCTGTAGGGCGGGTGTCGATCACCCAACCTGCTGCTTGAGATACGCCGGGACATCGGCCAGCGCAAGGCGCTCCTGGGTCATCGTGTCACGGTCGCGAACCGTCACAGTTCGGTCTTGGAGCGTTTCATAATCAATGGTAAAGCAGAATGGTGTGCCAATCTCATCCTGGCGGCGGTATCGCTTGCCGATATTCGCCGTTTCATCATAGTCCACAAGGTACGTCGTTTCATCCTGCAGCGCCGTGAAGAGTTCCCTAGCAACCTCGACAAGCTCTGGTTTCCGCATCAGCGGTAGCACCGCGGCCTTGTACGGAGCGATCTTGGGGGAAAGCCGCAGCACGACGCGAGTATCCGGCTTGCCATTGACATCGACGGTCGCTTCTTCGTCGTAGGCATCAAGGAGCAAGACCAAAACGGTACGATCGACTCCGAACGTTGGCTCGATCACATGGGGCAGGAATCGCTCGCCAGTCTCCTGATCGAAGTAGCGCAAATCCTCGCCGCTAAACTCTTGGTGCCGGGAAAGGTCGAAGTCGGTCCGGTTTGCCAGGCCGTAGAGTTCCTTCCATCCCATCGGCGCGGGAAAGTCGTATTCAAAATCAACGGTGCGGCTCGAATAGTGCGACAACTCTTCCGGTGTGTGCTCCCGCACCCGCACGTGTGCCTCCTGGAGGCCGATCATCCGAATCCACTCGCGCATTGCCGCCAGCCATTCTTCGAACGCCCGGCCGCCATCTTCCGGCTTGACGAAATACTCAATCTCCATCTGCTCAAATTCGATGTCGCGGAAGATGAAGTTGCCTGGCGTGATCTCATTACGGAACGCCTTACCGATCTGGGCAATGCCAAACGGCAGCTTGACGCGCGATGTTGCGAGAATATTTTTGTACTGCACGAACATCGCTTGGGCAGTCTCGGGCCGGAGGTAGACCTCGACTCCGGTTTCCTCCACTGGACCGATCGTGGTCCGGAACATCATGTTGAATTGCCGGGCGTCGGTCAGCGTCCGGTTGCCGCAATTCGGGCACGGGACGTTCCGCTCGCGAAGAATCCGGCTCATCTCCTCCGGGGTCATGCCCGCGGCCGGTAGGCCGATCGTCTCCTCAATCAAATGGTCGGCGCGGAACCGGGCCTTGCACGTGCGGCAATCCACCAGCGGATCGTTGAAATTGAGCACGTGGCCAGAAGCTTCCCAAACGCGGGGATGCATGAGAATGCCAGCATCGAGCCCGACAATATCCCGCCGGCGGTGAACAAACGTTCGCCACCACAGGTGCTTGATATTGTTCTTCAACTCTACGCCAAGCGGACCGTAGTCCCAGGTGTTCGCCAGCCCGCCGTAGATTTCGGAGCCAGGGAAGACAAAGCCGCGCCGCTTACACAGAGCGACAATTTTATCCATTGTGGCGGCGCGAGCCCGTCCGGTTATTGTCGTCAACGCTCACTCCTCTTCATGGAATGGTCCGTCAGTGCTCGCCGAAAGCGATACGAGCGAGTCACGTTCGGGTACGGCAGCGCCAACAGGGAGCGAAGCAGGCGCTGCGGGTTCTGCAATCATACTCACGAGCCGGCGGTAGACCTGCGTCGTCGAAATGCTGACATGGCCGAGCATCTGCTGGATGTCGCGAAGCTCCGCGCCATTGCGGAGCGCGTGCGCTGCGAACGAGTGACGCAGCGTATGCGGCGTGATGTCGTGAATAGCCGCTTGCTCCGCATAGGACTTGAGGATAAGCCAGAACCCCTGACGGGTCAGGCGGCGCCCGCGATGATTCAGGAATAGCGCGGGCTCGTCGCCTGCAACGAGCAAAGGGCGTCCCTCAAGCACATAGCGCCCCAATGCCTCGACAGCCCGCGGTCGCAGCGGCACCTGCCGGCGCCGGCCAGCTTTGCCGGCGCAGGTTGCCAGCGCCCGCTCTAGGTCCACGTCGTCGACGTCGAGTGCGACAAGCTCACTCACCCGCATGCCGGTGGCATAGAGCGTTTCAAGCATCGCCTGGTCGCGAAGCGCCTCCGGACGGCTCGCTGAAGCCAGCTTTCCCGGTTGCTCAAGGAGCAGATCTACCTCCGCTGGCGTCATCGCCCGGGGCATGTATTTGTCCACTTTCGGGGTCGCCATCTCGGCCGCGAGGTCAACTCGGGTGATGCCTTGCGTGACCAGGAAGTGACAAAAGGACTTGATCGCCGCCGTCTTACGAGCGACGGTTGAGGACGCATAGGTCCGCTCACGCAGATGCAACAGATACAGGCTGAGGTGATCTCGCGTCAGCTCCGTCCACTGGCTGACGGCAGTCACGCGGTCACCCTCTGGCGGGCTAGAGAGATAGGCGATGAACTGGACCAGGTCGTTCCGATACGCCGAAATCGTGTTTTGAGAAAAACCCCGATCGGACGCCAGAATTGACAGAAAATGCTCAACCGCCTCGTGCATCTGGTCCCCCGAAGATGACCATGGCCGCGGCGCGCGCCGCTGCTCCGATCAATACCGCAGTCGAGAGATCATGAGCCTCGCGTGCAAGGAGCAGGCGCTTCGGACCGGGAACTCGCGAAACGGCCGGAGCCGTGCAGTCCGCACGTCACGCTACCTCCTCCCAAGAGCGATGGGGCAAGCCGAACGCGTCCGCCACCGCCTCGTGGGTCACTACGCCATTCAACACGTTGATACCCTTTGCGAGCACAGGATCCTTCCGAGCTGCCTCCTCCAATCCCAGGTCAGCCAGTTCGAGCGCATACGGCAGCGTGACGTTTGACAGGGCGAAGGTGCTTGTCCGAGGCACCGCCCCTGGCATGTTCGTGACACAATAGTGGATCACGCCATCAACTTCATAGACCGGATCGCTGTGAGTCGTCGGCCGCGCAGTCTCGATGCACCCACCCTGGTCAATGGCGACGTCCACCAGGACAGCGCCCCGGCGCATGGTCGAGATCATGGCCCGTGTGACCAGCTTTGGCGCTTTGGCACCGGCCACGAGCACCCCGCCAATCACTAAATCTGCCTCGCGAACCTGATCGGCAATATTGTTCCGATTCGATGCCAGCGTGTGCAATCGCCCGTGAAGCAACTGATCGAGCTGGCGAAGCCGCTCGACATTCTTGTCAATCACGGTGACGTTTGCTCCCATGCCGAGCGCGATCTGTGCCGCGTTGATTCCGACTGTTCCTCCACCGAGAATGAGCACATTTGCCCCCGGCACGCCCGGCACCCCTCCGAGGAGCATCCCGCGACCCCCGTAGGTGCGCTCCAGATAGTGCGCGCCGACTTGGATCGACATTCGGCCAGCGACCTCGCTCATTGGCGTCAAGAGTGGCAATGCGCCAGAAGGAAGTTGCACCGTCTCGTATGCCACGGCCTTCACGCACCGCTCCATGAGCACGCGGGTCAGCTCTTCGTTGGCGGCGAGATGAAGATAGGTGAAGAGAATTTGCTTCGGCCTGAGCAATTCGTATTCTTCAGGAACCGGCTCTTTGACTTTCAGGATAAGTTCCGCTCGCGCAAATACCTCAGCATGGGAATCAACGAGTGTGGCACCTTCCCGTTCGTATTCCTCGTCTGAGAAGCCGCTGCCAAGACCCGCCCCGCGCTCGACAAGCACTTGGTGGCCCCGGGCAACAAACTCCGCAACCCCTGCCGGTGTGGTCGAGACCCGGTGCTCCAGGTTCTTGACCTCCTTCGGCACCCCCACAATCATCCCATTTGCTCCATGCCGTGGCGCACGGCTGGCCAGTCGCTGGCACCAGCCGAACCAAATGCCTCCTACACCCGAAGGGACAAACTCCCGCGGGGCGGCCGCATTCTAACATAACGCGTTTGCCACGCCTTTTCGAGGATCTGACACGGCTGTGCCCGCACCTGCAGGTTGCGTTATCGTAGAAGCATGGCGATTCGATGACTCGTGCATACGCGCCGGCACCCCGGCGCTCCGGAGAGAGCTACCTTGACCGCACGACGCATAGTTCCCAGACTGAAGCTCGCTGTTTGCTCTATGACCGTGCTGCTCGTACTGGCGGCCTGTGGTGGCGAGGACTCAAGTCCGACTCCCACTCCGCCTCCCACATCGCCACCGGTATCGCCAACCGCGGCGCCCAGCACACTAGCGGCATCCCCGATCGCATCTCCCGAAGCCACTCCGGTTGCATCGCCCGGCGCATCGCCCAGCGCTCTTAGCTCACCACCCGGGCAGGCGTTGCGGTCTATTACCCGTGAGGAGTTTCGCCGGCAACTGCTCAAACACTTCCCATTCGAGCTTCCAGGCAAGCGCGGTGGAACGGTCATCATCGGCGAGCCCGGCGATATCAGCACCGTCAACCCAATCCTCGCGAACGACACGCTGACTATCTCGATCGTCGGAGCCATCTTTGAGCCACTCGTCGGCGCCAGCCCCATCGATGGTCAACCCGTTCCCGCACTCGCAGACTCATGGGAGGTTGCGCCGGACGGTGTCACGTATACCTTTCACCTCAACCGCGATGCCCGTTGGCACGATGGCACGGATGTGACGGCTGAAGACGTGAAATTCAGCTTCGATGCGGTGCTCGATCCCAATACCGGGAGTAGCTTTCGAACCATCGTAGACGATGCAATCGCGTCCTATGAGATAGTCGACCCAGATACGTTCCGCATCGTCGCCAGTGACCGCTTGGTGAGCTTCCTCTACGAAGGTCCAGGCGCCGTATTCATTATGCCCAAGCATATCTGGGAAAACGTCGGGTTTGAGAGCTGGTCCTTCGATGGTGGCAGCACTGGGCAGGATCCGAGCCGGGTGATCGGCACTGGACCATTCTTGTTCAAGGAATGGGTCCAAGGTGATCATGTCACGATCACCCGCAACGATGCGTATTACGATGAGCCGCCGTTGATCGACGCGCTCACGCTGCAAGTACAGCCGAACTCCGATGCAGCAGTCCTAGCCTTGCAAAACGGGCAGATCGACGCCGTGGAAATCCTGCCGCCAGAGCAAGTTGAGGCAGTGCGCAACACTCCTGGCCTGAAAGTCGAGATCTATGATTTCTTTCAAATGACCTTTTACGCCTTCAACCTTGATCGCGATCGTACCCCGTTGTTCCAGGACAAAGAGGTCCGCCAGGCGCTCTTCTACGCCCTCGATCGAGACTCGATCACAAGGAATATCTTCCTCGGATATGGCGAGCCGGCCGTCGGCACACAACCGCGGCTCTCCCCGGCCTACGCCCCCGATCGCATGACGCCGCAATACTCCTTCGATCCTAACAAGGCGCGAGAGCTGCTCGCCGCGGCCGGATGGACCGACACTAACGGCAATGGCACGGTCGATAAGAATGGGCAGGAGATGGAGTTTGATCTGCTGTACGTTGGTGGCGAGGCCGTCGTTGACCAGATCGTCTCCTATATGCAGGAAGCGTGGAAGGCAGTCGGCGTCAACATGGAGCCGCGCTCGGTATCTGGCGGCGCACTGATCGACGCCCTGGAGTCGCACGACTTTCAGATGGCGCTGCTCGCTTTCTCGCTTTCACCTGATGGCAGTCAAGGACCACTCTTTACCTGCGATGCCTATCAGGGCGGGTTCAATTTCTGGGGATATTGCAATCCGACGTACGATGAGCTCGACCGGTTGCAGAAACGGGAATTTGATCCCGCCAAACGCCGTGAGCTGCTGATACAGCAATCGCAAATCATCTGGGAAGATCAGCCGGTCGGGGTGATTCGCTTTGGCGTGGCACGCACGGGCTTTTCTGCGCGGCTGCATAACTTCTTCCCGAACGGGTATGGCTTTCTCTGGAGCTTGCCATTCGTGTGGGTGGAGTGACCCTGCCACTCCGCTCGACCTGGCGGGCAAACGTCTTTCCCAAGCGCGCTGGCTCCCTCACAGTGCGCAAGCGATCATTCTCGCCGAGGCGAGGGAGCCTAGGCTTGTCACGCGGTCAGATTAGGGTGCGCCAAGGGCGCCAGGCGCGATCAGTCCGGCGAAATTCGGACGCAACCCAGCGCCGGTGGTACCATTTGATTGTGCCGGAGACGGACTAGGGGAGTGGCCACGGGCCGGTCCGGCGTTGCGTCTGGAGGGCGCGATTGTTTTCGAGTGATTTTTTGAACGGTCTTTACATCATCCCGATCCTGGCCGTTCTCATCCTCATCCATGAGTTTGGGCATTTCTTCGCCGCGAGGCTTTGCGGGGTCAAGGTCGAGGAGTTCGGCATTGGCATTCCGCCTCGCCTTTTCGGGTTCGTCTGGAAAGGCGTGCTTTGGTCGGTCAACCTGATCCCCTTTGGGGGATTTGTCCGCGTCAAAGGAGAGGATGGGAAGAATCTCGACCCTGATTCAATGAATGCCCAGCCGGCAGGGGAGCGAGCCTTTTTCCTCTCGGCCGGCGCTGGGATGAACGTGCTCCTGGCGATCGCTCTCATGATCGCGGTCATCGGCTTCCAGGGTATTCCGCACAACCATATTTACATCGGCGGCGTTGCGCCTGGCTCTCCAGCGGCAAAGGCCGGTTGGCAAGCTGGCGACCGGCTGGTCAAGATCAACGGCAAGGAGATGGAATCGACCGAGGAGATTGTCTCGGTCACCGCCGCCCACGAGGGTGAGCCCATCAAGGTGACCATCGAGCGGCGCGGCAAGTTTGTTGAAACGACCGTCGTGCCCCGGAAGAACCCACCGAAGGGTGAAGGCCGGGTCGGCGTCACCCTCGTGACACGAACTGTGGGCATGCTGACCGTCGAGACCATCACGCCGGGATCGCCCGCCGAGGCTGCCGGATTGCAACCCGGTGACCAAATCGTGCTGATCAATAACCGCCCGGTGACCGACGAATTCGTCCTGTCAACCGAGCTGGATCGGTACCAGGGAGCCGCGGTGCCCGTCGTTGTGTCCCGAGGGGGCAGCGAGATTCACGTAACAGTGCCTGTCCCGAAGCGAATCTCTGGCCAGGACCTGCTCTTGCAGACCGGTCTAGCTTCCCTCCGTTTCAAGCCAGAGTTTGAAAGGGTTCCTGCCACCCAAGTCATCCCACGCGGTTTCGAAGAAGCCTACAAGCAAACCCGCCAGATGCTGCTGGGCCTCAAAGAACTGTTCAGTAGCCGAGAAAATCTTGATCAGGTGGCGGGTCCGGTTGGCATGGGCCAGTTGACGAGCGAGCTCATTGAGGAGAGCGTGTTGCCCCTCTGGGTCACGCTGGCCAGCCTGACCATCGTCCTTTCGCTTAACCTGGCGCTCCTCAACCTGTTGCCAATTCCAGCACTTGATGGCGGGCGCCTGCTATTCGTGCTCATCGAAATCTTGCGGGGCGGTCGCAGGATCGCACCGGAAAAAGAGGGGCTCGTGCACCTAGCTGGTTTGGTTTTACTCATTGGCTTAATGTTTGTCATTGGCTTTTCCGATATTCGCCGCTTGATTAGCGGCGAGTCATTCCTTCGGTAGCAGGCACGCTCGGCGCCATGGCCAGGGCAATGACCCATCGAACCACGCCGAGCCCGGTCCGGAAACGCTGAGCGATTGACCTGTCGTGGCTTGCAGGAGATTACACGATGTTGCTTGCCCCACGCCGCAAGACTCGCGTTCTTCACGTTGGTGACGTGAAGATCGGCGGTGACAATCCGATTGTCGTCCAGTCGATGACGACAGCCGACACGCGGGACCCGGCTGCGACGCTGCGGCAGATCCATCAACTCGCGGACGCCGGGTGCGAAGTTGTGCGTATCGCTGTGCCGGATCGCCGGGCTGCCGCTGCCCTGCCGGACATCATTCCGCATTCCCCGGTACCGTTAATTGCCGATATCCACTTCGAGCATACGCTGGCGCTCAAGGCCCTCGATGCCGGTATTCATGGACTGCGCCTCAATCCCGGCAACATCCGCAAACCTGAGGATGTGCGCGAAGTCGTGCGCCGCGCAAAGGAACGGGGCGTACCGATCCGAATCGGTGTGAACTACGGGTCGGTCCCACCCATGACGCGCGAGTTCGTTGACGAGATGGCCGAGCGCGGCGCAACCCAGATCGAGCTGCGCGCGGAATGGATGGTGCGAACGGCTTTGGGGCACATCAAGATCCTCGAAGATCTGGATTTCGGGGACATCAAGGTGAGCCTCAAGGCGTTCGAGGTGCCGGTGATGATCGAGGCGTACCGCCGCTTCGCCGCGCTCCCCAACGACTACCCGCTGCATCTCGGAGTCACCGAGGCGGGAACGCCGCGCGCGGGGAGCGTGCGATCCGCTGTCGGCATCGGTACGCTCCTTGCTCTCGGGATCGGGGATACGATCCGCGTGTCGCTCACAACCGATCCGGTTGAAGAAGTCTTCGTTGCCTACGAAATCCTCAAAAGCTTGGAACTCCGGCAAAAGGGCGCGACAATGATCGCCTGCCCAACCTGCGGCCGCGTCGAGGTCGATCTGTTCCGCATCGCGAATGAGATCGACGCCTTCCTAGCGCAGATCAATGAACCGATCCGTGTCGCGGTGATGGGGTGCGTCGTGAATGGTCCGGGTGAGGCTCGTGACGCCGACGTTGGCCTCGCCGCAGGCAATGCCAAGGGCGTCATCTTCCGCAAAGGGAAAATCGTGCGGACTGTCCCTGAAGCCGACATGGTCGATGCCCTGAAGGCAGAGATCGTCAAGATCGTTGAAGAGCGTAAGCGGGGGGAGGAGGAGCCGGAGGAGACAGGGCGCTACCGTCCCTTGTTGACACTGACACCTGTATCCAATTGAATGCCCGGCGTTGGCAATCGTGCTTGAGCGGCGCTTCGTGAGCGCATAGGAAAAAGGGGAGAGTTCCTTGTCGTTCTGTCCTCCTGCGGCGGTCCTCGCGCCAGACACCTTGGCATTCTTGCAGTCCGTCGATAGCCCAACCCTGGCAAATGCGATCGAGACTTTCCAGGTGCGTGACCGTACCGAAGGCTATATCGGCGGGGCGGTGCGCTGCTTGTTCCCAGATTTAGGCGCGATGGTGGGTCAGGCGTTGACCGTCACCGTAACCAACCAGCCCGGTCCGGTAGCCGGCAGGGAAGGATACTGGCGCATGTGGGAAGCGCTGGCCGCGATGCCGAAGCCAGCAGTTCTGGTCATGCAGGATGTGAGCGGCAACCCCTCCCGCTGTGCCTATGCCGGTGAGGTGATGGCGACGCTCGCGCAGCGGCTGGGCGCCGTCGGGATGGTTACCGACGGCGGGTTCCGTGACATTCACGAGGTCCACGCCCTGGGCATGCACTATTTCGCGTCCTACGTGGTCGTCTCACACGGCAATTTCTCCATCGTCGATGTCGGCGTTCCGGTCGTGCTCGACGGGCAACGCGTTGAGACGGGGGATATTCTCCACGGCGACGCCAACGGTATCGTGATCGTGCCGGCTGAGACTCTCCCAGGACTTCCGGAAGCAGTGGATCGCATTCGCAGACGTGAGCAGGCACTGATGGCGTATATTCGCAGCGAGGCGTTTACGCTGGAGGGTGTCCGCTCAGGTCAGGGGTATTAGTTTCAGACAGGGGACTCGCCCGTCCTTGGCCGTCATTGGTTGCCGCCCTCCAATGAGGATGGTGCTTGGGTGCCGCCGCCACCGCATTCTGGTCCCCACCCGAATGCACTGGCTCGTCCGGGATCAGGTAGCATCCCCATGAGCCGACGAGCCTTCGCCACCGGAGGAATCCTTGGCGCTCTCTCAGCGTTCGCGCTGACGGGCGTTGAAGCCTACGAGGCCCGGTATGTTCATCCGTATGCGCCCGTCCTCGAACGCATCCGGTTGCCCTTGCCGCCAAGCAAGCGTGGCCTGGCAGGCTTGCGGATTGGGTTCGTTACCGATACCCACGTCGGACCGTTTGTCTCGCCTGATGATCTCGCCAGGGCAACATCGCTCATTGCCACCGAGCGCCCGGATCTGGTGTTGCTCGGGGGCGACTATGTGTCAGAGTCTCCCCGGTATATCCACCCAACAGCGGAAATCCTTGGGGATCTAGCCAGATCCGCATCGCTCGGAGCAATCGCGGTGCTAGGCAATCACGATCTGGCCGTCTCCGTCCGAAAGGTGCACGAAGCGCTGGAAGCCGCAGGCATCCGCGTGTTGCGGAACGCCGCGATGCCGGTTGCCTTCCGCGGCAACTCAATTTGGATCGCGGGCATTGATGACACCTTGCTTGGCAATCCCGATCCAGCGGCAGCGTTCGCAACGATCCCTGACGGTGAGATCCCGCTCGTTCTGTGGCACGAACCGGAGTTCGCGGAGGCAGTGGCGGCGCTTGGCGCCTTTGCCCAGCTCTCCGGACACACCCATGGCGGACAGGTTCGCCTTCCCGGCCTCGGCCCGGTCGGCCTGCCGCGCCACGGTCGCCGGCACATCATCGGTTTTAACGAAGCCGCTGGCATGCGCATCTACACCTCGCGGGGCGTGGGCGTCTACCGCCCACCAATTCGCTTCAATTGTCCGCCCGAGGTCACCATCGTTGAGCTGGTCGACGAGGCAGGTCTCACCATAGCTGTTGATGAGATTGCCGGGACCGGATAAGCGCGCTACGATCGGGCGTCCGCGGCCCATGCTCGCGCGATGGCACTCCGCTGCGCCACCACGAGGAGGTTCAACACCATGGCAGAACCCAATTCACGAAGCAGCACCGGTGCTTTCGTGGCCACCCTGTTGCTCCTCGTGCCGCTCGTCTTGACTGCGATGCCAGGATCGCTTGCCGCGCAGCCCGCGGGAACACCGGTTGCCGGTGGTTTTTCCACGGTCAATGTGGAGTTGATTCTTGATTCCTCGGGATCCATGGCAGAAACCCTTCCTGATGGCCAGACCCGCATTGAAGCGGCCAAGGCCGTGCTGCGGCAGGTTATCGCCGCAATCCCGGAAAAAGACGGGATCAACGTTGGGTTCCGCGTCTATGGACATGAGGGCTCGAACACTGAGGCTGGCAAGGCCCGCAGTTGTCAATCGACCGAGCTGCGCGTCCCGATCGAAGGTGTCAACAAGCAAGCACTGCTTGACGAAGTAGAGCAGTATCGCCCCGCCGGCTGGACACCCATCGCGCTGTCCCTTCGTGAGGCGGCCAAGGATTTCAAGCCACCGGCACCGGGGGAAGCGAATTTCGTTGTGCTCGTCACCGACGGACTCGAAACGTGCGGAGGCAATCCTTGCACCGCGTCTCGCCTGCTAAAGCGGTCAGCCGTCGCCGTTACGACGCACGTGATTAGCTTTGCTCTTTCCGAAGAGGAGCAGGCAAATCTCCAATGCATCGTCGACGAAAGCGGTGGCATGCTTCTCGGTGCAGGGAACGCGGAAGAACTCGCACAAGCCTTGTTCACCATCCTCGAGGAAATTGAGGTCGTTGTCCGCAACGGTATTTTGGAGATCGAATCGATCGGCGGCGTTTTCCCCAAGGCCACAATTGAAAGCGCGGGTGACGCCTCAAGCGAAGCGCCGCAAGTCCGCCAGACACTGGCTGATCAGAACCGGATCGAGCTTCCCGCCGGGCAATACCGGGTGCGATGGGTCAATCCAAGCGGCGAGGAAACGCAGATCATTGTCGAAGTCGAGGCGGACAAGACGACTGTCATCCGGGGGTCGATCCTGCGGCTGCCTCATGGCGCGGGAGAGCGCTACGTTCTCAAAGCACAGGATGGCACGGTGATCTGGAGGGGGCCAATCGAATACGGTGACGCTGTTTGGGTACTGCCAGGAACCTACCGCCTGGAAATCGAGCACTTGACCGGGGATGCAATCATCATTTCCCTTGATGTGCAAACGCTTCCTGGCGCGGTCACCGAGGTGTCCGTCACCACCACGCCATGAGCGCAAGCCGTGTCTCACTGTAAAGGGGATCGCGCAGCTCAGAGTCATGCAGTGCGCAATCGTGCGCCCAAGTCGGTCATTGTTGGGAGGATAGGCAACAGCCATGGACCAGGTTAGGGTGGGGGTCATTGGGTGCGGCATTGGCGCCTGGCACGTCGAAGGCTACGCCGAGGAGCCGCGTGCGAAAGTTGTCGCCCTCGCGGGGCTCGATACGGACCGGTGCCTCAGGCTTGCAAAGCAGCACGGTATTCCCGAGGTATTTGGGGATTACCGCGAGTTGCTTGAAAAGGCCGAGGTTGATGCCGTCAGCATTGCCGTGCCCAACTATCTCCATCTTCCGATCGGTCTTGCAGCGATTGAGGCCGGCAAGCACGTATTGATGGAGAAACCACTCGCCCGCAATGCCGTGGAAGGCGAGCAACTGGTTCGCGCAGCGCGAGAAAAGGGCGTCGTGCTAGCGATTGCCTTCAACCGCCGGGCACGCTCCGATATGCAGGTGCTGCGTCGCGTAATCGACGAAGGCGGATTGGGCGAGATCTACTATGCGAAGGCGTTTTGGATGCGCCGGTCGGGCATCCCTGGTCTCGGCAGTTGGTTCACGAGTAAAGAGCAGGCCGGGGGCGGCCCGCTGATTGATCTGGGCGTGCATGTGCTCGACATGGCCCTGTGGCTGATGGACAACCCGCGCGTGGTGTCCGTCAGCGCCGCCACGTACGCGAAGCTCGGCCCGCAGGGCAAGGGCAACTGGGGCGGCAGCCGGTTCACCGTATCGCCTGACCGCCCTTACGAAGTCGAAGATCTTGCCACCGCCTTTCTGCGCACCGACCGCGGAGCCACCCTCCATTTGGAGACGAGCTGGGCGTGCTACACCGGCATGACAGACGAGTTTGGCGTTGTGCTGTTCGGGGATCGAGGCGGCGCGGAGCTCCATGTCAAGGATTACGCCGAGGTTGGAACGCTGCGTTTGTTCAGCGATCTTGGGGGCGTGCCAGCCGACTCGATTCCGCGCTTGCAGCCTAAGAAAGTCCACGCAGGTCATGCCGAGGTGATCCGCCGGTTTATTGATAGCATCCTCACTGGAGCGCCAATGAGCCCGAGCGGGGAGGAGGGCTTGGATCGCACGCGCCTGATTGACTGTATTTATCAATCCGCCGAAATTGGTCACGAAGTCCGGCTTGAATACGCCAATGGCGGGGTCACAATCGTTGGCCAGCCAGCGGCACAGGGGGCATGAGCAGATGCCGATCAACGTCACGATCTGGAACGAGTACCGCCACGAACGCGAAGATCCGCGGGTTGCCGCGATCTACCCGGAAGGCATCCATGGCGCGATCGCCGCCGGACTGACCGCGCATGGGGATTTCTCGATCCGAACCGCCACGCTTGATGAGCCTGAGCACGGTCTTGGAGAAGATGTTCTCGCTCACACCGATGTCCTCATTTGGTGGGGCCACCAGGCGCACGGCGCGGTGTGCGATGCTGTTGTCGATCGCGTCCATCAGCGGGTGCTGTCTGGCATGGGCCTGATCGTACTGCACTCGGGCCATTTTTCGAAGGTATTCAAGCGCCTGATGGGCACCTCGTGCGATCTCAAGTGGCGCGAAGCGAGCGACAAGGAGCGCCTCTGGGTTGTCGCGCCAGGTCATCCGATTGCCAGCGGACTTGGCGAGTACATTGAGTTACCCGCGGAGGAAATGTACGGCGAGCACTTTGACATTCCTGCACCGGATGAGCTGGTGTTCGTCTCGTGGTTCACGGGAGGCGAGGTGTTTCGCTCCGGCTGCTGTTACCGCCGGGGAGCAGGCCGGATCTTCTATTTCCGGCCCGGGCACGAGACGTATCCCACGTACCACAACCAGGAGATCCAGCGGGTCATCGCCAACGCCGCGCGTTGGGCCGCGCCGGTGCCACACGCGGCGCCACGGTATGGCAACGCCAAGCCGCTTGAGCCGCTGCCAACCCGTGCCTCATGAGGCGTTGCGTGAGGAAGATGGAGTCACTATGACCGCGACAACCTATGACGTGATCATCGCTGGTGGAGGGACGATGGGCACGGCCGCGGCCTGGGTGCTTGGGAAACGCGGCGTGCGAGCGCTTGTCCTTGAGCAATTCGGGCATGTGCACACGATGGGGGCACACGGCGGCAAGACGCGGGTCATCCGGCACGCCTACGCGGAAGGTCCTGAGTACATTCCCCTCGTCCTGCAGGCAGACGATCTCTGGTGCCAGCTTGGTGACGAAATTGGTGATACCATCTTTTACCGCGTTGGCGCCCTGGAAATGGCCGCTCCTGGATACACGCACGCACAGCGGGCGCGAGAGAGCGCGGCTGCATATGGTATTCCGTTTGAATGGCTGGATCCGGCAGAGGTACGTCGCCGCTGGCCAGCATTTCGCATTCCCGACGATTGGGAGGCCGGGTTCGGCGCGCGGTCTGGTTTTCTGGTCGTCGAACCTGCGCTCCGCGGGATGGCAGACCTCGCCCGTCGTTTGGGAGTAACTATCCGCGAGCATGAGCCGGTGCGCGCATGGGGCGCGACCCCAGATGCCGTATGGGTTGAAACTCAGCACGCCCGGTACACGGCTGCTCGCCTGATTGTGACTGCTGGTGCGTGGTCCGGAAAGATCCTGGCGCAGTTAGGGCTACCGCTTGCGATCCAGCGCAAGCTGCTCTGGTGGCTCGACGTCGAGGATCCGACGCCGTTTGCTCCAGAGCGTTTTCCGGTGTTTATCACCGACTCCGCTTACGGTGAGATCTATGGCTTTCCGATCTTCCAGCAACCGGGCCTGAAGATCGCCAATCACCGCGGCGGCGAACCCTGCGATCCCGACACCGTTGACCGAACCGCTCGCGATGAGGAGAGCGCTGATGTTGTTGCGCTCGCCCGCTGGTTCCTTCCGGGGGTAGCCAATCGAGTGCTATCGAGCGCCGTGTGTCTCTACGCGCGCACCCCGGATTCCCACTTCATCTTGGACCGGCATCCAGAGTGGCCCCACGTGGTCATTGCCGCAGGATTTTCCGGGCATGGCTTCAAGTTCGCGCCAGCCATTGGCGAGCACCTGGCTGATCTGGCACTCGAACCCGAGACACATCCCTACCCATTGTTCACCCTGGCCCGATTCGCACCAGCGAAGACCGATTGAGTGGATGCGGCTGGAGGCGTGCACGCCCTAGTATGATCCCGGCGAGCCTCAAAGCGATGCTGCCCTCCAAGCCGCTTCATCCATTTGAGCCATGCCGCACCTGGCAGCGCCTTCGCGAAGCGCCAAATAGTCAGAATGGGCAAGCGGAAGATCGCGGGTCATCGCGTTGCAAAGCGACGCTCTCCCGCTGCACAAGACACGTTAACGCTGCGGAGGTGCGGCGAGCGCCTCTTCGCTTTCCGGGATCTCATCCTCGGGAGTGCTAGCCCCCAATGCGGTATCCGGGTCCCGCGGATCTGCTCCACTGGGCCAGCCACCGTTTGCGGCCGCCCATTCCCGGACCGTCTCATGCAAGCGGCGATCTCTCATGATGTAGCCCGTCGCGGAGGTCTTCCGGGCGCTCCCACTGTCTTGGAGGTCGGCAAGCGCTTCTCGGAGGTCATGAATGAAGGCCCGCCGTTGCGCTGGCGTGAAATTCGCCGTAAATGGGAAGAGGCGCGGATCACGCGTCTCTAGGTACATGATGACTCGCTCAACCAATTGGTGATCGTACGTCGGTTCCGGTTCGATCTGCGCCACGCTCAGCCTTCCTTACTGCCCCATCCCCTGATTCCAACACAGCTTCGCTCGTGTCCTGCTTCGAATTGTACTGATAGCGCTCATGTCAGGCGATGACCGCCTGATCCGTATGCTCCGTCACGGCTCGGATGGCCAAATTCCCGGCTCATCTCGTACGCTTAGCATCGTGACCAGGAGATGGCAAGCAGCGGAAAGGATGAATTTGGGCGTGACGCGGCCAATTGTTGAGCAGACGCTTCCGAACGGGCTCAAAATTCTGCTTCGCGAATCCCATGAGGCGCCGATCGCCTCGTTTTGGATCTGGTATCGGGTGGGGAGCCGCAATGAGGTGCCAGGACTGACCGGTGTATCTCACTGGGTCGAGCACATGCAGTTCAAAGGCACGCCCACCCTCGGCAAAGGTGCGATCTTCCGCGAGGTTTCGAAGAACGGCGGCGTCCTCAACGCCCTCACATCCAACGACTGGACCGCCTACTTCGAAACCCTTCCGGCCGACCGGCTCGATCTCGCCCTCCGCATCGAGTCGGATCGGATGACCAACTCCCTCTTCGACCCCGAAGAAACCGAGGCCGAGCGCACCGTCATCCTGTCTGAGCGCCAGGGAGCGGAAACTAGCCCGACCTATCTCCTGTACGAGGAGGTCGTCGCGACCGCCTTTCATGCCCATCCGTACCAGCACCCAGTGATCGGGTTCGAAACCGATTTGCGCATGATCACGCGTGACGACCTCTACAGTCACTACCGGCGGGCCTACCGCCCGAACAATGCCTTCATCGTTGCGGCCGGAGATTTTGACAGCAGCGATCTCCTTGCTCGCATTGAGCGCGCCTTTGGCGGCATTGAGCCAGGCCAGGATGTCCCGCGTGTCCGCGTCGTTGAACCACCGCAGCGAGGCGAGCGCCGGGTGACGCTGCGGCGTCCCTCACCAACCTCGTATCTCCGGATGGCCTTTCATACCCCGGCAGCCAAGCACCCCGATACCCTGCCGCTCCTGGTGACCGATGCCATCCTCTCGGGTGGAAAGGGCATGGGCCTGGCAAGCGGAGGACCGATGGGGCGGTCCTCACGCCTCTACCGCGCACTTGTCGCTGCTGGCCTGGCACGGTCGGCTTCCTCTGAATTCGAATTTTATGTTGATCCCTTCCTGTTCCTGATTGGAGTCACCGCGCTGCCGGGGGTGCAGCCTGAGCGCATCGAGAAGGTCATCGAGCAAGAACTTGCGCGGTTGGCCGGGGAATCCGTGCCAGAGGACGAATTCTCCCGCGCGCTCAAGCAGGTCAAAGCTCAATATGTGTACTCTGCTGAAGGCGTCACGAATCAGGCGTTCTGGCTCGGTCAAATGGAGATGGTTGATACGTATCGCAGAGCCGATACGCTCGTCGAGGAGCTTGAGCGCGTGACTCCTGACGATATCCGGCGCGTCGCCGCCACTTACCTTGTCCCTACGAACCGCACCGTAGGCTGGCTGCTGCCCGACGGCGATGGTTCCGGCAGCGGAGATAACGACGCGGCAGCGCCTTTTGAGCTCTTGCCCCGGTACTGGAGCATCCACGGCTTTTCTACGCAGCCTGGGTCTGCGGCAAGCACATACGCGTTCAGCCGCTCAGAGCTTCCTGGGGGCATTATCTTCCTGGGGCAGGCCCACCCTGATGACCCGGTCGTCTCCGTGCGCTGGCGAGTCGACGCTGGAGCATCGCGGGATCCAAACCACCTCCCTGGACTCGCCGCGTTCACCGCGCGCATGCTGCCACGCGGCACAGAGCGGCACACCTTCGAGCAATTCAACGAATTGACTGATCGCCTCGGCGCAACCTTTTCCGTCGATCCAGGACGGTCCTGGACAGAGTTTGCGATTCGCTGCCTTCGCGAAGACCTTCCAACTCTCCTCGATCTCCTCGCGGAAACGCTCCGCGAGCCAGTGTTTCCAGTCGACGAGATGGAGAAGGTCCGTGCCGAGCTGATCGCCGCGGTGCGCGAGCAGGACAACGACACCCGTGCCGTTTCCGACCGGCTGCTGCGGCAGTTGCTGTATCCTGAAGGTCACCCATTCCGGCACCGGATCATCGGTGAAGAAGCATCGCTCAAGGCCATCACGCGCGACGATCTGATGGCATTTCACCAGGCGTTCTATGGACCGCGCGTTTCCACGGTGGCCATTGTCGGTGGGTTGGCGGTCATTGACGAAGCGGCTCAGCTCGTGGCTGATCGCTTCGGCTCGTGGATTTCTAATGCCACACCGTCTTCGCCCGTGCCAGTGCCCCCGGTTCCAACCGGTCTGCCGCGCGCCACCGAAACGATCCCGGCAAAGAGTCAAACAGATTTGGCCATCGGGACGATTACGATCGAGCGACTGCATCCCGACTATTACGCGCTGGAAATGGCCAATCTCATTCTCGGGCGCTTGGGGCTCATGGGAAGGCTTGGCGCCAATGTTCGCGATCGCCAAGGGCTCGCCTACTATGCTTTCAGCGCCATTGAACCCGGCCGAACTTGCAGCGTCTGGCTGGCACGCGCTGGAGTGGATCCGCGCAATAGCGAGCGAGCGCTTTCGGCCATCATTGACGAAATCACCCGGATGCGGGAAACGGGCGTTACCGAGGAAGAGCTGGCCGATGGAAAGAGCTACCTCACCGGCTCGATGCCGATTGCGCTCGAGACGAACGATGGGCTCGCCGTGACGCTGCTCAACATCGAGTATTACGGCCTCGGTCTCGACTATCTTGATCGCTACCCCGACATCATCCGGGCGTTGACGCAGGACGATGTTCAGCGGGCAGCCACGGCACACCTCAACCCACATCATCTGGCAGTGGGCATTGCCGGGCCTCCAGTTGAGTGAACGTGCGTGGCACCGTGCAAACATGCCCACTGCGAGGTGGCCCCGGAAGTGAAGGAGGGATCTGCGCAAAGCCATAGAGGGCGTGCAGCGCAGCGGCTGCGCGCCTTCTCTGTCGGGACTCTGTCAGGAGTGGAGCCTACTCGATCGCCGTGTCGGCGAAAGCAACGTTTGGCGAATGCTCGATGGCGTACCGCAGATCCCACTCGGTAGTAAAGAGAATGACCGGTCGCCCCTGCCGGTCCTCAGCTCGCAGCCGGCCTCGCCCGCTTGCAACCTCGGCAATCGCTGCTGGGTCACCACTCACCCAGCGCACCGCCGTATAGGCGAGTGGCTCACGCCGCGTCGTCACGCCATATTCGGTCTCAAGCCTGTACTGAACGACATCAAATTGGAGAGCACCGACGGCTGCGAGGATCGGCTCCCGTCGGCCGCTTGACACGGGATAGAAAAGCTGAATGCCTCCCTCCTCTTCAATCTGAGCGAGGCCCTTGAGGAACTGCTTATACCGGTCGGACTGTGTAGCGTGAATGGCCGCAAAATGTTCTGGCTGAAACCGTGGCAACGGCTCAAAGAGCCCCATATCGCTCTCCGATACCGTGTCGCCGATCGCAAACACCCCCGGGTTGATGACGCCGACAACATCACCGGCGACGGCGTCGTCGATAACCTCCCGTTCCTGCCCAAACAGGCGGAGAGGAGGGGACAGTCGCACCCGCCGCCGTAAACGTGGATGCCACACTTCCATATCCCGCCGGAACACACCCGAGCAGACGCGCAAGAATGCGACGCGATCCCTGTGGCGCGGATCCATATTCGCCTGGATCTTGAACACGAAGCCACTGAATCGCTGGTCATCCGGAAATCGGACTCCTCCGGTCGTTTTGCGCGGTTTCGGCGCCGGTGCATGCTCAACAAATGCGTCAAGGAAGAGTTGAACGCCGAAATTCGTCAGCGCGCTGCCAAACGCCACAGGTGTGAGGTCGCCAGCATGCACGGCTTCGAGATCAAAGGGGGCCGCCACCGCCTCGATGAGCGCAATCTCCTCGCGCAAGCGATCGGCGGCACGCTCCCCAACGATGGTGTCGAGTGTCGGATCCTCGAGGGCAACCACAATGACCGGCGCACGCCTGGCGCCGTGCTCGGTGCGCTCAAAGAGGTGCACGGCACGGCCGCGCAAATCGTACAGGCCACGGAAATCCACGCCGTCACCGATCGGCCAGTTGATGGGGCACGTTTTGAGACCAAGCATTTGCTCGATCTCGTCCAACAACTCCAGCGGATGCCTCCCTGGCCGGTCAAGCTTGTTGATAAAGGTGAAAATCGGCGTGCGGCGGCGGCGACAGACCTCGAAGAGCTTGAGGGTCTGCGGCTCAATGCCTTTCGCAGCGTCCAACACCATCACGGCACTATCAACCGCTGTCAGCGTCCGGAAGGTGTCTTCCGAAAAGTCCTCGTGGCCCGGTGTGTCTAGCAGGTTGATCTGGCAGCCACGATACGGAAAGGTAAGCACGGTTGACGAGACCGAGATCCCGCGCTCGCGCTCCAGCGCCATCCAATCCGACGCGGTCTTCCGTTGGGCCTTGCGAGCCGTCACGGAGCCAGCCAGATTCACTGCGCCCCCATAAAGCAGCAATTTCTCCGTCAGCGTCGTCTTCCCGGCATCCGGATGCGAAATGATGGCAAACGTGCGGCGCCGCCCAACCTCGCTGGTGAGTGAGGGGACCTCAATTGGCCTGCTTTCCGGCTCAATAACCATCATTTCCATGCCGAGTGTGGCTCCTGGCTTTCCGCCCGTGAACGATTAGGCGAGTATCATGCGGCGCACAACGAGAGCGGCCACGCGGGCCGCTCAGGCAAAGTATACACTGGGTGGCGTTCTTCCCGTCGATGCGAAGGTCTTGCGCCGGTCGCGCATCGCGTCCACTATCCCACCTGCCAGCATGCGATTGATCGTTGTAAAATTCACAAACTGCAGGGCAGTCGTGTGCAGGCTGCACTGCGTCGTGATCTGGCCATGTCATGAAGGGCGTTCGGCGCCTCGGCACCGTGGAGGGCCGGACGCCCTCGCGATGTGTCAGGAGGCGACGCAGATGCAGGACTGGCAAATCAAGGCCTGAAGCCTAGGAGGCAGAGCGGAAAGCATGGAAGGGAGCAGTCCGGCCACAAGCCGGCCGACGTTGGCAGTGCCCAAGGAGACGGCCGCGAACGAGCGCCGGGTTGCGCTGGTTCCGGATGTCGTCAAGCGTTTCACTGGCATGGGGCTGACCGTCCTGGTCCAAGCTGGAGCAGGCGCGGGAGCGTTCATCTCCGATGATGCCTATGCCCAAGCCGGCGCGACGATTGTCCCCGATGCGGCCACGCTCTACCAGCGTGCCGACATTGTGGTGAAGGTCCAAAAACCGGCGCCCGAAGAGGTCTCGATGATGAGACCGGGGACGACGCTCATCGCGTTCCTCCAGCCCATGGTGAACTTGGATCTTGTACGTCAACTCGTTCAGCAGCGCATCACGGCCTTCAGCATGGACGCCATTCCGCGCACCACGCGCGCCCAGTACATGGACGCCCTGTCGTCGATGGCGACGATCGCCGGATACAAGGCTGTGCTCCTGGCTGCAGATCACCTGCCGAAATTCTTTCCACTCTTGACCACTGCGGCGGGAACAATTCCTCCGGCTCGCGTCCTGGTCATAGGAGCCGGAGTAGCGGGCCTGATGGCGATTGGCACGGCACGCCGCTTGGGAGCCGTGGTGGAAGCGTACGACGCCCGCGCCGTGGTCAAGGAGCAGGTCGAGAGCCTCGGCGGGAAGTTCATCGAGATTGATATTGGCGTCGACCTATCTGGCCAAGGTGGATACGCCCGCGAAGCGACCGAGGAGATTCTTCGGAAGCAGCAGGAAGGACTCGCCGTCCGGGCCGCAAAGTGCGACGTGGTCATTTCGACGGCCGCGGTTCCTGGACGCCCAGCTCCGCGTCTGATCCCGGCCTCAACGGTCGCTCAGATGGCGCCTGGCTCGGTGATCGTGGACCTCGCCGCCGAGACGGGAGGGAATTGCGAGCTCACGGTCCCTGGTCAGATCGTGGAGCGGAACGGGGTTACGATCATCGGTTTGCTCAACTTGCCAAGCACCATGCCCGTTCACGCCAGCCAGATGTACGCCAAGAACGTCCAGAACTTACTCGCCTTGATGATCGATAAGTCCGGCGCCTTCACCATCAATATGGATGACGATATCGTCGCCAACACGATCATCACGCGCGACGGGCAAGTGGTTCACCAGGGAACATTGCAGCGGCTCAGCCCGGCGCCAGCCCCGGCTGCAACCGCTGCCAATTGACAGGGTCACGGGAACGCGGTCGGCAAACGGGAAGGGGTCACAATCACCCGGCCGGATATTGGTGCGCCCGAACCCGGGCTAGGTGTGGCACCTCTCGGGAGCTAGTGGCGACAAGGAGCAGTTGATGGATCAAGATGTTCTCTTAGGCATATACGTGTTTCTCCTCGCCATTTTTCTCGGCGTGGAGCTTATCGGGAGGGTGCCTTCCACGCTCCACACGCCGCTCATGTCGGGAACCAATGCCATTCACGGCATCGTCCTCCTTGGCGCGATGATCGTGTTGGGACAGGCCGACGTCTGGTGGCTGCGAGTGATTGGCTTCCTGGCGGTCGTGCTCGGCGCTGCCAACGTGTTCGGAGGATTTGTAGTCACCGACCGGATGCTGGAGATGTTCAAGCAGCGCCGGCCGGCAGCTGAGGCGGGTCAGAAGCGATGATCGAAAGCTGGCGCGACGCGATTGTCGACCTTAGCTACCTCGCAGCGGCCATTCTCTTCATCTTCGGCTTGAAATTTCTCTCCTCGCCTGCCAGAGCACGACGGGGCAACCAGCTTGCGGCGATCGGCATGGCGGTGGCCGTTGTCGCAACCTTCATCAGCCCGGAGCTCGAGGTTACAAGAGTCAATAGCGAAGGGCGAATCGTCACCGAATACAGCACCACGAACCTCCTGCTGATGATCATCGGCATAGTTATCGGAGGTGCCGTCTCGACGGTCGCCGCCCGGCGGGTCAAGATGACGGCCATGCCTCAGATGGTGGCAATCTTCAACGGCATGGGCGGCGGCACAGCCGCTCTCGTCTCCGTTGGCGAATTCATGCACAAAGTCGGCATCGGGCGCGGAGAAATCACCTCAATCGCGCTCGGTACCTTGATCGGCTCAATTTCCCTCACAGGCTCGATCATCGCCTTTGCCAAGCTGCAAGAGCTTATTTCTGGCCGGCCGATCACCTTCCCGAATCAAAAGCTATACAACGCGGTTCTCTTCGCCGCGATCCTCGCTCTCGGCGCAGCGGTCGTCATCCTTCAGGAGGGAACCACTGCGAAGCTGGCGCTATGGATTCTCTTCGCTGCCGCGCTTGCCCTCGGCGCCTTGGTGGTGCTGCCGATCGGTGGCGCTGACATGCCGGTGGTGATCGCGATTCTCAACTCATTGACCGGTCTCGCGGCGGCTCTAACCGGCTTGGTCTTGAGCAATCAGGCGCTCGTCATCGCTGGTGCGCTGGTCGGGGCCTCTGGTTCCTTCCTGACTTTGCTCATGGCTCGCGCCATGAACCGCTCGGTAACGAATGTGCTGTTCGGCGCCTTTGGCGGTGGACCAGCGGCCGGAGGCGCGGCGGCGACGGCAGAAACTCGCCCAATTCGCGAGACGACAGTGGAGGATGCGGCGGTGGCGCTCGCCTATGCTCAGCGAGTCATCATCGTCCCCGGCTACGGTCTCGCGGTGGCACAAGCGCAGCACGCGGTGCGCGAGCTTGCGGATGTGCTTAAAGAGCGTGGCGTTGACGTTCGGTTCGCCATTCACCCGGTGGCGGGCCGTATGCCGGGCCACATGAACGTGCTGCTGGCCGAGGCTAACGTTCCCTACGAGGATCTGTACGAGATGGAGCGGATCAACGACGACTTTGCCAACACCGATGTGACCTTGGTCATCGGTGCAAACGACGTCGTCAATCCAGCAGCCCGGAACGACCCGAGCAGCCCCATCTACGGCATGCCGATCCTGAACGTCGACCAATCAAAGCAAGTCATTGTTCTGAAGCGGAGCATGCGCTCCGGCTTTGCTGGGATTGAGAACGAGCTGTTCTACAATCCCAAGACAGCCATGCTGTTCGGTGACGCAAAGGAGACCCTGACCGAGTTGGTAGCAGCGGTCAAAGCCGCATAACCGCGCTTGGTCACGCGATGCCGGCGACCGCGCTCGTCAACGTCGCCGGCATCGTTGTTTCTTGCCAGTTGGATGAGCGCACGCAGCGCACAGCGCATTTGACGTGCTGGAGAAGACCGTGGCTAAACGTCGCCAGCGGACCTCAACCCGGCGGCCACGCCGAGCGGCCAAGCCAGTTTCGCTTGGCTCGCTGATCCTTGCCGCCTTCATCCTGCTGATCGTCTATGCCGCGGGCAAGCTCGATGAGACCCCCGGTGGCATGCCGGCATTTCCTCCAGTATCTCCGGGCGTCGGCACTGTCGGCGTCTTCGTTGAGCCAGATAATGGCCGGGATCCCATTCTCGATGAGATTGCCGCTGCGTCCCACTCGATCCGCTTGCAGGTTTACCTCCTGAGCGATCAGGTCATCATCAACGCCCTGAAGGAAGCTGATCAGCGAGGAGTTGACGTCCGCGTCATGCTCGAAAATGCGCCGTATGGCGGTGCAGGCAATCAACCGGAGGTCTTTGTTGAATTGCAGCGTGCCGGAATCGAGGTACGCTGGGCGAATCCTGCCTACCGGTTTACGCACATCAAGACGTTTATCTTCGACGAGCGCGTTGCCGTCATCATGAACCTGAACCTCACTCGGTCCGCGTTTACCCGCAATCGCGAGTTTGGAGTCATTACCACGCGGCCAGCAGAGGTGCAGCAGGCTCTCGCCATCTTTGAAGCCGACTGGAATCGCGCCCAAGATCCTCCAGACGGTCCCCTTGTGGTAAGCCCGTCAAGTAGCCGCACGGAGATCCAGGCGCTGATCGCCTCAGCCACGGCCTCGCTCGACATCTATGCGGAAGTGGTCTCCGACCGGCAGATCATCACGCTGCTCGAGCAGGCGGAGCGTCGCGGGGTCGCTGTCCGCCTCCTCGTACCAACAGAGGAGGACGAGAACGCGCACGCTGTTCTCTTTCGCTTGATGGATCAGGGTGTCGATGTGAGAACGGTTCCAGGACTTTACATCCACGCCAAAGTCATCATCGCGGACGGTAGGCGAGCCTTTGTCGGATCGCAGAACTTCACCGCAACGTCACTAGATCAAAACCGGGAGCTTGGCATCATCCTGGACGATCCAGTAAGCCTTCACCGCATTAGCTCCGTGTTCGAGGCCGATTTTGGCAAAGCCATTCCATTCGCCTAGCTCATGGAACACGCCTGATGCACGCTGCTCACGGGCGCACTCGGGCCAGATCGCTCGCTTCGCTCGGGATGACAGTCTCTCGCTGTCGTCGTGGTCAGGCGGCACGAGTGCAAGCTGCGCACCCGGTGGACCACGGTGTCACCAGGGTGGCCCTTCACAACCCAATCGCGGAGGGGATACAATCCGGTCATCACAATATTCGCGTGCACTACCCCTTGACAAAAAGGCAATGTACGTATAGAGTGGACGTACAGTCCTGAGGAGCCAGCGGCCCCGGGCCACCAGCGAGCGAGATCATCTGATAGGGCGGCGCTGCGGGGCGATGCCCAGCATCATATGAATCTCGTTGTCTTCTTCAAACCGGCACGCGTTGCGGGGCGACGTGCGGGATTGCGGGAGACCAGCAGGTGGGTCGGAGGCAAGGTTCGTCGGGGCTGTTGTCTTTTTGCACTCGCTGAGGTCACCGGGCCACACCCGTGCCGGGTGGCCAGCTAGCAATGCCGCCAAGCCGGCGCCATTTGGTCACCCAAGCGCATTCGGGGAGCGTTGCTCTCGTTCGAGCCTCCACGGGGTGATTCCGTTCGCGAAGCGCAGTGTGGATAGACGGAGTGCAACGCGTGGGATCACTCCGTGTTGCGGAATCGGGGTGATGCCCAATCTGTGGAGGGGACTCCCTACACTTCCATGACCATCGGCAAGATCATCGGCCGGCGGCGTGTCTCACGGAACAAGTATTGCGCCGTCAGCTCGCGTAACTGACGACTGAGATACCCCCAATCCTCCGCCTGGTGCCCATTCATGTAGCCGTTGAGCTCTTCTCGCAGGTGCGCCTTGGTCGCCTCAAGCAGACCTGTTGCTTCCTTCGCGTACACGAACCCACGAGTCACGATCTCCGGGCCAGCAACAATGTGTCCAGTTTGCCGGTCCACACTCACGACTACCATCAGAATGCCTTCCTTGGCGAGCGCCCGCCGGTCGCGGATCACGACCTCGCCTACAGCACCGACCGTGACCCCGTCAACATAGACGTAGCCCGCGTCCACATGGCCGGTCACTGCCACACGCTCTGGCATAATCTCCACAACATCGCCGCATTCGGCAAAGGTGATGCTCTCAGGAGGCATACCTCGCTCCACGGCAAGATCCGCGTAAAGCGCCATGTGACGATGCTCGCCATGGAAGGGTATGACCGCCTTTGGCTTGAGAAGCTCCAGCATCTCGCCGAGCTCATCGCGGCTGGCGTGACCCGAGACATGCACCAGAGCCCGCGCGCTGTAGATCACCTCTGCGCCGGCACGGAAAAGCTGATTGATGATGCGGTAAACAGCGGTCTCATTTCCGGGAATGGGCGTTGCCGAAATGATGACCGTGTCGCCCGCACCAATCTGCACTTCTCTGTGGTCACCATTGGCGATCCGGCCTAGCACGGCCATCGGCTCACCTTGGCTGCCGGTGACTATGTACGTCAGCCGCTCATCTGGCAAGGCCATAGCCTCGCGAGCATCAATCAGCACATGCTCTGGATCGGTCAAATAGCCAAGCTCCAATGCCACCCGAATGTTCTTTTCCAAGCTGCGTCCGAGCGCCACCACCTTCCGCTCATACATGGCGGAGACGTCGATGATCTGCTGGATGCGAGCGATCAACGATGCGAACGTGGCGATGAAAATGCGGCCCTCCGCTTTGGAAAAGATCTCATCATACATGAGTCCGATCACGCTCTCCGACGGAGTCCTGCCGGGCGATTCGACATGCACGCAATCGGAAATCAGCAACCGGACGCCGCGTTCCCGGAAACGCGCTAACGCGCCAAAGTCCGTGCGGCGTCCGTCAATCGGCGTTGGATCCAGCTTGAAATCACCTGTGTGCACGATGAGGCCAGCCGGTGTGGTAATGCCGAAACCGACCGCATCGGGAATACTATGACAGACACGGAACGGTTCGAGCTGGAAAACGCCAGCCGAAATGATGGGTTGCAGGTCTGGGTCGAATTCGACAAGCTGCGCTCGTGAAAGCAAGCCAGCCTCTTCCAGCTTGACGGACACGAGACCAAGGGTCAATTTCGTCCCGTAAATTGGCGCCGGAAGGTCAGGGAGCAGGTAGGGCAACGCCCCGATGTGATCCTCGTGTCCATGGGTAAGAAAGATGCCGCGGATGCGATCTGTCCGGTCTCGAAGATAGGAGATATCGGGAAGAATCAGGTCAATGCCCGGTTGCTCTTCCTCAGGGAAGCCAACGCCACAATCGACAATAATGATGTCTTCGTCGTATTCGAGCAGGAAAAGATTCCGCCCAACCTCGGCAATGCCGCCGAGGAACATGAGTCGTACCGGTAATGTCATGCCACCTCAGCCATCCACGTTTGAACGAAGAAGCATCCAAGCGGAGTCACGTGCCGAGCTGTGGCGGTCGAAGCGTGCGAGAGTCTGGCAGAGGACGCCGGCCACGTTAGCTCAGAATAAGCTCATTTGCTGTGCCGGCCTGTCCTCGGGCTTGGCTTCGTCACGCCGGCGCGCCCGCTCTCTCTCGGCCTCAGCCAGGATCTTCGGGAGCTTCGCAAAATCCTCTTCAATCGCCGCTCGGAACGCCGATTGGTGCAACGCCGCCGCCGGGTGATACATCGGGACGATCAGCCGGCCATCCACCCACTTGGGCTGCCCATGAATCCGCGAAATTCGCTCCCCGGGGAACCAGCGGGCCATCGAGAATCGTCCCAGTGTTACGATCACCTCTGGATCGATGGCGGCAATCTGCCGCTCAAGGTATGGCGCGCACGCTGCGATCTCATCGGGAAGCGGGTCACGATTTCCTGGTGGCCGGCATTTCACTACGTTCGTGATAAAAACATCCTCGCGCTTTAAACCAGCTAATGACAAGAGCTCGTTAAGAAATTTGCCTGCCGCACCAACGAATGGCCGGCCTTGCTGATCTTCGTGCCACCCAGGCGCCTCTCCTATGAACATGATGCGGGCGCGTGGATTTCCCTCACCGGGCACGGCGTGGGTGCGCGTCCGCGCAAGCTCACATTTGGTACAAACCCTGACTTCCGCAGCAATTTGCTCCAGTATCGCTTCTACCGTTGCCTCAGCCACCCCGCACCCCGCGAACCTCGGAACGCGACCCCCTACCCTGCAGTATAGCGGAGCCTCTGCCACGCTCCCAAGTGCAGCCTGCAAGCCCGATGCCACAGTTTGCGTCGGCCCTCGTCAGGTGTCGTGTCGAGCGACGCGGGAATCGCTCCCCACCTGCGTCCGCAGCGACTGCACAACTCACCCCAAAGGCACGCCAGCGCATCGAGGCTACAGAGCATCCAGCGCATTGGCATCATTCGTCTCTAATGGCACGACAGGATCGTTCCCGTCCTCCGCATTCGATGCGGTAGCTTCCGGAAACGATTCACTCTCAGGAGATATCTCTCCGTCCTCATCAACTGGGCGTACCTCGGCCGTCAGCGCATCGTCAGATAGCGCGAGAGCACGCGCCGCGAGGTCGTCCCAATCTGGCCGCTCGCTGGAGATGAGGAGGATCGCGGGATGTCCCCAGTTCCGGGCAAGCCACCGATTCAGGATGTTCGCTTCGTCAATGCTGGCATGGTCGAGCGGCGGCAATCCTACGCGCTCGTATCGCTCCCAACTGCGAGAAAGCCGCCTGGCAAGGGCATGCACCCCCTCAGCGCGCGACGCCCGGATCTGTGACCACAGCCGCCCGCGGATCACCAACAGGATTTCAACCGCGCCGCGCTCAACTGACGGCAGCACAAGCACCACCGTGTGGCGCTCTGCAGCAGACCGATGGCTCCGCTGGGCCGATACGACAGCCTCCACGGATCGCAGATGATTCCGGAGCCGGCGCGCGCGCTCGAAATCGAGGCGCTGCGCCGCTTCCTCCAGATTCCGCCAGAGTTGCTCAAACAACGCGGCGTCGTCGCCCTCGAGCACCCGGACAACCTGTCTCACAACTGCCATGTAGGCGTCACGGTCGGCACGCCCGACACACGGGCCGGGGCATTTGCCGAGATCCAACCGCAGGCAGGGCGATCCATAGCTCCGCGCATCGCGAAAGGATCGGCGGCAGGTGCGCAGCGGGAAGTACTCGTTGATCACGTCTACTGCAGCACGCGCGGCGCTTGAGTTGCGGAAGGGGCCAAAGTAGCGTGCACCATCATCGTTCCAGGTCTTGGCCAGGGTTAGGCGCGGCCACGGGTTGGATACATCCAAACGGATGAAGGGGTATTGCTCATACGAGCGCATGGCCGTGTTGTAGCGGGGCTGGTATCGCTTGATCAACTGGGACTCGAGCAACAACGCCTCCAGCTCCGACCCCGTTACCTCAACGTCAATGTGCTGCACCGATTCAATCAAGCCATCCAATTTCCTTGTGTATCCCAACGGTTGAGAGTAGTAGGACGCGACGCGCTCTCGAAGGTTCTTGGCTTTGCCGATGTACAAGATCCGGTCCTGTGCATCGCGCATCAGATAGACACCGGGGCTTCGCGGCACCGTAGCAATGAGCGACCGATCAAGCATCGAGCGAGCTCGACCTACCCCCTCCGCTGGCTGGCGCACTGCAATGCCCGCGACTGCTTTCAGCCGGTCCAGCGTGGTGTGTCCGGCCTGACTGGCGAGCTCAGCCAGCCGTATTGCCGCTTGTGCGGCAAGTGTGGCGTCAATGGCCGCGCGATGGATTTGACGTGGCTGGAGGCCGAGGCTCATCGCCACCCGATCGAGGGTGGGACGACGAACGGAGGGCAGCAGCCGCACCGCCAGCGCCATGACATCGAGCCGTTCGTTGATGAGCGCAGGTCGCCCGCAGCGAGCGAATTCAGCGTTCAGAAAGCTTATGTCAAAGCCAATATTGTGCCCGACGATCAGCGAGGTGCCGAGAAACGTCTCTAGCTCCGGCGCGATTTCAGCGAACCGGGGTGCGGGCGTAACCAGCTCGTCGGTGATCCCTGTCAGCTTGGTGATGTATCCAGGAATACGGCGCTCTGGAAAGACCAAAGTCTCAAAACGCTCTGCCTCTTTCCCGTCGCGGTACCGTATTGCCGCAATTTCAATAACCCGCTGCTGGAGCGGCTTGAGCCCGGTCGTCTCCACATCGAGCGCGACGAATTCGACCAGGCAATGTTGCGCATGCGCGCTCCCAGTTTGGATATGAGGCAGCGCCCAGTATCCATCGTGGCGCAGCACGAGGGTGCCGTCAGCTTCCAGCACATGCCGGAGGAGCGACTCCCAAAGGGATGCGGCCGACCCTGCGCCAAAAACGTACGCGATGAGATCCTCTTGCGTAACCGCACCGCCGCGGCTCTGGACGAATTCGACTGCTCGCCGGGCGAGAAACGCATACCGATTCCGGGAGCCGCCGTCCGCCTGACCGCGCCTTGGCTCGAGCGCTTCGTGCACAGCGTCCGCGCGAGAGAGGGTCATGACGCCACTGTCCCGTTCCTGGCGATGCCCGTGTCCACCTGAGGTCTGACACACATGTGCTAGACTCTCTTGCCGAAGCGTACGTTCATTGCCCCGATCGGTTCAAGGACGCGAGCGGCAGGAGCCAGGGATGGCCGATATAGATGTCCAGCGGCGCATAGAAGAGCTCAGGCGCAAGATCGAGCGGTGGAACTACGAATACTATGTGCTTGCCCAACCCACCGTTTCAGACGCCGAATACGACGAGGCCATGCGTGAGCTCCGCGAGCTTGAAGCGGCGCATCCAGAGCTCGTAACACCAGATTCCCCCACCCAGCGCGTCGGAGCGCCCCCCGCTGAGGGATTTGCCAAGGTTCGCCATCCGGTGCCGATGCTGTCGCTGAGCAATGTCTATACCGAAGAGGAACTTCGCGCCTGGGCGCAGCGCATCGTCAAGATCGTCGGCGACATCCCTCTCACGTTCGTGACCGAGCCCAAGGTGGACGGGCTCGCCGTCGCCATCACCTATATCAATGGTGTCTTTGACCACGGTGCAACGCGGGGCGATGGCCTAGTTGGCGAGGATGTCAGTGCCAATCTCCGCACGATCAAGACGTTGCCGTTGCGTCTCAACCCGCCTAAGCATGGCGTGATGCCCGCTGTGATCGAAGTGCGGGGAGAGGTGTATATGCGCAAGGCCGACTTTGAGGCCCTGAATGAGCGGATTTTGTCGGAAGGCGGTGAGCCATTTATGAATCCCCGCAACGCTGCGGCAGGCTCACTCCGCCAGCTCGATCCGCGTGTAACAGCATCCCGGCCTCTTCGCATCATCGCCTACGGCATTGGTTACATTCAAGGCGCTCCCCAACCGCCGACGCACTGGGATATCTTGATGCTGCTTCAGGAGCTTGGCTTTCAGACACCACCGGATGCCGCGCGCGCCTACAGCGTTGATGAGGTCTGGCAGCACTGTCAGGCGTGGCAAGCCCGGCGCGATCGCCTCGAATTCGAAATCGACGGCGTCGTCATCAAGATTGACGATGTGCGCTTGCAAGAGGAGCTCGGCTACGTCGGCCGGGAGCCACGCTGGGCAACGGCCTACAAGTTCCCAGCGATTCAAAAAACAACCGTTGTCGAAGACATTATCATCAACGTTGGACGCACCGGCACGTTGAACCCAGTTGCCATACTCCAGCCTGTCAATATCGGAGGCGTCATCGTCCGGCGGGCCGCCCTCTTCAACGAGGATGAGATCGCCCGGAAGGACATTCGGATTGGCGACACCGTCGTCGTCCAGCGTTCGGGCGATGTCATCCCGTACATCGTCAAAGTCATCAAGGAGAAGCGGACCGGCAACGAGCGGCCATTCGTGATGCCAAGCACGTGCCCCGTTTGCGGAGCCCCAACGCACCGGGAACCCGGGACGGCCATGCGGTATTGCACCAACGCCGCGTGCCCAGCGCAACTTAAGCGTCACCTTGAGCACTTCGTGTCCCGCAGCGCCATGGATATCGACGGGATGGGGGAAAAGATCATCGATCGGTTCGTCGAGCTCGGCTGGCTTCACGATGTTGCAGATATCTATTATCTGGATTTCAACAAAATCGCTCAGCTTGAAGGATTCGGAGAAAAAAGCGCCGCCAATCTCAAAGCGTCTATTGAGGCAAGCAAGAACCGTCCACTTGCCAGGCTCATCCACGGACTTGGCATCCGCCACGTCGGTGAGCGCACCGCCGCGCTCCTGGCGCAGCGCTTCGGCTCGATCGACCGGCTCATGAACGCCTCCCTTGAGGAGCTCAACGAAATCGAGGGAATCGGCGAGGTTGTCGCGAAGAGTATCTACGACTTCTTCCACGAGCCACGCAATCAGGTTATCATCGAAAAGCTTCGCAAAGCCGGCGTGCGGATGGAAGAGGAAACGCGGCCCGCCGCTGAGGGAGAGTTGCCACTCGCCGGCAAGACGGTGGTTATCACCGGGCGCCTGGCAAGCATGACCCGGCAGGAAGCCGAGGAGTTGCTTCGAAGGGCAGGAGCGACCGTGTCGGACTCAGTGTCACGCAAGACGTCGTTCGTGGTTGTGGGCGAGTCTCCGGGGAGTAAGGCCGAGCGGGCTCGCCAGCTCAACATCCCCATGATTGACGAGGCTACGCTCTTGGAGATGCTCAAAGGCGCCCCAGTCGCTGCGTCATAACGTCGCGGGGGCGCAGCGCACAATGGGAATTCGGGTCACGATCAGCGCCGGCACGCTGTCCGGCATTCCTGCGGAGGCGGGAGCATGAGCGGCTATTCAGTACCAACGCGGGAGGACGATCCGATCCACACCGTCCGCACGATCGCCCGCCTGGCGCAGATGATCATCGAATTGCGCGATGAGTATGTCAGGCGCCCCCGAGAAGATATCCTTCAGCAAATTGAGCAGCGGCTGGACGACCTACTCGCTCAGCGCGAAGAACTCCGGCACCGCATCGCAAGCGCCTCCAGAAATCAGGAGCCGTGATTGCTTCGTCGAGCGCAACAGGGAGTTCGGTTCTCGCAGCAAGACCGGTCGCCTGGCGCGGATCAAGACGTGACTGCCGTTGTGCCCGGCTTGACGAGCGGGATTCCAGCGCTGCACAACCGGCACAGCTCCGGTTCCCAGCTTTCGATATCCATCGTCACCAGCGGCACGAGCGGTATCTCACCAAACTTCACTCGTCCGCCACTTCGATCAACCAGCACGCTGATCGCCACGATTTCCACCGGCTCACGGCTCAGCGCCGCCAGCGTTTCTCGCACAGATCCCCCAGTAGTGAGGATGTCATCAACCACGAGCACGCGCTGTCCCGGCGTAAACCGGGTTCCCCGGCGGAATTCCCGCCCCGGCACTCCTTCCGCCTTGCGCTCCGCGTACGCCGCCGTGACTCCCAACTGCCGGGCGACTTCGAAGGCAAGGAGGATGCCCCCCGTCGTCGGCCCCGCCACCACGTCAATGTCCTGGCCGCGAAACTGGTCCGCAATGTAGCGACAGACTGCCTCAGTTTCGCGCGGCTGGCGCAGCAGATCGAATTTCTCGATGTACTGATTGCTGTGCCGGCCAGACGCAAGCAGAAAATGCCCTTCTTTCAATGCCCCGACTCGCCGTAGGCGCTTCAACACATCCGCGGTTCGATCAGCGACAGTCCCCGTATCAGCCACTCTCACTCAGCCTCCCGGCAACCACCATGCGCCGCGACGGCGGCGAACATCATCCCACCACAAGCGTAGCCTACACCGTGGTGCCATGCGGCATGGCGCGAGGCCAATGTCAGGTCCTCTCATGAGCTGAGCAGCCAGGAGGAACCCGGCCATCCATGCTCGGCCCAGCACGAATGGTCGAGGCGCACGGGGTATTCAGCTTCGATGGCCGAAAGGCCGGTCTGACTGGGCTATCGCCCGCCGCTCGTTACGAGAATGATGCGCGGCGCCCAGTCCGTCGGATGCGCATGACAACCAGAACAGCCAGAATCACTCCCTCGCTCACCACCGGTCCAACGTTCTTGACGGTTGAGGCCGCCGTGGCGCTCGGCTTGCCGTGGCATGTTCCAGAGCCAGCGTCCGTAAAGCCACCAGCGTTGACTGGAACGAATTGCCAATCGTAGCCGCCGGATTTCAACGTCAAGAGCAACACACCGTACGTTGTGTTGTCCCGAACCTCTGTGGTAGACAGCGGAGCGTTGAAATCGTAATGGCTCCTTCCTCCTGTGCCAACCACGAATTGCCGAATCCCAAACGTGTTGTCACGCTGGTCATTCGCGTTGATCGGAGCGAAACGCTCATATGTATGTTCATGGCCGGTAAGCACAACCTCGGCGCCAGCCGCGTACAGCATATCCCAAGCCCAATCAATGCCGGAGTGGCTGCCATGCACCGCACCCGAGCTGTAACGCGGCTGGTGCCACATGGCCAGCGTGCACTGGTTGGGGTGCGCAGCCAAATCGGCGGACAACCACGCCTGCTCCGCCGTGCAGTTTCCGTTTCGTGAGCAGTAGGAATTCAGCGCGATGATGTGCCACGCGCCAAGATCGAAGCTGTACCAGTTTTCATTCGGCACTCCTGCTTGGGCGCCCCAATAGACGGCGAAATCGCCACCTCCGTAAAAGTCATGGCTGCCGCCTGCGACAGGGTGTGTGATGGATTTGAAGCTTCCCCACGCTGGGTCATAACCCCTCGCGATGTTGTCAAGCGTGGCGAACTCATACTGCATATCGCCAAGCATGAACACCGCGTTCGGATTGAGTTTCCGAATCAGGTCGCCGGTGAGACGTTGCGCGCAGCTTGTGGTGCCGGAACTCGTGCAGGCGACATCTCCCGCTGCGGCTACGCGCACCGAATCACCGCTGCCTGGCGTCGCCGTAGCCGTCGGTGCTGGAGTCCGCGTCGCAGTGGCGGTGGCAGTTGACGTCGGAGTGTGCGTCGCAGTGGCCGTTGGTATGGGAGTGCCGGTTGGTGCCGGAGACGGTGTCGGCGTTGGCTCGACTGTCCTCGTCGGCACCGGTGTGTCTGTTGGCACGACGGTCGGCGGCGGCTCTGGCGTACTGGTCGCGGTCGGCTCTGGTGTGTCAGTCGCTGTTTGTGTTGCCGTCGGTTCCGGCGTACGTGTTGGCTCAGACGTCGGCGTGGGTTCTGGTGTATCCGTCACGATCGGCGTAGCTGTCGGCTCAGGAGTCTCTGTTGCCGGGGGCACGGTCGTTTCTGTCGGCGATGGCTCTGGCGTACCGGTAGGCTCCGGGGTTCCGCTAGCCATGACGGTCAGAACGAGCACGGGGGGCACCGGTCCACTGCGCGACCACGCTTCGATACTATCGGATGACGTCGGGATGAGCGCCAGTGTGTAGACCCCATCACCAGTTATGAGCGCCGTGACATCGAAGGTAACCAGCGTATTCGCCCGCACCGGCCCCACATCGTGGAGTTCCGCGCTCGTTAACCCCGGGCGGTTGTTCCAGGTGATGCCTGTCTCTGTCCAATTATTGCCAGCCGCAGCAACTGCGGGCCCATCGCTGCTCACGGCCCAACTGCTTCCGGTAATCTGAAGGTGTAACTCGGCACGCGTGATTGTGCCGGAAATTCCTGAGACGTTGAACCGCAAAAAACTCTCCAATTGTGCTCGCGCATCGCCATCCACAACGAGCGTTGTCATCGTGCCGAAATTAGCTTGGGGATTGCTTTCGGACACAAAGGCATCTGCTTCTGGAACGACTGTCAGTACCGAGATCTCGGGCGTTGCTGTCGGAGTGGCCGTTGGCGTGTCCGTGGCTGATGGCACAGGTGTTTCGGTCGGCGTTTCCGTCGGGGATGACTCAGGCGTATCAGTCGGTGAAGTCGTCGCGGTTGGCTCGGGTGTGTCAGTTGGCGCCGGCTCAGGCGTTTCGGTAGGAATTGGCGTTGCAGTCGGTTGAGGGGTATCCGTCGGGGCGGGCAGCGGCGTGTCGGTGGGTACCGGGGTAGGCGGCACGATCGTTGGGGTTGCCAGTGGAGTTTGAGTACCGAGCGAATCAAGCGTCACCAAAAGGCGTGGCGGACTAGAGCCCTCTCGCGAGGAGAATTTAACCCCATCGCTCGAATCGGCTGAGAGGAGGAACGTGTACGTTCCGTCGCCAGCAATGGCAACCGTCACATCGTAGGTGACCCACGTCGAGATTTCGACGACGCCCACGTTATCGAGCATTCCACTCGTGACGGCGGGCCGGTTTTCCCACGTGATGCCCTGCTCGGTCCAAGCACTGCCGGCGGTGTACACTGCCGGGCCGTTGACACTGCCAGCCCAGGTGGTGCTGCGCGTCCGGACGCGAAGGAGCGCCCGCTCAACTGACGCGCGGATCCCTTGGACTCGGAACCGAAGGTAGCTGTCGATGACAGGATCATCAACGCCATCGACGATCAGATCAGCTTAGTCTCCAAAGTTGTCATCTGGCTCATCTTCGGTTACCCAGGCATCTGCTTCCGGTCGGAATTCCAAAGTTACGAGGCTCTGACGCGTGGCCGTTGCGCTCGGTTCCGGTGAAGGTGTCTCAGTCGGACTCTCGGTGGGCGTCTCCTCCGGTGAGGCCGCTAAGGTTTCGGTCGGCGGCACCTCGGTGGGTAGCGCCTCGGTGGGCGCCGGCTCAAGCGTTGGCGTGTTTGTAGCGCTCGCCTCCTCAGTTGGAGGGTCTTCGGCAGGGGATTCCATGGCAGTCGGCGAAGGTGTTTCGCCGGCCGCGGCAACTGTCTCACCTGCGGTAGGCGTCTCTGAGCCGAGATCCTGCGATTCTCCGGTAAACGGGGCGACAAGGACGATAGCGATGACACCGACGATGAATGCTCCGACGTGACGCTTCATGGAGATCCCTCCTAGTGCGGGGCTTACCGAGGGATGTTAGGCGTGAACGCGTCGATTCCAACACGGTGCGCGGAGCATGATCGCGAACGATTTTACTCAATTTACCATAAATTTTGCCCTATGGTACTAGGAAAGTAGTACTAGGACCTCCCATCATTCGTGATCAACGCAGCGCGGCTGGTGCAGCGGGGACACCTGCGCGACCCCCAGACTGCCCCAATCCAGGCTCATTCAGCGCAAACCTGAAATTCGCTACGCAGCCTTCGCTACCTCAATGGTTGAGGCGCCGGGCGGCGTCTGGATGGGAATAACATGGGAGAGATTGGTTCGCGGCGATAGCCCCTCGGGATGGCTGGGCGTCAAGCTGCCGTGGTGGTGGGCCGTGCGCGGCGCCCTGACGATCGAGGCGCGCCGCCTCGATGCTCCGGCGCGCCCGGCGCGGGCCGGTGTTCCCGATGGCTACGGGGAAATCGGCTTCCCGGCGAGCGGCGTCCTCTTTCCCTCGCCCGGCTGCTGGGAAGTGACGGGCCGGGTCGGGGAAGCGGACGGATTCTCGGCCACGGCAGAGGCGACCCAAAGAGGCGATAGCTCCCCGCGCTCCGAGCGGAATCAGTATCCGCGGCTCATCCGCCGGCGATCCGCTGCTGACGCCCGCCGCTCCGGCCCGGCCCGTCAGTACCCGAACCCAGTCCGCCGGTAGGCCGGCAGCGGCTGGACGCTATAGACCGAGGTGGCTTTGGCCATCGCCGCCACCATCGCCTTCGCCGTGTCGATCGAGGTGATGCAGGGGATGCCGCGCTCCACCGCCGCCCGCCGGATTTCCAGCCCGTCGAGGATCTCCTTGTCCGCAGGCCCCGGCGTGTTGATCACCCCGTGTACGATCCCCTTGAGGATGACATCGAGCACGTCCGGCTTCCCTCGCCCGATCCGCTTGGTGACCATTTGCACCGGCATGCCGGCTCGCTGGATTAGCGCCGCCGTTCCCTCGGTCGCATAGAGCTTGAAGCCGAGCCGGACCAACTGCCCGATCATCTCCAGCGCGTCCGCCTTGTCCTCATCGGCAAGCGAGATCAGGATCGAGCCGCGTGGTGGAAGCGCGAGACCAGCGGAGATAAGCGCCTTGTAAAATGCCGGCTCGAAGGAAAGGTCCACACCCATGACCTCGCCTGTGGATTTCATCTCCGGCCCGAGATGCACCTCCACCCCGCGCAGTTTCGCCATCGAAAACACCGGCGCTTTCACCGCTACCAGGGGCTGCCGCGGCCAGAGCCCGCCATGATACCCCTGCTCCCGTAGGGTCTTCCCGAGCATGACGCCGGTCGCCAGCTTCACCATCGGCACGCCTGTTGCCTTGCTGATGAACGGCACGGTCCGGGACGACCGGGGATTGACCTCAAGGACATAGATGCGCCCGGCATGAATCACATATTGGATATTGATCAGGCCCCGAGCCCCAATTTCCAACGCGATGCGGGTCGTGTAATCAACGAGCGTCTCAATTTCGGCCGGAAAGAGGTTGATGCCTGGGTAGACGGCGAAGGAGTCGCCGGAGTGGACACCCGCCCGCTCGATATGCTCCATGATGCCAGGGATGAGCACCTCCTGGCCGTCGCACACCGCATCGACCTCGACTTCCTTGCCCAGCAAGTATTTATCAATGAGGACCGGATGCTCTGGCGTCATCGTCGTCGCGTTGCGGATGTAGCGGGCAAGTTGTTCCGGACTGTAGACTACTTCCATCGCGCGCCCACCAAGCACGTACGATGGTCGCACAAGCACGGGATATCCGATCCGCTCGGCCACCTCCTCCGCGTCTGTGAGCGAGGTCACGGCGGCTCCATGCGGCTGCGGGATGCCCAGCCGCCGCAAGAATGCCTCGAAACGCTCCCGGTCCTCAGCGATATCGATAGATTCGTGGGAGCTACCGAGGATTTCCACGCCCCGAGCCGCCAGGGGAGCAGCGAGATTGATCGCCGTCTGCCCGCCGAACTGTACGATCACAGGCGGCATCGCACCATCATTCGCCCGCCCTGCTTCGTGGCGCAGGATCTCATGGACGCTTTCCGCATCGAGCGGCTCGAAATACAGGCGATCGGAGGCATCGAAATCAGTGGACACGGTCTCCGGATTGGAGTTGACCATGATGGATGCCACGCCAGCCTCGTGCAGCGCTCGCGCGGCCTGGACCGAGCAGTAGTCGAACTCGATCCCTTGCCCGATGCGGATCGGGCCCGAGCCGACCACCAGCGCCCGCTCGCCCGTGAGCGGCGTCGCCTCGTCCTCTTCTTCATAGGTGGAGTAAAAGTAGGGTGTTTGCGCGGCGAATTCCCCGGCGCAGGTATCCACCATCTTGTAGACGGGCCAGATTCCGAGGCGATCTCGCATCGAGCGCACGGCCAAGCTCGTCGTGCGGGCCAGCCGCGCAATCTGGTCATCGGAAAATCCGGCGCGCTTTGCCTCCCAAAGCAATTCTCCATCCAGCGGTCCGAGCTGAAGCCGGTTCTCCAGCGCCACGATCCCAGCCATTTTGTCGATGAACCAGTGATCGATGCGGCTCCACTCATGGATCACCGACGGCTCGACTCCGCGCCGCAGGGCTGCCATGACGGCCCACAAGCGCAAATCATTTGGCCGGCGGATAAGCTCCTCGACGCGGTCGTCCGTCCACGAAGGGTCTTCCCAGCCAAGATCCTTCGCCGTCGTCTCCAACGATCGCACTGCCTTCTGGAGCGCGCCCTCGAACGACCGGTCGATGGCCATGACCTCGCCGGTGGCTTTCATCTGCGTGCCGATGGTCCGGTCGGCGCGCGCGAACTTATCGAATGGCCAGCGCGGGATCTTCACAACCACGTAATCCAGCGCCGGCTCGAACGCAGCAGTCGTCTTGCCTGTCACCGCGTTGCGCAACTCCGATAGGCGTTTGCCGATGGCGATCTTTGCTGCCATCCGCGCGATTGGGTAACCGGTGGCCTTCGATGCTAGCGCGGAGGAGCGGCTCACCCGCGGGTTGACTTCAATGACGGCATACTGGAAGGAGTGAGGGTCAAGCGCATATTGGATGTTGCAGCCCCCCTCAATCCCAAGGGCGCGGATGATTTTCAGCGCCGAGCTGCGGAGCATTTGGTATTCCTTGTCCGATAGGGTCTGCGAGGGAGCGACGACGATGCTGTCGCCCGTATGGACCCCCATCGGATCAAGGTTTTCCATGTTACAGATGGTGATGCAGGTGTCTGCACCATCCCGCATCACCTCGTACTCGATCTCCTTCCACCCCGCGAGGGAGCGCTCTAGCAACACCTGGTGAATTGGGCTGGCATTCAAGCCGCCAGCGACAATGTGCTCAAGCTCGCTCATGGTGTGCGCAACGCCACCGCCAGTGCCCCCGAGCGTAAATGCTGGCCGGATGACCAATGGCAAGGGAACGCGCTCGGCAAAGGCGCGCGCTTCGGCGACGGTGGTGACAATGGTGCTTTCGACGACGGGTTCCCCGATCTCCTCCAGCAGCGCCTTGAACAGCGCCCGGTCCTCTGCACGCTTGATTGACTCAAGTGGGGTACCGAGCAACCGCACGCCGTACCGCTCCAAGATGCCAAGCTCAGCCAGTTGCACGGCCAGGTTAAGGCCGGTCTGTCCACCGAGCGTGGGCAGGAGCCCATCCGGGCGCTCGCGCTGAATGACGCGGCGAATTACCTCCGGCGTAAGTGGCTCCAGGTAGACGGCATCCGCGACGTCCTCATCTGTCATGATGGTCGCGGGATTCGAGTTGACGAGGATGGTCCGCACGCCTTCCTCGCGCAGGGCACGGCAAGCTTGCGTGCCCGCGTAGTCAAACTCGGCTGCCTGACCGATCACAATCGGGCCGGAGCCAATGACCAACACACTCCTTACCGGCTTGCTCACCGGGCAACCCCCATCGTCTGCTCCGCTACCATTGCCAGAAACCGGTCAAACAGCACGCCGTTGTCCCACGGTCCGGGTGACGCCTCGGGATGAAACTGGACCGACATGACGGGGCGAGCCGTGTTGATGAGCCCTTCAACGGTACGATCATTGAGATTGATTTGGGCTACCTCCCATTCTCCATCACGAGGCAGCGTCTCCTCGACCACGCAAAATCCATGGTTCTGCGAGGTGATGGTAACCCGACCGGTGCGGAGATCGAGCACGGGATGATTCCCACCCCGATGACCGAACTTGAGCTTCGTGGTCTCAGCACCGATCGCCCTCGCGAGTAACTGGTGCCCCAAGCAGATGCCGAAGTAGGGGATGCCACGCGAAAGCACATCCCGAACGACGTCCAGCCCTTCGTCGAGGTTTGCCGGGTCTCCTGGCCCTGGCGAGATGATGACGCCGTCCGGGCGAAGCGCCGCGATGTCCTCAGCGGGCGTCCCATACGGGACCACCGTCACCCGGGCACCTCGCTTGACGAGCGACCGCACTATGTTTCTCTTCACCCCACAGTCAACGACCACAATGTGAGGGCCATCAGGGGCGCCAACACTCTCGATACCGTCGGCCGCCACCTCCTCGACGACATCTCGCTCACCAGGGAGCGGGGCGCGCCGGGCCATGGCGACCAGTTCCTCGTCCGAATATTGGTGAGCGCCATGAACCAGTACCGCGCGCGTATCGCCGACCGAGCGGATGTGCCGGGTCAGCGCCCGGGTATCGATCCCATAAATTCCTGGAATGCCCCACTTCCGGAGGTAGTCATCAATTGTGCCAGATGAGCGCCAGTTGCTCGGAGCCGGGCAATGCTCGCGCACGATCAAGCCCGCCACCCATGGCCGTCTCGATTCGTCATCGTCACTGTTGACCCCATAGTTTCCGATGAGCGGGTAGGTCATGCAGACGATCTGGCCACAGAAGGAGGGGTCGGTGCACACTTCCTGGTAGCCAGTCATCGTGGTGGTAAACACGACCTCGCCTTCGGCCATACCCTGCGCACCGAAAGCTCGTCCGCGAAAGATGCGTCCATCAGCGAGAGCCACGGCGGCGTCGTAGGTTGGTCGGAAACGTCGGACCTCAGTCGCGCTCGCCGCCGTAGTCCTGATGTCACTCGATACATGTTCACTCATAAAACACCATCCGTCCCTTCACGAGTGTGCACCGCACTCGCCCTCGCAATTGCATACCAAGTAATGGCGTATTTTTGCTCTTCGTCTTCAACCGGTCCGGAGTGACCGTCCAGCGGCAATCCGGATCGAAGACCACGATATCGGCTGGCGCACCGGGCACAAGTGTCCCGCCACCCTTGCCAAGCAGCCGGGCTGGCTCCGTGCTGAGCCGTCGCACCATCTCGGACAGCGTGAGATGCCCCGCTCGCACCAGCGCGAGCGCTATGGGCAACGCCAGCTCAAGACCACTCAGGCCGAATGCCGCGGCCTCAAAGCCTCGTGCTTCCTTGTCGCTGGGAGCGTGCGGAGCATGGTCGGTTGCCACAATGTCAATGATGCCTGCTTGGAGAGCCGCCAGGAGGCGACGCGTGTCGTCCGGCGTACGCAAGGGCGGGTTGACTTTGGTATTGGGATCGGCTGGGCGCCCGTCTGGTCCTGACGGCTCATTCACGTTGAGCAAGGTGCGGCTGCCTGCGACCCAAGTGTCGGCCATGACGAGATGGTGCGGCGTCACTTCGGCAGTCACACGCACGCCTTCGTCCTTGAACTGGCGCACCAGGTCCGCGCCGCGTCCAGTGCTCACGTGCAGCACGTGCACCCAGCCGCCTGTCAGTCGCGCCAGCATCAGGTCACGAACGATAACGATCTCCTCTGCCTCGGCCGGTATGCCAGGGATGCCGAGCCGCCGGGACACGTTGCCTTCGTGCATGGCTCCACGAGCCTGTGGCTTATCCTCGCAATGCACCATGATCGGCAGATTGAGGATCCGGCTCATTTCCAACGCCTGGCGCATGATGGCACTGTCCCGCGTCGTATCCCCATCGTCGGAAAAACCCACCACCCCTGCTGCGGCAAGCGCCGCGAAATCGACCGGCTCCTCGCCGCGTCTCCCTTTGGTGATGGCCCCGATAGGATAGACGTGCACCAGCGCGTCGCGCTCACACCGGTGGCGAAGGTCATGAATGATGGCGACGTCATCGAGGGCCGGATCCGTGTTGGGCATGCAGCAAATCGTGGTGAAACCACCCGCCGCGGCCGCGGCCGTGCCTGTCGCGATCGTCTCCTTGTATTCGCCTCCTGGCTCCCGCAGGTGAACGTGGAGGTCCACAAGCCCCGGAGCGACAACGCAGCCAGTGGCATCAATGACAGGCAGTGCTGGGGCTGGCTCATCAAAGGCAGCGATCTGCCCGTCCCGAACGACCACGTCGGCGAGGCGGTCTATACCTAAACTCGGATCTACAACCCGGCCACCTTTGATAAGCCAGGCGTTCGCGTTCATCTTCACCCCCTCACGCTGCGTGCGCCTGGCAAAAAAAAGCCCCCGAGGTCTGTGTGAGACCTGGAGGCACTGTGTTAGGCAGCATCAATCGTTGTCGTGGCACCTAGTATCCTCACTCAGACCGAGTGGTCATCAAAGTATAGGCCGCTCAAGCCCATCACGTCAAAGCATCGCCAGACCGGACGGCCCGCGCGCAATGCAAGAGCGCAAGGGCACCAGCGGCCGCACCGGCCGTGACGTTCCTGATGGTGGGATATCTCGCGCCTTGGCTCGCGCACGGCTTCGCGGCGCCACGGCACGCAATGCCGTCTATCACTTGACGGGAACGCAGCGGCCGGGAGAACAATGCGCGAAGCGTCGAAGGCTCTGCCGCCAGCGCTACCATGATGAGGACACACACGATGGACGCTCAGGAGCGGATTCACCATGTCGCGGCCCGACTGAAGGACGCCTATGGGCAGCCTTGCTGGTCTTCCCACGGGCCACCGGTCGACGAGCTCATTGCGACAATGCTCTCTCAGCACACCTCCGACTCGAACACGGAACGCGCCTTTCGTACCCTCCGCGAGCGGTTTCCGACCTGGGAGGATGTGATAGCAGTACCAGTGATCGCTGTTGCCGACGCCATCCGCTCCGCTGGTCTTGCGAACGTCAAGGCGCCCAGGATACAAGACGTGCTTCGCCGGCTCCTCGGAGGCGAGGAAGCAGCGCTGCTTGACGACATCAGAACCCTGCCAGTTCGCGAAGCACGGGCTCGGCTGGCAGCGCTGCCGGGCGTAGGGCCAAAGACTGCCTCGTGTGTGCTGTTGTTCAGTTTGGGACGGCCCGCGATGCCGGTTGACACGCATGTTCACCGGGTCAGCCGGCGTTTGGGTCTCGTATCCTCCCGCGCAACGCCTGAAGACACTCAAGATGTCCTGGAGCACCTGCTTGGCAACGACCGCGATGCGATTTACGCTTTTCATATGAATGCGATCGCGCATGGCCGTGCGATCTGCTCTGCGCGTCAACCTCGATGCACGGCCTGCTGTGTGAGCGATTTGTGTCCAACGTGGAACCAGCAACAGCCCCATGAGTCTTGAGCCATTCGCCGTGCACCCATGCGGTGGGCGCACGACCTTGTATCTTGTCCGCCATGGCCGCACCCAGGGCAACCTGGAACGACTCCTGCACGGCGCCACCGACCTCCCGCTTGATCGCCTCGGACTCCGCCAGTCGCAACGAGTAGCCGAACGCCTCGCCGAGAACCACCCTGCGGATACCCTGGTGACCAGCCCCTTGCAGCGCGCCAGAACGACCGCTGAGATCATCGGGGCGAGGCTCGGCCTGGTTCCCAAGGTCGTGCCAGGCCTTGTTGAGATGAACTTCGGCGATCTGGAAGGCGTGTCGTTCGACGAACTCGTCGTCAAGCACCCCGAATTGGCCCAACGGGCCCTCGACCTTAACGATTGGGACCTGGCTTGGCCAAATGGAGAGTCCCGAAGGGAGTTTCACATCCGCGTGCGCCGGACGTTTGAAGAGATCCTGACTGCCTATCCCGCTCACCGGGTTATCGTAGTTGCCCATGGGGGCGTTCTAGGCTCGTTTCTCGCACAAGTTGAAGGCAGGTCCCCGAACGATTGGCGGACCTACAGTTTGCTCAATTGCAGCCTAACGCATGTCGATGTCACACCCGAGCGAGTCCACATTCATCTCTTCAATGACTGCCTCCACCTCGACACCCTGAACGAAGCAGACGAGGGAGACGCGTGAAACTGACAGTGTTAGGCGGCAGCGCAGCGGGCACAAACACCGGCGCCGGATGCAGTGGTTACCTTGTTGAGTCGCCCTCCACGAGGATCGTCCTCGACCTCGGGCCGGGTACCTTGCTGGAACTCCGCAAGCACGCGGATTTTCGCCGGCTCGATGGTATCGTGATCTCTCATCTCCATCTCGATCATGTGCTCGACCTCGGAGCGCTGCGATTCGCACTTGCCTATAACCCGATCGCGCCACCTCGTCCTATTCCGCTTTGGATGCCACCCGGCGGTAGGCGATTCCTGGACCGCTTCGCCGCCACGTTTGCAGAACCCGGCAACGAAGCGGCGTTCTTTAGTCAGGTATTCGCGGTGGACGAATACGACCCAACACGGACGCTCGACATTGGGGACCTCGTGCTTCGCTTTATGCCGACAGTGCACTATGTGCCATGCTGGGCAATCCGTGTCTCCTACAGCAACGGCGCTTGCGCGGGGTACACTGCCGATACTGGACCGGCAACTCCGCTCGACGAATTTCTTTCCGGAGTTCACGTGCTGATTAGCGAAGGCACCTTGATCGAGCCGACTGGCGAGCCATACGAAACGCGCGGGCACTTGACCGCACACGAAGCCGGACTGCTGGCCAGTGCAGTCGGAGCGAACACACTCGTGCTGACGCACCTCTGGGAAGAACTGGATTTCGCAGTCTATGAGCGCCAGGCAGGCGCGGCGTTTGATGGCCGTGTGCTGCGCGCCTCGCCAGGATTGCGCGTGGAATGGTAACCTCTCGAAGTCCGATGTCCGGCTCAAACAGACCATCATCCGGGACGAAGGTGCAGGTTCGAGTCGGCCATTGGACCGACCCAGTGGCCAAAACTGGCTGTACGGTCATCCTGTTTGATCAGCCGGCCCGCACCGTCGTTGACGTTCGTGGTGGTGCGCCTGGAACCAGGGAAACGGATCTCCTGGCTCCTGGCCGGTTGGTGCGGCATGCCGACGCAATCCTTCTCACGGGCGGGAGCGCGTTTGGCCTGGCTGCTGCTGATGGCGTCATGGAGTATCTTCGCCAGGCGGGGCGAGGGGTGCCCACGCCTGCTGGTCCGGTGCCAATTGTTCCGGCCGCGGTCATCTTTGATCTGGCCGAGGGGGCACCGCTCGCTCCAGACCACGCGGCTGGCCGCGCAGCCTGTGAGGCAGTCACCACCCTCGACCGTGTGCAGCGCGGTCTGGTCGGCGCAGGAACCGGAGCCACCAGCGGTAAGCTCTTCGGTGGATCGTGGTCCACGCGAGGAGGATTCGGCCTCGCCTCGGTGGAGACACCCCTGGGCGACGTTACCGCGTTGGTAGTTGCCAATCCAGCCGGGGCGATTATGACTGCGCCCGGTCCGCGCCAGCCGGCTGATCCAAGGGAATCGCTCTTGACGCAAGAACCGCGGGTAGGTCAGAGAGAGTCCACGACGGTGAGCGTCGTGCTGATTGACGCGGCCGTTGATGAAGCCACATTGATCAGGTGCGCCGTGGCAGCGCATGATGGCATCGCACGAACGATTTGGCCATGCCACACGCTGGTTGATGGCGACGTCGTCTTTGTGTCCGCGCTGGCCACAGGAGAACCAAGCGTTCAGGAGACAATAACCCTCTCAGTGGCCACAGAGATGGCCATTGAGCGTGCGGTACATGACGCCATAACTGCGTGAGGAGGTTGGCTGGTCCCACGCCGCGCCGAGCGCAGTGTTAGACTGACGCTACCAGAGGCGTCGATGTTCGGCAGACATCGCGCCTGGCGCGTGGCGAATGCCGACGATCCGCAGGCGACGCACGTGGCGACCGGGCGACCCGGCGAGCACATGGCATGAGACGCTCATCGCATTGCCCCGCGTTCACGCTTTCGACCCTGAGCTCGCCAATCATGGGCCTGAGCCAGTTCCACGCTGCTATTGCCGAAGCGCGCCTCCAGGGCATTGATCTCGATCTCACGACTCCTCTTCGCCGCTGGCGTCTGGCCAGGCAGGTGTTAGGTAAGGATGCGATTTCGGACATCCGGTCCATCTGGCTACCATCAAGCGGCTTTCAGGGCGATCAGCGTGTATCCCGGTTCGTCACCATCTGGGAAGGCGCCCAAGACGGCGAGGCTGTGACCCTCATTGTGCCGGCCCAAGGCAGCCTCTCGTCCCCGATGTCGAGCCGCCAGGTGCAGCAAGCCATCACGCTCCAACGCGAGGCGCCAGCAGCAGCGCGAGTTGCACTCGCAATCCACCCCCGCAATCCAGACGGTGGGCGCTCACACCTCATACACCTTTCAGCACTGCGCGCGGTTGCAGAAGAATGGGATCTGGAGCTTGCACTTGATCTCACAGGTCATGTCGATTGGCTGTGGGAGGCAGAGGCTGCAATGTACCGCATGATGCCTCGCCTGAGCCTGATCCGGCTGACCTTCCCACTTCCCAGGCTGGATGCCCACGTGCGCACACGCATGACGAAGCGAGTGCTTGCTGCCGCCATTGACGGCGGCTTTGCGGGAGCGATCGCGCTGTCGGTGCCCTTGGCGTTGTGGCGGTGGCGGAACGAGCGGGCACTAGCGAGCATCGCTGCCAGCGCTGCCGGTCAGCTAGCGGAGCGGTTTGGCATCAGCGCTCAGTACCTGAGCCGCGATTTGCCCCAGCGCTTTTTTCTGCCACGCCAGTAGTTGCTCCAAACACAACGAAGGGACCGGCGAGAATCGGTACCCTCGTGCTGGTTTACCACGCGGAATTCAATGAACGCGTTACCGCTTGGTGTACTGCGGCGCCTTGCGGGCTCGCTTGAGGCCGACCTTTTTCCGCTCCTTCACCCGCGGATCGCGCGTCAGCAATTGCGCCTTCTTGAGCACAGGGCGCAGTTCTTCGTCAGATCGCGCGAGCGCACGAGCGATGCCATGCCGCACCGCACCGACCTGGCCGGTCACCCCGCCGCCAACAACCTTTGCGACCACGTCAAACCGGTCCAGCGCTCCGGCAAGACGCAAAGGCTGCAGGATCATGGTCTCATAAATGAGCCGGCCACCAAAGTAATCGCGAATCGACTTCCCATTGACCGTGATTTTCCCGGAGCCGGGGTAGAGCCGGACGCGGGCAACCGCGGTCTTTCGCCGCCCAGTCCCATAGTGATAACGCTGCTTTTCCATCGTGTCTCCTCGTTTGTCCGCGTGCGCTCACTCGCTAGAGCGGAAGCGGCTTCGGCTTCTGCGCCTGATGCGGATGGTTCGGCCCAACATACACCTTGAGCTTCTTCAACTGTTGCTCACCAAGCGCATTCTTCGGCAGCATGCCACGTACCGCCGCTTGAAGAATCCGCTCAGGATGGCGTTGACGCATTTCGCGCAGGCGAATTGCCTTGAAACCGCCCGGATAACCAGAATGCCGGTAGTAATACTTCTCGGTCTCTTTGTTGCCCGTGACGGCGATCTTTTCCGCGTTAATCACGATGACAAAGTCGCCCATATCCATATGTGGCGCGTAGGTCGGCTTCGTCTTGCCGCGCAACGTCTGGGCAATGACGGACGCAAGCCGTCCTAGCGTCTTTCCCTCGGCGTCAACGATGTACCACTCTCGGTTGATGTCCCCCGGCTTGGGAGACCAGGTTTTCCGTTCCACGGTTCCGTGATCCTCCTTGGCCCCGCCGCACCGCGGGGATAGCCACGTCTCAATCGTCGGCCGGTTCGTCGCTGCCGTATCCCACCCGCCACAGCGTGAGCCCGAAGGCGGGAGCCGTCATCGGGCCCAGACGGCGGTCGCGGCGCGCTAAAAGCTCGTCAATCCATTCGGGGGGCCGCGCCCCTCGTCCGATCTCCACAAGCGCCCCGACGATGGTTCGCACCATCCTGGGCAGAAATCCGTCCGCTGCCACGCGGACCTCAATCAGTTGACCATCTTCAGGCCGCGCTCCCCACCAGGGATCCCGTCGCTGCACCCGGGCCAGCAGTACCGTTCGGACCGTTCCGCGGCCATGTTCCTCGTGCTCGGCCCAGGGCACTCCCTCGCCACCTCCAGCGAACGACGCGAGATCGTGAGTGCCAACGAACCGCGCCGCGCCGGCCTGCATCGGGGGAAGGCTGAGTGCTCCCGTACGCTGCCACACCACGTCCCGCACAAGTGGCTGGCGGACGCCCGACCAAATGCGATACCGGTACTCCCGCCAGCGTGCGTCGTAACGGGCATGAAACCCGAGTGGCTTGCGCTCAGCGTGCAGGACGGCCAGATCTCCCGGCAAGCTAGCATTGAGCGCGCGGACAATCGTCGCATCCGACAAGTCTGGCCGGTAATCGCCCAGGCTCACCACTTGGCCTACCGCGTGCACTCCCTGGTCTGTCCTCCCGGCAAAATTCGTGTGGACCGGGATGCCAAACACCTCCTCGATCGCGCGTTCCAGCTCACCTTGAACCGTTCGCTGGCCTACCTGACGCTGGGAGCCAAAAAACTCTTTGCCATGGTAGCTCACGATCAACATGAGCGCGCGTTGTGGCGCCCACGACACGTGAGACGACCGGCGCTTTGGATGAGCCAACTACTCCACAAACTCAATCAGCGCCATTGGCGCTCCGTCGCCTCGACGCGGCTCCAGCTTGGAGATCCGCGTGTAGCCGCCATTAACCCCTTCGTAGCGTGGCGCGATAACCTCAAACAGCTTCGCCATCGCAAGGGGATGATCAATCTTACGCATGATCAAGTGACGATTCGCGCTGGTGTCCTCCCGCGCAATGGTGACGAGCTTCTCGACGACCGGGCGCAGTGACTTCGCTTTCGCCTCCGTCGTCGTGATGCGCTCATGCAGGATCATGGAGATGGCAAGCTGTCGCAAAAGCGCCTGCCGCTGGGCCGGATTGCGCCCGAACTTCCGGCCGGCCTTTCGGTGTCTCATTCCTCGTGCTCCTGATCGTCGGCGCCTTGGAGCTGCTCCTTGCTTGGCAGGCTCTGAAGCGCCGCCTGGTCTTCATCCGATTCCAGATCATCTTCGCCGATAGCTGATTCCAACGCGTCGAAGTAGTTCGCCGGAGCCGTGAATGCCGTGGCATCGCTCTCGGGAAGATACCCGTGCTCGGCGAGTTTCTGACGCAGCTCGGTTAGGGAGCGTGGGCCAAAATTCCGGATCGAGAGCAATTGGTCGGGATCCATCGTGAGAACCTGACCCACCTTCTCGATCTGGCGGCTGCGCAGCGCATTCAGCACGCGTGGCGAAAGCCCAAGTTCTGATAGCGGCCTATTCTGCGCTTCCTCGGAAATGAATGGGCTGACGCCGATACCGGCCTCGGTCTCCTTCCGGCTGAACTCTGCGAAGACACGAGCATGATCAACCAGAATCTGCGCGGCCTGGGATAGTGCCTCGTCCGGCTCGATCGTTCCATCGGTGAGAATCTCGATGATCAGCCGATCGTAGTCGGTCATCTGCCCGACGCGCGTGTGCTCGACGACGAAGTTCACCTTTTGGATCGGCGTAAAGATTGCGTCGATCGGAATCTCGCCGAGCGCGTAGGTCTCCTGGGCTTCAGCAGGACGGTATCCCCGCCCCCGGCTGATCCACAGGTCCATATCGAGCACCGCTTCCGGCGCTGCGAGCGTCGCGATTGGTTGATCCGGGTTGATGACATCAACCTCCGACGGCCAGGCGACGTCGCCCGCAGTGACGACGCGCTCCCCGCCGGCGTCACCCTTGGCGTAGAGGTGAGCGCGCGCCTCACCGTTCATCTCCGTCATGCGCTTGAGGCGGACCCGCTTGAGGTTCAACACGATCTCGGTGACGTCTTCACGCACGTTGTTGATCGTCGAGAACTCATGCCAAACGCCGTCAATGCGCACCCGGGAGATTGCGACGCCCTCAAGCGACCGCAAGAGAATCCGGCGCAGCGCATTCCCGAGCGTGGTGCCGTAACCCGGCTCTAGCGGCTCGACTTTATATCGGCCGTAGTTGAGGCCGGTCGCGACGGTTTCAATGTGGAATTGTGGCTTCTCGAACAACCGGACTCGCCTCCTTACGGGGCAGCGGCCACCATGCCGTACAGCCCCCCCGGTTCGCCCGCTCGATCTTCTCTCGACCGAGCGCGCTACCGGCTGTAGTGCTCAACGACCAGAGATTCATTGAATGGCGGAACCTCGATCTGGTCCCGAGTTGGCGCGCTGATAATGCGCCCGCCGAGATCGGCTACATCCATTGCGATCCAATCCGGCGCGCGCTTGGTCGCGAGCACTTCACCGAAATCTTTAAAGTACTCCCGCTTCCGACTCTCTGGCCGAACCTTTATCTCATCGCCGGGACGAACCTGATACGATGGAATGTTCGTCTTCCGGCCGTTGACCACAAAGTGCCCGTGCCGAACGAGCTGGCGGGCCTGGCGCCGCGAATCTGCAAACCCCATGCGGTACACCACGTTATCCAGGCGCATTTCCAGGATCTGGAGCAGGTTCTCGCCTGTCACTCCACCGCGCCGCTCGGCCTCTTCATAATGCTTGTGGAACTGCGTTTCCAGGACGCCGTAATAGCGCCGGACCTTCTGTTTTTCCCGCAACTGCAACCCGAACTCGGACGGACGGCGTGTTCGCCGCTGCCCATGCTGGCCAGGCGGGAAGTTCCGGGCGGGCTGCTTTTGCACAATCGGACATTTTGGGCTATCGCAGCGCGCACCCTTCAAATACAGCTTGATGCCCTCCCGCCGGCAGAGCCGGCAGACCGGACCAGTGTATCGTGCCATTCCTCTCTGAAGCCTCCTCAACCATGTAGCTGGTTGGCTGATAGCTCAAATGCAAACGTGCCCAATGCTCCACACAGCCTGCACGCACGAACTAGACACGGCGACGTTTCGGAGGCCGGCAACCATTGTGAGGAATCGGCGTCGTGTCGGTGATCGAGACCACCTGGACACCAGCAGTCTGGAGCGCGCGGATCGCCATTTCCCGGCCTGCTCCGGGCCCTTTGACAAAGACGTCTACCTGCCGGAGCCCGTGCTCCATCCCCTTCCGGGCTGCTGCCTCAGCAGCGACCTGGGCAGCGTATGGCGTGCTCTTCCGCGACCCCTTGAACCCGTTGGCGCCCGCGCTCGACCACGCGATGACGTTCCCCATGGGGTCGGTCAGCGTGACGATCGTGTTATTGAAGGTTGCCTGGATGTACGCACGCCCTCGAGGGATGTTTTTCCTCTCCCGGCGGCGCACACGCGTTCTCCCGCGTCCAGGTCCGGCTCCAGTCCGACGCCGATCAGCCATCTGCTCCTCCTATAACCATCACCGCGGCTGGCACACGAGGCCGGTGGCGACACCACCCGGCTACGCGGCCAGCACTGCGTGTCCTACTTCTTCTTGCGCACACCAACTGCTCGCCTCGGACCTTTCCGGGTGCGAGCGTTGGTCCGCGTGCGCTGACCGCGGACGGGCATGCCACGGCGATGCCGCAAACCGCGATAGCAACCAATATCCATCAATCGCTTGATATTCATCGCAACCTCGCGCCGCAGGTCGCCCTCGACGCGCATTTCCTTCTCGATGACATCTCGCAAGCGATTGATCTCGTCATCCGTAAGATCCTTGACCCGGACATCGGGGCTAATGCCCGTCCGCTTAAGGATTTGCTGGCTCGTATGAAGACCGATGCCATAGATATATGTCAGCGCCACCTCGAGCCGCTTGTCACGAGGCAGGTCGACGCCCGCAATACGCGCCATCTCTCAGCTCCCTATCATCCCTGCGGCCGGCGCCGGCGCCTTGCGCTCGTGTGACACGACATCGCTGGCCCGCCGATTCGCGCCCGCACCGTCCTGCTATCCTTGCCGCTGCTTGTGCTTCGGATTCGAGCAGATCACCCGGACAATACCCTTCCGCCGGATGATCTTGCACCGCTCGCACCGTCGCGTAACAGACGCCGCAACCTTCATGATCACCTCTCCCCACGCGCGTGGGGAACGTCTCCCCGCTCGCTGCTGTCGAGAATGCCGTGCGTCAATGCGCCGGCCTCTTCAATCTTGCGCCGTGCGTTGGACACGGCAACGGCGCACGCCCGAAGACGTGCGCCAGAGTCATTAGTGTACCACGGCAGCAAGCCGCTGAGTAAGGATTTCCGGCCCGTGCTCCGTGATCACGATCGTGTGCTCGAAATGAGCCGACAGTGACCCATCCGCCGTCACCACAGTCCAGCCGTCCGGCAATTGGAGCGTTTCATCGCCGCCGGTGTTGATCATCGGCTCGATGGCCAGCGTCATCCCCGGACGGAGAATAATGCCCTGGTTCGGGCTACCGTGATTTGGCACGTGCGGCTCTTCCCACATCTGTCGGCCAATGCCGTGCCCGCCATACTCGCGCACCATGCCAAACTCGGTGCTGCGGACGAACTCCTCGATAGCATGGCCAATGGCGCCGAGCCGGTTGCCTGGCACGGCTTGGGCGATGCCACGGTAGAGCGCCTCCTCCGTGACCTCCAGGAGCCGCCGCGCTTCATCCGAAACTTGGCCCACGGGGTACGTCCATGCCGAGTCGCCGTGGTAGCCCTCGACAATCGCGCCGACGTCAATGGAGACGATGTCTCCTTCCTGGAGCGCACGCTTCCCCGGAATTCCGTGCACGATCTCATTGTTGATCGAAGCACAGATGACCCCAGGGAACGGAATTGGGTTGTTGGGTCCGGTATGGCCAAGGAACGATGACTTCGCGCCAAACTCCTCCAAGGTGCGACGCGCGATGTCGTCCAATTCCTTCGTCGTCACCCCAGGCCGGATTGCCGCCTCAATACGAGAATGTATAACCGACACGACGTAGCTTGCACGCCGCATGCGATCAATTTCGCGAGCATTCTTAATCGTTACTGCCATAGGTAATGAACGCCTATTGACTTTTCGCCGCCGCTCCGATCGCGGCGAGAATGTCATGGGTAACTTCTTCAATGGGTCGATCACCATCCACACGAATCAACAGCCCGCGCTGCTGATAGAAATCAAGCAGCGGAGCCGTCTGCTCATCATACAAATCCAACCGCCGCCGGATTGCCTCCGGCGTGTCGTCCGGCCGCTGGACCAGCGGTCCACCGCACCGGTCGCACACGCCTGTCTTCTGGGGAGGGTTAAACTCGACGTGGTAGGTCGCTCCGCAGTTCGGGCAGTACCTGCGCCCTGCCAAACGGGCGATCAACTTCTCCCGCGGGACATCAATCTCAATCACCGCAGCGATTCGCTCGTCGCGTTTGGCGAGGATCGCGTCGAGTCCCTCAGCTTGCGCCCGAGTTCGCGGAAAGCCGTCAAAGAGAGCTCCCTTGACGTCGGGATTTTCCGCGATCTCTTCAAGCCGCTCCTCGACAATCGCCAGCGTAACATCGTCAGGAACGAGTTCGCCGCGATCGAGGTAGCCCTTTGCGAGACGACCGAGCTCGCTTCCCGAGGCGACGGCAGCGCGGAAGAGGTCTCCGGTTGAAAGTTTCACCAGCCCGAGGCGCGGCGCGATGATGTCCGCCTGCGTACCCTTACCCGCCCCTTGCGGCCCCATAAGTATAATATGCATCGTGGTTTTGCCTCGAATTACCAGCGATCCGCTTGCAGCCAACGCGCTGACCACGCATGTCGGCCAGCCTAGGCGCGGGCAGCGAACCGCTAATCAATAAACCCTTCGTAACGACGCATCAGCAACTGCGCCTCGAGCTGGCGCATCGTGTCAATCGCCACACCAACCACGATCAGCATCGAGGTGGCGCTTATAAGAAGTGTTCGCACCCCGGTGATTTCCGACGCGATCCAGGGCAAAATCGCCACTACTCCAAGGAAGAGCGCGCCAATCAGGGTGATACGCGTCAGCACTCGCTGGAGGTATATTGCAGTATTGCGGCCGGGCCGAACGCCGGGGATGAACGCACCCTGGCGCTGCAGGTTTTCAGGGATCTTCTGCTGCTGGAAAATCACCATTGTATAGAAGTAGGTGAATCCGATCACCATCAGAAAGTATATGATATTGTATAGTGGCCGGTTCGGGTCGAAGTAGCGGCTAATGAAACCACCGAGATCCTTCACCCACTCGCGGTTGGAGCTGCTGAAGAAGTTCGCGATCATTCCTGGGAAGACCATGATGCTGACCGCGAAAATGAGTGGGATCATACCGGAGGAGTTCACTTTCAACGGAATAAAGGTTGTCGTGCCGCCATAGGCACGGTTGCCACGGATGCGCTTGGCGTGATGCACCGGGATGCGCCGCTGCCCCTCGTTAATCAGGACGATGCCGACGATCGTGAAGAGCACGATGGCAACAAACATCACCGTGCCGATGAGGTTGTCGGACGTCGATCCGCCAGTCAGCAGCCGACCCACCGCCCCGGGCAGGCTCGCGACGATTCCACCGAAGATAATGATCGACACCCCATTGCCGATGCCGTTCTCGGTAATCAGCTCGCCCATCCAGACCAGAAGCATCGTGCCAGCCGTCATCGAAATGAGAATCGCAAGTGACGGCAGAAAGGTTGAGCTGTCAAAGAGCCCGAAGTTTTCCAGCAGCGGCCTGCCATCGGAGCCGGTCGTTCGCGAAAACAGCAGAGCCTGGCCGTATCCCTGAAGGAGCGCCAGTGGCACAGTCAGCCAGTGGGTGTACTGGTTGATCTTATTCCGGCCCTGCTGTCCCTCGTTCGACAGCTCATTTAGCCGAGGGATTATGGGCGTCATGAGCTGCATAATGATCGACGCCGTGATGTAGGGATAAACACCCAGCGCGACAACGGAGAAGGTATCGAGCCCGCTTCCGGAGAATAGGTTCAGCATACCCAGAAGCTGGTTGTTCTCGATGAAGTCCTGGAGCTCCTTGCGATTCACGCCGGGCACAGGGATGCTGGCGATGAACCGGAAGATGGCCAGCATGCCCAGCGTAAATAGTATCCGGCGGCGCAGATCTGGAATCTTGAATGCATTGATGACGGCCTCGAGCATCGCTCGGCCCTCCCTCGTTGTCGTCTCCGGCGGCGGGATTCCTGGCCGCGGACTTCCGCCGCAACGCGCGCGTTCAATTCCTCACGGCCATATGAGGGCCAGAGGGATGCTGCTACACTTATCCGGCGGTTTTGCCCAGCTTGGCCAGCTTCTCCGCGCGCGGCAGCGGCATGCGCCGGCTCCTGGGCCGTGCCTGCACCCAGCGATCTGTCCGCTCCAACACAGTCACCGACCCACCGGCGGCCTCAATGCGCTCCCGCGCCGACTTCGAAAACGCGTGCGCCCGGATGTCGAGTGGCCGGGAAATCTCGCCATCACCAAGGATTTTGACGGGGAACTCCAAGCCGCGAATCAGGCCGACTTCATAGAGCACGTCCGGAGTCACTGGTCCATCGACGGAGAGTTCGTCCAACTGGCCTATATTGACGACTTCCCACGGCGTCTTGAAGATATTGGTGAATCCTCGCTTATAGGGAAGCCGCTGTTGAATCGGCAACTGTCCACCTTCGAACCCGCGTCCGATGCCGGGATTCGACCGCGCCTTCTGTCCTTTCGTTCCGCGGCCTGCCGTTTTCCCGTGCCCACTGCCGGTACCCCGGCCAACGCGCTTCTTCGGGCGGTTCGCGCCCTCATTTGGTCGCAAATCAGAGAGATTTAGTGGCATAGCCTGCCTCAATTCCTATTCTCGCGACGCACCAGCGGCGCGCCTGCACTCGTCGTTATTCGCCGTCTGCATCCTCCACCTCGACGAGGTGACGGACCTTGTTAATCATTCCTCGAACCGACGGGGTATCCGGCAGCTCCACTGTTTGATGGAGCCGGCGCAGTCCCATCGACCGCACGGTCGCTTCCTGGTCGTACGGTCTGCCAATCGTACTGCGAACAAGGGTAACCCGCAGCGTTCGTCCAGCAGCTTGGGCTGCCGTCGAATTGGTCTCGCTCACGCCTGCTCACTCCTCCGGCCCCGGGTTTGGCCGCTCCTGGCCCGGCCAGCACCTTCGGCACGCCCCCCAGGCGCCCCTCCATTCGCGGCTGGTGTCTCCTGTACGCCGGCGACGCCCGTCCGCCGCACGATCGGCCGCTGCCGGCGCCGCCGTGCCGCAACGCTTTCAGCCGACTCGAGCTTCGACAACGCCTTGAGTGTGGCCCGAGTGACGTTGATCGGGTTATTGCTCCCGTGGGATTTTGTCAGCACGTCACGGATCCCGGCGGCCTCGACCACCGCTCGAACCGCTCCACCGGCAATCACGCCCGTACCTGGCGCGGCCGGCTTGAGGAGAACCGTCGAGGCCCCGAAGCTCTCCACGATCTCGTGGGGGATCGTCGTGCCATCGAGTGGCACCGTGATCATCGCCTTTTTCGCCGCCTCGACACCCTTGCGAATCGAGTCGGGCACTTCCCCTGCCTTGCCCATCCCGACGCCAACCCGGCCGCGCCCGTCACCCACGACGACGATGCTGCCGAAGCTGAACCGGCGGCCACCCTTCACAACTTTGGCCACGCGGTTGATTTGAACAACTCGCTCCTCGAACTCCGCCGGCTCGCTCTCTGTTCGTCGCCGGGAGCTGCGCTCTTCGCGATCCATAGCCTACTCCTTAGCTCACCTCGAGACAAACTCAGAATCGCAAGCCAGCTTCGCGGGCTCCCTCAGCGACCGCAGCGACCCGGCCGTGGTACAAGAATCCCCCGCGATCAAAAACCACGGATTCGATGCCCAGTTGCTTGGCGCGCTCGCCGATTACCTGGCCAACAACTTTGGCCCGGGCCGTCTTCGTTGCGCCCTCGCCCGCCCGCTGACGAATTTCGTCCTCCAGGTCGCTTGCCGCAACCAGCGTCCGGCCAACTGTGTCATCAATGACCTGGGCATAGATGTGCGCCGACGATCGGAACACATTCAGCCGTGGTCGCGCTGCCGTGCCGCTCACTCGCGCACGCACCCTCAGGTGCCGGCGCTTCCGCGGGCTTGGTTTCTTCGTGTATTTCCAACGCATCGGACCTCTCCAGTCGCTAGCCGTGAGCGACTCAATTACCTCGCCTTGCCAGTCTTCCCAGCCTTGCGGCGGATCGCCTCACCCTCATACCGGATACCCTTGCCCTTATAAGGCTCAGGGGGCCGGATCCGGCGAATGCGAGCAGCCTCCTCACCGACGAGCTGCTTGTCAATCCCAATCACAGAAATCTTCGTCTGGCCATCGACCGCGTAGGAGATTCCCTCAGGTGGGGTGACGCGCACCGGATGAGAAAACCCAACATTGAGGACGAGGGTCTTGCCATCCATTGCAGCGCGGTACCCCACGCCCTGAATCTCCAGATTCTTGCGATATCCCTCGGTGACGCCGACCACCATGTTATTGATCAGTGTTCGGGTCAGGCCGTGCAATGCCCGGTGCTCCCGTTCGTCATCGGGTCGGAGCACCTGCACAACGCCATTTTCGCGCTGCACTGTCAGCGACGGATCAACCCGTTGCTGGAGCACGCCTTTCGGTCCCTTGACCGTCACCGTGTTGTCTTCGCCGATCTCGATCTCCACCCCTTTCGGGATCGGGATCGGCTTACGTCCAATTCGCGACATCTCGCTCCCTCCGAGGCGACCGCCGATCGAGTCGGATGGCTGGCGGCAGCAGGGTTGTAGGTTTACCGTGGCGACAATGTGCCGCCCGCCAGAAGAGCCCCTCCTGCTGCCGGTCCCCTAAAAGACCGTGCACAGCACCTCACCGCCGATTCCGCGCCGCCGTGCTTCGTAGCCAGACATGACGCCTTGAGGCGTGCTGACGATCGCAATACCGAGGCCGCTGCGCACACGCGGGATTTCATCCTTCCCGGCATAGACGCGCAGGCCAGGCTTGCTGACGCGCTTCAGCTCGCGAATCGTGTGCCGACGGTCTGGCCCATAGCGCAGCACGATGCGGAGCTGATTCTGCGGCTTCTTTTCGATCACTTGATAATCTTCGATATATCCCTCTTGCTTGAGAATATCGGCGATCGCTACCAGGATTTTGGATGAGGGCATGACCACGTCTGGCTTGCGTGCCATGCCTGCGTTGCGAATCCTGGTCAGCATGTCGCCGATCGGGTCATTCACTGCCATTCGTTACGTCTCCGTCGTCCACCGACCCCGCCCTGACAGACGGGTGGTTTGGCTCGTCGCGGCGTCCAATTACGGGTTACCAGCTTGACTTCGTCACCCCGGGAAGCTTGCCTTGCGAGGCCAGCTCACGGAAGCAAATCCGGCAGACGCCGAATTTCCGCATGTAAGCGCGGCTCCGGCCGCACAGCTTGCAGCGATTGACTCGCCGCACTTCGAACTTGGGCGGCTTCTGGGCCTTTACGATCCAGGCCTTCTTTGCCATTCCTTGACTCCTTACTCCTTGTTCCTGCCAGCCGCCTATCGCCTCTGCGATGACGCCAATCGCCGGGCTGGCGAGTGAGCCGAATGCGTACGTTAACGTCCTGTCTTGGCGAAGGGCATTCCCAGCAGCGCAAGCAAGCGGCGCCCTTCTTCATCCGTTTTCGCGGTGGTCACGAACGTGATTTCCAAGCCGCGCGTCTTATCAATCTTGTCATAGTCGATCTCCGGGAAGACAATTTGCTCACGGAGACCGAGCGTATAGTTGCCTCGCCCATCAAACGAATTGGGCGAAACGCCGCGAAAGTCCCGAATGCGCGGCATAGCAACGCTCTGGAGCCGGTCCAAGAACTCGTACATGCGCCGGCCACGGAGCGTCACCATCGCGCCAATCGGCATGCCTGCACGCAACTTGAATGCGGCGATCGACTTCTTAGCCCGCGTCACCACAGGTCTCTGACCGGTGATCGCCATCAGGTCATTGACCGCGGCGTCGATCGCCTTCGCATTCTGAATGGCCTCGCCAAGCCCGATATTGACGACGATCTTTTCGAGCTTAGGCACCTGCATGATGTTCTTGTAGCCAAACTCGGCCATCAATTGAGGGATGACCTCGTTGCGATACCGTTCTAGCAATCGTGCCATGATCACTATCCTCGATTGATGCTTCCGCTCTCCTGGGCGTTCCCGCCTGGTCCGCCGGTCCCACCCGGCGCTCAGACCGCCCTCCGATTACATTCGCGATTCGTGCGATCAGGCTGCCACTGGCTGCGGGATGGTCTGCTCGCACTTCTTGCAGTACCGCTCATTCTTGCCGGTAGCTCCGGTTCGGATACCAACCCGCGTCCTCTGCCCACAATTCGGGCAGACGAGCATCACCTTCGACACGTCGAGCGGCGCCTCGACCTCGATTCGCCCCGCCTGCCGCGCTCGCCCGCGCCGGACGTGCTTGATGACAATGTTGACGCCCTCGACGATGACGCGGTTTTCCTTAATGAGGTTAACGCGGACCTTTCCCCGCATCCCCTTGTTCTTGCCGCTGATCACCTCGACGGTGTCTCCGCTTCGAATCTTCCTCATCGCATCTCTCCAGTTGAGAGCCGGGAGACCAGAGCCGGGGATGATGCGTGGCGCTCGGCCGCCCCCGCCCCCTGAGTCCTGACTCCTTTCACAGCACTTCCGGTGCGAGCGAGACAATCCGCATGAACTGCTTCTCGCGAAGCTCCCGGCCCACCGGCCCAAAGATCCGAGTGCCGCGCGGGTTTCCCTGGGCATTGATCAGAACCGCCGCATTGTCGTCGAAACGGATATGGCTGCCATCGGGCCGGCCATACTCATTCGCCGTCCGCACGATGACCGCCCGCACAACGTCGCCCTTCTTTACCGGAGTGTTCGGCTGGGCAGCCTTCACCGAAGCGATAATGACGTCACCGACGGTGCCGTACTTCTTGGCTGAACCGCCAAGCACCCGGATACACATGATCTCGCGTGCTCCACTGTTATCGGCCACGCGAAGCCGCGTCTGTGGTTGAATCATCCCTCTCAAACTCCCCTGGCACTAGGCATCAGGCGTTAGAAGACCGACACTGCTCCATCGACGCCATGTGTTCGTACGAACTCGCCTCTCTCCTAATGCCTCATGCCCACTGCCAATCCGCCCGGTCATGCGGGCGCCTCACTACACTTGCACGCCGCGCTGAAGGATCTCGCGCACGATCCAACGCTTGCGCGCCGACAACGGCCGGGTCTCCTCGATCCGGACAATGTCGCCTTCTCTGCACTCATTCCGCTCATCGTGCGCCATGAACTTGCTCGTCCGCGTGATCCGCTTGTGGTAGAGCGGATGCCGGCGGACATAGTCCACCGCGACGACGACGGTCTTATCCATCTTGTCACTAACCACGCGCCCGACCTTCTGCGTCCGGGGCTTCTGGACGAACGTTCGTTTCGCGGTACCGCCAGCCGCGGCGCCAGACTCTGGTTCGTGCTGTGCCTGTTGCTCAGTCATTCGTCTTCACTCCGAAAGTCATGCTGGTGGCTCACTTGTTACCTGCCAAACGAGCCCGCAGCTCCTCATCCAACTGGCGCTCCCGGCGAATCGTATGAATCCGAGCAATATCTTTCCTGATCTGCCGGATGCGCGCAGTGTTGGTCAGCTTGCCAATCGCCTCCTGAAATCGCAACTTTTGCCATTCGGAATGGAGCTCAGCGAGCTGCTCCCGGAGTTGCTCCTCCGTCATCGCTCGAATCTGTTCCGGCTTCATGCCGCATCCTCCTGGCCACCTTCCGTCTCCTCTTCGGTCGCTCCGACACCGACGACCGGCCGCGAGACGATCTTGCACTTGATGGGCATCTTCATGGCCGCACGGCGCAGCGCTTCCTCAGCACGCTCCTGCGACACGCCCGCAACCTCGTAGATAATCCGTCCTGGCTTCACCACGGCTACCCAATATTCCGGGTTGCCTTTTCCAGAACCCATCCGGGTTTCCGCTGGCTTTTGCGTAACGGGCTTATCCGGAAAGATGCGAATCCAAATCTTACCACCGCGCTTCAAGTAATTGGTGATGGCGCGCCGGCCAGCTTCGATTTGCCGGGCCGACACCCAAGCTGGCTCCAATGCCTGCAGGGCGTATTCGCCGAAGGCGACGGTATTGCCCCGGTTGGCCTTGCCGGTCATCCGGCCCCGCATCATCTTCCGGTACTTGGTCCGTTTCGGCATCAACATGTCGCTACGCTCCCGTTCGCGGCGGCCATGGTTTCTGGGGCCGCGCGCCCAGTCTCCAACGCGCCTAGTCTCCGGCTCCCACAGCCGCCAGCTCGGCCGTGAGCGACTCAGCCGTCACGGGCCGCAGCTGAGGCAGGACCTCGCCCTTGTACACCCAAACCTTCACGCCGATGCGCCCGTACGTCGTATGGGCATGCACGACGGCGAAATCGATGTCGGCACGAAGGGTCTGCCGGGGAATCCGGCCATCCATTTCCGTAACCGTGCGGCTCATCTCGGCGCCACCGAGGCGGCCGCTCAGCTTGATCATGATGCCCTTCGCCCCACGCCGCATCGCCTGCTGGACCGCGTGCTTCATCGCCCGCCGGTATGACACGCGCCGGGCGATCTGCTCTGCAATGCTTTCGGCAATCAGGCGCGCATCAATCTCGGGCACCTTGATCTCGTTGATCTTGAGGTGCACCTTCTTGCCGATCTCCTTCTCGAGCATCTGCCGGATTCGCTCGACATTCGCGCCTTGCTTGCCAATCACGATGCCAGGCTTCGAGGTGTGCAAGGTCACGTCGACCTTGTTCGCCGAGCGCTCCAGCTCAATCCTGGATATACCGGCACGCGTCAGCTCATTCATGACCAACTGGCGGATTTTCAGATCCTCATGCAGCAGGTCAGTGTAGTTGCGCTCGGCGTACCACTTTGACTCCCAGTCCGTTACAATCCCGAGCCGGAAGCCAATCGGATTCACTTTCCGTCCCATTTACTGGCCTCCCCGGTCCTCGGCGATAACGGTAATTTGGCTGGTCCGCTTCAAAATGCGGCCGACGCGCCCCCGTGCCTTCGCCTTGTACCGCTTGTACGTCGGCCCCTCGTTGACATAGATCTCTTTGATCCAGAGGTCCTCGGGGTCCAGGTCATAGTTATTTTCCGCATTCGCCGCAACGGACTTCAGCAAGCGCTCAACCTCGACCGCAGCCTTGTTGGGAATGAACCGCATGAGCGCCTGTGCCTCTAGCACGCGCTTTCCCCGGCACAGATCGACCACAAGGCGGGCCTTCCGCGGCGAAATTCGCACCCGTCCGAGATGGGCTCGTACTTCCATTGTGAACGTCCTCCTCGGTCCAGTCTAGCGACGGGACTTCCGGTCCGCGTCCTTGCCGTGGCCGCGGAAGGTCCGTGTCGGGGCGAACTCACCGAGGCGGTGGCCAACCATCTGCTCCGTGATGTAAATCGGCACATGCTGCCGCCCGTTGTGAACGGCGACCGTGTGCCCAACCATCTCGGGATAAATGGTTGACGCGCGTGCCCAAGTCCGAATCACGCGGCGCTCCCCGCTTCGATTGAGCACCTCAATCTTCGCTCGCAACTTCGGGTCAATGTATGGCCCTTTCTTTGAGCTCCGTCCCATTCACGTCCTCCAACCGCCTCGCGCGAGCCGGCCGCGGCTACCGCATCCGTTCCCGCTGCCGCAGCGAGCATCCGTGCTGCTAGCTCGCGCTCAGCTCCTACTTCGTTCGACCTTTATTCGCCGGTCGGCGCCGGACAATCATCTTATCCGTGCGCTTATTATGACGAGTTCGCCGGAACGCCGGCTTGCCCCACTTCGTTTTCGGCTGGCCACCGATCGGCGCCTTGCCCTCACCACCGCCGTGCGGATGGTCTCGTGGGTTCATCACGGACCCACGCACTACCGGCCGGCGACCCATGTGCCGGTTCCGGCCAGCCTTGCCAATCACCACGTTCTCGTGATCGACGTTACCAACCTGGCCAAGCGTGGCCATGCAGTCCAGATGAACTAGCCGTACCTCACCTGATGGCATCCGGATCTGCGCATAATTGCCGGCTTTGGCCATCAATTGCGCGGCCGCGCCTGCTGACCGCACAAGCTGGCCGCCGCGCCCAATGCGCAGCTCGATGTTGTGAATTTGCGTGCCAACCGGAATATTGCGCAGCGGCAAGGCGTTGCCCGTGCGGATCGGAGCATCCGGTCCCGACATCACGACATCGCCGACCTTCAGTCCAAGCGGCGCCAGAATATACCGCTTCTCACCGTCGGCGTAAAACAGCAACGCGATCCGAGCCGACCGGTTCGGGTCGTACTCGATGGCTGCGACCTTTGCCGGGACGCCATGCTTATTTCGCTTGAAGTCAATTATGCGATAGAACCGCTTGTTGCCACCGCCCCGGTGCCTGACCGTGATGCGACCAATATTGTTCCGGCCAGCGTGCTTCTTCAGCGGCTCGATCAGGCTCTTTTCCGGCTCCTTCTTGGTGATCTCCTCGAACGTGCTGACGAACATTTGCCGCCGGCCCGGCGAGGTGGGTTTGTATTTGCGGATTGGCATCGCCCTCCTCCTTCCGTGCCCGCGCTAGACCTGCTCGAAGAGATCGATCCGGTCACCCGGCTGGAGCGTCACAATCGCTTTTTTCCAGCGGCGGGTTGCTCCCTCAATTCGGCCTCCGCGCCGTGACGCAATCCGCGACTTCGGCTTCGGCTTGACATTGAGGGTATTGACGGCCTTCACCCGGACGTTGAACGTCTTCTCCACGGCCTCGCGGATTTGGAATTTGTTCGCCTCCGGGGCCACCTCAAAGGTGTACTGCCCCTTTTCCATCAGGTACGTATTCTTTTCGGTAATTAGCGGGCGCCGAATGACGTCCTCAATTCGCAGTTCTGGCATCTTACGCTCCCGCTCCTGCCGCCTTCGCAGCCGCGGCCGCAAGCCGCGCCTGTTTCCAGACGCTCGGCTCACGCTTCTCCTCTGGCAATGCCAACCACGCCTCGATTGGCTCAATGGCCTCCCGCGTCACGACCAGGCGGTCATACTTCAACAGATCCCGCACATTCAGATAGGTGGCCAGAATCGTCCGCACATTGGGAAGGTTCCCGGCTGCCCGCTCGATCGCTTCGATCTTCTCTGGCATGACGATGAGCACCGACCGGGACTCGGGCAGCGCCTCCAAGACAGCCTTCATTGCCTTGGTCCGCGGCTCGATTCCCGCCAGACCATCAATGACGGTGACTCGATCATCGCGCAGCTTTGCAGAAAGCGCCGAGCGAACCGCCAGGCGCCGCATTTGCTTCGGCATCGCTTGCGTGTATTTGCGCGGGTGCGGTCCCCAGACCACACCACCGCCTTTCCACTGCGGTGCCCGAATCGAGCCTTGGCGAGCACGCCCGGTGCCTTTCTGGCGCCACGGCTTGCGCCCACCGCCGCTCACTTCCCCTCGGGTTTTGGTGTCATGCGTTCCCACCCGGGCATTCGCAAGCTGCATGACGAGCGCCTGGTGCATGACCGCTATGTGCGGCTCTATGCCCCAAACCGAGTCATCGAGCTCGATCGTATCGATGACCTCACCGGCTATGTTGTGCACGTTGACCTGCATCGTTTTCTCCTAAGCCGCCCGCTACCAGACCGTCGCCGCTCCCGACTCGCATCGATCCGATTGCGGGCCACGCGCCTGGCAAGAAAGCGCCCGCCGCTACCGCCCCTTCGGTCCCTTCACCGCGTGACGGACGAGGACCAGCCCCTTGAGGTGACCGGGCACAGAGCCCTTCACGAGCAGTAAGTTCCGCTCAGGGTCGACACGCATCACCTTCAAGTTCTGGACGGTCACGCGCTCAACGCCCATGTGACCCGCCATCCGCAGTCCCTTGAACACCCGACCCGGCGTCGCACTCGAGCCAATCGAGCCCGGCGCGCGATGCCGGTCGGACTGGCCGTGCGTCTTTGGCCCACCCCGAAAACCGTGCCGCTTAACGCCGCCTTGGAACCCACGTCCCTTTGATGTTCCGGTCACGTCAACGAGGTCACCCGGGGCGAATTGGTCCACCTTGATGACCTGTCCCACCTGCACGTCATCCACGCTGTCCACAGGTACCTCGCGCAGGTAGCGCGACATGAACCCACTCGCCTTGCGATGGCCCTGTTCCGGCCGGTTCGGGCGCTTGAGCAGGCCGAAGCCCAACTGCACGGCCTCGTAGCCGTCCTTCTCCTTCGTCCGAATTTGGGTGACGACATTGGGCCCCAACTCGATGACCGTAACCGGGTGAACAACACCCGTCTCATCAAAGATTTGGGTCATGCCCAACTTGCGTCCAATCATTCCCTTGATCATTGGCTCTCCCCTAGAGCTTGATCTCGATATCCACGCCCGCCGGCAAGTTGAGACGCATGAGCGCGCGAATCGTGTTTCCGCTCGGGTCCAGCACATCGATCAAGCGCTTGTGCGTCCGAATCTCAAACTGCTCCTGCGAATCCTTATCAATAAACGGAGACCGGATCACGCAGAACTTCTCAACCTTCGTCGGGAGCGGCACTGGCCCAGCCACCTTGGCCCCTGTTGATTCCGCAGTCTCGACGATTTTCTCCGCAGACTGATCAAGAATTCGGTGATCGTACGCCTTGAGGCGTATCCGAATCTTCTGGGTCGGTTTCTTCGAAACCATTGCGCACACTCCCGCTCAGCATGCCGGGCTGAGACCTACTCCACGATCTTGGTGACGACGCCGGCGCCAACCGTCCGGCCCCCCTCCCGGATGGCAAAGCGCAACCCTTCCTCGATCGCCACCGGGGTGATCAACTCCACCCCCATCTGGATGTTGTCCCCCGGCATCACCATCTCCACCCCCTCCCCCCC